>Ga0315297_10001134_pt1 | contig 16151 bp, 13 predicted proteins | sample YL17G15_0_MG_FD_203628 | JGI IMG/M metagenome (GOLD analysis project Ga0315297, IMG submission 203628) | Sediment microbial communities from Yellowstone Lake, YNP, Wyoming, USA - YL17G15_0 | ecosystem: Environmental > Aquatic > Freshwater > Lake > Sediment | place: USA: Wyoming | collected... | reverse complement strand
GGTGGACCGTCCGGGCCAGGGACCACCGGGTGGAGAACAGAAGGAAGAGGACGAACGCGGCGGCAAGCAGGAGGAACGAACCGGACGGGTTCAGGTAGCCGACGAGGAATTCGGCCAGGCTGAAGCCCATGACACCTCCGGCCTGGACCTCGACCTTTCCCCACGGGAAACTTTTCAAGAGGAAATAAAAAAGAGGGCAGAGGATCAATGCCGAAAGAAGGATACCTCCCGTCCGGACCAACAGCCTGCGCGCTCCGCCCGGGAGTATGGTCTTGATACCGACATAGCCGAACGCGAAGGGGACCAGGAACGCGTAGAGACCCATGAACATGAGGAGCCAGTCGGAGAAATAGGAGCCCACGCGTCCCGCGTAATTGTGGACCCGGTGGCCGGCCGGCGAGACGTTGGCCCAGGAGGGGTCGCGCGAGTCATAGCTCATCAGGCAGATCAAGGAAAAAACGGAGAAAAAGATCATGAGAACGGCCGTGATCTCCGCGGCCCGGCCCGCCTTGGGCTTCCCGGCCTTCGGCGCCCGGCCGTTCTTCTTGTTCGGGTCCTTCATCGCTCGGATTATATCACAGACTCACTTCAAGAAATCGTTCACCGGGTCGGACGGCGGTCCTTCGACCATGTCGATCCGGAGAAGAGACACGAAGTATTCATAGCGGCGCTCCGCTTCGATGTCCAGGTCGCTGTATCTTTGCGGGTCATGGAAAGGGGTGTAAGGGAGCGCGGCGATCAGCCGGAAGTCCCCCAGGGTTTCGTCCAGGTCCCTCCGGTAGATCCGGTAGCTCCGGAACCGGAAAGGGTCCGTGATCTTGGGGCTGTGGCTCCAGGTCAGATCATTGATGTTCCGGCTGGAGAGCAGGGACCTTTCCACGGACCGGCTGACCGTGACGCCCTGGGGAGGGAAGGGGACGTTTCGGATCTCGTTCCACCAGGCCTGGGTCATGACCTCGTATCCGAGCTCGTTGGGATGGATATCGTCCGAAAGGAGGGCCTTCCAACCGCCTTCGGATTCCGGATAGTTGAAGTATGTTTGGGACATGTCGACGAGGGGGAGTTTGAGGTTCCGGGCGAGCCTGCGGATGTTCGTGTTGATGTCGTTCGTCCGGTCCCGGTAGATCGCCGTTTCCTCGAACCAATCCTTCCTGGGGATGATGGTCGCGAGGAGGGGGAGCGCATGGAGGTCCAGGACCTTCCGGACCATCTGCTCGATATTGAAGGCGGTCGCGTCGGCAGAGACTTCCAGGGAGACGACGTCGTTCGTCCCTTCCATCAGGAGGAGGTAGCGGGCCGAATGCCGCGCGAGAACGTCGCTCATCCGGCCGAGGCCGTTCAGCGTGGATTCGCCGGGGACGCCTTCGTTGGCGACCTCGGACGGGCCGAAGTTCTCGTTAAGCAAGGCTTCGAGCCTGGGGACATATCCCATCCCGGGGGCTTCCTGACCGTTGATGACACCATACGTGATGTTGTCGCCGAAGGCGACGTACGTGTTTTCGTTGAGGGCCTCGCCGGGGGCGGCCGGGGCCGGCGGCAGGACGAAAGGCTCCAGGGCCTTGAGTTCCCGGAAGGTCAGGCTCTTCGAGACGACTGTGTCTCCGGATTGACAAAAGATGTCCAGACGGTCGTCCCGGACGACGGTCCTCGGATCGACGGTCACCCGGCCCGCGCCGCCGAGGACCTCGACTTCCGGGCTCCAGACACCGGCTTCCATGAACCTGGCGTGGACGGCGCCGCCGCCCTTCCCGGACCGGTTCCAGACGACGACGGGGACGACGCCCCGGATGAAAGCAAGGGCCGGGAACGCGTCCCCGTCCCGGTTGTCCGTGAGCTTCTCCTCTTCGGACCAGGCGCTCCCGTTCCATCGGGCCCAGGTGATCTCGTAATCCTTTCCATCATAAGCCGACCAGACGAGCCAGGGCCGGCCCGCCGCGTCCGCGGCCGCGTCCAGGAAGAGGTGGGGGACGGCGCGGCTCGCATTGAGCCGCGCGGCCGGGGACCAATCCGCCCCGTCGAAACGGCTGAAGAAGATCTCGTCCCGGCCGAGCTCCCTTCCCGTCCAGAAGACCCACGGCCCTTCGGGCCCGCCGGCGATCACCCGGACGCCGGACGCCGACAGGAGGGACGGCGGGCTGACGATCCAAGTCCTTCCGGTCCCGGCATCCCGGACCGAGACCCGGAAGGCGACGCCGGAATGCTGGACCCAGGCGATCCAGGCCGAGTTCGACGGGCTGAAGTCGAAGTCCGGCGAGAAAACGGTCCCCTGCGGGGTGGGCACGAGGCCCCTCTCCGGAAGGCCGCTCTCGCGGACCCGGCCGAAAAGCAAGGCGTCTGTCTGCAAACCCTCTTCGACCCAGAGGGCCCAGAGAGATCCGTTCCGGTCTTCCTCGAGTCGCATGGAACCAGGCCTTTCGGCGGCGGACGCCAGGAGGACCGAAAAGACGGAGAGCAGGACCGCGAACTTAAGGACCTTCATCTACGGGTCAATATATCACAGGCGAAAAAAAAGTGTCAAAAACCGGCGTTAGCATTTCAGCCCTCCTCCGGGCATCGCCCCTGCGCCATTGTCTTATAACACACGAAAAGAAATGCAGTTCTCTTCCGTTTAGAGTGGGCTGGGTTCATAGCTTGGACGGGATGGACGGAGCGGACCGTCCTCTACCGGATGCTGTTTCATCATTTCGAGCGGTTCCCAGCCGAATATTAAGGCCGTATTGGCTGCCCGGAATGTCGGACGGAACATCTCCTGACCTTCTCCTATAAGACCCGGGGATTCTGCCCATCCTGTCATGCGAAGAGGCTGGAGGAGCTCCTTACAGCTTGACTTCGTTCTAACATTCTAATAATTATGATTAATATTGGCGGAAATAAAGGACGAAGAGAATGAGAGAAAAACGACTTAAAACCATTTTTATATTCATATTTGCCTCCATCGTTATCATCCTTAGCTTTGGGGCATCCCGATTCGCTTTTGGCTGGAAAGAGCAGATGCATAAAGACCAATTATCTAGCCTGGCGTTGAGGCTGATACAAGAAGGGGACAAAGATAAACTTTATCAGGAGATATGGCTTGGTTTCAAAGAATATCTTTTGCAGGGCGCATGGGATGAAGACTTTCCTTGCTCAACGGGAATAACTTACGAACCCGGATTTCTATCCATTCTACAGATACAGCCTTTGATAAGAGCAAACAATCATTACAGGCATGCTTTAAGCGGAATCGGGCTCAGCGGTGGTCCCTGGTTTAGCTCAGGGGATAGGGATGTTGATACCATCACTTGGGCAGAGAGCAATGCCGAATTCAGTGAGAAAGAAGAATTTGCGGGTGGAAAAGAATGGAAATTTTTGCAATGGGGCTGGACTCCCAAGGATGTGGGCTATGGCCACATGAGCTGGGAAGAAGCGATACAGCGGTACGGATACACGGAGAGTTCAAAAAAGCTCGCCTATTACACACTGGGTTTTCTGCTTCACCTTCTTCAGGACATGGGATGTCCCGAGCATGTACACGATGATTGTCATGCAGCTTCAGGATACACCGGTTTTGAGTGGTGGGTTTATGATAACTGGGACAAAAAAGATACCCTGATGCCGGATATCACTCGCCTCAATCCAAGACAATTTAAGAGCATGAGAGATTACTTTATCAATCTTTCCCTCTTAGGGTATAGCATCGATAGGTTCAATGGGGGTCAATTACTTGGCCATTCGCCCTACACGGATCCTGCCGAAACCGACCTTGGAGGAATGTTTAAGATATCTTTTAATCCTGCCCTGGCCATCTGGACATTGGACAACTATGATAAGAAGCGCATTATGAGCCGCGGTGACTTGGAAACCAGCAGCAGTAATATACTCAATCCCATTTTTAAATGGGACGAAATCGGATATGGGCGCAATCCTTTATGGACGAAGGCGCATGATGAAGGAGAGTGGTGGCCGACCTCGGTAGAAATGCCAAGGAACAACATGGGAATAGAAAATGACATTCCTGGCTACTATTATCTTGAGCTTTCCGGAGAAACGCCCGGCGTTACCCGGTTGGCGGCAGATCCCATAAGGAATTTGTATCCCAGGGCCTTTCTGCCGACGCCTCTCCCTCGAATTGCAGACCAATGTCAAGGGTGGAGAGAAAATAGGGTGAATGGACAACATCTCTATTCACTCATCGGGAAAAAGATATTCCCTCATATTGTCGAGCACACGGCCGGCCTGATAGAGCTTTATTATCAAATTGTCAGCCTCCCGCCCTTTGTCCAGAGCGTATATGTCAATCAGGGAAGTGAATGCAAATATTCTGGGGTATGGGAGGATGTCGAAGATTTGTCCTGGACGACAGAAACCATAAAAGATGTCGTTCAGAGAAATCTGATAAAGGAACCGGATAGCAGTAGACCTGGTGATCCTCGTTCCTCGGTCGCGCCCGGAGATATCTATTTCATAATATCCTTCAGTAAACCTGTGCGAGACGTCGCTGTCAGATTAGGCCATGTTATGATTCATGGAGAGCTTGACCGTTCTGATCGGCTATGGAGAGGCGTATGCAGAATAGAAGAGGACGGCCCGGCCGAAGAGGTGCGAGTCATTTCCATAAAAGCAACAGATAAAGATGAGCATTATGGAGGAGATGGCGGATTATTGGACAGGGATCCTCGAACTCCGGCGAGGCGAAAAATAACAGGCAGTGAATACGTATGGTTTCAATATCAAAGCGGGGAAGACGACAATCATAGCATCCGGATCAAGCGCATCAGGAAGGAAGATGAACAGCTCAAGGTGATGTCGGACATCGACCTCATCTCCGGCGCTTGGGCATTCGGGAGGGTTCTTGAGGGCCGTAAAAAATTCTTTCTCTGCAGGCTTGTCCTGACGAAAACCCGCGGAGAGCACGGCTACGAAATTCGAGGATGTCATCCCAATGAATCTTATTGGGAGCTTATAGGCCGCGATACAATTCTCTTCAGACATAAGGATGGATCGATCACAAGCCGGCTTACTCGGCGTGGTGACGGGTATTGGGAAGGACCTTATATCCCCCATAAATCGGCGCCTGTGGCTCCTGGTGAAACGGCCAAGCCGCACTACATAGAAAGATGACAAGCGCTAAAATGGGAAACGGCCTGTTTTTGTAACCTCCTGAAAATAAGGTCATTGTCAATCTTATCAGCAGGTTGCGAAGGTATTTCTGGGGAAATGGAGGTACAGCCTTTCCGGGCCGTCCCGTCCAAGCTATTAACCCAGCCCACACGAAATAGAAGAAAATCAGAAATGCTTCTAAAAGCGGCCTAAGGCATCTTTTTGAGAAGGAGCTTCCAGATGTATTCCCGGGGGACGCCCAGGAACGTGTCCCTCCACGGCCTGTCACAGCCGGAGCAGGGTTTGAGGTTCCCGATGTGGCCCTTGGCTGCCTTCTCGCGAAGCTCGACCATGCGCTCGTTGTTCCAGATCGCCGCGAGCGTCGAGTCCCTGGCGTTGCCGACGGCCAGGTCGCCGAAGAAATCCTGGGTGCAGGGGAGGACCGCCCCGTCCCAGAAGATGATGAGCGACGCCCAGAGGAACGTGCAGGGGGAGTACTTCCGGCCCTTGGCCCCGCCCCCGATCTCGCCGGCCCAGTTGTGCATTTCCTTGACCCGGACACGGTCGAGCGGCAGGCCGTCGAATTGGGCGAGAAACTTTTTCTTCTCCGCCCGGCCGACGCCCTTGGTGACGTGGGGGAAGTCGATGAGCTCCAGGATGGTATAGGGTTTTTTAGCTCCGAGCTCCTTCTTGAGCCGGAGGAAGCCGAGGATGTTGCCGATCGTCCTCTCGTAGAGGGCGTTGACGCGGATGCTCTCGTAGGTCGCCTTGTCGTAGCCGTCGAAGGAGAAGGTCAGCTGGTCCAGGCCGGAGCCTAACAGGCCGCGGGCCTTTGTCTCGTCGAGCAGGGTGCCGTTCGTGTGGAGCTTGGTCACGATCCCGGCGTCGGCCGCGTAGCGGACCATCTCGAAGAACTCGGGGTGAAGAAGGGATTCGCCGCGGTGGATGAGGTTCGTCTCGTGGATGAAGGTCTTGGCTTCGTCGACGATCTTCCTGAAGAGTTCGAACGTCATGTATCCCTTGTCCTTCCGGTCGAGGTCCTTGTTCGGGCACATGACGCACTTGAGGTTGCAGAAGCTCGTCGGCTCGACCCAGAGGCGGATCGGCAGGTAGGGAAGGACGGTCGCTTTTTTTTTGTAGTTCCGGAAGATCTCCCACACTCTCCGGTAGTATTCGAGCTTGGTCATTGAGGTTCCGTCCGCCAGCCCTTTATAGCACGGATGGTGCCGGCCATCAACCGAGGGAGCGGTAGAGAGAGGCGAACTGGCCGATGGAAAGCTCTTCGGCCCGGGCGTTCCCGGCCAGGCCGAGGAGCCGGAACGCGTCTTCGATCCGCGCGCGGACGATACCGCTCATCTCCAGGTTCTTGACCAGAAACTTCCTCCGGTGGGCGAAGGCCGCCCAAAGGAGGGCACGGAAGCGGGCCTCGTCCGCGACCGGATAAAGAGGCTGGGCCCGCTTCGTCAAAGATAGGACGGCCGACTCGACGCGGGGCGGGGGAGAGAACGACCCGGGCGAGACCTTGAATTCGATCCGGGCCTCGAAGGCGTTCTGGACGAGGATGGAGAGGGGGGCGTAATCCTTCGAGCGTGGGCGGGCGCAGACCCTTTCGGCGACCTCCTTCTGGATGAGAAAGACGCATCTCGCGAAAAGATCCCCGGAATCGAGGGCCTTGAACAGGATGGGGGAGGAGATGGAATAGGGGAGATTGCCGACGAGCTTGGCCCCGCCCGGAGGCGTCCCGGCCCTCTTCAGGACCTCTCGGAAGTCCACATCGAGGACGTCCGCTTCAATGACGGTGAGCCGCGGCCCCTCCTTGTCGCGGAGGAAAGGAAGAAAAGACGGGTCCTTTTCGATGGCCATGACGTGGCCCGCCCCCCCGGCCAGGGCGAACGTCAGCGCACCTTTTCCCGCCCCGATCTCGATGATGACATCGGTTTCCGCCGGGGCGATGACGCGGACGATCTTTTGGAGGACGGACCTGTTGGACAGGAAGTGCTGACCGAGCGCGTGACGCCTCGTCCGTTTCATCCCGCCCGTCCTCGGGCAGGCCCGCTCAGCGGGCCTCCGGCGCCGGTTTGTATTGCCGCTTGATCCTCATGGCCATGACCAGGGTCTCGAGGAGGATGAGAAGGTTGAGCTTGGTCCTTCCCCGTTTCCGGTCGACGAACTCGATCGGGACCTCGCTGAACCGGAAGCCCAGGAGCGAGGCCTTGTAGAGGACCTCGAGAACGATGGAAGGTCCGACGGAGATCATGTCGTCGAGGTCGATCCGCTCCAGGACCTCCGTTCGAAAACACCGAAAGCCCGAAGAGACGTCCTTTACGGGGAAACGGAACTGCCTCCTGAGGAACCGCCGGACAAGGGCGGTGATGAGCCTCCGGAAAAGGCGGCGGTCGGCGTCCCTGCCGCCCTTGACGAACCTCGAACCGATGGCGACGTCGCAGCTTTTCATGGCCTCGACGAGGTCCGGGATGAACCTGGGCTGGTGGGAGAGGTCGCCGTCCATCTCCACGACGCAGTCCGGCCGGAGCTCGAGGGCGGCCTTGAACCCGTCGATCCCCCCGGCCCCGCGGCCGCGCCTTTTTTTACGGATGAGAACGTGGACGCGGCCGTCCCCGCGGGCCAGGTCCTCCACGATCCTCCCCGTCCCGTCCGGGGAGTCATCGTCCGCGACGACGACGGCGACGTCCGCGTCCATGGGCAGGTCGAGGATCGTCCGGACGAGGCCGCCGATGTTCTCGGCCTCGTTGTATGTGGGAATCATCACGACGACGCGCTTTTTCGTGATTTCGCTCATGGCGTCTCAGACGATGAGCTTCCTCGTCTCTTCGAGGACCCGACCGGGCAGGATCTCCTTCATGCACTTCGCGTCGGGGCACGTCTGCCTGTAGCAGGGGGAGCAGGGGACGCTCTTGAAGAGCTTCGCGCCGCGGCCGTAAAGGTCGATCTCCTGGGGACAGGTCGGACCGAAAAGCGCCACGATCTTCTTCTTCGCGGCGATCGCCAGATGCATGCCCAACGTATCCGATGTGACGACGACGTCCATGAAGGAAATGAAACCCGCGAACTCGGGGAGCGTGTTGTCGTTCCCCGTGTTGTGGATTCTCCTCGGCGAGGTCTTCTCCAAGAACGCGTTAAGCTCCCGTTCCCTCTTTCCTCCGAGAAGGAACACGTTGGCCTTGAGTCCCGAGGTCAACCCGTGAATGAGCTCGATATAATGCTCCCTGGGCCACTGCTTGGTCTCGAACTTCATCCCGGCCCCGGTGTTGAGGCCGACCGAGGGCCTGGCCTTGTCGATCCCGTGCGCCTTCATGAATTCCCGGGCCTTCACCTTCGCGTCCTCACCGGGCTCGTAGACGTATTCGTCGCGCCTATAGTCGATCTCCGCGGCTTCGGCGGCGATGGCTTGGTACGTCTTCATATTAGTTCGGTACTTGAGTTCGTCGTCGACGCCGAGACGGAAAGCGTAAGCCGCGGCCTCGTTGAAGGCCATGAGGTTCCCGTGCTCGTTCATCCCGAAGCCGAACTTTTGGCCGGCCCGGACCTTCGCCGCGAGGGACGTGATCCCCGGTTCCTTGTCGAGGCTGATCAGGACATCAAAGCTCTGGACGGTCAAGGGCAGGGCCGTTTCCAGACCGTAGGGCAGGACTCTGTCCACGTAATGGTTGTTCGCCAAAAGGTCGACGCTCTCCTCGTCCGTGAGCCAGGTGATGAAGCTCTTCGGGTATTTTCTCTTGATCCCGGCCAGGAGGGCCGTGGTCCTCAGGACGTCGCCCTGGGCCCGGCACTTGAGGATGAGGACCTTCGTCCGGCCGGCGAACGGCTCGAAATGCGGACATCCCTCGCAGAAGCGTTTGAACCGGCAAGGCTTTTCCCCGCGGAAGTGAACGCAATCGTCTTTCACGGCATTTGTCATCGGGATGTCCCGGATTCCATTTATGCCACAATTCGGAGCCAAAGACAACCGGCTCCCGACCGCTGTTCCTTTCGTGCGGGAAGGAATTTCAGGCTCGGGGCGCGCCCTCCGTCGGCCGCGGCCTGTCCCGGCGAGCCAGGCCGCTTCGGCTCCGGGCTCCACTCTCCTCTCCCTCTGGTCGAGGACCCGTGCCCGCTCCGCCCTGCGACGACCTCCTCCGGGCATCGCCCCTGCGCCATGGCTCTAACCGCACGAAAGGAAATGCGGACCTCCCGTTTTTTAAAGAAGAAGTGGAGCGGGGATCATGATATAATAACCCCCGGCAGGTTCCATGGGTTATGCCGGAGCGACGGGATGAAGGACGATGGATCTTAACGATTTCCGGGTGAGCATCCAGAAGGAACTCACGGCCGGGGACCGCTCTCTCGCGGGGAAATACGTGGCGATCTTCCCGGGAAGGAAGGGGCTCTGGAACCTGGTCAAGTACGAGTTCATCACGGCGTTCATCGCCGGGATGCGGGGCGCCCCGGGCTATTTCTTCCGGAAGGTCTTCTTTCCCCTAATCTTCAAGGAGGTGGGGAAGGGCTGCGCCTTCGGCCGGAACATCACCTTCCGCCATCCCCATAAGATCAGCGTCGGGGCTAACTCCTTCATCGACGACAACGCCGTCCTGGACGCCAAAGGCTCTGCCAACGAGGGGATCGTTATCGGCGCAAACGCCTACATCGGCCGAGGCGCCATCCTGAGCTGCAAGGAAGGCTCGATCACTCTCGGCGATTTCTGCAACGTATCCGCCAACTGCACGCTCCTTTCGGAGACCGAGATCCGGCTGGGGAAGTGCTGTTTCCTCGCCGGCAACTGCTACCTCGTGGCAGGGGGAAATCACAGCTTCCTGGACGTGTCGACGCCCATCATGTTCCAGCCCTCGCTTTCCAAGGGAGGGATCCGGATCGGGGAGGACGTCTGGCTCGGGGCTGGGGCCATCGTTTTGGACGGGGTGACGATCGGGAAGAGCAGCGTCGTCGGCGCCGGGTCGGTGGTCACGGGGCCCCTCCCGGAGTATTCATTCGCCCGGGGCGCCCGCCAGCTCAAGATCCAGGACCGCAGAAATCCTTGAAACGCGCGAAGAGCGCTACAACCCTCCCTGTTCCCGGTACCAAGCGACCGCTTTTTTGGTCCCTGTCCGGAAATCGACAGCCGGTTCGAAGCCGAGCTCCTTCCGGGCCTTTTCATTCGAAAGGGCCTTGGGGTGGAGGAAGAAGCTGAGTCTGGAACGGTTGAGGGGCGCTTCTTTTCCGAACGGAGCGAAGGCTTTCTCCAGAATCCAGGCGGCGGCGATCGCGGGCCACTCCGGCAACGCGAGTTTCGGGATCCGGGCCCCGCAGGCCTCGGCGATTGCCGACGCCATTTCGCGGACGGTCAGGATCTCGTTCCCCGTCAGGTGATAGATCTCTCCGGCCCTCCCCTTTTCCGCGGCGAGCCGGAGTCCCCGGACGAGGTCGTCGATATAGACCGGCGTCTGGCGCCCGCTGTCGGCGGCGACGAGGGCGAACCTCCCCCTGTTGATGGCTTCGACGAGCTTGAAGGTTCGCCGGTCCCCGGGGCCGTAAGCCCATCCGGGCCGAACGACGACGAGGTCCATCCCTTCTTCCGCGAAGCGGAGCGCGGCCCTTTCCGCTTCGAGCTTGGTCCGGTCGTAGGTATTCCGCGGGTTTGGCGGATAGTCCTCGGCGGCCACGAGACCTTTTTTGACGGACCCGATGACCCCCGCGGAGCTGACGTGGACAATCTTCCGGACGCCCGCGTCATTGGCCGCTCGGATGAGGGCTTCGGTCCCGCGGACGTTGACCTCGAGGAACCCGTCTTTCGAGAGGCGTGAGAAGCCCAGGGCCGCCGCCAGATGGAACAGGACATCCGTTCCCCGGAGGGTGTCCTTCCATGGGTCCGGATCGCGGATGTCGCCGGGGACGGCCTCGATCCCGTTCGGGCGCCGGAGCGGGCTCTGGTGGACGAGGGCGCGGACGCTCCAGCCCGTTTCGATCAGGGATTCGACGAGATGGCTCCCGATGAATCCCGAGGCTCCCGTGACGAAGGCCCGCATCGAAGGCGTCTCCTATCGAACGAAATTCGCGCACGCCGTCCTTAGGCAGCGGTCCATCTTCTCTCTATAGGCCGAATAGGTGTATTCCCTTTCCGCCAGCTCTTTGGCGGCCCCGGCCCTCCGCCGCGCTTCCGGGCCGGTCAGGGCGAACGACAAGCCTTCGGCCATCGCTTCGGGCGTCGGCTCGACGAGGACGGCGATCCTGTCGTCGAGCACCTGGGTGTGCGTGTAGAGGTTCGTGGCCACGAGAGGCTTTCCCGACTTGAGGAAGGAGTAGATCTTCAGGGGCGTGTTCGTCCCCGTCAAGCGGGGAGAGACCAGGACATCCGCGAGGGTCACGAAAAGAGGGACCTCGGAGGGGGGAACCCGGTCGTGGATGACGACCCGATCGCCGATCCCCAGGGAATCGGCCTTCTTCTTCAATCCCATCCGGTCGGCCGGGCCGGCGCCCAGGAGCACGAGGACCGCCTTTTCCCGGATGAGGGCCGCCGCTTCGAGGAGGAGCGAGACACCCTGGTAGGGGCCGAAATTGCCGGCATAGAGGATGATCTTCTCTCCGTTCGGGGCGAGTTCCCGGCGCTTTTGCGCCAGGGTCTCGGGGCCCGCTTTTGGGGACGGGAAATCGACGACGTTCTCGATCAAGATGGCCTTTCCCCCGAAACCCCCGGCCTTCACCCTGGACATCAGGTCCGGGCAGATCACGATGACGGAATGGGAGTTCTTCAGGATGAACCGTTCCATCAGGGCGAAGAGCCCTTTGAGGAACGCCGACCTCGAGAACTCGAAGTTCTCGAGCTGCTGGGGCAGGCTGGAATGCATGTCGTAGATGTGAGGGACCCGGCCGAGCCTGCTCAGGACGACTCCCGGCAGGGCGGCTTCCTCATGGGAAAAGATGAGGTCGTAACGTTTCGTGAGGACCCGGAACCCCGCCTTGAGGGTCAGGAGCGCGTCCAGAGGGATCTTGGCATAGGAAGGCCCGATCTTGATCTTCTTGAGCCGGAGGACGTTCCGGACGCGGAAGATCCGCAGGTTCTTGAAAGAGACGTCCTCCCCCAGGGGATAGGTCACCAGGTCGACCTCGTGGCCGAGGTCGGACAGGGCCATCGTCCGGAAATAAACACTGATGGGCGTCCCCCGGGGCTGGAAGAAGGGCTCGGGGGCGAGCATGAGGATCTTCATGGACGGTCGGAATCGAGAATCTCTTTGATATGGTAGATCTTCTTGGCGGCCGATTCGTGATAGGCCCGGATCATGATCTCGGCCATGAGCCCGAGGGTGATGAACTGGATGCCGATGACGATGAGGAGAACGGCCAGGAGGAGGAGAGGCCGGTTGGCGATGCTGTGCTTCAGGACCAGGCGTTCGTAGGAAAGCCAGAGCCCCAGGATGCCGCCGGCAAGACCGCCGGCCATGCCGAACAAGCCGAATATCTGCAGGGGCTTGGTGGAATAACTCAGGAGGAATTTGACGGTGAGGAGGTCGAGCATGACTTTAGGGGTCCTGAGGATGTTGTACTTGGATTTGCCCCTCAGCCTGGGTTTGTGATGGACCTCGATCTCGGCGATGGAGACGCCCATGTGGCTGGCGATGGCGGGGATGAAGCGGTGGAGCTCGCCGTAGAGGCTGATGCTCTTGACGACCTCTTTCCGGAAGGCCTTCAGCGTGCAGCCGTAGTCATGGAGCTTGACTCCCGTGATCCGGGAGATGAGCCCGTTGGCCAGGATGGAAGGCAGCCGGCGGGAGAGAAACCGGTCCTTCCTGTTCTTCCTCCAGCCGCTCACGATGTCGAAACCGGCGTCCATCTTCTCGAGAAGGGCGCCGATGTCGTTGGGATCGTTCTGAAGGTCGGCGTCCAGGGTGACGATGACCTCCCCCTTGGCATGGTCGAAGCCCGCCGCCAGGGCCGCGGTCTGGCCGAAATTCTTCCGGAACCGGATGACCTTGACCCGGGGGTCCCCGGCCCGGATCTTCTTCAGGACCTCGAAGGAGCCGTCCGTGCTGCCGTCGTCGATGAAGATGATCTCGCAGGACCTCTTCAGCCCGGCGCAGGCGCGGTGGAGCTCTCGATGGAGATCAGGGAGGTTCTCGGTCTCGTTGAACACGGGGATGACGATGGAGATCTCTATCCGCTCTGTTATGTTCATCTTAGGCACTATATCACAAAGTTTTCGCCCCGGCAACTGGATAATCGTGTTCCGGGGGACTTCCGGGGGGAGTTTCCGTTGACAACGCTGTCCAAACAAATTACAATCTGCGTTGGTGCCTTATGGCGGAAAAGAAGGTCCTGATCGTCGATTACGACAGCCGGAGTCTGGAAACCATGTCCAAGCTCCTGAAATCCCAGAAGCTTCGGATCATCCAGGCGGCTGACGGACAGGAGGCCTACGACAAGTTCAAGTCCGAGAAGCCTGATCTCGTCATCCTGGAGGCCATCCTGCCCAAGATTCACGGGTTCGACCTGACCAAGAAGATCTCCCTGGAGTCCGAGGGGCGGGTCCCGGTGATCATCGTCACGGGGCTGTACCGGGGCCCCCAGTACAAGCACGAGGCGCTCTCCTCTTTCGGCGCCGCCGACTATTTTGAAAAGCCCGTCGACACGGACAAGTTCGTCGGCTCGGTCCTGCAGCTTCTCCACGACGAAGAGGACATCGAGGAGGACCTCCCCGATTCCGATTCCGTCATCGCCGGCCTCTCGCTGAAGATCAAAGCGAAACCCCAGCGGTCCAAGGAAAAAAAGCCCCTTGAACGAACAGACCATGAATGACAGCTTGTGGACCCGCTGCAACAGCTGCCAGCGGATCCTTTACAAGCAGGACATCCTGGACAATTATTCCGTCTGCCCGGCCTGCAATTTTCATTTCCGCATCTCGTCGGCGGAACGGCTTCGCCTGCTCTTCGATGACGGCCGGTACGAGCTCCTCGACGAGGGGATCACCCCGGTCGACTTCCTGAATTTCGAGGACTCCCAGAAGTATTCCGAGAGGCTCAAGGACAGCCAGGCGCGCACGGGCCTGCCGGAGGCCATCCAGACCGGAAGGGGGACGATGGGCGGCATTCCTGTCCTGGTCCTGGCCATGGAGTTCGGCTTCATGGGGGGGAGCGTCGCCTCGGTCGTCGGCGAAAAGATCACCCGGGCTTGCGAGCTGGGCATCCGGGAGAGGATGCCGGTCGTCGTCGTCTCCTGTTCCGGCGGCATGCGGATGCAGGAGGGCATGATGTCCCTGATGCAGATGATGAAGACGAGCGCGGCCATCGCCATGATGGAGGAGGCGAAGGTGCCCTTCATCTCCGTCCTGGCCGACCCGACCACGGGCGGGACCACCGCCAGCTTCGCCATGCTCGGGGACATCAACATCGCGGAGCCCCGGGCCCTGATCGGCTTCGCCGGACCCCGGGTCATCGAGCAGACGATCAAGGAGAAACTCCCCAAGGGTTTCCAGAGTTCGGAGTTCCTCCTCAGCCACGGCATGCTCGACGACGTGGTCGAAAGAAAGGACCTGAGGAACTACATCATCCGGGCCCTGCGGCTTTTCCTCAACATGGCTCAATGAACTATGGACAGTCCAAAGACTACCTGAAGTCCCTCCAGCGCTTCGGCATCAAGCTCGGCCTCGAGAACATCCGGACCCTCCTCGGGTCCCTGGGCGGTCCGCATCATGAATATCCCTCGCTCATCGTGGCCGGGACGAACGGCAAGGGGTCCGTCGCCGCCATGCTCGCCCGGATCCTGTCCGGGCACGGTTTCCGGACCGGACTTTACACCTCTCCCCACCTCGTGAGGATCGAGGAGAGGATCAGGATCGGGGAACGGCTCATCACGCCCGGCGAGCTCTGCCGGGGACTTGCCGCGATCAGGAAAAATATCGATGAGCTCCTGGCCTCGCGGAGACTGACGGATCCCCCCACTTATTTCGAGGTCATCACGGCCCTGGCGCTGACCTATTTCAGGGATAGCCGCGTGGATTTTGCGGTCCTGGAGGTGGGGATGGGAGGGAGGTTCGACGCGACGAACGCGGTGACCCCTCTCGTCTCGGTCATCACCACCATCTCCAAGGACCACCAGAAGTATCTCGGCCGGAGCCTTGGCAAGATCGCCTTCGAAAAGGCGGGGATCATCAAGAAGGGCGTCCCCGTCGTCTGCGGGGTCAGGCGGGGGACGGCCTTCCGGCTGATCCGGCGCCGGGCCCGGGAGCTAGGGACGCCGTTCGTTGAGGTCTTCGGCCCGGCGACCTCATTCGTGCCGCTGTCGTCCAGGCGGGGCTTCCGTTTCCGCTATGACAGCGGCTCCGCGACCTATTCCTTCGCACCCTCCCTCCAGGGCGTTCACCAGGGGGAGAACGCGGCGGTGGCCATCCGGGCCGCCGAAGTCCTGGGGACCGTGTGGAAGCCCCTTGAAAAAAGGATCCTAATCGAGGGCATCGAGAGGACACGATGGGAGGGGCGCCTGGAATTGGTGTCCCGGAAGCCCCCGGTCATCCTGGACGGCGCTCACAATCCGGAAGGCGCCGCCTCGCTCGGCGCCTACATCAGCGAGGTCCTCCGGGAGCCCGTCGTCCTGGTCTTTGACGTCATGAAGGATAAGGACATCCGCCGGATCGCGGACATCCTGTTCCCCCTGGCCCGGAAGGTCATCTTGACCCAGGTTCCCATGCCCCGGGCGGCGTCCCCGGAAGAAGTGCTCTCCTTCTGCCGGAAGCATGCGGGAAAGATCGCGCTTGAGCCGGACGTCGGGAAAGCTTTCATGCAGGCTTTGGCCGAAGCCGGCGTCCGGACCCCCGTTATCGTCGCCGGATCGTTGTTCCTTGTGGGCGAGGTCAAGAAGCTTTTGAAGAGCAAACGTGTTTAGCTTTTTTCGCTTTATGACTAATACGAACGCAATAAAAGAAGTTACAATGTATGAACGGCACTGAATGCCGTCCTCAAGCCCCCGTAGCGGAGGGGGGACCCGACTTGCTTGGAGGGGGAATCCGCTTCGCCTTCCCCCTTCCAACGGTCGCTTTGCTCCCTGCCTCCCCTCCTCGGTCGCTGCCGCGTCCTGCGGCCAGGGAGAGA
>Ga0315297_10001133_pt1 | contig 16152 bp, 21 predicted proteins | sample YL17G15_0_MG_FD_203628 | JGI IMG/M metagenome (GOLD analysis project Ga0315297, IMG submission 203628) | Sediment microbial communities from Yellowstone Lake, YNP, Wyoming, USA - YL17G15_0 | ecosystem: Environmental > Aquatic > Freshwater > Lake > Sediment | place: USA: Wyoming | collected... | reverse complement strand
GAAATACAGGATCAATTTAACAATATCACTAAAAATTTATTGGAATTTTTACAAAAGAAATCGCCGGTTAATAAGTGAGACCCAAGCAAAAAAGGCGCACTTGCGCCTTTTTTGCTTGTCTGTTATACTGTAAATAATGTATAGAGTTTCACCTTCTTTAATTGGATATCTTCTAATTAAATAATTATTAACCAATTTAAAATCTATGTTTAAAAATATATTACACAAAATATTACACAAGGAAAACAAAAAAAATATCACAAAATTTTTAATTCCCATAGCTATTGTTATCGGGGCGCTAGTTGTTGCCCAAGGGCTTTACCAGATTAATAGTAGTAGAATCCCGGGCGCCTTATCTAAAGATAAGGCCGCTCAAAAAGCAATGGATTATATTAATACTGTTGCTTTAAAGGGGGAGACAACCGCTTCTTTGGAAGAAGTGAGTGAAGAGAGCGGTCTTTATAAAATAAAGTTAAAAGTCCAAGACCAAGAATATGAGTCTTATGTGACGAAAGATGCAAATCTTTTATTTGTCCAAGGGACCAGAATTTCAGGACAAGAGACTTCGGATAATTCTTCAGAGCCACAGAGTTTTTCCAAAAGCGATAAACCAGATGTCAAATTATTTGTCATGAGTTTTTGCCCTTATGGCAATCAGGCCGAAGAGCTTTTTATGCCAGTATTTGCGCTTTTGGGCGACAAGGCGAATATCGAGCTTCATTATGTAATTTATAGCAATTATCAGGGTGGTGGTTCTACTTATTGTTTGGACAAAGAAAACAAATATTGTTCTATGCACGGAATTCAGGAAGTGAATCAGGACGTAAGAGAACTGTGCGTAGAGAAGTATCAGGCAGATAAATTTTGGGATTTTGTAAAAGCGATAAATGCTGGTTGTACTGCTCAAAACGTTGATTCTTGCTGGGAAAATGTTGCCAAGAATGCGGGTTTAAATGTTAACCAGATAAAAACCTGTCAGAAAAACGAAGCTTTAACGCTTTTAGCCCAAGAAACTGAGTTAAATAAGACTTATAGTATTAGTGGTTCTCCGCAAATTATAATCAATGGAACAGAATATCAGGGCGCAAGAAGCGCAGAAGCTTACAAGGCAGCAATCTGTTCGGCATTTAATTCCGCGCCGGATAAATGTTCTCAGACATTGAGTGGCGATGCTGGTTCTGCTTCGGGCGGGTGTCAATAGAATGTTTAAAAAATCAAAAAAATTTAAAGCGCCAAAGTGGTTTCAGGATTTGTTCAGCGAGGCCGAAGATGAAGAGAAAGATTCATTAGAATATCTTTCTAGCGTAATTGGGTATGGGCCGCAGTGGTGCAAGCAAAATGTTGGAAAGTGCCTGGAAAAATTAAAGCCGCAGGAAAGGATAGATATGATTGCTCAGTTAAACAAAGCAGATGTTGCCGTAAAATATGCTTGGTCGCGATTTTTTTATGAAAACTGGAACGATATCAAAGATTTAATCAGCGTTAAGCCGCCGGAATATGATTCAAAAAAGAAAATCATAGAATTTAATAATATTAATATTTTTGACAGATTTTCAGAGAGATTTAACAATTTCAAGAAAAAGGTTAGGAAGAATTTGAATCCATAATTATTAACCATTAGAAAAAGGCTCATTGTGAGCCTTTTTTGAGATTTAAAAGCACCGTTTTCATATCGGCTCATTCGCACGAATGTGGTATAAAGGAAATAATGGTATTTTTGTATTTGCATATGTTGTTGAAAAGGTGTAAAATTATTTATGGAATTTTATGAAGAAGTCTGACTTCTTATGAATAAACAAAAAATCGAAAAATTTAAGCATGAGATTGAGGGCGACATTTTAACGGAAAGGTTTTGGCGGGAGATTTATAGTACTGATGCCAGTATTTATAAATTTGTGCCGGAGATGATTGTATTGCCAAAAACCAAAGAAGATATTCAAAAAACAGTTAAATTCGCCAGAAAAAATAAGTTAAGTATTACTTGCAGAACAGGTGGCACTTCTTTGGCCGGCACTGCCCTGGGGCGGGGAATCATTTTGGATTTTACCCGCTATTTTAATAAAATTTTAGAAGTAAGCGATAACTATATTCGAACTCAGCCTGGTGTAATTTATGATGACTTGCAGGCAGAATTGGCCAAGAAAAATTTATTTTTGCCGCCTACTCCCGCATCCAGTCGTGCTTGTATGATTGGCGGAAACGTGGCAACCAAAGCTTGTGGCGGCGGAGCGGTAAAATACGGAACGCTTGATGATTTTTTGCTTGCTATTGAATTTATTGATGCTGATGGAGATTTAGTGAATACCGAAACTGGCGAGGGGGTAGATAAATTTAAGAAAAAATTAGAAAAACTTCAAAAAAAGATTTTGGAAGATAAAGAGGCGATGGAAATTTTAAAGAGAAAAGAAGAAATTCAAAATGCTTCTTCTTATAATCTTTTTGCTTTTGATAAATTTACGGGCACCAATGAATTAATCGCTCACCTGATGATGGGAAGCATTGGCACTTTGGGAATATTTACCGAGATAAAACTTAAAGCTGAACTCAAGAAAGCTGGTCAGCCGGTTTCTTGGGCGGTATTTTTGAAAAATCTTGACCAAGTTGACGATTTTGTTAGAGAAGCAAAAAGATTAAAGTGCAGCGGATTGGAATTCGTGGATAAAGTTTCACTGGGCCTGAGCAGCAAATGTTTTCCCGGGCTGGGAATAGTTGAAGATGCCGAAGCTCTGATAATAGTTCAATTTGACGAAAATATCGATGAAACACTGAAAGAATTCGAAAAATCATTGAATAATTTCGAATTAATTGGCGAGCCAATAAAAGATGCCGGAAAAATGGAAAAAATTTGGGAATTAAGAAAATGCCTTTTGCCTTTAACCGCAAAATTTTCTTTTACGACCAAGCCCCTGGTTTCAGTTGATGATGTCGGCGTAAAAATAGCAGATCTTCCAAATTTGGTGCGCGACCTGCGACAAATTTTTAAAGATTTAAATATGCAAGTTGCTTTGTACGGGCATATTGGCGTAGGAACCATACATATTGATCCGGTTATTGAGGCGACTACGAATAAAGATATTTCTAAAATAAAAGAAATTGCCGATAAAGTATATGAGGCGGTTTTTAAATACGGCGGGACTATCGCTACCGAACATGGCGGTGGCCGCTGTCGCAGCATGTATCTTGAACAAGAATGGGGAAAGTTATATGATTATTTAAAAGAAATAAAAAATATATTCGACCCAGATGATATTTTAAATCCAGGCACAATGCTTAATACCGAGAATAATGAAATCACCGATAATATAAAATTTCCGTTAAAATTTATAGATGAAACCGAATGGCTTTGTATGGATTGCGCTTATTGCCAGAACAAATGCCCGGCTTGGATGAAATCGCAAAAAGGAGAAACTGGGCCAAGGCAATTTAAAAATTTAATTCGCTATTTAAAACTCGATGTAAAACCCGACGATCCGGAAATTCCCGAACTTAAAAAGCAGATTATGACCTGTATTTTATGCGGAAATTGCACTAAAGCTTGTTCATCTATCGTCGGCGCAAAATTAAAAGAATTTAATGAAAAGTGGAGGGCATGAGAGATATAATATGGATATAAACGAATTTAAAAATTTAATAAAAGAAAATCAGTTTAGAAGCCCCAGTAAAGGATTAATGAGCTTTAAAGAAGTTATAGGAGAACTGATAGAGTATAGAGACGAAAAACCGGAATTTGAATATAGGATAGTGATTGGTACTGATTCTGAAGCAAGAGAATCCGGAGTTGATTTTGTTAGCGTTGTTGCTATACATAGGATAGGAAAAGGCGGCCGATATTTTTGGTTAAGAATTTACGATAAAGAATCATTAGAATTCAGAAATAGAATTTACAAAGAAGCGGTTTTGTCGCTTGCTCTGGCTTATGCGCTTCTCGAACAACAGCTTGAAAACAATCATATGTCGATTACTGCGGGACAATCTATTAAAGAAGCGATTGAAAATTTAGGAAAAAACTTAGCCGGCAAGTCTGCAAAAAAAATTGTTCTTACCGATGAATTAGAAATCCATGTTGATATCGGAACAAAAGGGCCAACAAAAGCCATGATTAAAGAAATAGTCGGTATGATTAGAGGCTCTGGGTTTGATGTTAAAATTAAGCCCGAAGCATTTGCCGCTGCAAACGTAGCAGACCGGCACGTGTAAGTTCTTTTAAAATTTTGAAATGGAGGCAAGATGAAAAAAATCTTAGTTTTTGGAATGTTTCTGATTTTGTCTATGGCAAGTTTTTTAATGGCCCAAATTCCCGGACCGGAATTTACGCCGAACCTAGACGCAAAAAGCGGAGCGATAGAAATGATACTTCAGGTTGATGAAAATACGTATTTATTATGCGGACGTTTTTTTGACAAAAATACTGGGCAGCAAGAAATTTGGCTTTATTTGTTTAATAAGAATAAACACTATAAGACCCTTATCAAATATCTGAATGCCGATACTGATAACGAAGTTGCTGTTTTATATATTGAAAAAAAATCGATCGTGATTGGCCCAGTTGGAAAAAGCACTGTTAAGAAAAATTTTGTATCCTATTTATATTTTCAAGACGAAATAAATCCTGGAATCATGCTGAGAATTACTTATTATAAGCAATTCAATACTGACACTAAAGAAGGCAAGATTGAAAAAATCTACGAATTAGATTTAACTAAACTAGCCAAAGAGCTGGTTTGATTATATAAATCTTACTGAGGAGGTAAGAAATGAAAAGATTTTTGGCTTTAGGGATTTTATTGGCGTTTTTGGCAACGGGATTAGTTTTCGGACAGGAACAGCAACAGCAGAAGCAAGAGCAGGGGCAATCGATTGTTTTCCAGTTATTCGGGGTCAGCTGCATTCCATATGCAGGACAGGTTATTAAGGCCTTTGATGATTCGGGCGTTGTTTTATACCGACTTTTTGTTAGAGATGTTAAGGGCGTGGCCGGAAGCGCAGAAATTATTGTTCTTGCCAAAAAAGATTCTTCAAAGTTTATTATACTATGCGGCTGGTTAAATTCTTGGCGATCTGACGAGATAGGATTTGCTAGGGTGGAAAGCGATGCAACCTTAACTCTTTCCGGGCCTTGGTTTATGACCAAGTCGAAGGAAGATGGGGAGCAGCTGGAAGATCTATGGGAAAACCAGGATCCGGACAATATCATATTGACATTGTCATTGTTGACAACTAAATATGATGATGCTACCAAGCAAGAAACGACTGACCGTAAAGAAATCAAGCGTTTTGATATACGAAAATTTATTGAAGAGAATTTTAAAGACAAATAATTTTTTAAAAAGCCCGCCTATAAGAAATAGGTTTGGGCTTTTGTTTTTGATTTGAACATGATAATATTTAGTTATATGTGTTTAACTATTCCAGCTAAGGTTGTTTCTATAAAAAATAATCAGGCAATAGTTGATTTTGCAAACAAAAAGCAGGAAATTAATACTCAACTTGTGAAAGTTAAAGTTGGGGATTATGTTATGGTTTCTAATGGATTTGCAATTAAAAAAGTTAACAAAAAAGAAGCAGAAGAAATTTTAAAAATTTTAAAATAAAGTTTATGAAAAAAGGCATTTTATTGGTTTTAGCAACTGCAATTATTTCCGGATTTTCGATTTTTATTAATCAATTCGGGGTGTCGGTTATTAATCCTTATGTTTTTACCGGATTAAAAAATATTGTGGTTGCTCTTTTTATTTGTTGCTTGCTGCTAGCGATGAAAGATTGGCGATTCTTGAAAAGCTTATCTAAAAAATACTGGCTACTACTTGTTGCTATTGGTTTGATTGGCGGTTCGATTCCATTTTTATTATTTTTTAAAGGATTGTCCTTGACTACCGCCGTTCAAGGCTCTTTTATTCATAAAACAATGTTTATTTACGTAATGGTTTTTGCCATTTTATTTTTGAAAGAAAGAATCAACAAAAAACTTATATTTGGTAGCTTGCTTTTGTTATTAGGAAATGCTTTTTTACTTAAATTTATTCCTCATAGTTTGGGCACGGGCGATTTATTAATATTGTTAGCTACCTTGTTTTGGGCAATTGAGAGCGTTGTTTCCAAGCATGTTTTGAGAGAATTGCCTGCGCGTGTTGTGGCTTGGGGCAGAATGTTTTTTGGCTCGATTTTTATTCTCGCATTTTTGGCCGGAAGCGGACAGCTGTTTTTGATAGGAATTTTAAAGATTAGTCAAATAAGCTGGGTTGCTATAACATCGGTTTTTCTTTTCGGCTATGTAATAACTTGGTATGCTGGTTTAAAGCATGTGCCGGTTTCAGTTGCTACTTCAATCTTGCTTTTAGGAGCGCCAATAACCACTTTACTTACTTTTATTTATTCGGGAGCAATTAGCTTGATGCAAATAGTTGGTATCGTTTTTGCCCTTTTTGGAATTTTGATTATATGTTTAAAACGAAGCTTTAAACATCATAAAGAAATCTATGTCCGGACTTAGATTAGCCGCTCTTTACGGGATAAAACCGCATTTATTGGGATTTTGCGGGCCAAAAAATGATGGAATGCTGCTGAAATTTCTCAACGGAGATGCTGTGCCTCTGAAACAAATAAGAAAAATCTTAGAGCAGTTTGAAGGGGCGTATCCATATTATGAATTTATTGCTAAAAAAAATGGGATTAAAGACCCATTTAATAAAAAAGTAGTCAGGGCATATTGGGTTGGAAATAAACTTTTAGAAAAAGCTGGCGGCATAAAATCTCATCATAGTTATCATGTTTTGGTTGTTGGTTCAGTAACGGGAAGAATTGTGCTCAAGGGGAAATTATTGGATTTGTGCAGAATTGGGTGGGGGAGAGTTACTAAAGTAAAAGTTAAAAGCCATGCCTACCGGCAGGCAGGTCCAAAGTTAAAAGTTATTTATCGACCGTTGATAGGAAGAAAAAAGTTAAAACTGGGAAAGCCAATTAGGAAAGAAATTGATTGGGACAAAGATTTATTGCCGAAAGTAAAAATAGGGGACTGGGTTTCATTTCACTGGAATCAGGCAGTTGAGATTTTAGCCAAAGAAGATATAAAAAATTTAGAAAAATATACAAAAATAGCCCTAGATTATTTATGGAAAAATCAACCAAAAAGCCAGTAATCGCTATTTTATCCTTAACCTGCTGTGAAGGATGTCAGGTGAGTATTTTTGATTTGGGAGAAAGATTTTTGGAATTTCTAACCAGAGTAGATATTGGCGATTTTAGACTATTCGAGGGAATACCCGACGTTCCAAAATACGATATTGCCATTGTTGAAGGAACGCCGATTACCAAAGGAAATATAAAGCGGCTAAAAGATGTGCGCGAAAAATCAAAAATTTTGGTGGCAATTGGCGCTTGCGCTTGCATGGGCGGAGTTCAAGAAATCAAAGATTATCGCGGCGACAAGCATAAGTTAATCAGGCAAATTTATCCGAATATCAGAGGCATTGATAATCCAAACATCAAAGCAGTAAAGGAAGTTGTTAAAGTTGATTTGGAAATTCCGGGCTGTCCGATAAATAAAGAAGAATTTTTTAGATTAATAAATAAATTATTGGACACCGGAAAAATCCCGGAAATTCCTCAAAAACCGGTTTGCGACGAGTGCGTGAGAAGAAACAAGAATTGTTTGATTCTTTTGGGAAAGCCGTGTCTAGGTGCAATCAGTTTGGCTGGCTGCGGCGCGCCCTGTCCCAGAAGTGGATTTTTATGCGATGGCTGTCGCGGGCCAAGACAAGGAATTAATCTTGAAGCAATGAAAAAAGCTCTGCGTATTAAAGCAAGGCTCACCGATGACGATATCAGGATGCTTTTAGAGCGCTTTGGGAAATTAAATGAAATTTTAAAAGCATGAGAATAAGAATTGACCACATAGCGAAAATTGAAGGGCATGCGAGTTTTACTGCCGATATTGTGAAAGGCGACATAAAATCCGCGCGTATTAAAATTGAAGAAGGAGCGCGGTTATTTGAAGGCATTATGAGAGACAGGAAAGATATTGAGATTCCTGAACTGGGAAGCAGAATCTGCGGCGTGTGTCCGGTTGTTCATACTTTTGCCGGATTTAAGGCATTAGAGAGCGCCTACGGCGTAAAAGTCGAAGAGCCGGCTTTGTCTTTAAGAAAATTAATGATGTTGGGGCAACTGATCAACAGTCACGCCTTGCATCTGTTCTTTTTCTCTTTGGCAGATTTTTTTGGACTGGAAAATGATTTGGAGCTGATAAATAAATATCCGGAAAAGACAAAAGATGCCATTAAAATACGCGATGTTGGAAATAGCATAGTCGAGACAATTGGCGGAAGAACAATTCATCCGTTAACCCCTTGTATCGGAGGATTAAGACAAGCTCCGGACGCGGATAAATTAAAAAAACTTCTTGATGATTGTAAAAATATTTTACCAACCGTCATAAAACTGGGGGAGCTTTTTGCTCAATTACAATATCCGGATTTTACCAGGAAAACAACATTTGTGTCTTTAACTCATCCCGACGAATATGCGATTTATGACGGAAAAATAACAATAGACAAAAAAATCATGGAAATAAAAGATTTTCTCGGGCAAATTAAAGAATTTCAAGCCGAGGATAAAGTTGCAAAAAGAACCCATATCAAAAATAAAGAAGAGCATAGTTATATGGTTGGCGCTTTGGCCCGGCTGAATAACAATAGAGACGAGTTAAACCCTGAAGCTAAAAATTTATTGGAAAAATCAAAAATTAAATTTCCAAATTATAATCCATTTTACAATATTTTAGCCCAAGCAATTGAGATTATTCATTGTTTTGAAGAAAGTATAAAAATTTTAGATAAATTAAATAATCAGACTATAAAAGTTAGTGAAGCAAATATTAAGAATAAAACGGGCGAGGGGATTGGAGCAATTGAAGCGCCGCGAGGGACTTTATTTTATAGTGTCAAAATAAAAGATGGCATTGTTACAAGCGTTAATATTATTACTCCCACTGCCCAGAATTTAGCAAATTTGGAAGATGACTTGGAAGAACTTGAAAAAATCCAAGGATTTAAAAACCTAAATCTTAAAGAAAAACAGAATAAAATCAAAATGCTCATCCGAGCTTATGACCCTTGCGTCACCTGCTCGGTGCATTAATTGTATGCACGACTGGCATTTGGCAAACGAAATTTTAAAGACCGTTCTTGAGTATGCGAACAAGAATGGTTTTAAAAGTGTTTCAATGGTTAGAATAGAGCTCGGTAGTTTAGTTGAACACGGAGAAGAGATTTCGTCCGAGAATTTAATTCATAATTTTAAATTACTTTCAGAAAAAACTATTGCCAAAGATGCAAAATTAGAGATTAAAAAAGTAACCTGCCTGCCGGCAGGCAGGAAGGAGAATAACTGGAAGCTGCTTGACATAGAAGGGCAATAGTGCTAAGATTAAGAGTCAAAGGCTCTTTGACAAAAACGAAAAAATAATTGGAGGAAACGATGCGAAAAAGAATAGGATTTTTGGCGATTATTTTGTTCGGGCTATTAGCATTTTCAAGCTGTGCCGGAATTTTTTCGGAAATCCGGCTTGCGCAAGATTTTAAAAGACTGGGAATCGATTTCGGCGACAAAGACAGCATTTTAAAGCTGGAGCAGGGTCTTAATTTTGAGTATTGGACCAAGTGGAAGCCGATTAATATGCTTATGACCAAAGAAGAAAAAAAGATCGTTAAAGACATTCTGAAAATTGAAGACGTAGCAGAACGCAATACAAAAGCAGAAAAATTTATCCAGTGGTTTTGGTTGAAGCGGGATGACAATACTTACGACAATATAAACGAATTCAAAGACAATCTTTATGGCAGAGTGATTGAAGCTCAAACTAAGTTTGCCAACGACGAGAGCGTTTATACTCGAAGATGCGCTTATGGCAAGGGCCATGAAACCGATATGGGATTGATTTATATTCTTTTGGGAGAATCTTCGTACCCTCCCGCGACACAAGACGTTGATTTTTTAATGAGCCTTATGAATGGCGTTTTTCCCAATACCGCATTATTTCCAGACAAGATTGAGGTATGGTATTATGATGTTCCTCTTGATTATCGGGGAACAATCTTCGACGAAGGCATCGTCTGGATTTTATTTGAGCGTGACAGCGGTTATTGGAAATTTGGCGATAAGACATTTTCCTTGTTCTATAATTACGAAAACTATTATGAGCAGCAGCTTTTCGGTAATTTCATGTCCTTGAGTTCCGGCCAGTATCGGGGAGAAATTGAGAGATTTCTCCAGGCCGTGGCAGAAAGCTATATTTATGATAACGAACTCACTTTCGAAGATTTTTTGAAAAAATAAAAATAACAAAAAGAGACGCAAGGAACCTTGCGCCTCTTTAAAATTGTGATAAAATAGAGACAGAATCTTAAGGAGACAACGATGTTCGTTAAAAAATTATTTTTAGCATTTCTGACTTTTTTTGTGATATTTGGTTTGTCGGCATCTTATGAAAGGCCAAAGCTGGAATTTACTTATGTTAAAGTTAAACCAGGCGATACATTTATTGGGTTATTTCAAGACAAATGGGAAATAGTTAGCAGAATTAATAAAGTTGATAAATATGGTCTTACGCCGGGAATGGTATTAAAAGTGCCATTGGATTGGGAATTGGCTAAAAAATATCCATTTTTTCCGGAATTTTTACAAAAAGAAACCGAAACTCCAAAGCTGATTTTAGTTGTTATTCAAGAACAATTTTTGGCTGGATATGAATTTGGCAAGTTAAAATTTTGGTATCCCATTTCATCGGGAAGAAAAGGTTATCCCACTCCGATGGGCAGGTTCAAGATTATTGGCAAAGAAAGGTACGGTTATTCCTATATTTATAAAACTCCCATGCCTTGGACATTAGCCATTAATAAACTTTATGCACTTCACGGCGGGCAATTACCGGGCTACCCGGCTTCTCATGGTTGCATCAGGCTTTTTTTGGAAGATGCCCAGAAATTATTTGAATGGGCTGAAATTGGAATAAAAATATTAATTATAGACACTTTATAGATCAAAGTGTCTATTATTTTAAAATACTTCCGATAATTTCCGGATGACCGTTTAAAAAATCTTTTACTGGCATTGGTTTTTTGCCTTCAAGCTGGATAGTGTTTAAAATTAAAATTCCATTTCCGGTTTGCACGCTTAAATTTTTATTTTCATCTAAAAAAGTTTCGCCGGGTTTTTTCTCGGTTTTTTTATTTGCAAAATTTGCTTCTGTTATTTTTAAAATTTTGCCGTTGAAATCTGTATAATTTTCCGGCCATTTTTGAAAAGCACGAATTTGTCTTTCAATGCTTTCGGCTGATTTATTCCAATTAATTCTTCCGTCTTCTTTTTTAATAATGTTGCAAAAAGTTGCTTGCGAATGGTCTTGTTCTTGCGGCGTAATTTTTCCATCAATCCACTTGGGTAAAGTTTTAATTAATAATTCTGCGCCTAAATCTGCTAATTCTTTTGATAATTCCGTATAGGTAATTTTTAATTTTTGACTTTTAATTTTTAATTTTGCGATTATTGGACCGTGGTCTAATTCTGGTTCCATAATCATTAAACTCACTCCGGTCTCTGTGTCGCCATTTAAAATTGTTGATTGGATAGGGGACGCTCCGCGATATTTTGGGAGTAAAGAAGGATGAATATTTAAGGCCTTGTATTTTGGTATATCTAGTATTTCTTGGGGTATGATCTGGCCAAAAGCAGCAAGAATTATTAGATCTGGATTTAACTTTTTGATTTTAGCTATCCACTCTGGTTTTCGTATTTTATCTGGCTCTAGGACGCTAAGATTGGCCTCTAGGGCCCATTTTTTAACCGGAGAGGGAGTAAGCACTTGTTTTCTGCCAACTGGTTTATCCGGGGCCGTAATTACAGCAATAATCTCAATTGATGGAAGTCCGACTTCCATCAATTTTCTAAAAATCCTTTCCGCAAACTCCGGCGTACCAATTAAAATTGTTCTAATTTTATTTGACATTGTCGCAAATTAAAATTCCATTTAGATGGTCCATTTCATGTTGGATAACGTGAGCCAAGAGACCTTTTGCTTTTAATTTAAATTCGTTGCCGTGTTCATCAACGGTTTTTATTTTTAAAGATTTTGCCCTTTTTATTTTTAAGAATACGTTGGGCAGGCTCAAACAGCCCTCTTCTGAGTTTTCTGTTTTGTTAGATATTTTAATGATTTCAGGATTTATAAAAACCTGTTTTTTGGATACTTCTTTTGCTATAACAAAAATTCTGATATTTTTGCCAATTTGATTTGCCGCTAATCCAACGCCATTATTTTTATTCATCGTTTCTATCATATCATTTGCCAACTTTTGGATATCAGAATTTATCTCTTTTATTTCAAGAGATTTTTTTCGTAAAATGGGGTTGTTTTGTCCAATTTCGATTTTTAGAATCATATTTTTTATTTTTTGATAAAAACATAAATAGTTTAGCCGGAGATTTTACGGTTTTTGATTGTTTCATTTCCGAAAATATCCGGTACGTCGTGTTTTTGCCGATTCTTTTAATTATTCCCAAATATAGGGCAAATTTTTTTGGCTCTTTGCAATATTCGCTAATATCTTTTGTCAAAGCATGGATTTCCGAATGTATGCCTCTCATCGGCTTAAGTTGCGGTTTCAAGATTTCTTTTATTTTCTTTAGTCTTGTTTCCGAGGTGTTCATATTTTTATTTTATCACTTTGAGATGTTATAATAAAGACATATGGCTAAAAAGAGATTATTTATTGCAATTAATTTACCGGAAAAGATAAAGAACAAACTCATTGATTATCAAATAAAATGGGGGAACCTGCCTGTTCGTTGGACGCCGAAAATAAATTTGCACATTACTTTGGTATTTATTGGATATGTGAACGATGATGAGATGTATGAGATTTGCAATCTTGTTAAAAGCGTTGCAAAGCGACACGATGCTTTTAATATTAATTTTAAGAAGATTATTTTGGGTCCGCCGAATAAACCACCGAGAATGTTTTGGGTAGAAGGAGAAAAAAGCGAAGAATTGGCTAAACTTAGAGACGACCTTGAAGATTCGCTTTTCAGCTCAAATAGCAGCGGTTTTAAAAATAAAGAAGTTCGAGCTTATCGTCCGCATATTACCATGGGAAGAATTCAACACGAACGTTGGAAAGAATTGAATCCTTGTCCAACAGTAGACGAGATATTTGAACGTGAATTTTTGGTCGAAACCATTGATGTAATGGAAAGCGAACTAAAGCGCACTGGCGCAGAATACACAATTTTAGAAAGCGTAAATTTAGGAGAAAAATGAAAATTGATTTATTTGGAATAAAATTTGATAATTTGACGATGGAGGAGGCGATAGAAAAGATTGAAGGATTTGTGGTTTTGCCGTATTCTGAATTTATTGTCAGAGCGCAAAAAGACGAGAAGTTTAAAAATATTTTAAACAGCGCCGATTTTTGTTTATGCGAAAGCCAAGGGCTATATCTAGCAGCAAAATTCTTGGGAAAAAAAATAAAAGAGCCGATAAATGGAGTGGAGCTGATTTATAAATTACAAGGCAAGATTTTTTTATTCGGAGGAAAAGACGAGGTAATAAAAAAAGTTAAAGAAAAATTAAATTCTGAAGTTGTTGGTGCGGAAAATGGCTATCAAGATTCGGATAAAATTATTGAAAAAATAAATCAAGTAAAGCCGAATATTTTGTTGGTCGGCCTAGGCAGTCCCAAGCAGGAAAAATGGATTTATGAAAATCTTAAAAAAATGCCCAGCGTGAAAGTTGCAATTGGAGTTGGTGGTGCTTTCGATTTTATTTCCGGTCGCGTCAAACGCGCTCCTAAATTTTTGCAGAAAATCGGCTTTGAGTGGTTGTGGCGCTTAGTTCTTCAACCAAAAAGAATGAAAAGAATTTTTGATGGCGTTGGCGGATTATTTTTATTAACAATTAAAAACAAAAAATGAGATTTATAGACTGTTTTCCAAATCATTGTTTTTGCGAACAGGTTTCTAGCCAGACCATTATTCAGCCAATTAATACTTTTTCTTCTCTCATTTTTGTGCTGGTCGGTATATTGATTATTGCTCTGGCAATAGTAGATTTCTTTCGCAAGAATAAAACTGTCAGCCCGCTGGAGAAAAAGCCGCTGTATGGAATATTTTATGGCTTTGTTGTTATTATGAGTGGCTTAGGAACGATATTCTATCATGTCAAGCTGACATTTTTTGGGCAATTCTTAGATTTTTTGGGGATAAATTTTATTGTTACCTTTATATTGCTTTACGGCATTATTATAAGGCGCCGAAGAAGTCAGAAATTATTTATTTTTCTTTATTTATTAATTAATTCTATTTTTGCCTATTTTCTTTTATGGCTTCCATATTTAAGGAGATATATAGTTGTTATTTTGGTTGCTCTTGTCATTATTTCGGAATATATGTTTCATCGGAGGCAGAATGTGCTTAAGAAAATATCCGCGAATAGGATGGATAAAAGATTTCTTTATTTTGCTGTCGTGATACTATTGTTCGGCCTTTTTGTTTGGGCCTCGGATACAAATAAAATGTTATGTAATCCATCAAGTTTTTTTCAGGGTCATGCGTTGTGGCATATTTTATCTGCCATAGCCGCATTGATTATTTATTTGTATTTTCGTTCAGAAAAAAGCTTATTGGATATTCTAAAATGCAAAATTTCAAAAAAATATTCTTTGTAGGCATTGGCGGCATTGGAGCCAGCGCCTTGGCGAAATTACTACAAAGCCAGGGCAAAGAAGTTGCTGGTTCCGACAAATATGCATCGGAAATTACCGATGATTTAAGAAAACAAGAAATTAAGGTTTATATCGGCCACAAAGAGAATAATCTTGATAAAGACACTGATTTAGTAATTTATTCTGCGGCAGTAAAAGAAGATGTGCCAGAACGAAAAAAAGCAACTAAATTAGGGATCCCTCAATTGAGTTATCCGGAAGCCCTGGGATTGATTAGTAGAAATAAATATACAATCGCAATTTCCGGCACGCACGGCAAAAGCACCACCACTGCTTTACTGGGTTTAATTTTAACCGAAGCAGGCTTAGACCCCACGGTAATTGTTGGCAGCAAGGTTGGGTCTTTTAAATATGGTAATTTGCAAATAGGGAAAAGTAATTATTTTATTATTGAAGCTTGCGAGTGGCGAGCTCATATGCTTGAACTGCGCCCCCAAATAATTATTCTCAACAACATCGAGGAGGACCATTTGGATTATTATAAAAATCTTAAAAATATCAAAGAAGCGTTTAAAGAATACGTTGGAAGATTGCCAAAAACCGGTTTATTAATTGTAAATGCCGATGACTCAAATTCTTTAGAGGCGGCGAAATCAGCTGGGGGTAGCGTAGTAACCTGTGGAATAGACAATCAAAAAGTTGATTGCAGGGCGACAAATATTAAAACTGAAAACAAATTACAGAAGTTCAATTTAATTTGGCGGAATAAAAATTTAGGCGCATTTTCTTTGGGGATTCCGGGCAAATTTAATATTTATAATGCCTTAGCGGCAAGCGCTTGCGCTCTAAAGCTTGGAATAAAACCGGAGATAATTAGAAAAACGCTGGCCGACTTTAAAGGAATATGGCGGAGATTTGAAAAAGTTGGCGAATATAATGGCGCCTTGATTTTTTCTGATTATGGTCATCATCCAACGGCAATTAGAAACACCTTAAAAGCAGCTCGAGAATTTTATCCCAATAAAAGAATTGTGCTTGTTTATCAACCTCATCATTTTGATAGAACCAAGAGACTTTTTGAAGAATTTACCAGAGCATTTGATGCGGCAGATTTGGTTATTTTGAATGAGATTTATGATGTTCCAGGCAGAGAGACGATTAAAAATATCAGCTCGAAGGATTTGGCGAGAGAATTAAAAAAGAGAAAGATCAAAGCAATTTTTACTAGAAATTTAAAGGAAACCAGAAAAACTCTTTTGAACAATATTGAGCATAACGATTTAGTTTTAATTATGGGGGCAGGAGATATTTATAAATTGAAAATTTAATTGATACTTATCCACACCCTTCGCTTGCTTGAAGCTTTTAATTATATTATTATAGAATCAAAAGACAAAATGGTCTTTCAAAGACCTAAAGGTCGCGTAAGTTAATCCAA
>Ga0315297_10001132_pt1 | contig 16172 bp, 12 predicted proteins | sample YL17G15_0_MG_FD_203628 | JGI IMG/M metagenome (GOLD analysis project Ga0315297, IMG submission 203628) | Sediment microbial communities from Yellowstone Lake, YNP, Wyoming, USA - YL17G15_0 | ecosystem: Environmental > Aquatic > Freshwater > Lake > Sediment | place: USA: Wyoming | collected... | reverse complement strand
CTGATGGTCCCAAAGAGGTTGGCCGCCACGAGAGCGATGAGGGTCATCACCACGGCGGAGAGGAAGGTGAGGCCCAGAATCGGGGCCCAATCGACCCGGAGGCCCACCGTGAAGACGGTGACGATGACGGTGAAGGTGACTCCAAGCACACCCATGGCCAGGCTCTTGGCCAGCAGGTACTCGAGCACCCCGCCGGGGGAGACCCGGTAAGCCCGGAGCGTGCCTTCGTCCTTCTCCGAGTAGAGGAGCGCCGCCACCAGGAGGACACCCACCATGATCGCTTCGGTGAAGATGAAGACGGGCAGGAGGGAGAGATTGAACGGGGGGCGCTCGGCCGGCTGGGCGGGGCGCAAGGTGTCGGTCGCGAAGACCGGCCAGGGAGTGCCCGTCACCGCGGCTGTCTGGGCCCGGAGGGCGGCCTCGAACAGACGCCGTGTGCGCTCGTTCTCGTAGCCCTGGTAGGTCACGACGATGCGCTCGGGCAGGTCGCGGCCCTCGACCCTGAGGCCCACGCGGGTGTTACCGGCCTCCATGGCCTCGCTAAAGGCGGCCTCGGAGTCGACGGCGATGGCCTGGCCGGAGGAACTGCCGGCCACCTGGTAAAGCTGTAGCATCGCCTGACTTTCCGTCTGGTCCCAGATGACCACGTCGGCCGAGGCGGCCGGTTGGGCCGGAATGAGGAAGTTGATGGCCAGCACGTAGAGCACGGCCAGGGCCACGACCACGGTGAGGTAGTGGTTGCGGATCACGACCTTGAGGTCTTTGGCCCAGAGCGAAAGGAGACGCCTACCCATCAGGCCAGCCCCCTGCCGGTAACCTTGATGAAGACCTCTTCCAGGGTGGCCTCCTGGGAGTGCACGGTTTCCAGCCGGCCGCCCGCCACAAGCTCCGCGAGGCGCTGGCGCTGCTCCGCGGAGGTCAGGGACAAGGCCTCCCGGCGAAGCGGGCGGCCGTTGCCGCCACCCTCGCCGCCGTCTCCACCGCCGTCCTCGCGGTACTCCACGGCCACGACTCTCTCGCCGTAGCCGAGCTTCAGATTGCGGGGCGTATCCAAGGCGGCGATGCGGCCCTCATTGAGGAAGGCCACGCGGTCGCAGAGGGCTTCCGCCACGTACATGTTGTGGGTGGTCAGAAACACCGTGGCCCCGCCGTCGCGGTGCTCGCGGACCAGGTCGAGGACCCACTGGGTGGCCGTGGGGTCTAAGCCGACGGTGGGCTCGTCCAGAAACCAGAGCTTGGGTCGGTTCAGCATCGACCTGGCCAGGACGAGGCGCTGCCGCATTCCCTTGGAGTAGGTGGCCGCCCGGCGGTTGGCCGCGTCCTCCAGCCCCACCTTGCGGAGCAGATCCAACGGGTCGGCCGTGGGCCCGTCGTAGAGGCTGGCGAAGAAGCGGAGATTTTCGAGCCCGGTCAGCTTGAGGTAGACGTTGGGGTTCTCGAAGGAGACCCCGATGAGGTTGAAAAACTCGGCCGTGGGATGCCGGATGTCGCGCCCGGCTACCTCGACCCAGCCGCCCTGGAGAGGGAGAAGGCCGGTGAGGATTTTCTGGGTCGTCGACTTGCCGGCGCCGTTCGGCCCGAGGAAGCCAAAGACCTCACCCTGGGCGACCTCGAAGCTGATCCCGTCCACTGCCGGCCGGCCAGCGCGGGTGTAGGCGTGGCGGAGTTCCCGCACTTCGATCATTGTTGGCACCTGACAGACCTCCTTCAGCTCTCAATCTCACCTGGCGGGCTTCTCAGAAGGCCCAGCCTGCCCGCGCGGGGCGAGACCCTGCTTGAGGACGTCGAAGACCTGGGCCAGAAGCGGCTCTATCGCGTCGAAGGCTATCCGCCCGGCGGCGATGTCCTGGCCCATCTGCCAGGTCACGGCGCTGAAGAGGTAGAGAACGGCGGTCGGGTCGACGCGCGGACCGATCTCTCCCCTGGCCGCAGCCTCGGCGAACCAGCCGCTGAGCATGTTGTCGCCGGCAGGCTGGACGCCGGCGAGGACCCGGGCCAGGACTGTTGGGTCGGTCTCCCGGGCGAGGTTGTTGCCAACGGCGTAGAGGGTGGGTTCCTCCCGGGCCAGCCTCAGGCCGGCCCGGGTCGCCGCCATCAGGCGCTGGAAGAGGTCCGCTTCCGGGCCCAGCCCCGAGAAGGCCTCGCTGAGGATTCTGAGCTTGACCTCCATGGCCAGTTTGAGAGCGTAGAGGTAGAGGTCGAGCTTGCCCTCGAAGTACTGGTACATCGACCCCTTGGCGATGCCGGCCCTTTCCACGATGCGGGAGAGGGAGGCCGCGTGATAGGTGTGCGCGGCGAACTCCTCGAGGGTCAGGTCCGTCAGGAGCTTCCGCTTCTCGGCCGGAAGGTTGAAGAAGGTCTGTTTGGGCAACCGGCTTCCCCCCTTGAGCCCCATACCCCGGTTTTCGTCCCGGCGCCCGCGGCTCACTGAAGCGATCGGCCACGAAGCCGCTACCGGCGGGTTGAGGTGACTGGGCAGTCATATGACTACCCGGTCACATCATAGGGCGGAGAGGGCGAGGATGTCAAGAGGGGGGGGGAAGTCATCGTGAGCCCTCTTTCAGCCGCTTCACGACCGGCATGTAGTGGGGCTGGAGGTAGTAGAAGGAGAACAGGGCCATGAAACTGTCGGGGGCCCACAGCCCGACAGGTCGGCGGGTCGCACGCCGAGCAAGGCGTGTAGCCCGCAGCCTTTGCCGCCTCCAGTGTCATCGGTATGCGCGAGCTGTTTAGATACTGGCAGTCTGCCCTGTGGTACTTGGCCCCGGTCTTCGTGACGTAGACGATTACCGTGGACGGGGAAGTCCCACCGCCCCCACCGGACTCCCGTGACCCCTTTTCCGTGTCGAACCAGACGCTGTTCAAGTTGCCGGCCCCCACGGAGATCTCCGCATACTCCGGCTCCGCAAAGGTTAACGCTGCCGTATAATGGAACTCAAGGTTGAATGAAAGGTGGAAATCATCATGGCAGATTCCTCCACACCTCCGGTGGACCTAACTGGTAAGAAAGGAGTAGTAGACCCTAAGGACTTAAAGGTTCATGACCCCGTTCCTCCGAAGCTTGATGGCCCAAAGCCGCCCCCCCTGCCAGATCCTGAGGAACCTTCCCCTTACGACGTCAAGAAATCCGGCGAGACCATACATGTACCCTATAAGCCATAGGAAGCCGCCCCCTTAGGACACTTCCAAGTCGTCCATCGAGTAGGCGCTCGGAGCCGTCGGTCAGGCGTTCCTCGACCGCCGCCACCTCCACCGCGGCCGTGCACCGTATACAGGAGAATGGCCGTGGGCCAGGCCATCCCCTGTGGGTGCGTCCAAAGAGACGGAAGACGGCCAGGCAGCAATAGCTCCCGTGGCTGGGCTAGGTCGGCGGGTCGCACACCGAGCAAGGCGTGTATCCCGCAGCCTTCACCGCCTCCAGCGTCATCGGTATGCGCGAGCTGCTTAGATACTGGCAGTCTGCCCTGTGGTACTTGGCCCCGGTTTTCGTGACGTAGACGATCACCGTGGACGGGGAAGTCCCACCGCCCCCACTGGACTCCCGTGACCCCTTTTCCGTGTCGAACCAGACGCTGTTCACCGTCGCGGTCGCCACGATGGTGCCGTTCAGGTCCGTCCGGTAGACCATAACTCCCGCCGCAGCCAGGGCGGCCAGGGTGCTCGCCGCCGGGTGTCCGTACGAGTTGCCGGCCCCCACGGAGATCACCGCGTACTCCGGCTCCGCGGCCGCGAGCAGCTGAGCCGTTGTCGAGGTGCTGCTTCCGTGGTGGCCTACCTTGAGGATTTCGGCGCCCACGTTGGCCCCCGTGGCGAGCAGGTCGGCCTCGCCCGAGGCCTCGGCGTCGCCCATGAGCAGGAAGTCCATCGACCCGATCGACACCTTGAGGACCACGGAGCAGTCATTGATGTTGGAGTAGCTGTCCTCTGTCGGCCCCAGGACGTCGACATCTACGGCGCCGTCCCTGATGAGCTCCCATGGTGCGACCGCATACTCGGGCTCGAGTCCCTGGGTCTGGATTGCGGCCATGAGACGGACGTAGGCGTCCGTATTCAAGGTCTGACGTGGGAGGATGACCATCCCGACCGGCAGGGCCTGGATTACCTCGTCCAGCCCGCCGATGTGATCCTCATGCGGGTGAGTGACCACCACGTAGTCGAGCGAGGTCACCTTCTCGGCTGCCAGGTAGTCCAGGATGATATCGGCGTCGGCGTGGTTCCCACCGTCAACGAGGATGTTATCGCCGTTGGGCAGCTCTACTAGAACGCAGTCCGCCTGGCCGACGTCGATGAAGTGCACCTCCAGGACCGGCCCCAGGGGGCCCACGGTGACCATCTGGGCGTCCTGATGCCAGCCGACCTCGAGGCCGAAGGCCTGGGAGACGAACCTGATGGGGACCATCACCCGGCCGTTGACGATCTGGGGCGGCACGTCGGGATGGGCCTCGGCTCCGCCGATAACCAGGTGGATCGACCCGGGCATCAGCAGAGGGATAGGGTAGGTCTCGCCCTTGCGGTCGACCGTGACGGTCTGGATGTCCTGATACCAGGCAACCTCGAAGCCCAGGTTCTCTGAGATGACCCGGATGGGCACGAGGACCCGACCGTTGACGAGTTGAGGCGGGACGTCCGGGCGGATTTCGGTAGCATTGATGACTAGATGGATGGCGCTGGCCGAAAGAACCGGGGTAGCCAAAAGGGCGAGACACATAATGGCTACGGCCGGAGTGAGTAGCTTGCGCATAGCGACCCCTCCCACGGCTGGCATTTTCTGGCTGTGGGAAAGGTATTCCGACGAATCACCGCCTATTCTGTAACGGCATCGACTACGGCGGAACGAGTGGTCGGCTTGGGCGGAACATGCATGGCGCCCCGCGATCCGCTCCGGGAGGAGGACCTGGGATTAGCGGGTGCGGGAGAGATTCCACGGGGATCATGGAGCCTACGGCTCCAAACCTGAGAGTCTCAGGACCCGCTCCCAGCCGCCATTGAGTTTGCCTTCGTCTCTCCTGCCTGGCCATTGTAGCTTACTCGCATCGCCAGGAGCCGACGGTGCGACGCCACTAAGAGCACATCCCAATGGGGGAGAGGGCCCGAGCAGCCTGGCTGGTTGACGCCGAGAGGTGTTGAGTCGGCGAATGGCCAATCCCCTGGGGCAGTCCGTCCCACACGATAGGACTCTGCCGAGATTACTGGGGTAGCCGTGAGTGATGACCCTGGGGGCCGACAGATGGAAGGGACCCGAGCGGATTCCTGACTTCTCTCGGCGATTGGCTGCTGGTCAGCCGCATGCGGAAAGGAGCCGGCGGAGATGAGGGCGGAGAGGGCGAGGATGTCAAGCCCTGGCGGTCCTGGCCAAGTACGGCTGGCCCTCGAACGACAACGTCGCTGCCCTCCCTGGGAGATGTACCTCGAGATGGAGGGCAACGTCCCCGGGAGCTTCACTGGAATCTCCTAAGACGCGAGTGTCGGGAGGGAACGGGAACCGCGTTTAGCGCGACCCGTGACGTCCGTGCCCGGGCGCTACTTGGCTGCCAGTTCTTCGGCCGCAGGACGCTGACTGCATCGCCGGACGGCAGAGGGGTCCAGCGCCGATGCAGGGTCCGCGCATTCGAGGGCGCTCAATACCCGGTTCTCCCACGGGTGGATCTTGAAGTCGCCGCCGACATGGGCCGTGTTGGTCGTGAGGGTGGGTGCGGGATGGTCTGGGCGCCGTCTCGAAGACGAGATAATTCTTAGGCGCAAGAGGAATTCCGTCAACTTTGGCTAATCCTCCCAGTGTCACTTGTGGGTGACCTTGAGGGTGAGCGCGTGGCGGACTTGCTTAACCCTAGCGTCATTCCCTGGTTCGTCCTTCTTTTCGTTCCGGGGTTCATATCAATCAAGGTCTACGGCTTGTTGGTACCGACAGCCGAACGCAACTGGGGCTCATCGGCCGTGGAGGCTGTGAGCTATGGATGCATCAATCTCGCCGTCTTTTCCTGGGCCGCGATGATTGTTGCTAGGCCTGGTTTCTTCGATTCTCACCCAGTGGCATGCTCCTTCATCTTGATCGGCATTCTCCTTGTCGCACCAGCGATTTGGCCAGTGGTGCTACTTCGCCTACTGAGAAGCAGGCTCATAAAGAACCGAGTTCTTGACCCAATCCCTACGGCGTGGGATAGCTTCTTCGAACGGCGTCAGTCCTGTTGGGTGCTAGTCCATCTCAAGGACGGGGGAAAGATTGCCGGCCTCTTGGGCGGGAACTCCTACGCCTCCTCCTATCCAGAGAAGCGCGACTTGTACCTGGAGGAAGTCTGGCAAATCGGAGAAAGCGGCCATCTGGAGCAGCGCGTAGGCGGAACTCTAGGTCTATGGATAGACTGTGACGCCTTCCGGATGCTGGAGTTCTTGGCGCCGGAGGGGCGAAAGGAGTTGGACTGACAATGGCCGACCCAAAGCAGCAGCCGCAACAGCCGGGGGGCAAGGAGATAAGGAAGGGCTACCAGCCCAATCGTGGCCTGGGCCCCAACCCCATCCCCCCTTCTGGAGGTTCCGGACTGGTGCCCGCTCCGAGGCCCGCTTCTGATTCACCTAAAGCCCCAGCCGCGGATTCGTCCAAGCCCCCCGACAAGTAACCTGGGCGGCCCCGGGCATGGCCTCCGGGGGGCGCCCAGATGGGCCTGCTGAGAAACCCGCAGTACCTGTTCAGCCTCCGCGGCATTGACTTGTACCTGCTGTGACTACGTGGGCGCGGTCTCCTTGCAGTCGGGGTATCTGGGGCACCCATAGAACTCCCCGTACCGGCCCTTCCTCCGCACCATGGCAACGTGATGCACGGGGCAGTGTGGCGCCACGCTCGCGCCCGCCGTTCCAATAGGTGAGCTGCGGCGCCCGCTCCCGCTCCGACCCACCCCTCCCGCCTCCCGGACACCATCGCGCCCGCCAAACCCGTGGCCCGTCTTGCCTTGCCTATTCCCACACTCCGGGCACTCGAAGTAGATGCCGGACCGCCCGTTCTTCCAAACGGTTGGGTTCTTGCAGCGCGTACATGCGGGGTTCTCTTGATCCGCCAAGGGGTAGGTGTCGCCGTCCGCGCTCTCATCGCGCGAACGCCGGGGAATGCTCACGAACTGAGCCAACCGGTCGTGGACCTCCCGGTTCGCCAGGCGGAACATAATCTCACTGGTGTCGCGATGCGACGTAATGTTCAGGGACCCTACCCAGGCGACCTCTGCATCAATAGAGGCCAGTTTCTCGTGCATCGACTGCCGGAGGTCGACGGCCACGCCCAACGTTCTCAGAGCGCCAATTGCGGCGGAGGCCGTTCCGCTCATCGCCGCCTGGTCATCGGGCGGCCTGGTCACGAGGCGGACCTTGAGTCCCTCAGCCAGCTTGGCTCTGAGCAAGTCTGCCAGGCGGCCGGCGCCGCGCTCCGTCGCGAACGGGGAGAAGATGACCACCGAGGACTTGGCCCGCAGGACATCCTGTTGGAAAGCCGGGAAGAACGTGGCCTCGGTGAACACTCCTGTCGCCTTCGGGTCTAGCTCGAACTGGGGAGGGTCCACCTTTCGGATGGCGCTGATCCAGTTGTCGGGCCCGAGCTTCACCACATCCGCGACGTCGAGTGGCTCGCCGTCGTTCTCGAACCTCTTGAGAATCCTACCGATTACAGAGTCCCCGCCCACTCTGCGGCGCAGGTACTCAAAATCGGCCAGCAGGATGAGGCGTTCCCTGGCTCGGCTCAGGGCCACGTTCAACAGGCGAGCCCCGTCCTCATGGACCCCCGCCGCCCTGATGAACCGGCTGGGCTGCACGCCCGTGGAGTCGGGGATGTCGATGAGCATGGTGGTCTTCTCATTGCCCTGGAACCGGTGAACCGTGGAAACGTACCTAGAACCCGCCGAATCCAAGACCTCGTCTATCAGAAGCTTCGTCAGGTTGGTCTGAGCCGCATAGGGTGTGACCACCCCGAGTTGCTTGTTGGCCTCGATTGGAGGGGGCAGATACCCTTCCCGTCTGAGGTGTGCGACCAGGCCTCTGGCGAGGATGGCGTGGAGCAGGTTGTACCGGGAGTAGGTCCCCAGACGGGTGCTGGCCCACGGCTTGAGTGGTCCTGTGTCCACGTAGAGCAGGCGCTTCGTCCCTAGCGGAAACACCGGACCGGGACTATCCTTGGCCCGCGTCACCAATGCGTTTCGGTACTCCGAGTAGAAGATGTCGTTGACTACCGCGCAGATCGGGTCGCTCATCCGGTACTGCTCGTTGAGGGCCACGACTCCGTCGGGGACGACTCCCCCGCGCAGGGCCGCTTCAATCCCCGACTTTCGGAAGACGTCCTGCTTGCGCGAAGAGGCTCGTTGCGAGATCACTTCTTCTGCCTTCGCCAGGTTGAACGAGGTCCGGCCGCCGACCACCTCGATGAGCCTTTTCCGGAGTGCCTCCAGAAGGAACGAATCGTCGGTGACTAGGCGCGCGAGGGGGATTCTAGGTCCGAAGTCCTTCCCTAACCCGACGACCACCGTTCCCTCGCCGAGAGACACAATCATGCCTTTGACTTCTTCCGTGCCGACGGTCACCCGGACCGGGCTGTCCTCGCGAAGGCGGGCCTCTTCGTGGAGAAGGAAGGTGTAAAGGAAGGCACCGGCGGCCGCGCCCCGAGACTCACCCCCGTGGAGCTCCACGGTGCTGCTGCCGCCGCGCTTCTTGATCTCGGCGATCTCGAGGCCGAGAGCCTCGATCATCTTGGTGAGCGCTTCGGTCTGCTTGTCCACGTCGGTCTCCCACTTCAGCGCGCCCCCGCGTCCGCTGGACCGCACGGGATGTCGAATCTTCCAGAAAGAACCCGCATTCTAGTTTGGCCTCACGAGCGGTAAACCCTTCCAAGCGTCCGCCCCGCGGGCTCTCGTCCCTTCCTGGACTGGCGCATCGCCGCCCTCAGACAGCGCCTCAAGCAGGTGTGAAATGGTCATCTGTGGAAATGGACCTTCGCGACGCCCTATCCGCACGTCATCAGAGAGAGTGGAGGTCCCCCCATGCCAGTGGCGGACAATAGGAGAAGCAGCGCTCGCGGCGCCGTCGGCGACACGGTTCGCATCGCTCTCCCTTGGCATCTCTTTGAGGCTCTTCAAGGGAAGGACGTAACTACCCTCGCTTGGGGCAGGCCGTTTCAGGTCGTCAGCATCACCCCCACCTCGATTCGAGTGTTTCTGAGAGAGACGAAAGGGGTCCGGTACGTCCAGAGGGTCGAAATGGAGAAGACCCTCGCGGCGCTCAAGGAGAAGGGCGGCCTCACTATCGAGGAGGTCCGCTACCTCGCGCCCAAGACCTCTTCGTACGTGGCGGCCTTACTTGCCCGCGTACCCGGAGTGAGTTGGGACGGGGCGAAGCGCCGGCTTGTGACCGCGACCGCGGGGGACACGCGGGAGGCGGCTGCTGAACCGAGACAGGCTCGCGCGGCCATCCCCCTGTCTCTCGATGCCCTTTGGGCTGAGCAGGCTGGCGAGGTTTGGGGCGTCTGGCAGAAACTGAACCCCATGGTCCAGCGGGAGCTTGCCGCGATGGCCTTGGCCGATGTTTCGCAGACCCTCCAGATTGTCAGAACCTGCGGGTCTCCGCCCGAGCAGTTGCTCGCTGCCCGCCTGCTGTCGGTGGCGCGCTCGGTATCGATGGTCGAGGACTTCGAGTTGGAGCCACAGCACCATGTCCAGACGAGGACGGGGCAGGTTCGAGTTGACCTGCTCGTCACAGGCAGGGTTGGCGGCACGTTCGTTCGCCTGGCGGTGGAGTGCGACGGCCACACCTACCACGGCAAGACAAGCGAACAGGCGGCCCACGACCGGCAGCGCGACCGGGACCTGCGGCTCGAGGGTTACGACGTTGTGCGTTTCGCCGCCACCGAGATTATGGACGACCCGGAGGAGTGTGCGCTCGAGGTGTTCAGGCAAATGCTTGCCCGGCCACTGCCGGAGCAGAACCGTCCCGCGCGGTAGGCGGACTGGCTGCGCGGTTGGGGGCGGGCGAGGGGAGGCGGCCGAGTTGCTTCCGACCCTGGAATCGCGAGAGAGTGCGAGCAAAGGAGACGATACGGATGTCGGAAGTCCTGCTTCCCGAACTGTCGTGGGTTGGACCTTATAGGCTGTATCAAGATGTTCCCCAGGTGGATGACATCAACCCCACCCTGGTCGGTGTGTATCTTTGGGTCATCCCGATTGCCGCGAGGTTCTTCCCGCATTACGTCGGGGAGGCAGGAAACCTCCGGAACCGCCTGCTCGCCCACCGCGCGAACCTCACTGGCGGCTCCTACTGGATCTACGATCCCGGGGAACTCAAGGCTGGTAGGCTCACGCCAGTCTACAACCCCAACGAGGATTCGCGGGTCTTTGATGGGGTCTGGGACAAGGCGAAGGATTTCGCCCGTCTTCTCCGTTTCTTCATCCTCGCCTTTCCTCCCGACCCCCAGGTCAACACCAAGCGGCTACGGCTGCGCGTCGAACTGGGTCTTGCCCGGGCCATCGGTGCCCACTTCAAGAGCCAGCCTGACGAGCCCCAGGTCTGGGACCAGTCTTGCGCCCCTACTCACGAGAGAAACAAACGCCTGGAAGAAGAGCCCGAGGTTCAGGTCCGTTTCGTCGTCCCAGAGTTCCTTGTCGGGGTGGACGGCTCGCTCACAGTGTAGCTCGAGCCCTGCGAGTGCTTCTCAGACTAGCTTCTAAGACTTGGCAGGATCAGGGCGCGCAGCGGCGACCCGGGGCGTCTTAGCCCGTTGGTCCCCCGGTTTCCGTGGGTTGCGACCCAACCAGGTACTCCCCTAGCGGGATCTGTCCCAGGCCTTTGCGCCTCCGGACCGCGGGTCTACCGTCCTCCAGGTCGACCGTCATGTTCCACATCAGCTTGCCGTCCTGACGCTCGGTAGGGTTAACATCCTGCAGCCAGGCGTCGAACCTCTCGAATGGGATGAGCACGACGAGCTCATCTGACCCGCAGCCGAAGCCGACGTACCCGCGCTGTGCCTTTTCCAGAGTCTCTTTCTGGTGGCTATGGAAGGAGAAGAAGTAGCTGACGGCGCCGCCGGCGCTCTCGTATCGGCGCGATACCGCGCACACGACCACCGTGCTTCCATCCGCGGTGGCATAGAGGGAACGCGAACGCTTGACCAGCCTCTGGCCGATGTGGGGTTCCACTCTCCGGATGCAGGCCTCCCGGAAACGCAGCTCCGATTTCTCGGCGACCGGACTATCGTCGGCAGGCTCCGGCCCCCGTTCCTCTCCGACCTCCTCCGCGGTGGCGAAGACCAAGTCGATGATCGAGTCTACGCGGGTGAACTCCTGAGGTGTCAGGATGCCGCAGATCCTGTCAACGACGCCGGGGTCTTCGAGGTCTTCCTTCACTTTGACCAGCCTCGCCAGCGCGTCCACGCTGATGAGGCGCATGTCCCACGCGTATCGGGAACCCCTGATTTGCGCCTCTAGGTCTCCGGTGTCCTCGCGGCCGACCACAATGAGCATCGAGGAGTTGTCCTCCGCCATCCTTCCGTCGCGCGCCAGAGAGCGGCGGTACCCGGCGATCACCTCCAAGTCAATGCGGTAGGCGTCGGTGGTCTTCACCTCGACAATCATGGCTTTCCCGCCCGGGGGAATCCAGAGACCATCGAACCCAAGCTGGCCTTGCGCCCCGCGGTATCTTCCGAAGGTCACCTCGAAGCCGAGACGTTGGCCCATGGTGTTGACGATGTCCTGCAGAGTGAAGCCGTTTCCGTCGAACTTAGCGTCCAGGCACTCCCCGGCGTACCTGGTCAGGACGTCGGTTTCGACGACAGCAAGGTAGTCCCGTAGCTGACGCGATGTCGGGGTCCCGTCCGACAGCTTGCCTGCGAACCCCACGATCCGCTGGACGTGCACATCTGCCAACTCAGACGGCGTCTTCTGGTAGACATCAAGCAGTGGCAATCAAAGCCCCCCCGGCACGACGGTTGTAGTAACAGAGTCTGCCAATTGTTGGGTTGCTCAATTCACGGGAAGCCCCGGTACCTTCGCGGAGGGTCGCTGAAGGTAGCCCTTGGTCGGCTTCATCGGCGCCCTTCCACCGGATGGGTGACCACACCGATGGGGAAGAAGCTAGGGGGGAGGGATTGCCCCTCCCCCCTACCTAGGAACAGCGGTTGACGGGTGGAGCCATTGATGGGGCCTAGAAGCCTCTCTTCACTACGTGGACCGGGGACAAGAAGTCCCCTCAGGCCGCAGACGAGAAGGCCCGAGAGCGGAAGACCAGAAAGGACCCTTTGGGAGGCATCGACATGGACCCAAGACTCGTGGAGCGCGGCAAGATGCTGGTTGTCGGCATGATCTACTACGGGGAGAACAAGGGTACCGAGATCGCCGGGCTCTGGCAGCGGTTCAATCCCAAGTCCGCCGCCATCCGGAGCGCCGCGAGCGAGGAGGGCGCCTACGGCGTCTGCTTCAACGACGTCAGGACAGAGGACCCGAACTTTTGCTATCTCGCTTGCCGGGAGGTCACCGACCTTGACGACATCCCGATGGACATGGTCGCCAAGACCCTTCCGAAGAACACCTACGCCGTCTTCACCCATCGGGGTCCGCTCTCCGAGATCGGATCCACCTACCAGCAAATCTACGGCACTTGGCTACCGGCGTCCGGCTACGCTCTGGCCGGTCCCTACGACTTCGAGGCCTACGGTCCCGACTTCGACCCGACCGACCAGGCCAAGTGCGTCCTGGAGATCTGGGTGCCGGTGAAGCCTTGAACACGCCCAGTGACGGCGGCAGCCTCTCCTACGGCCGGCGGACGGCCCGGCTGTACGAGCCGTTCGTGGCCGCCGTGACTTTCGGTCGCTACCGGCCTCTTCTGGCCAGAGAGGTCGTCCGGCTGGGCCTTGGCCCGGCCGACCGGATTCTCGACCTTTGCTGCGGGACGGGTCTCCTTTCCCGGGAACTGGCCCGCCGGCTCGGACCGGACGGGGAGGTCGTCGGGGTCGATGCCTCGGAGACGATGCTGGAGCAGGCTACACGCGCCGGCGGGAGAGTGGTCTACGTCAGGGCCGAAGCCGACTCCCTTCCCCTGCCCGATGGTCACTTCGATTGCGCGACCCTTTTTCTCGGCCTGCACGAGATCACCCAGGCGGCCCGCCTCCCGGCTCTGCGGGAAGTGAGACGGGTCTTGCGACCCGGCGGTCGGGGTCTGGTCCTCGATTTCGCCTCGGGGGGCCCAGCCCTCCGGCGACAGGCCGTCCGCCTTGTTCTCAGCGCTCTTGAGGGACCCGAGGCCTGGACCATCACCGAGCCGGGCCTTTCGGTCCTTCTGTCCCAGGCCGGTCTGCGGCCGGAAAGACCGCGGCCGGTCTTCCTCGGTGTCCTGGAGGCTGTCGGTTTCGCGCGGCCCTGAAGGGGGGGCGCGAACATGGTTTTATCCGGGTAGTATTGACAGGCGGGATTATACCCGTATAGAATGACCTCGACCCTTTCGAAGCGAGGAGGCCGACATGCACGCCCACCCGCTCAAATCATGCACCGTCTTCGCCGGCAGGGAGCGCATCGCCTCCGGCAATCCCAGCGAAGTCGCCCTAAGGTCCAAGGCTGTCGTCGACGCCGGAGACACACGAGTTCTGCTGATCTTCGATGATGCTACCGCCGAGGTAGTGGAGATGGACTTCCGGGGTACCGCGCAGGATGTGCTGCAGCGACTCTCGGGCGAGGCCCCCGAACGTCGCCCGCCGGGACGTCCGAAACTGGGCGTCGTTGGCCGCGAGGTGACCTTGCTGCCGCGACACTGGGAATGGCTCAACGCTCAGCCCGGAGGAGCCTCGGTCGCGCTTCGCAAGCTTGTCGAGCAGGCTCGCCGGGTGAACGACACCAAAGACAGAGTGCGGCGCTCGCAGGATGCGGCCTTCCGGTTCATGTCGACCATCGCCGGCAACGAACCCGGCTTCGAGGAAGCCACTCGCTCTCTGTTTGCGGGTGATAGGGAGCGCTTCGAAGCGCACACTCGGCCTTGGCCGACCGATGTCCGCGACTACGCCAAGACACTCGCCGCAGACGCCTTCGTCGGCGGGGATGTGTAGCCGGAGAGTTGGGGCGGCTCAAGGAAGCGGCGTGATGGAGCGGCTCAGGCTACCTGGAGAACTGCAACGGGGCACACCTCGGAAGCTAAGCCGAAGTCCGCGTCACGGGTAACCAGATGGCTGCAGCCCGCCCGGAACGCGACAGCCAGATGCAGAGCATCATAGCTATCGAGCGGAACCTGACGCATAAGGTTGCCGGCCATCAGCCTGTCCTCGCCCCCCAGACCCAACGTCTCCGCCTCGGTGCGGTCCACGAAGGTCTGCAGGGCAGCGGCAGCGAGATTCTGGTACGGAACAAGCAGGGCCTTCTCTCCTAGAGTCCCTCGCGGCCGCCCCCACAAGAGCGCCCGGAAGTCGTTACCCACGAGGGTCTTAGTAAGCACATGAAGCGCCTCGGCCCAGACCAGTTCCGACAGGTGCAACGGGTGCCCCAGGAGGCTGTCAAGGAGGGCATAGCACTGCGGCCGCTTGCCTATGCCAGCGATAATGAAGGAGGTATCTAGGAAGAACGAATGGGATGGAGCCGGGGAAAAGGGCTGATTTGGGTAGTGCAGGCGGGTCATCGCCTGCTCGACTGATAGATGCTCCAGAGAAGATCATAGGCCCGGAAGTTCTTCGGGAGGACGTCAAAAGGGTGGGGCGTGCGGCTCACGACGACAGAGGAGCCGCGCTGGCCGTCACCTGCTCGCGCCCTGCACGGGGACTTCCTGCCGGATATATGAGAAGGGGTCGGCTGAGTGCCTGTCGCACCCAGTGAAGGTGGAAGCGGCAAAATGAGGACCCCCTTCCCATGGCATTTCCTGGGACCATTGTAGGGTATCCGCCGCTGCATGTCCACACCCCTCATGTTGTCATTCCTCGACAGTCCTATGCGCCGGGCTGGGCCCACAGCGCTCGCAGGGCCTCGGACGAGCCTGCGCGACGCCCGGGGGCGAGAGCGCCCGCAGTTGGCGGCGGCCAGCCACCTCGTGACCGCGCTGTGCTACAATCGGCGCACGTGGAGCGGAGGTGACGGGGTGGGCGCCCAAGTGAAGCCCGCGGCCATCCTCATCGTCGGCGGCGGGGCGGCCGGGCTCTTGGCGGCGATTGCCAGCGGCCGGGCCGGCGTACCCGCCACCCTGCTCGAGCGGAACTCCCGGCTCGGAACGAAGGTCCTGATGTCCGGGGGCGGACGCGGCAACGTCACCAACACCAGCGACATCCCCCACACGGTGAGTTCGTTCCCGGGGAACGGGAGGTTCCTGTATAGCGCCCTCACCCGGTTCGGAAGCGACGATCTCCGGGCCCTGCTCGCGGAAGAAGGGGTCGAGACCAAGGTCGAGGACCGGGGCCGGGTCTTCCCCTCGGCCGGCGGGGCCAAGGCCGTGGTTGGGGCCCTGGAACGAGCCGCGCGGAAGGCCGGGGCTGTTATCCACACCGGCACGCTGGTCGAGAACGTTCGCCTGGACGGCGGTGGGGGAGGGAACGGCGGTGGGGGCGGGCCCGACGATGCCGCTTTCATCGTCACGGCGGCTGGCGGGCGCTCCTGGCGGGCGGCCCGCCTCATCCTGGCCTCAGGCGGCGTCACCTACCCGGAGACCGGGACGACCGGGGACGGCTACCGCTGGGTCAGAGGGATGGGGCATGAGGTCGCCCCCCTGCGTCCCGGCCTCGTGGCCCTGGAGACCAGGGAGACCTGGCCGGGCCAGGTGAGCGGTGTCGCCCTGCGCGAGGCCACGGTCCACATCCACGTCGGCGGCCGGGTCTGGGGCCAAGCCTGCGGGGACGTCCTCTTCACCCACTTCGGCCTTTCGGGGCCGGCCGTCCTCGACGTCTCACGCCAAGCGGTCGTGGCCGGCGAGGCCCATCCCGGGGAGGTTGCAATCGGCATCCGGCTCGACCCCGAGACCTCGGCGGAGGCCTGGTCCAGCCGCCTGGAGGACCGGATCCGGGAGAGCCCCCGTCTCATGGCCAAGAACCTCTTCGAAGGTTGGTGGCCGGCCTCTCTGGCCGAAGTCCTGTGCACCGAAGCGGGCGCCGACCCGAAGAGCCGGGCCGGACAGCTGCCCAGAGCGGTGCGGGACCGCCTGGCCGCCTACCTCTATGAACTGCTCCTCACCCTCGCGCGACCGCGGCCCAT
>Ga0315297_10001129_pt1 | contig 16183 bp, 12 predicted proteins | sample YL17G15_0_MG_FD_203628 | JGI IMG/M metagenome (GOLD analysis project Ga0315297, IMG submission 203628) | Sediment microbial communities from Yellowstone Lake, YNP, Wyoming, USA - YL17G15_0 | ecosystem: Environmental > Aquatic > Freshwater > Lake > Sediment | place: USA: Wyoming | collected... | reverse complement strand
CCCCCACCCTAACCCTCCCCCATCAAGGGGGAGGAGATTTTGGACTTTTTACGAATCCGTAAGAGTTAAACAGCCGGGAGTAATGCCGAGAGATGAATTCTTTTCAGGAATACATCAGGGAAATCAGGAAGAGCCTTGAGAAAGGCGACTCCACGGAACACACGCACCGCACCGCCTTGGAAGCCCTCTTGGAGGCTTGCGACAAAGACATTGACGCCACGAACGAACCCCGTCGGATTGCCTGCGGCGCGCCGGATTTCAACATCACCCGGAAGGGAGTCCCGGTAGGCCACGTCGAGACGAAGGACGTCGGCGTCAATCTCGACGAGATGGAGCGCGGCAAAGGACCGAATGGAGAGCAGTTCAAACGCTACTCTACGTTGCCGAATTGGATTCTCACCGATTACCTGGAGTTCCGCTGGTACGCCGCCGGCCAGAAACGATTGACCGTCCGGGTGGCCAACCTTGACGGCAAGGGCCGGCTCAAGATCAGGCCGGACGGCGACGAGAAACTCGAGCAACTCCTCACCGCCTTCTACCATGAACCTGCGTTGACGGTCGGCACCGCCAAGGAACTCGCTCAGCGCACGGCGGGCACGACGCGGATCATCCGCGATTTGATCATTGCATCCTTCAAACACGAGACCGAGGAGACGGAACGCAAACTCGTGCAAGAGGCGCAGAAACCCTATGGCGGGGCCATGCCGTCGCGCGGCCCGTGGTTGCACAACTGGCTGACGGCTTTCCGGGAAACGCTGATTCCCGACCTGACGGAAACCGAGTTCGCCGATATGTTCGCGCAGACGCTGGCCTATGGCCTCTTTGCCGCTCGCATCCACGCCCCCGCGAACCGGGAGTTCTCCCGCGAAATGGCGGCCTTCAAACTGCCCAAGACGAATCCGTTTCTCCGCAAACTCTTTGCCGAAATCGCCGGCGTGGATATGCCGGACACCGTTGCCTGGGCCGTCGATGACCTCGTGAACCTGCTCCGTCATGCGGACATGGCGGAGATCCTGCGGGACTTCGGCAAGGGCAAAGGCAAGGAAGACCCGGTTGTCCACTTCTACGAAACCTTCCTTGCCGCTTACGACCCCAGGGTTCGCGACCAGCGCGGCGTGCGATACACCCCGGAACCGGTCGTGCAGTATATCGTCCGATCCGTGGACTGGCTCCTGCAAACCCGGTTCAACCGCCCCCAGGGGTTGGCCGATGATAACACCTTCATTCTCGACCCCGCTGTCGGAACAGCCACCTTCCTCTACTTCGTGCTGACCCTGATCTTCTCCAAGTTCGCCCGACAACGCGGCCAGTGGGACGGCTACGTGGAGAAGCACCTGCTCAACCGGCTGTTCGGCTTCGAAATCCTCATGGCGCCGTATGCCATCGCCCACCTCAAACTCGGCATGCAATTGGAGGAGACCGGCTACAGCTTCGGCGCCGACCAACGGCTTGGGATCTTCCTCACCAACACCCTGGAGGAGTCCGCCCGGCGCAGTGACCGGCTGTTCGCGGACTGGATTTCCGAGGAAGCCAACGCCGCCGCCAAAGTCAAGGCCCAGTTGCCGATCATGGTCGTCCTGGGCAATCCGCCCTACGCCAACTTCGGACGCATGAACCGCAACCCGTGGATTCTCGGCCTGCTGAACGACTACAAGCGCGGCCTGAATGAAAAGAAACTGAACCTCGACGACGACTTCATCAAGTTTATCCGGTTCGCCCAGTGGCGCATCGAGAAGACCGGCCACGGCATTGTCGGCTTTATCACCAACAACAGCTACATCGACGGCATCACCCACCGCCGCATGCGCGAATCGCTCATGCGGGCTTTTGACGAGATTTACATCCTCGACCTGCACGGCAGTTCCAAGAAGAAGGAAAGAACGCCGGATGGCGGCAAAGACGAGAACGTCTTCGACATCACGGTGGGCGTTTCCATCCTGCTTGCCGTGAGGCTCGCGGAGACAGCGCCGCTTTCAGACGGCCGGGCGCCCGCCCGCGTCTTCCATGCCGAATTATGGGGCGAGCGACAAGGCAAGTACGACTGGCTCTGGCAGAACGACGCCAGCCAGACCACTTGGACCGAACTCGCGCCGACTGACCCGCACTTCTTTTTTGTGCCAAAGGATTTTGATGCGGGCAGTGAGTATGAAACTGGGTGGAAACTGTGCGACGTGTTCTCTCGCTTCCAGAATGGAGTCAAGACGGACCGGGACGACCTTTTTATCGACTTCGACCGCAACGAACTTTCGGAGCGAATGCGGATATTTTACTCAAATGACGGGCTTTCCGAAAAGTTCCGAGCGACCTACCGCGTTGAGAACTCATCGAGTTATGACCTACTCGCGCGCCGTCAACGCACCCGGTTCGAGGACACCAATGTCCAAGCCTTCTTCTATCGCCCCTTTGACACGCGCTGGCTATACTATTCGCCGGATCTGACCAGCCGGCCAGCCTACGATATAATGAGGCACATGTTGGCTGGCCGCAACCGGGCGATCGTCACGACGCGCAAGACCGAGGAGGAGTTTGGGGTTCTGTGCACCTGCTTGTTATCAGGTCACAAGTCCGTTGCTGCCTATGACATAAACACCATCTTCCCTCTCTACTTCTATCCCGCTACCGACGAGCTGGATGCATTGGTTGCCCGCCGTCCGAACATCAACCCCGAGTTCTTGAAGGCGCTGGCGGAAAAGTTGGGACTTTCGCAGGCCGGACCGCACGGGTTGCCGCAGGGCGTGACGTCCGAAGACATCTTCCACTACGCTTACGCCGTTTTCCACTCGCCGACCTATCGGACCCGGTACGCTGAGTTCCTGAAGATTGACTTCCCACGTCTTCCGCTCACGAGCAATCGGGATTTGTTCTTCCATCTGGCCGCCCTGGGCAGGGAGCTTGTCGCCCTTCACCTCATGGAATCGCCGAAGCTGAATGATCTGATCACCGAGTTTCCGGTGAAGGGAACGGATACCGTTGAGAAGATTCAGTACTACGACAAGGACGAGCGCGTCTGGATTAACCCGACGCAGTACTTCGGAGGCGTGCCGGCGGCGATCTGGAACTTCCACATCGGCGGCTACCAGGTCTGCGAGAAATGGCTGAAGGATCGTAAGGGCCGAAAATTGACCTACGAAGAGACCCGCCACTACCAGAGAATCGTTGTGGCCCTGAATGAGACCAGCCGTGACATGACAGAGATAGACGAAGTCATCAAACAACACGGCGATTGGCCAACCGTGTTTTAAGGAGGCATAATGGATTTAATCATTCTTGTTTCTATTCTTTCAGCGATCGTCATTGGAGTTGTTTTATTCCTCTTACTCAAATCGCGCGCCGAAGTAGCAGCTCTGAATACAAAATATGATTCTATTGAAGCTGCAGTAGTCGCTCTGAATACAAAATATGGTTCCATTGAAAATGTTGAGGAAGAGCGTGCACGAATTCAGGAAGAAATTGAATCGTTGGCAATTGAAAGGAACAAAGCTAAGACTGAATTTCTCGATAAAAAAGAACGGCTCACCGCAGAGTACGATAACGCCCACAAGACATTTGAAAAATTACAGAAAGAAATCAACCTTCTCGAAGAATCTGTAGAGATGATTGAGTTTGGCGTTTACAAGCCACACTTTGATTTTGATGCGCCTGAGGAATTCCGTCGTCAAATAGAGATTATCCGTGAAACTGAAAAGGTGCTGATACGTTCGGAAAAGGCCATTGTCTGTGATATTCAATGGACGGTTCAAGGAAGCAAAACGGAAGGGAAAAAGATGACGAAGCAGACGCATAAATTAATGCTTCGTGCGTTTAATGGCGAATGCGATGCGGCTTTGGCAAAAGTGCGTTGGGATAATGCCTTGAAGATGCAAGAGCGGATTAATAAAGCATTCGAAACAATTAATAAATCGGCAGAGGTCAACAGGAGTCGCATAACGAGAGAGTATCTGGATCTAAAAATCAAGGAATTACGCCTCACATATGAGCAACAGGAAAAGATCAAGCAGGCAAAAGATGAACAAAGAAAAATTCGTGAAGAAATGAGGGAAGAAGAGCGGGCTCAACGAGAAATTGAACGGGCCAAGGAAGAGGCTGAAAAGGAAGAAACACGCTATTCTGATGCATTGGAAAAAGCGAGAGAGGAGGTGCAAAAGGCAAGTGGTGAAAAACTGGATCACCTTAATGATAAAATAGCACAACTTGAAGATCGATTGAAAGCAGCACAGGAATTAAAAGAACGGGCTATTTCTCGCGCACAGATCACAAAATCAGGTCACGTATATATCCTCTCGAACATTGGTTCGTTCGGTGAGAATATTTACAAGATCGGTATGACAAGGCGCCTCGATCCTGTCGACAGAGTCGATGAGCTTAGCGACGCTTCAGTCCCTTATGATTTCGATATTCATGCAATGGTCTATGCCGATAACGCACCAGAACTTGAAAACAAACTCCATAAACAATTTGAACCGCATAGAATGAATCTGGTCAATCTTCGAAGGGAATATTTCTCAGTTTCTCTGGAGGAAATAGAAAAATGGGCGAAAGATAAGAACATCAACCTGCAATTGACAAAAATTGCAGAGGCCAGGGAGTATCGAGAGAGCATGGCGATTCGCGCAAAGGGAAATGAACCTGTGAAAGTTGCGGTCGCGCCGGATGTTCCTGAATCCATAGATGGGTTGTTCTCGGGTGATAAAGATACGCTGGATGGTTAATAAGGATGTCCGATTCGCCGCAGACCTTTTCTATGTTCGCCCCAAAGATGAAGCAATGGAAGACAGAGCCAATATAATCAAGATCATTTGTGAGGCGTTATCATCTGGGGACACGGCCGGCGCCTCCGAGATCGCGCGGCGGCAATACCCGTTTCTTGCTCCGCCGGCCGCGACTCGCAAATTCACTGAAGCGCAGGCGCTTCGAGTGTTCGTCCGCGACGGTTTCGTTGATCGCTACTCGGGGAACCGGCTCCTATTTCCACCGGTTCTCCGCCTGCTGTCGGTTATGCTGCCGGACGCCTTCCCATTTCATCGCAACTGGAAAATGAACGAAACCCATCCGGCATATTGGGAACTGTTTCCCACTCTCGACCATATCGTTCCAGTTTCCCGCGGCGGCCCGGACCATGAAGACAACCTCGTATCGACATCGATGCTCCGAAACAGCGCAAAGGCGAATTGGACTTTGGAAGAGCTCGGGTGGTCGATCCATCCCCCCGGCGACATGAACCAATGGGACGGCATGCTGGCGTGGTGCATAGACTTTGTTAAGAAAGATAGGGAGATCATTAAAGACAAGTACATAAGCCGATGGTATCGGGCGGCACTATCATCGAGCGGCTGGCCGATGTCGTGGTGATCCAGGCGGGGGAATGGTGAAATTTTTTGTGACCATTGTACTGCGTAATTAGGCGTTGACAAATTTCCACTACATTGATAGTCATCGATTATGAAAGTAGTGGAAAAAGATATCGTTGTCCACGGGATGCTGGAAAGCGAATACGGGCGCTGCCGGGAGGTCATCGAGGCCCTTCTCGCCAAGGCGGAGAACTACCCCAGGGGTGCCCTCAATGTCCGCAGGAAGCAGAATAAGGGAAAAGAGTACGTCTATCATTACCTTGTCCGGCGAGACGGGAAGAAGGTCGTCAACCGGCACATATCCGACAAGGAACTGCCGGAACTTCAGAAACGGATAGAAGAGCGCGAAAAATGCCGGAAGGAGATACGAGCGTACAAGAAACGCATGGCCTATCTGGAAAAGCTGTTGAACAAACCGAATCCGGGAGGTGGCCGTCACGAATCTGCTGCCTGATAAACTCTTTCCAGACAGTATCCATGGGCTCCTTCGCACGATAAGCCGTGCAGGATTTTTCGACGGTTCAGTGATGATCGGCAGTTGGGTCATGCTGATCTATCAGGAACTGTATGGCGCCCGGTATGCCCTGCGGACCCTGGATGTCGATTTTGCCGTCCATATCGCCCACACGCAAAGCCAACTCCGGGCCGACCTGAAGCAGATCATTACCGGTCTCGGATTTATGGACTACCTGGCCGCCAGAAACGATAAGGGAAATAGGGAGGCGACCGCTGCCCCGTTTCCCTTGCCGATCTTTTTGGGGAGGCCTTCGCGGCCTCCCCAATTCTATCCTATTTGGCTTTCCCTTTCGCTTCCTTCGCCCGGGTCGGGATAAAGACAAGGCTTATTTGTTGTGGAATTTATGGTTTTATTGTATGGAATAACTTCCGTACGCTCAGGTTGCAAGCTCAGGATTAAACTGGAGCGCCCATGCAGACCCACGAAAAACAGGTCGGGAATAATGAGTGAAAAAACGGAGGAGATTCTCCAGTGGCTAAAAGCGCAGATTCTGTAGAGAAGAAATTGAAAGATTTCGTCGCCCTCATGAGGGAAACATACAACATTTACGCTGTTGTCCTTTATGGTTCCTATGCGGAGGGTCGGGCAAACGATGACAGCGACATCGACGTTGCCGTTTTTTCAGACGACTTTGGAAAGGACCCCTATGAAGAGATGAAGGCGCTTTTCCGTCTCCGGCGGCAGATCGATACCGACATCGAACCGTTACCGTTCAGCCGGGAAGCCTATTTCAGCAACGACGCAGCCGAATTTGTCAACGAGATCGTCCGGAAAGGCAAGGTCATTTACAAGGAGAGCCGTACGCTCATCTGATGGTGTGAATCTGTGGCCTGTAGTTTGCGGGGTGCATCAGGTCCGCGGCCGTAATGCACCGGCCTTTCGCATGGAGCTGATAGGACAAACCTTGCACATAGTATTAAGGCGACCGCTGCCCTATTTCCCTTGCCGATCTTTTTGGGGAGGCCTTCGCTGCCTCCCCCATTCTACCTATTTGGCTTTCCCTTTGGCTGGGGCCTTCTGCGCCTTTGCCCGGAGCTTCAGGCTCTTCTCTCGCCTTCTCCGCTTGCGGTCCAGTTCCTTTTTCCGTTCGATCCGCTTGTGCTTGCCCATAAAACCTCCTCGCTATTCCGTCCACTCAGCCTTTCGACCGGATGATGTCCACGGGGTGAATCGTGGTCGCCTTCAGGGAAGGGTAGATCCCTGCCAGGATACCGGAAGCGACTGACGCGGCAAAGGCCGTCAGGAGCCCCAGGACTGAGATACTGGCAGGATAACGTAAAACCCGCGCGATGGCAAGGCTCATCAAGAGCCCTGCCGCCATGCCGATCGCCCCGCCGCTGACCGAGATGAAGGAGGACTCCATCAGGAACTGGAGGATGATGTCCCGCTTCCGGGAGCCGACGGCACGCCGGATGCCGATCTCCACCCGCCGCTCGTTCACGATGAGGATCATGATCGACAGTATCCCCAGCGCCCCGATCAGGAAGGAGGCGGCCGCCGCAATCCTGCCTAAGACCGAGATCAGGTCCATTGCCTGGCTCTTGAGGGCGGTGACCTCCTTGAGATCGACGACGCTGAAGTCGTCTTTCATGTCCCTGCGGATCCCGTGTCGAACCCGGAGCAGCGCCTCGATCTCCCCCCGGAGCGGGTCGATCGCCTCGACGCTTGCCGCCTGGACGTAAATGATGTTCACATTCTCCTGGTTGACGAAGTTCCGGAGGAAGGTCTTCAGGGGGATGAAGAGCTGGTTGTCCTGGTCGTTACCGGCGATGTCCGCCCCCTTCTCCGCCATGACCCCGATGATCTGGCAGGGGACCCGCCAGATGAGGATCGTCTTCCCGACGGGGTTCTCCTCGCCGAAGAGTTTTTCCGCCGTCGTGCGGCCGATGAGGGCCACCTTGCGCTGGAGTCGGTCGTCCTCCTCCGTGATGGGGCTGCCCTCCGCGATCTCGAAATTCCGGACCTCGCTGAAATCAGGCGTGACGCCGTTCACGGCGACGGCCTTGAGAACCGTGCTTCCCCGCCGGATCGGGAAGGCCTTGAAACCGGACGGGGAGACCCGCGCGGCGGCGGGAAGGGCGTTTGCGATTGCCTCGGCGTCGCCCAGCGTCAGGTTCGTCGCCCGGCTGATCAGGGGGATGTTCGGGCCGTGCCGCCGGATCTGGCCGCTCACGACGATGATGAGGTTGTTCCCGAGGTTTGCGATCTCCTGCTCCGTCTTCAGCGCGAGGGAATCGGAGAGGTTCCCGACGACGACGAGTGAGAAGGTTCCGAAGAAGACGCCGAGGACGGCCAGAGCGGTCCGGAGCTTGAAGTTCCCGAGGGAGCCCAGTGCGATCTTCAGGTTCAGAAGGGTCCGTTTCATGTCAGCTCCGGATCGCCTCGATGGGTTCAAGGTTGGCCGCGCGGGAGGCCGGCTGGAGGCCGAAGACGATCCCGACGAGCCAGGAGAGGAAGAGGCCGATGGCGAAGGCCTTCTAGGAAAAATGGATCGGGAAGGCCTCGACGTATTGCAGGAGCCCGGACGCGGCGACCCCCAGGAGGAATCCGCAGAGGCCGCCGGCTGTCGTGAGGAGAAGCGCCTCGCCCAGGAACTGGAAGAGGATGTCCCGCCGTTTCGCCCCGACGGAGCGCCGGATGCCGATCTCCCCCGTCCGCTCCCGGACGGAGAGGTGGAAGAGATTCGCCAGGACGAAGCCCGCAACGATGAGCGAAATGATTCCCACGATTCCCACGAAGACGACAAGCGACCCCGTCAGGGCGACCAGAAACTTGATGATGTCCTTAGAGGAGAAGATCTGAAAGTCGTTCGACTCCCCGTCGGGGATCCGGTGCTGCGCCCGGAGAAAGGTCTTGAGCTCCTCGACGCGGCGGTCCAGGTTCTCCTGGTCCTCGAAGCGGACCCGCAGGACCGCCACGTATTTCGCCTCGTTCTGCAGCTTCTTCATGACGGTCGTGATGGGCATGACCACCCGGTTATCCATGTTACCGCCTCCCACCGCAGAGCCCCGCTCCAGGAGCACCCCCACGACCTGGACGGGGATCCGCCGGACCTGGATGAATTTCCCCACGGGGTTCTCCTCGCCGAAGAGCTCGCGCATCGTCTCGTGGCCGATCAGGGCGACATTCGCTGACCGTTTGAGGTCCTCCTCCGTGAAATCGGATCCCTCCACCACGGGCCAGGTCCAAGCGAGGCTGTAGCCGCTCGTCGAGCCGACCACCGGGGCCTGGTAGCGGTTTCCCCGGTAGGAGACGATCACGTCCCGGACGTTGCTCATCGGAACGACCATGTAGGCCGTCCCGAAGGCGGAGCGGATCGCCTCGGCGTCCGTCAGCGTAAGGGTCTTCTCCCGCCGGGCGATCCCCCGCGACTCCTCGGCGCCGCCGACGATGAGAACGGAGTCGGGGCCGAAGACGGCCACAATGTCGAAGGCCTTCTGATAGGCGCCCTCCGTGGCGGCCACGATAATCGTGATTGCCGAGATCCCGATCGCGATGCTGAGGATGCAGAAGAAGCTCCGGAGCTTCAGCGCCAGGACCGCCCGGAGGGACTGGGAAAAGATGTTAATCAGCCTGTTCATCGACGATGACCCCGTCTCTGATCCGGATGATCCGCTTTGCGTAGGCGGCGATCGCCGGGTCGTGCGTGACCACGATCACGGTCTTGCCCCGTTCATTCATTTTTGCGAGGAGATTCATGATCTCCGCAGCCGTCCGGCTGTCCAACTGGCCGGTTGGTTCGTCGGCGAGGAGGAGTTCCGGATCGTTCATCAACGCCCGGCAGATGGCGACCCGCTGCTGCTCACCCCCGGAAAGTCGGTTCGGCCGGAAGCGCATCCGCGCCTCCAAGCCGACGAGATGAAGGAGTTCGATGGCATGGTCTTCGGCGTGGTCCTTTGCGCTTTCCCGGTAGAGCGTGGGCAAAAGGACGTTTTCCAGGACCGTGGCGTAGGGGAGAAGGTAGAAGCTCTGGAAGACGAAGCCGATGTGCGCGTTCCGGAGCTCCGAGAGATCGTCGTCCTGAAGCCCCAGGACCTCCCGGCCGGCGAGGAGATAGCGTCCCGAGGTGGGGACGTCGAGGCAGCCGATCAGGTTCATGAGCGTCGATTTTCCGGAACCGGAGGTCCCCATGATTGCGGCGAACTCACCCGGGGCGACGGCGAGGTCGATCCCCTTGAGGACCTCCACGGCGTCGTCTCCCATCCGGAAGGTCTTCCGGACATCTTCCATCAGGCACAGGGGGGTCATGGCCGTTTCCCGTTCGCGCTCTTCTTCGCCTCGACCTCCGGGGCGGTGGGCAGGACCAGCTTCGTGGCGAGCTCCGTCCCCTCCGGGACGCCGGAGAGGATCTCCGTCCGGTCCTCGCCGCGGATTCCGAGTTTCAGCTCCGCTTTCTCCACCTTTTCCGGTCCCTTCACCACCCGGTAGGCGATCTGGCGGCCCTTCTCGAATTTGATCGCCGCGTTCGGGACGGTCAGGACGCCGGTCTTTTCCGTCGTGACGATCTTCACGTGGGTCGTCATCTCCGGCCGGAGGAAGCGGGCTTCATTCGGGGAGATCTCCACGGTGGAGAGGTAGTAGACGATGTTCTCCTTGACTACCGGCTGGGGGTTGATCTTCTCGATCGTGCCGGAGAAGGTCCGCTCGGGGTAGGTGTCCACCGTGTATTCGACCTTCTGGTCCGTTTTCGCCCGGCCGATGTCCGTCTCGTCGATGTAGATCCACATCTCCAGGCGCGAGGGATCAAGGACCGTGACGAGGTTGGCCACCTGGAGACCGGCGACGATCGTCTCGCCCTCCTGCGCGGTCACGTCGGAGATGATGCCGGGGATGGGTGAGTAGATCCGGGCGTAAGTGAGGCGGATCTCCTGCTGCTCCAACTGCGCCCGGGTTTCCCGGATGGTCGCGGCGGCGATCTTCTCCTGCGTCGCAAACTCATCCTTCAGGCGCTTCAGGGTCGCCGCCGCCGCCTGGAACTGGCTTTCCGCCTTTTCGAGCGCGTCCTTCGTCGTGTACTCCTTCTGAATCAGAGCCTTTTCCCGAGCAAAGGCGAGGCGGGCGTAGGTGAAGTTCGCCTTCGCCTCCCGGATCTTCTCGGGGTAGGTCAGTTTGATCTGTGCGAGCGTGTTCTCCGCGACCTGGAGGGCGGCCTTCTGCTGGTCGATGTTCTTCACCGTCTCCCGGTCGTCAATCTGGGCGATGAGCTGTCCGGCCTGCACGCGGTCGCCGACTTTGACGTGCATTTTATCGACCCTTCCCGTCGCCCGGGCGCCGATCTTCACGACCGCCCCGACCTGGGATTTGATGATGCCGGTCTCGACGAGGACGCTCCGGATGTCCCCCCGCTCAACCCGCCCCGTTTCCAGGACGCGGATCTCCGGCTTCTTGAAGAATCTCTTGTAGACGAACGTTCCGCCCACGATAAGGGCGACGATGAGGAGTGCGATCAGGATTATTTTCTTCTTCACGTGTTCCTCCATTTTATACATGGCGACAGAAGTCTGTCATTCCGGGCTTGACCCGGAATCCAGTATTGTTCTGGATTCCCGCTCCCCGCTTTCGCGAGGACAAGCTTCGCGGGAATGACGACAGTGGCCGTGATTTATGTCCTATTTAATGCCGGCGACGCGTTCCAGGAGCGCCTTTGCGAGGACGGCGTTCATCCGGGCGGAGACGAACTGCTCCCGCGCAACGGCCAGCAGGCTCTCCGCCTGGACGAGGGACAGGATGTCCCCCTTTCCGACCTTGTATTCCCCGAAGGCCTGTTCGTAGTTCTGCTCCGACTGTCGGAGCTGCTCGGCAGCGACGGTCTCGTTCCGGACGGCGGTGATGTAATCCTCGTACCCATTCCGGCAATCCAGGAGGAGCTGGCGCTTGAGCTCCCGGATGTTCTCCTCGGAGACGGCCATCTCGATCCGGGCGGACTTCGCCCGGTAGAATTTCCCCAGCTCGAAGATGTTCCAGGAGGCGGCGACGCCGGCGCTCCTGTCCTCGAGGGCGCTCCCGCTGAGAGTTCCTGCATCGCTCCGGCTGTAGGAGATGTTTGCGGAGAGCGTCGGGTAGAAGTCGCCCAGGGCGAGCGACCGGCTGCTCTCAGCCTTCTTCAAGGCGATCTCCGCCTGAACGATCTCCGGCCGCCGCAGGACGGCCTCGGAAAGGGCCTTGAGATCGGGGGCGGCCCCGCCCGCATCGAGTCGCCCTTCGGCCTTCTCCGCGGTTTCTTCCGGCCTGCCGATCAGGGAGTAGAGCTCGGAGAGCGCCTTCCGGAGATTTCCTTCGGCCTGGATGACGTTGAAACGGGCCTGCTCGAGACGGACCGAGGCCTGGAGGACCTCGGAGAGCCGCGCCGCGCCGAGGGAACGTTTCCCTTCGGCGACCTCGCGGTCCTTCCGGGCGTCCTCCAACTGTACCTTCCGCTGCTCCAGGACCTCGCGGCCGGCAAGGGCGGTGTAGAAGGCGATCTTCACCCGGTAGTCCAGTTCGAGGAGGTTCTTCCGGAGCTCTTCCCGCTCCGTTTCGAGGTTAAACCCGGCGATGTCCCGCGACGCGCCGCGCTTGCCGTCGAAGAGGCGGTAGGAGAGGGTGACGTCGTAGCCGGTTGCAGTGTAATCGGTACGGTCCCCGTCATGGCGGTCCCGCGCCGCAGAGGCGTCGAGGCTGGGGAGATAGGGGCCGAGCGTCGCCCCGTAAAGGGCGTCCGCCGACTCGACCTTCTTTTTCGCCGCCTGGTAAGATGGGAGGTTTTCCCGGGCCTGCGCCAGGGCCTCTTCCAGCGTCAACGCCGACGCCGCCCCGGCCAGGGCCGGAAACACTGTCAGGATGAAACCGATGAGGACCGCTTTTCTGATCATGCCCTTCTCCTTACCCGACGGTCACATAAAATGTCAATAGGATCGACGAAGACTTGAAACTCCTCTTCCCCATGCGATGACTGGTCACGGCTGTTCCGAAAGCCTTGAGCTTATATTCACATATCGGAATATATATTCATATTATGAACGGCGGTTCATGATGCGTTTCAAAGCGATTTTTGTCAAGAAATAAAGAAAGGGCGCAGGGGGGAATCCCTGCGCCCGAAAGTTTCCGAGCGGGAAGATCACATGCGGCAGCGTTCTATTTGACGATCCCCGCCGCCGTGCCGGAGAAGGTGGTGCCCGTAATATTTCCGGCTCCTGCACCATTAAAATTCATTGTTCCGGTAGTCGGAGCACCAGTATTCCAGCTACCACTATTTAGGCCAGAACCATTTATTGTGGACAACCAGACATTACCCCCCGTATCCCACGTTTTAACAATAAAACTTGCACTGAGGCCATTCCCGCTTAGCGGCACATTTACATTTGTGTATCCATAGCCAGAAGCGAAGCTGCCGCTTATATTGCCCGTCGCCCATACTTTCGGGGCAGTGCCGGTACTTGGCGCAAAGAAAGTAACGTCGTTCATATTTACTGTAATGTTTCTTCCCATGTCAGAATAGCTTCCCGTGAGATCGGCTTGACCCACATTGTAGGCGGGGATGTTGAGCTCCGTCAGTTTTGCTCGTCCCCCGCCTGCAAACACGTTAGCCGCCATGGCCATGAACTTGTTCGTCTCTATCCACGCCCCAATCTGAACCGCCTGCCAGGTGGTCGGATCGAAAGTCCCCATAGTTTCGCCGACGCTGATCCATGTAGTCGGTGAACTTGCAATATCGGCCCCGTAACCGAAAGTCGTGCCTGCAAGCCTCCCATTTGACCACTGGGTTCCCTGGGTATATGTACCTCTTCTGCCTACTTCGGAGGCGGCTCCATCAACATAATCCAGCGAGAGGTTCCAGGCAGTCGACGTCGTCCCTGAATAAGTCCCTCCTGTGAGGGTCTGCCAAATACCCCAGTTCCTGCCTGGAATGGAGTATTTCCATCCCTCGACACTGCTGTATACGTCTATGGAACCTCCAAAGCTGAACGCACCGGAACCGGATGTTAAGTTATAAAAGTATAAATCAGGGGAGTATGTGAGAAAATCCGCACCCAGCAATACAGAGTTCAGGCCGGTTTCCAGCACGGTCGGCGTCCAGGTCCCGTTGGCTTCAAACATACCGAGCCCAGGATAATATGCGCCCGTGAGGCTCCCCTTCAATATCCCTGCGTTGCCGGACGTATCTATGTAAAGGCTGTAAACCTTTGCATCGATTGCCCCATCTTTCCACACCCCACCGGTGAGTCCCCAGAATGCCCCGCCGTCATAAGTGGTATAGTGATAGGTGACATTATTTACGTCATAGCTGTATATGGGAGCGTTCCAGAGATACGGCGAGGTACCCGACGCCGAATACGGTCCCATCAGGTTTAAAAAGGGCGCACCCGACCAGGGGGACTGTGTCCCGCCGACAAGCCCGTCTATGGTGTCGCCCACGCCCACAATGCCGGCACTATTGTTGTAAAGTCCATCATCATTGTAATCATAATCTATGAAGCCGCTGAAGGCCAGGGGCGTTTCCGTATATGTTCCAAATCCCAAATCCTGAGCATTCCAGGCGTTGACGCCGCCATATGTGCCTGTAACGAAGCCGTTGCCTGTGCCCAACGTTGTTGCAGACAGATAGGTAAGCTCTGATGTGCCGGTAATTGAGCCGGCGGAGGCGCCTGCCGTGATTCGGGAGAGCCAGTAACCGTTAAATGTCGTCGAACCGATGCTTGACGGGTTGGGCCCATATCCTTTTCCGCCAGCCGTAAGATTCACGGAGGTCGGCGATGTCCCATAACTGCCCGCCATATCGATCAACCAGGCGCCCGTGGTTCCGCTTGAAATTGCCCTGATCCCTTCTGAAGAAGCCAAAACGTGGCCGGTCAGATCGCCTGTCACCCCACCGGCAACGTCGCCCTGTGCATCCCGCAAGACATATTGCCGCTTCCCGATGAACCACTCATAGAAAGGAATGCCGGATTCATTCCCGGCCAGATCAACCGCTTTGAAGGCCACGATGTTCGTTCCCTCACTGAGGGAGGTCATCTGTGCGTCGCTGAATATCTGCCAATTGCCGTTGTTTATCCGGTAATAGCGGTTTCCCATGTGGGCATCGCTGGCGGTGAAGACAAAATCAGCGGTATCGAGACCGGTCACTTTTCGCGGCAACTGCGCGTTTAACGACCAAATGGGCACGGTGTAGTCGGTGGTCCAGGAGAAGGAGGCGGGTGTGGTGGTGACGTTTCCCGCTGCATCCGTGCCCTTCAGATACACGGTATGACTGCCTTCGGACAGGCCTGCGAGGCTTATCGTGTTGCCGGTCACGCTCGCATAATTTACCCCATCCGTGGAATAGCTGTAACTGGTTGCCGGATCGGGAGACGTCGAAGAGACCGTGAAGGCGGCCGTCGACTGATTGGTAAGCGAGGGAGTGGCGGTAGACAGGGCGACCGTGGGCGCGGTGTAGTCGGTGGTCCAGGAGAAGGAGGCGGGTGTGGTGGTGACGTTTCCCGACGCATCCGTGCCCTTCAGATACACGGTATGACTGCCTTCGGACAGGCCTGCGAGGCTGATCGTGTTGCCGGTGACGCTCGCATAATTTACCCCATCCGTGGAATAGCTGTAACTGGTTGCCGGATCGGGAGACGTAGAAGAGACCGTGAAGGTGGCCGTCGGCTGATTGGTAAGCGAGGGAGTGGCGGTAGACAGGGCAACCGTGGGCGCGTAATCGGTGGTCCAGGAGAAGGAGGCGGGCGCGGTGGTGACGTTTCCCGCTGCATCCGTGCCCTTCAGATACACGGTATGACTGCCTTCGGACAGGCCTGCGAGACTGATTGTGTTGCCGGTGACGCTCGCATAATTTACGCCATCCGTGGAATAGCTGTAACTGGTTGCCGGATCGGGAGACGTGGAAGAGACCGTAAAGGTGGCCGTCGGCTGATTGGTAAGCGAGGGAGTGGCGGTAGACAGGGCAACCGTGGGCGCGGTGTAGTCGGTGGTCCAGGAGAAGGAGGCGGGCGCGGTGGTGACGTTTCCCGCCGCATCCGTGCTCTTCAGATACACGGTATGACTGCCTTCGGACAGGCCTGTGAGACTTATCGTGTTGCCGGTGACGCTCGCATAATTTACGCCATCCGTGGAATAGCTGTAACTGGTTGCCGGATTGGGAGACGTCGAAGAGACCGTGAAGGCGGCCGTCGACTGATTGGTAAGCGAGGGAGTGGCGGTAGACAGGGCAACCGTGGGCGCGGTGTAGTCGGTGGTCCAGGAGAAGGAGGCGGGCGCGGTGGTGACGTTTCCCGCCGCATCCGTGCCCTTCAGATACACGGTATGACTGCCTTCGGACAGGCCTGCGAGGCTGATCGTGTTGCCG
>Ga0315297_10001128_pt1 | contig 16193 bp, 14 predicted proteins | sample YL17G15_0_MG_FD_203628 | JGI IMG/M metagenome (GOLD analysis project Ga0315297, IMG submission 203628) | Sediment microbial communities from Yellowstone Lake, YNP, Wyoming, USA - YL17G15_0 | ecosystem: Environmental > Aquatic > Freshwater > Lake > Sediment | place: USA: Wyoming | collected... | reverse complement strand
TGTCCTGAGCAGCGTCTACCCGGAAGATCGGGATAAGATAAAAAAAGCACAAAAAGAAAGCCGCGCGTCTGGGAGCACAGGCGGGGAGGTGGAGTATCGCCAGATACGACCGGATGGTTCTCTGCACTGGATGCACGACCGGTGGAACATAATCACGGACGAGATGGGAAATCCCGTGACCATCGAGGGCTTTGTTCGGGACATCACCGAGCACAACCAGACGGAAGCGGCACTGCGTAACAGTCAAAATCAGATGCGCACCCTGGTGGACAGCTTTCAGTCCGTGATCTTCATGAAGGATGCTGAAGGGCGCTATCTCCTGGTGAACGCATATCACAAATATATGACAGGAATTCCCGATCGGGAGATACTTGGCAAGACTGATTTCGACATCATGCCCCGCGAAATGGCGGAAAAAATCGTAGCCCAGGATCGCGATGTCATGGAGTCGAGGCAAGCGGTGACCTTCGAGATGCCGGGACGCGAAGGAACTAACCGCTTCTTCCTCGCCAACAAGGTGCCTATGATCGACGAGAACGGAGTGGTTTACGGCCTGTGCGGCATTTCCACCGACATCACAGAGCGCAAGCAGGCAGAAAAAGAGCTGGAAAAAACGGCGAAAGCGCTCCAGAATCAGCTTGGGGAGATGGATAACACGCGAAAGGCTATGTTAAATATCCTGGAGGATCTTGATGAAGCCAGGCAGGAAGCCAACTCGGCCGCCAAGGCCAAGGCGGACTTTCTGGCGAACATGAGCCATGAGATCCGGACTCCGATGAATGCGATCATCGGCTTTTCCGGCCTGGCCATGAAGACGAATATGGACCGAAAGCAGCGCGACTACATCCAGAAGATTCAGCAATCGGGAAAACATCTGCTTGGCATCATCAACGACATTCTGGACTTCTCCAAGATAGAGGCAGGCAAACTGGCGGTCGAACATACGGAATTTGAGCTGGAAAAGGTATTGGATAATGTCTCCAACCTCATTTCCGAGAAGACTTCGTCAAAAGGGCTGGAGCTGGTGTTCCACACCGAGAAAGGAACCCCCAAATATCTCGTGGGCGACCCGCTGCGGCTGGGACAGATCCTGGTCAATTATTCCAACAATGCCGTCAAGTTCACCGATCAGGGTGAGATCGTCATTTCCATCCGCGTCGTTGAAGAAACCGACACGGACGGCCTTTTCCGCTTTGCCGTGCGGGACACGGGGATCGGGTTGACGGCGGAGCAGATCGGCAAACTGTTCCAGTCATTCTCGCAGGCCGACACGTCTACCTCCCGGAAATACGGCGGAACCGGACTGGGGCTCGCCATCTCCAAGAAATTGGCCACCCTCATGGGCGGCGACGTGGGGGTGGAAAGCGAATACGGCAAAGGCAGCACCTTCTGGTTTACCGCACGCCTGGGCAAGGGCGTTGCCAAGGCGAGAAAGTTCCTGCCCGACCCCGACCTGCGGGGACGCAGGATATTGTTAGTTGACGACAACGAGATGAATCGTATCGTTCTTGGCGAAATGCTGGTTGACATGACCTTCACTGTCAAGGATGTCGCTTCCGGCAAGGCGGCGCTGGAAGAGATCCGTTTGGCGGCCGACGCAGGCCAGCCTTACGATGTCGTATTGCTCGACTGGCAGATGCCGGGGATGGACGGCATTGAAACGGCGAAAGCCATCCGGGAACTGCCCATCTCCCCGCTGCCGCATAGGATCATGGTGACGGCTTATGGCCGCGAGGAGGTATTGAAGGAGGCCGCGCTGGCGGGTCTCGAAGATGTCCTGATCAAACCCGTGAGCGCATCGACCATGTTCGACACGCTGGTCCAGGTGTTGGGCGGAAAGAGCGATCATACGGATGCGGATCAGCAGGCAACGCCGTTAATGGAAAATCTTAACACCATCAAGGGCTCTTCCATTCTCCTGGTGGAGGATAACGAGTTCAACCAGCAGATCGCCACTGAACTGCTGACGGACGCGGGATTCAAGGTGGATATCGCCGAAAATGGCCAGAAATCGATCGAGATGCTGAACAAACATCCTTATGATATCGTGCTCATGGATATGCAGATGCCCGTCATGGACGGGACTACGGCCACCCGCGAGATCCGCAAGGATGAACGCTTCAAGGATCTGCCCATTTTGGCCATGACGGCCAATGTCATGGAGGCGGATATTGAAAAGTGCTGGGAAGCGGGCATGTGGGACCATATCGGCAAGCCGATCGACCCCGACGAGCTATTCGGCAAGCTGCTGAAGTGGGTGAAGCCTCGTAAAATCGAGGAGGTTCAGGAAATCGCCAAAGCGCCGAAGGAGAAGGAGATAGAAAAGGAAGAACCAAAACCGGCAAAGCAGGACGACCTGCTTGAGATTCCAGGGCTCGATACCAACCTCGGATTAAAACGGGTGATGGGCAAAAAGACCTTTTACGTTGAAATGCTGAAAAAATATATCGAAAACCAGGGTCAGGCGCCCGTGCAGATCCGCCAGAGCCTCGATGCCGACGATTACGGGACGGCGGAGCGGCAGGCCCATACGGCCAAGGGGGTCAGCGGGAACATCGGCGCTACGCAGTTGCAGGGGATCGCGGCCACCCTGGAGAAGGCGATCCGGGAGAAATCGCCCCGCGAGGAAATTGGGACGATACTGGAAACTTTCGGCGCGGAGCATAGCAAACTAATTTCTGGCCTTATGGAAGCTTTTCCCGTGGCGGCGGTCCGGGAAGAGGCCGGCACAGTGGATGAGGCAAAGGCAACGGCGGTTTGCAATAAGATGGAGGAACTGCTCGCAAGCGATGATAGCGAGGCGGCGGACTATCTCAAGACCGAATACGCTACCTTGCACAGCGTACTGGGGACGGATCACTTCGGTCCGTTCGAGAAGGCCGTCCAACAGTACGACTTCGCACAAGCCCTGGAACTCTTAAAGCATCCATCAACGGGGCTGAAGCTTCCGGTATAGCTCTGTCGGCGATGCCAACAGAGTTAAGAGATGATGATTCTCGCTAAAAATTCGCGGCTGCTGACAGGCCTTTTAAATAGTCTATGATTCGTTTCATTCGAAGATGAGTTCGGATGCGGGCCAGTAAAAGGGGCGGGCTAATCGGCTTGGTGACGTAGTCTACCGCGCCGAGTTCAAACCCTTTTTCCTCATCTGCGACGTCGGATTTTGTCGTGAGGAAGATGACCGGTATGTCAGACGTTTGGGAATCGCTCTTGAGCTGACGGCATACCTCGTAGCCATCCATGCCCGGCATCATAATATCCAACAGAATAAGATCCGGCGGATCGGAGGAAAAGGCAATATGAAGTGCATCTTTCCCATTGGTGGCAATCTTGACATGGTAGATCTCTTTTAGAAGTCCACTTACCAATGCAATGTTATCGGGAGCGTCGTCTACAGTCAGAATCACCTTTTTTTCCGGTCGATCATTTGTTTCCGCCATATTACCTCCTCAAGACCTCATGTACACCCTGTACTGGTTGTCTTTCACCTCAAGCCTAAACTGCGCTCACCGCGAAAACCTCAAGGGGCTCCGGGATATTCTTGAACGTCATAAGACCCTTTGAAGTAAAGGTTGCTGTCAGGAACTCATCCTGCACCTGCAGCGCTGATGCATGGCGCTTCATCTGTTCCTGGGACTCCTTGATGGTCAGGATTTCCCCTCCGGCAGCGCTGCTGCAGAGGCGGGATGCGAGGTTGACCAGGTGGCCGAGCGCTGTGTATTCCACCCGGTTTGGCGTGCCTACATTGCCCACAACGACCTCCCCTGTGGCCACGCCGATGCCGATGGCTCCGGCAGCTTTGTCGGCAGCCTGCCTGTTTTCCATCCATTCCTTGTGAACCTTCTGCATCGAGGTTGCCGCACTGAGGGCCTGCCAGGCATGGGTGTCATGACGCAAGGGGGCGCCGAAGATCGCCATCAGGCCATCGCCGAGAAATTTGTCCACCATACCGTCCATCTCTTCGACGCATTTTACCATGTTTTCAAGGAAGGAATTCACGGTCTCCTGCACCTCTTCGGGCGTAAGCCGGTTCCCCAGCGCCGTGAAACCGCGCATGTCCGCAAAAAGGATGCTCACCTCACGCTTGTCCATTTTCAGAAATTCATCAATAGGCGTATCCTTGAGCTGCTCGATGACCTTCGACGACACATAGCGGGAAAAAGCATTCTCCAGAAATTGATTCTTCTCTTTCAGATATTCCCTGGCGCTTTGCAGCATGAGATGGTTCTTTACGCGCGCCAGCACGATGGGGGGACTGATCGGCTTGGTGATGTAGTCGGCGGCTCCAAGCTCCAATCCCCTCTGTTCATCTTCGACCTCGGTCTTTGCCGTAAGGAAGATAACGGGGATATCAATTGTCGCCTTGTTCTCCTTGAGACGTCGGCAGACCTCATATCCATCAATCCCCGGCATCATGACATCAAGCAGAATCAGATCGGGAGGTTCCGGAGACTGGGCGATCTGTAAAGCCTTCTCGCCATTGAGGGCGACTTTGGTCTTGTAGAACTCCTTGAGCAACGAACCCATCAATGCAAGGTTATCCGGCGCATCATCGACAATGAGAACGGTTTGCTTTTTTTGCTCAACATTCGCAGTCATAGATCTCCTGATAAAGAAAGCGTAAAAGTTGCATATTCCTGCGGTTACAAATCTTGTTTGATGAGGGCGAACTTTCTCGCTCGCGAAATATAGGGGAAAAAGAGCTGCCTGTCAAGAAAAGTTGCTGCGTGTTGTGAGACGTTGTTGATCGTCTTCTGGTACAAAGGTGAGATGTCAGTTCCATCTGGTAATCCTCACCACATTTCCAATGGAAAATTATAGGCTTGTGGGTCACGTCAATAACCGGCGCATTTCATTTTTTCACTGATTCTTTCCAGATAGTAGTGATACGGTATATGTGCTTTCAGATCAGGGCGAGGCTGTCGGCAACGGCCATACCGGCGCGCGTCGGTCGCATAAAACCGTCCCGGATCACTACCAGACCTTCTTCCGTTAGCATTTTCAGGATCCCCGCTTTTTCCGCAAGGAGATCCTGACCGTAGCGGCTTTTGAATTGCTCCAGATGAATTCCTCTCCGCGTCCGGAAGCCGAGGAAGAGTGCCTCCAGGCGCAACTGCTCCTCGGTCAATAGTTCCGAAGCCTCGACGGGCCGTCTACCCGCCGCGAGGTCGCGCAGATAGGCGTCGAGGGAGCGACGGTTCCACCTGCGTTCCCGCCCCGAAAAGGAGTGAGCCGCCGGGCCGAGGCCGATGTAAGGAGTGTGACGCCAGTATTTGCGGTTGTGCCGAGATTCCGCGCCGGGACGGGCGAAATTGGAGACCTCATAATGGATATAGCCCGAATCTTCAAGCATTTCCGAGGTTCTCAGAAAAAAATCGGACTGGAGCGCCTCGTCGGGGAGGACGGCCTCTCCCCGTCGGCATCGCTCCGCAAGGGGCGTTCCGTCTTCCAGTGTGAGCTGATAGCAGGATAGGTGGTCGGGATTAAGGGCGATCGCCTCGCGGAGGGTCGCAAACCAGGAGGTGAGTGTCTGCCCGGGGACGCCGTGGATCAGGTCGAGGCCGATATGATCAAATCCTGCCGCCCGCGCATCCGCAACGGCAAAGAGAGCCTGTGAACGCTCATGGCGCCGCTCCAGAAAGGCGAGGAGTCCGTCGTCAAGAGACTGGACGCCGATGTTGAGACGGTTCACGCCTGAGTCGCGAAGCGCCGTGAGCAGCCCGCCGTTGATGTCGGCGGGATTCGCCTCGACGGTGATCTCCGCATCGGGCGTGAGCGTGAAGGCTGACCGGATATCGGCCAGAAGTCCTTGGAGCTGTGCAGCCGCGAGAACGGAGGGGGTTCCGCCGCCTATGTAGAGCGTATCGAAGGTCGTGCCGTCAAACCGACAGAAGGCGATTTCCCGTCGGAGGGCTTCAAGAAACGCCGGTATTTGTGTGAGTTCCGTAACGGAATAGAAGCTGCAGTAGCCGCATTTCCTCAAACAGAAGGGGATATGGATGTAGAGGCCGGGCAGTCCGGTTTCTTCATGGAAGGCGTTCGCTCCTCTGCCGGCGGCAGAGCCCCTCTCTCCCGAAAGAATCTTTCCATTGCCTCTCCCGGAGACGCTTTTCCGCATGGTCTGAGAAACCGCTCCTTACTCCGTATCCGACTTCAGGACGGCGAGGAAGGCGCTCTGCGGGATGGAGACGTTCCCGATCATCTTCATCCGCTTCTTGCCCTTTTTCTGTTTTTCCAGCAGTTTCCTCTTCCGGGTAATGTCGCCGCCGTAGCACTTGGCGATGACGTCCTTCCGGAAGGCGGAGATCGTCGATCGGGAGATGATCTCGCCGCCGATCGCCCCCTGGATCGCGATTTTGAACATCTGCCGGGGGATCTCCTCTTTCAGCCGTTCGCAGGCCTGCAGCCCTCTAACACGGGCGCGTTCGCGGTGGACGATCTGGGAGAGGGCGTCGACCTTTTCGCCGTTCACGAGGATGTCTAATAAGGCGAGGTTGCTCTCCCGGTAGTCGATCAGGTCGTAGTCGAATGAGCCGTACCCCTGGGTGACGGACTTGAAACGGTCGTAGAAATCGAAGATCACCTCGGGAAGCGGCATCTCGTAGCTCAGCTCCGCCCGGCCTGGGCTCGGATAGTTGAGGGTCGAGTTGACCCCCCGCTTCTCCATGCAGAGCTTCATGACGGCGCCCAGGTAACGCTCGGGAAGCATCATCGCCGCCCGGATATAGGGCTCCTCGGACTTCACGATGGAGGCCGGATCGGGGTAGTGGGCCGGGTTATCAACAGGGAGAACCGTCCCGTCCTTCAGGGTGAAACGGTAGCGGACGCTGGGGACGGAGAGGATGATCGAGAGGTCATACTCCCGCTCCAGGCGCTCCTGGACAATATCGAGATGCAGCAGTCCCAGGAAGCCGCAGCGGAAACCCTGACCGAGGGCGGTGGAAGAGTCTTTTTCATAGATGAAAGAAGCGTCATTGAGCTTGAATTTATCCAGAGAGTCGGCGAGGTCCTCGTAGTCGTCCGAGGCGATGGGGTAGATCGAGGCGAAGACGACGGGCTTCACCTCCTTGAAGCCCGGCAGGGGCTTCGCGCAGGGGTGGTTCTCCAGGGTGATCGTGTCCCCGGTGCGAACATCCGATACGGTCTTCACACCGGCGATGATGTAGCCGACGTCCCCCGCGGAGAGGCTCTCCCGCTTCTGACGCTGGAGGAGGAAGCGGCCGACCTCCTCGACCCGGTACGTGGCGTTGTTGTACACCAGACGGATGATGTCTCCAGCCTTCACCGTACCGGCGAAGATCCGGCAGTGGATCACCGTTCCCCGGAAGGAGTCGTACTTGGCGTCGAAGATGAGGGCGGCGAGCGGCGCTGCCGGGTCCCCCTTCGGGGGCGGGACCCGCGCGACGATCGCCTCTAATATCTCCTCGATTCCGGTCCCCTCTTTGGCTGAACACTTCAGATGGGTATCCGGATCCAACCCCAGCTCCGAATCGATCTGCTCGATAACCCGCTCGACGTCCGCTGACGGAAGATCGATCTTGTTGATTACGGGGATGACTGCGAGGTCGTGCTCCATTGCGAGGTAGAGGTTAGCGAGCGTTTGGGCCTGAACGCCCTGGGCGGCGTCGATCAGCAGGAGCACCCCCTCGCAGGAAGCGAGCGAGCGCGACACCTCGTAGGTGAAGTCGACATGCCCCGGTGTGTCGATCAGGTTAAGTGTGTAGGTGCTGCCGTCCTTCCCCCGGTAGGGGAGGGAGATAGCCTGACTCTTGATCGTGATCCCCCGTTCCCGCTCGATATCCATGTTGTCGAGGATCTGATCCTGGAAGTTGCGGTCGTCGACGACGCCGGTATACTGGATCAGACGGTCGGCCAAGGTCGACTTGCCGTGGTCGATATGTGCGATAATGCTGAAGTTTCTTATATTATCCATAACCTGTTAACCCTTCGCGCGGCTTCTTACCATTATTGTTTGCAAGAGTAAAGAAGGGGACGACCGATAAGTTTCTTTATCTGCCGTAGGTCTGATCATGTGGACCGAGATCAATGAACTTCAGGGTTTCATCAGGACAGTCCGTGCAATCATGACATCCGACGATCAAGTTCCGGCGCTGGCTGAGGCTATCCCAGCTTCGCGAGGAGGGCCTGGGAGACCTCCTTCACGCCGGGGGCGCCGTCCACCTCGAGGACCTTGACGCGCGCCTTGAAGTAGTTCAAAGCTGCAAGGGTCCCCGACTTCTCGTCGTAGTAGATGCCGTGGCGCTTGTCGATCGCCTCTTCGTCCTGGTCGTCGGCCCGGGCGGTCAGTTTGTCGCAGCCGCAGACCCGGCAGACCAGATTCCCGTCCTTTTCGGCGGGTTTGATCGCGTCGATGAAGATGTTATTCGGGTGGTTGTTGTCTGTGGCGCAGAGCCGGCGGCCCATGATCCTTTTTTTGGCGATCTCCCGGTCGAGAACGATCTCGATGATGTAATCCAGTTTCATCCCGGCTTCCTGGAGGGCCTTCCAAAGGGCCTCCGCCTGGACTGAGTTCCGGGGAAAACCGTCGAGGAGCCAGCCGCTTTTGCAGTCCTCCTGGCGGAGGCGATTGAGGATCATCGGTACGGTGATCCCATCGGGAACGAGTTCGCCTCTGTCTATAAATTCCTTCGCCTTATTGCCAAGTTCCGTTCCTTTGTTAATGTTTTCTCTGAAGATCACGCCCGTCTCGATGTGGGGGACGCCGTACCTCTTGTGAACCACCGCGCCCTGGGTTCCCTTGCCGCTTCCGTTCGGTCCGAAGATCAGAATATTCATATTCACGAACCCCTTTCTCAGGGTTAATAAAGCGGCAGACAGACGCCACCGCCGGTTGACGACAGGAAAAAGCCTTTCTTAATCGAACCCGCTGTCCGGTTGCGTCTCCCTGAGGCATGAACCGTTTACGCATGGACAAGACCGGGGCTCAGGGTTAAAGACTTTTTTACATTAAAATTTTGCATGGCCGACGGCCATGACCGGTCAGTGTCCTCAGGAGGGGCCGCAAGTGGTGGCGGCGCAGCTCCCGCAACCGGCGCCGCCGTCAGAGGTGTTCCCGATCTTCCCGGCAAAGGCGGACATCATCCGTTGCGTTCGGGTCGATTCGCACTCCGGACAGGAGACGGTCATCTTTTCGTCGCGGCTCCGGAAGAGGACCTCGAAGAGGTGTTTGCACTTCCGGCATCTATACTCGTATATCGGCATGGATTCATTCCTTGCAGCCGGGGTGGACGCCTCAGTCCGTTTAGGGGAAACGTCCGCCCCGGATTTGAGGCTTTAACGACTTTTTACGAGAGCATCAAACTTGATTCGAGGGGAGATTAGTAAATACCTTCGTAAAAGTCAAGGACGATCAAGCGATCGGAGAGTGACCGGGTGAAAGAAGGTCGATCTCCCGGGCGGCGCGCAAGGGAGAATTTGAACCACATTTTCCTTGACAGGGGCGATGGGCCGTGAGAGTGAAAATTCGTTTTCGGGGCGGAACTCCTCCGTCCGGGGCATGGCCGACGGACATTTTTACCAAAGGGTGCTTTCTATGGCAATCGCGAAGAAGATCAACGGTTTTATCTCCCAGGCTTCTTTCATCCGGAAGATGTTTGAGGAGGGAGGCCGTCTTAAGGAGCGCTACGGGGCGGAAAACGTCTTCGATTTCAGCCTCGGCAATCCCAATGTCGAGCCTCCGCGGGAATTCGTGGAACGATTGCGCCAGCTTGCTTACGCCGAGATCCCCGGGATGCACATGTACATGCCGAACGCCGGATATCCGGAGACACGGGCAGCAGTTGCGGCGGCGGTTAGTTCTTCGCAGGGTGTGCCGCTCACGGCCGATCAGATAGTGATGACCTGCGGCGCCGGCGGGGCGCTCAATGTGATCTTGAAGGCGCTGCTCGATCCGGGCGAAGAGGTGATCCTCCCGGCGCCCTTCTTCGTGGAGTATCGCTTCTACGTGGACAATGCCGGCGGTGCGGCGGTAATCGTCCCGACGCGGGAGGATTTTTCCCTCGATCTCGATGCGATCCGCACGGCCATCACGAAGAGGACAAAGGCGGTCCTGATCAACTCTCCGAACAATCCCACCGGCAAGGTGTATGACGAAACAGGCATCAGGGGGTTGGCGGCGCTCCTCGCGGAGCAGGGGAGTGCTTTGAATCGGGAGATCTACCTCATCTCCGACGAACCTTACAGCGAGATCGTCTATGACGGGGTGACGGTGCCGAGCGTGCTTGCCGCCTATCCCCACAGCCTCATCGCCTCTTCCTATTCCAAGAGTCTCTCCCTTCCCGGCGAGAGGATCGGCTATATCGCGGTGAATCCAGCCATCGCTGGCCTCGAGGAGGTCATGGTAGGCCTCACTCTCTGCAACCGGATCCTCGGTTTCGTGAACGCCCCCGCTCTGATGCAGCGGGCCATCACCGGCCTCCAGGGGGTGCGGGTGGATGTGGAGACCTACCGGAAAAAGCGGGACCTCCTCTGCGATGGCCTCACCTCTGTGGGTTACCGGGTGGAAAAGCCGGGGGGGGCCTTCTACCTCTTTCCCCGTACGCCTATTCCCGACGATGTCCGCTTCGCCCACGCCCTCCAGGAGCGGCGGATCCTCACCGTCCCCGGGAGCGGTTTCTACGGGCCGGGCCATATCCGGATCGCCTACTGCGTGGACGAGGCGACGATTCTCGGGGCCATCGATGGCTTCGGGGAGGTCATGAAGGAATTCCGCTAAAGAGGGGAAGGCCGCCGGGACTTGATCATTCCCCTATTCCCCTTCGCAAGAGGGAGGAGAGGTCACTAAGTGGGGCTTTAGGTTAGGGAAGAGGTGAAGGCAGAGACCCGCCGGCGCAGGCACGCACGAAGGGGAGGGGCGGCCTTAACCGGGGGAAGAAAATCCGGTCTTTACGGGTAATTCAGTAGGTGATCTCAAAGTCGGTGAACTCGGCGCCGGCCGCTTCTTCCTCGAATTCAAGATGGTCCACGCGGGCGGGCGGTGTTCCTGTCCGGCACCAGTCCAGCATCTTCTTGGCTGCACCCTTTTCCCCTTCGAAAACTGCCTCGACACGGCCGTCCGGGAGATTGCGGACCCAGCCGGTCAACCCCAGCGAGCAGGCGGTCTTCCAGGTGTTCGCCCGGAAGAAGACCCCCTGGACACGGCCGGAGATTTGGACGTGAAACCTTTTTTTCAATTCTCGTCTCCCGCGGTCAACGTGAAAAATCCCTCCTCATCGAGGATGGCGATACCGCTTCGTCTCGCCTTCTCCAGCTTGGATCCGGCCGCTTCCCCCGCAACGACGTAATTGGTTGTTTTCGTGACGGAGTTGTCGACTTTTCCGCCGAGGGATTCCACAAGGGCCTTGGCTTCGCTCCGGCCCATCCGACCCAGCGTTCCCGTAAATACGAAAGATTTGCCGGCAAGGGGCGCGGCTTTCGGCCGGACTGTCTCCTGAGGGACCACCCCGGCGCGACAGAGCTTATCTAAAACGTGGAGATTTACCGGTTCCCGGAAGAAGCCGGCGATGCTTGCAGCGACCTCGGGGCCGATGTCCCGGATGGTTTGCAGCTCTTCAACCGTGGCGGCTGCCAGGGCATCGAGGGTGACGTAGGTGTCGGCGAGGCGTTTCGCCGTCTGTTCTCCGACATGCCGGATGCCTAAGGCGAAGATCAGGCGGTCGAGAGGAGGTTTTTTTGCCCGGCCGATTGCGGCAAGGAGATTCGACGCCGACTTGTCTGCAGTCCGCTCCAGGCCGAGGAGTTTTTCCTTTGTGAGGAAGAAGATGTCGGCCGGATCGCCGATCAGACCGCCCGCAACGAGCTGAGCAACCATTTTTTCCCCCAGTCCCTCGATGTCCAGCGCCCCCCGGGAGACGAAATGGGCGATATGCTCGCGGATCTGAGCCGGACAGGCTATTCCGATGCAGCGATGGGCCGCTTCGCCCTTGCTCCTCACCACGCGGGAGTTGCACTCCGGGCAGGTCTCCGGCATGACGAAGGGCCTCTCCGCCCCGGTTCTCAAGGTTTTGACGACCTCCACCACTTCGGGAATGACGTCTCCGGCCCGTTGGATCACCACAGTATCGCCGGTCCGGATATCCTTGCGGTCGATCTCGTCCTGATTATGAAGGGTCGCCCGGCTGACCATAACGCCGCCGATGCGGACAGGTCTCATGATTGCAACCGGCGTGAGAACGCCCGTCCTTCCCACCTGGACGATAATGTCTTCGATAACCGTTTGCCCCTGGATCGCCGCGAATTTGCAAGCCACCGCCCAGCGGGGGCTGCGGGACACGGCGCCCAGCCGCTCCTGGAGGGCGAGTTCATCCACTTTGATCACGATTCCGTCGATATCATACGGGAGTTGCTCCCGAAGCCCGCCGATGCGGTGGTAATATTGAATGCATTCTTCGACATCCGCCGCCGGCCGGATCAGGGAATTGACACGGAAGCCCCAGGCTGCAAGAGTCCGGAGAACCTCAGCGTGCGTGCGGAAGAAAGCCCCTTCCGCCGTGCCGATCGCATAGCAGAACATGGTGAGCGGCCGTCTCGCCGTGATCCGCGAGTCTAATTGGCGCAGTGATCCCGCCGCTGCGTTTCGGGGATTGGCGAAGGGGGGCGCCTCCTCTTCAGCTCGGCGGCGGTTCAGGTTGCGAAAGGCCTCCCGTTCCATGCAGACTTCACCCCGGACCTCGATCCGCTCCGGAACGGAGGGCGTCTTGGTTTCTGCCGTGGGTGCGGCATTTTCCGGACGGGGTATGATGAGGGGGATCGTGGGGATCGTCCTGAGGTTCAGTGTGATGTCTTCCCCGATGTGCCCGTCACCCCGGGTCAAGCCCACCGTCAGAGCGCCCTTTTCGTAAAGAAGGTTCACGGCGAGGCCGTCTAATTTCGGTTCGACGATATAGCTGATCGCCTTTTCGCTTTCCAGAAAGCGCCGGCACCGCCGGTCGAATTCCCGGGTCTCCTCATCGGAGAAGGCGTTGGCCAGGCTGAGCATGGGGGTGAGGTGGGCGACAGCGCCGAATTTTTCCAAGGGGAGCGCCCCGACGCGCTGCGTGGGGGAGTCCGGGGCGGCAAGATCCGGGTATTCTGTCTCCAGGTCGATCAGTTCCCGGAGAAGTTGGTCATAGTCGGCGTCCGTAATCTCGGGGGCGTCTAACTGGTAGTAACGCCGGTTGTGGTAGAGGATGGCTTCCTTGAGGGTCTCCATCCTGCTGAGCGCTTCTTCGCGATTCATTTTATGCTTTCGCAAAAAGTCACTAAAGCCATCCATCTAGGACGACTTCGTAAAAAAGCTCCAGAGGCAAGGTGCGCGTGGTTTGACAGGCTCACCGTAACAGGTACTGAGCCTGCCCCGAGCCTGTCGAGGGGAAGGATGAAGCGCAACGCAGCATATGACCTTTTTGCGAAACGGTCATTTGACCAGCCGCAGATCGGGCTTTCCCTTCGGTGTCTTTTCCGGTCCATTCTCGCGCCGCCTTTTGAGCTGTTCGTTGAAGATGTGGTTTTTGGCCCGGACCGCATTGATGATGAAAAAGATGATTACCGCTTTTTCCCATTCTTTCGAGGGTTCGAAATGTTCCATCCGACTCTTGTATTTCGCCCAGAGGGAAGAGAGGGATGCCTCGTCGAGACCAAGTATCCTTTCTGCAAGTCTATCCAGCGCTGGTTCGAGCATCGTTGTCACTCCTGCCTGTCTTTTTTCCAAACATCCTAACTGCACCCGTGCGGAAAGTCAAATCGAAACCAGGTCCAAAATTCACCACCTAATTTAATAATACCCTGCAAAGACGGGAGCTTGCCGCCGATTTGCTTTCACCTTGTTGTGAGCAAAAAATAATAATTTCTACAGTAAATTCAATCATCATAAAATGTTGGTGGTGGATTACGGAGGTCCGGCAGCGCACGGTCCCCGAAATAATTCTTGTCTTTTTGAAACATATCGCTATAATCGGCCCGTATCTGCACAGAGGCAAACCGGTCTTATTAACTGGCTCTCGATATGAACGGTTTCCGGCTGGCGTTGATTCATGGTTGCGGGACGCCCACTCGGACTGAAGAGTAAATAATGAATATATTCAGTTTATTGGACTGTCTAATCTTCTGACATTCCCACGGGCCGGTCCAAAGGGTGCAGGAGGCCGTTCTCCATTTCAACCCCGGTTCGGCCGCCTGCGACCGCTTTTCCCGGTTCAATTCGGTCGACATCCTCGGGATCGGAAAGACGATCAGCGGAGAAATCATCGAATTGCGGGAAGACTGATTATATAAGGGCTTGAGGAATGGACATGATCTTTGCGCCTTGGCGCATGGCCTATATCCGGGGGGAGAAGCCCGCGGGCTGCGTACTCTGCCGGGATTCCCTCCGGGAGAAAGAATTGGTCGTCTGCGAGGGGAAGAATTGTTTCGTCATGGTGAACCGCTATCCGTACACGAGCGGCCACCTCATGATCGTTCCCTTCCGTCACCTGAAGAGCCTTGCCGAACTCCTTCCCGAGGAGAGGCAGGAACTCTTTGCCTATATGGACCTCTCCGTACGGGTCTTAACGGAGGCCATGAAGCCGGAGGGGTTCAACATCGGCATGAACCTGGGCAAGGCGGCGGGAGCCGGGATCGACGATCATCTGCACGTCCACGTCGTTCCCCGGTGGGGCGGCGATACGAATTTCATGAGGGTCATCGGCAAGGTCAGCGTAATCCCCGAGGATGTGACCGGCGCCTGTGAACAGCTCAGGCCCTTTTTTGAGAAACTTCATCGGGAGGTCTGTGGATGAAAGTTGTCTATACCGTTGTCTTGGCGATCGTCGTGATGTTCATTATTACATTTTCGCTGGAAAATACACTACCTGTGCAGCTCCGATACTATGACTTCTTCGAAAGATCGCTCCCTACTTACATGTTGATCTTCATCGCCTTCCTGGCCGGGGTTATCTTCACGGGTTTCATGGGGATCGTAGAGCGGTTCCGCCTGACCCGGACAATTAACCGTCTGAACAAGACCATCCGGGATCTCCGCCGCGAGATCAAGGCGAATGATAATCCCCCCTATGTGGAAGAGGCCGGGAAGGTTTCCCCGCCGTTCGAAGAATAATTGTAAAAAAGTTGGACAAAGGGTCTTGCATGTGTTAAAAAACCCGCGTTCATTTTGGGAGTTTAAGATGAATTTCGGCGGGAGCGAACCGGCATCAGTATGCGGCCGCCCCTCGATGACGACATAGGAGATAGCGGAGATCAAGGCCACCTTTCGCCGGACCATTATAAAGCCTTTCCGCCTGCCGGGGCGTTAAGAAATCAGGAACCGGCCCGGAGTGCTACCGGTTGGAGAAGAAGAAGCCATTGAATGCTTACGTTCCTAAACAGATATTTTTTACCAAGGGGGTGGGGATCCACAAGGAGGAGCTTCACTCGTTCGAACTGGCACTCCGTGACGCCGGAATTGAAAAATGCAATCTTGTACAGGTTTCGAGCATCCTGCCTCCCGGGTGTCAGGTGATCTCCCGCTCCCGAGGCCTCAAGGAGCTCAAGGCGGGCGCCATTACCTATTGCGTACTCAGCCGCTGTTGCAGCAATGAACCGAGACGGCTGCTGGCGGCCTCGGTCGGCTGCGCCATCCCCTCCGACAAGCGAACTTACGGCTATATCAGCGAGCACCACTCCTTCGGCCAGACCCAGCGCCAGGCGGGGGATTATGCGGAAGACCTGGCTGCAGCCATGCTGGCCTCTACTCTCGGCATCGACTTCGATATTGATGAGAGCTGGGATGAGAAAAAGGAGATCTTCAAGATCAGCGGAAAGATCGTCAGCACCAGGAACATCACGCAATCCAGCATCGTTCAGTCGCACGGTTACACGACCGTCATCGCTGCCGCCGTCTTCGTCTTCTGATTTCCGCCGCTGATCCGCGTTCGTGCAGGGACCCCCGGAAAGCCGAAGGCCGATTTCCGGGAGCGCCGCCCCCAAGAGCGGATTCTTTCCCTTTTCCCTATCCGGAAGAGGGGCAGTGTACGTTTGAAGTATTCGGATTAAAATGCATTATCAGCTTTTCCCTTGATCCTCTCCAGCCGGGAGAGGGGGCATCCGGCATTCTCCGGGGCATTTTTTAGGGGGAGGGATGGTCCCGAACGCTCTGCAAACGTCCTATGGATACGTCATATTACCGTTTCTCGGGTTTATCGTCCTTCTCGGCCTCGCCC
>Ga0315297_10001126_pt1 | contig 16195 bp, 16 predicted proteins | sample YL17G15_0_MG_FD_203628 | JGI IMG/M metagenome (GOLD analysis project Ga0315297, IMG submission 203628) | Sediment microbial communities from Yellowstone Lake, YNP, Wyoming, USA - YL17G15_0 | ecosystem: Environmental > Aquatic > Freshwater > Lake > Sediment | place: USA: Wyoming | collected... | reverse complement strand
ATTGTCAAGGATTATTTTTCTTATTGTTAGTGGCTACACGTGAGGCAAAAAACACACAACTGTACAATATTGCACTGTATTGCGTTCTGGAAGGGGGGAACATCCGTTTAACCTCGGCGGTCCTGGTTCTGGGAATGACGATTCCCGGCCTCGCCTTCTTCTACGGCGGACTGGTGCGGAGGAAGAACGTCCTGTCCATCTTAATGCAATGTTTCATTATCGTCTGCGTCATCAGCCTCCAGTGGGTTCTTTTCGGTTATTCCCTGGCCTTCGGGCCGGACACGGGATGGGGGATCATCGGCAGCCTGAAGTGGGCGGGGCTAAACTTCGTCGACGGGCAGCCGAATGCCGATTATGCGGCGACGATCCCCCATCAAGCCTTCATGATCTTCCAGGCGATGTTCGCCGTCATTACACCGGCCCTGATCATCGGGGCGTTCGCGGAACGTATGAAGTTTTCGGCCTTTCTGCTCTTCTCCCTCCTGTGGGCGACGCTGGTCTACGACCCGCTGGCCCACTGGGTCTGGGGGACCGGAGGCTGGCTCCGGAACCTGGGGGCGCTGGACTTTGCCGGCGGGATCGTCGTCCATGTCAGTTCGGGCGTCTCGGCTCTGACGCTGGCGATCCTCCTGGGGAAAAGATGCGGCTACGACCAGCAGCCATTTAGGCCGCACAATCTCCCTTTCACCGTGCTCGGCGCGGCCCTGCTCTGGTTCGGGTGGTTCGGCTTCAACGCGGGGAGCGCCCTGGGGGCGAATGAACTGGCCGCCAACGCCTTCATCACGACCCACATCGCCGCGGCGGCCGCGGGATTGACCTGGGCGCTCATCGAGTGGCGGCATCGCGGCGCCCCGACCGTCCTCGGGGCGGCGACGGGCGCGGTCGCGGGGCTGGTCGCTATCACCCCGGCCTGCGGCTTCGTGAACCCGATGAACGCGATCTTCATCGGCATCCTGGTCTCCTTGTTATGCTACATCGCCGTCGTCCTGATCAAATGCCGGCTGGGCTACGACGACTCCCTCGATGCCTTCGGCGTGCACGGGGTAGGCGGAACATGGGGAACCCTCGCGACGGGGCTCTTCGCGGAGAAGGCGGTCAACGCCGCCGGGGCGGACGGCCTGCTGTTCGGGAACCCCCAACAGCTCCTCGTCCAGTTCCTGCTCATCGTCATCACGCCATTGTTCGCCGCCGGAATGACCTGGCTCATCTACAAGGTCGTGGACGGCCTTGTCGGGATGCGGGTGGAAAAGAAGGATGAAATCGTCGGTCTCGACCTGACGCAGCAGAGCGAATCTGCCTACACCGTCATAGAATAGGAGGAAAGAATCATGAAATACATCGTTGCGATCATCCAGCCCCACAAGTTAGAGGAAGTCAAACAAGCCCTCGAAGCGGTGGACGTGAATCTGATGACCGTCTCCAATGTTCTCGGGCAGGGGAGGCAGAAGGGATACACCGAGATCTACCGCGGAGCGAAGGAGGTCGGCGGGCTTCTCCGAAAGGTCCGGCTCGACATCGCCGTCAATGAGGCGTTCGTTGAGCCGACCATCGCCGCCATCAACAAGGGCGCCCGGATCGGCAAAGGCGAGGTGGGGGACGGGAAGATCTTCGTTCTGGACCTTGTCGACTGCGTCCGGATCAGCTCCGGCGAACGGGGCGGGATCGCCATCGGCTGACATCGAGGGCCGGTCCGGCGCGTCATGTGCTGCCGTGTCGTGCCGGCCCTTGCGATAAAAATCATTGACAAACAAGGCAACCCATCGTATACTTCCCCCACAGAAAATCAAGTTCTTATCAATACATCTCAGACTTGTAAATGTCCATTGACGAATCTCCAGCATTGTGCTTGTGTCTATAATCGAATCTTTCATCGGTCAGAAATTGAAGAGACGTGGAGTTTGCCTTTTTTACAGGGATCGTCACGTGTCAACTGTTTGTAAGGAGGTGTTTTTGGGGTTGAGGCAAGGTCGCACACGTCATGTGTGCCCTGTGGATTGAACATGAAACAGCAAAATCTTTACCAAGGAGGGATAATATGGGAAAGAAGAAAAAACTTTCAAGAGGCGTAGCGATCGTAGGTGGCGGGTTATCCAAAATGGGGCTATTCAAAGATCGTAATTCCAAGGATTTTTTTGCTGAATCCTATCTGGAAATGCTGGGCTCAATAGACAAAGGGGTAGATCCCAAGGATATCGATGCCATTTACATCGGCAATTTTACGAATGACTTCTTCGTTAATCAGGCTCATTGGGGTCCGATCATCTCTGATCTCGTGGGGCATGTACCCAAGCCGGTGACCAGGACCGAAGGAGCATGCGCCTCGAGCGCTCTGGCTTTCCGGGAAGGGGTGTTTGCCATTGCCTCCGGGTTCTATGACATCGTTCTGGTGGGAGGGCTGGAACAGATGTCCAAACGCACTACCGAAGAAGTAGCCGAGGGCCTGGGTACCGCCGGCAGCCCCTATGAAGTGGCCGCCGGATTCACCTTCCCCGGCGTTTTCGGAAACATTGCCACGTCCTATTTTGCCAAGTACGGTACAAACCGGGAAACGCTTTTTAATGTGACCATAAAAAGTCACCTTAATGCTCCCCTGAACCCCAAGGCCCAGTTTCCCATGACAATCCGTGATTTCATGAACGCCAGGATCGAGAAATGCCGTCAAAAGGGGATGCCCGTGCCCGAATGGAAAGACGAGAAGGATTTTCTCCGGGACGTCACGGTAAACCCACCCATTGCCTGGCCCATGCACCTCTTTGACTGCTGCCCCATAAGCGACGGTGCATCCTGTTTGCTCTTGGTAGCCGAGGATATAGCTAAAAGTTTTACCGACAATCCGATCTATGTAGCCGGAATCGGGCAGGGCAGTGGGTATAGCTTGCATGCGACCAAGAACATCACGTCCTTTGAAGCGACCAAGTATGCCGCCCAGGAGGCCTATGGTATGTCCGGTTTTACCCCCGATGACATCCAATTCGCTGAAGTCCATGATTGCTTCTCCATGGCAGAGCTCATCCACATAGAAGACCTTGGTTTTTTCAAACCGGGAGAGGGACATAAAGCCACTGCCGAAGGTCTGACCAGGCTGGATGGTCCGAAACCCATAAACACTTCGGGAGGTCTGAAATCGAAAGGCCACCCGGTGGGTGCAACGGGCATAGCGCAGATTTATGAAGTGTGGATGCAGTTGAGAGAAAAAGCAGGGAAGAGACAAATCCCCAACCGGAATTTAAGGGTAGGGGGCGCCCAAAATCTGGGCGGCACGGGTGGTACTTGCACCTTTACGATTCTGGAGAGGAGGTAGACCATGAACGACCGAGCTTTCAACGATCATTCCTACGAGGAGTTCCTGAAAGAAGAAAAAATCATGGGCTCCAAGTGTAAAAAATGTGGGGCCTTGGCCCTCCCTCCCCGTCCCTTGTGTGTATCCTGTTTTAGCCAGGACTTGGAATGGGTGCAGTTTCGGGGTGCGGGAAAACTCGTAGCCTTTACCAGTATCGTCATCGCCCCCCCGAGCATGGCTAAGGAAGGCTTTGGTAAGAATAACCCGTATATCGTTGGCGTCGTAGAGCTGGAGGAAGGGCCCAAGATGGTGGGCCGCATTGCCGGCCTGGATGCCAAAAAACCGGCGGAAATCGACCTTGGAGTCGCTCTCAAAGCGGAATTTATTAAAACTGACCCGGCACCCGATCAGAAAACTTACCTGGTTTTCAGGCCTTAGCACAGCCTTAAGGAGAGCCGAACGATGGGAAAAGAATATGTTGATCAGGAACATTGGTTAAAAATTAAAGACATCGATGTCGGCGATACATTCATTACGAGATCGAGCCAAGCTGAACTAAAAACCCGCAGCCGCCTGAGCAGGCGGTGATTTTTTGCGCTATACGACTATGGAAAGGAGATCCGAAATGCAATTGACCACGGTCCGTTTGGAAAAATCCGAAAGCGTAGCCACGGTGACCTTAAATCGTCCGGAGAAGATGAATGCCTACAACAGCATCATGCTGAACGAGCTGGTATCTGTTCTCAAGGATGTGGCCTTGGACGATGACATCCGGGCAGTGATCATCACCGGGGAGGGTCGTGCCTTCTGTGCCGGTGCGGATGTTCAAGACATCGACGCGTTGCTGAGCCTTCAAAATGAGCTGTCGGAAAGCCAGGACATCTTGAAATTGTTGAATCGCGCCGTACTTGCCGTCCGCCAAATGCCCAAGCCCGTCGTGGCGGCGGTGAATGGGGTTGCTGCAGGGGGTGGCGCCAATCTGGTCCAGGCCTGCGACGTCATCATAGCCTCGGACAAAGCCAGATTTGCTGAAAATTTCATTAATATCGGTCTGGTTCCGGATGGAGGGGGCACCTTCTTCCTTCCGGAACGCATCGGGTACCACAGGTCGGCGGAGATTTTTTTTACGGGCAGGATTTTGAGCGCCCAGGAGGCCCTGGACATGGGTTTATATAATCGTGTCGTTGCTTCCGAAGAAGTTGCGAGCGCCGCCAGGGAATTTGCCCGTGATCTGGCCCGAAGACCCACCAAGGCCATTTCCGCGTGTAAATCGATCCTTAATCGGGAAGCCATACCCCGCCTGCAGGCCTATCTCGATGATGAGGCGCGAACTCAGCGGTCCATGGTGGTCACGCATGATGCGAGAGAAGGGATCACAGCATTTACAGAGAAACGGAAACCTGATTTTACGGGAAGATAGAGCCGCAATGTGTTCCGCATGGGAGCGGGATAAGGGGGAGGGGAGCTTGCAACATGACACTTGTATTTTCGCGTTGTATGGCTTATAAATCCGGCGGTGTTCAATTGCCCCCCCGTTCTCCGTAACTTTGAGCGGCTCAGGGAGAGGAGATTCTCGTTATTGAGCGATGGGAAACACGGCATCATGCAGGTTCGGGGTACATTGCATGGTGCGGATCAAGGAATCCGTCACAACGGAGTAATGCGCCATACGGCATGGAACCCTTGGTTGCGGTTATCGGCGCCGAGGGATCTTAACAGTAAAGGAGTTATCATTCGGAAAAGGAGGGGTTTTTATGGAGGAAGCAAAGAACGCGAAGTGCCTTTTCAGCGAGGAGCATGTCAGGTTGATTAAGGAAAACTATGACGATTGGTTTAAAAACTGCCTTCGGGACGATGACAGGGCGATGGAAGGCAAATATTTCACCCATTCCGGAATTCCCGTAAAGCTGATTTACACGCCGGCTGATACTGAGGATATCCATTATATGGAGGATCTGGGTTTTTCCGGGAAACCGCCTTACGTGCGAGGCGTCTATGCCAACATGTATCGGGGGCGGCTCTTTACCGTCCGTCAGCTGGCTGGTTTGGGAGCCCCTGAAGACTGCAACAAAAGGGTAAAATATCTGTTAGACCATGGAGCAACGGGCGTGAGTATCCTTTTTGATCTTCCTACCATCCGCGGTTATAACTCGGATGATCCCGAAGCAGAAGGCAATGTGGGGCAGTGTGGGGCGGCCGTAGATTCCATCTGGGACATTGACGCCTTTTTCGCGGATATCGATTTGGGTACGGTGAGCACGTCGATTGTCACCCATCTTCCCAGTACCAGCCTCGTTATCCCCGGAATGTATTTTGCCTTGGCAGAACAAAGAGGGACGCCGATTACAAAATTGGCGGGAACCTGTCAGAATGACTTTATCATGGAAACTTGTGTGGGTAGTGCTCCGGAAATACTGCCGCCCTCAGTTTCCTTCCGGATGCAGTGTGACGTCGTGGAGTGGATCTGTAAGAATGCACCCCGCTGGAATCCCATTAGCTTTAACGGATACAACCTGCGGGAGGCGGGTACGAATGCGATCACCGAAGTGGGCATTGCCGTTGCCAATGCCATTGCTACTTCCGAGGAGCTGATCAAGAGGGGCATGAAATTCGATGATTTTGCGCCACGGATGTCCTTCTTTTGGGATCTCCACAATGACTTTTTTGAAGAGATAGCCAAATGCCGGGCCAGCCGTAAGATATGGTATAAAATCGCAAAGGAACGCTTTGGTGCAAAAAATGAGAAATCGCTGCTCATGCGTTATCATGTCCAGACGGCAGGAGTGACCCTCCCGTCGACCGAGCCATTGAACAATATCGGCCGTTCGGCCATCCAGGGGCTTGCCGCAGTTTTTGGCGGGTGTCAGTCTTTGCATCTCGATTCTTATGATGAGGCCTACTCGGCGCCCACGGAAGAGGCAGCTCTCGTATCCCTGCGGACGCAGCAGATCATTCAGACCGAGACGGGCGTCGTAAACACCGTCGATCCCCTTGCCGGTTCATACTATCTCGAATATCTCACGGAGGAGATGACGAAGCGGGTATTCGCGTATGTCGAGAATATCGAAGCCATGGGGGGACTTGTTTCCGCGGTGGAAAGCGGCTGGCTGCATCGCGAGATCAGCAATTACAACAACAAGTATCAAAAGGATATCGAAACCGGCGCGATGAAGGTCGTAGGTGTGAACTTCATGAAATCTGAGGATGCGAACATTACCCCGATCGAGGTATTTGAATATCCGGAGACCTATAGGCGACAAAAGGCCAAGCTGAAGCGCCTCCGTAAAGAACGCGACAATCAGAAGGTGAAGGGCTGTATCAAAATACTGCGGGAAAAGTGCCACAGCAAAGAGAATCTATTTCCCTATTGCATGGATGCAGTGAAAAACCTGGTAACCCATGGTGAGATTGCGGAAGTGTTCCGGGAAGAATTCGGTCTGTGGCCGTTCCCACTCATATCATAATCGGTATTAAAACATCTATCCCACAGGAGGCGAGGACTATGGAAAGAAAAATCAGGGTCGTCATGGCTAAATTAGGGCTTGATATCCATTGGCGCGGCGTCTATCTCGTATCGCAATTTCTTAAGGACGCGGGAATGGAAGTGATTTATCTGGGAAACAAGTTCCCGGAGCAGATTGTCGAGGCCGCCATCGAGGAAGATGCGGATGTGGTCGGATTGAGCACCCTGGGGGGAAACCATCTCACGCTCGGACCCAAGGTTGTAAACCTTCTTAAAAAGAAGGGCATGGATAAGATAAAGGTCTTTATGGGTGGTGTGATTCCCCCTAAGCACATCCCCCTACTCAAGAAGAAGGGTATCTATGAAATATATGGACCCGATACCCCCATGGAGGTGATCATTAAGGGGATCAGTGATTCGGTTTCCGTAAATTGATTTGATCGAGGCTATTGATGGTAGAGATTGACCGGCTCATCAGTGAATCACTCAAGGGCGATAAGCACGCGGTAGCTCGCCTCATATCCATAGTCGAAAGGGGGCTTGAACCTACACCATACATACTGGAAAAGATATATCCCCATTCGGGGAGCGCTTACTATATCGGTGTTACAGGCCCTCCAGGTTCGGGGAAAAGCACCATTGTTGACAAACTGGTGAAGCTGTTTTGCAACAACCATTATTCCGTCGGCGTCATTGCCGTCGATCCCTGCAGCCCCTTCAGCGGAGGGGCGCTGCTCGGCGATCGCATCCGGATGAACAAGAGGCAAAAGGAGTGGGATGTTTTTTTCCGCAGCATGAGTGCAGGGAGGGTAATGGGCGGCCTTGCGCGAACCACCAAGGAATCCTCACGAATTCTTGACGCAAGCGGCAAACAGATCATCATCATCGAGACGGTTGGCGTCGGTCAATCCGAACTTGATATTGCCCAGGCCACCGATACGGTCATTGTCATTCTTACACCGGAATCGGGAGACAACGTACAGCTCATGAAGGCGGGACTGATGGAGATCGCGGACCTTATTGTCGTTAATAAGGCAGATCGTCCGGGGGCGGAAAACATATCGCTTTCCATTGAGGCCATGCTGGACCGCCGGCGGGGCAGGATGGAATGGAAGCCGCCTGTCATCTTGACCTCGGCCTCCCTGGATAGGGGGATCGACGATCTCTATGAAGAGATCTGGCGCCACTCCAGATATCTCAAGCAGGATGATAAGCTGAAAAACCGGAGAAAGACCCAGTTAAAGGATGAGTTAAAACAACGGATCGAGAGTGAAATTTTGAATGTTCTGTGGCAGAAGATCCATGGCAATGCAGTTATCAACGACCTGATGGACGACATATGGGAGCAAAGGATTGACCCGCAGACTGCAGCCAGTAAAGTCGTGCGAAATTGGTTGAAGGATTAGATTCGTAGAAGCCTCTGAAGCGGCGGCCTTTTATGGGGGCTCATCCTTCCCCTTATCGTTTTGCTGTGGGCGGGTTTAGGGGGCAGCGTTAAGATAGGTTCTTAAATATCCAGTCATCTTGAAAAGGGGGTTGAAGAAATGTTAGATATGAAAGGAGCAGTTGCGGTGATTACCGGCGGCGGCGGCGGGATCGGTGAAAGTATAGCAAAATACTGGGTGAACAACGGCGGAAAGGTAGTTCTGCATGATGTGGTGCCAGAGGGCCTTGCCAGGATTGAAAAGGATATTCTCCAGATGAAAGGGGAGGTGGCGACCCTCGTCGGCAACGTCACCAAGGAAGAAGACAATGCCGCCTTGGCCAAACTGGCTATCGATCGATTTGGCGCCATCAATCTGGTCGTCCCCTGTGCCGGTATCATCAGGGATGGTCTTATGGTGTCACCGGACCGGGAAACGGGAAAAGTGACCGCCAAGATGCCTTTGGCACAGTTTCAGTCCGTTCTCGACATCAACATCACTGGCGTCTTTTTGACTGTCCGGGAGTGTGCGGAGCAGATGATCAATCATCGCTGCCAGGGATTGATCTGTCTCATTTCTTCCACAGGTTCTCTGGGAACGGCAGGTCAGATCAACTACTCATCAACCAAGGCCGCCATGTCCGTGATGCCCAAGGTCATCGTTGCAGAGTTCTTCAGGCGAAACCTGGGCAATCAAATACGTTGCGTAGCCGTCGCCCCCGGTTATGTGGGAACGGCCATGACAAAAAGCATGAATCAGAAGGCACTGGACAAGATCCTCCAGGAGGTTCCCATAAACCGGCTCGTTGAGCCCGACGAGGTGGCTTCCCTCATCGGTGAGCTCTACCGCAATGAGGCCATGAACGGGGAGGTCTATTGGATTCATGGAGGCCTTCGCCTGGGTTCCAGGGGGTAGCCGGCCGTATTGGGGAAACTGAAATGGAGATGTGAGTGTGCTTTTCGCCGGCATTGATATCGGCTCGACGATTACCAAGGTGGTTATCAGGGATGAGAGGAGTATCATCCTGTACACCATACGACCTACGGGGGCTGAACACCGCAGACTGGCCCATGAGGTCATGAAAGAGTCCCTTGAAAAAGCGGGTTTGGACTTTGAGCAGATTGACTTTATCGTTGCCACTGGTTACGGCCGGATAAATGTTCCTTTTGCCGATGCCCAGGTCAGTGAGATTACCTGCCACATGCGCGGGGTAAGCTGGCTTTTTCCGAATGTGAGGACGGTCATCGACATCGGGGGACAGGACAGCAAGGGGATCAAGGTGGTGGACGGAAAAGTGCGGAATTTCATCATGAACGATAAGTGTGCCGCTGGAACGGGAAGGTTCCTGGAGATTATTGCGGATACCCTGGGGTTGAAATTGGAGGAAATAGGAGATATCTCCCTGCGTTCCCGGGAACCGGCGGGTATCAGCAAAACATGCGCCATCTTCGCTGAACAGGAGGTTTTATTGCGCCTTTCCGAGGGCGCGTCCGTTCCCGATATCCTGGCGGGTCTTCATAAGGCCCTGGCGGACAGGATCTTTGCCATGGTCAGTAAAATCAGAATTGAAAGGGATGTGGTTATTACCGGCGGCGGCGCCAAGAATGCGGGTCTCCGTAAGTGGTTGGAAGAGCGCATCGGCTTTCCGGCCGTGATGCCTCCGGAACCATTGATAACGGGAGCGCTGGGCGCATCCATCCTTGCCCAGGAAATGGCCGCGAAGTCTGTTGAAGGAGATCTGGCACTGAAGAAAAGGGCAAGAACAATGGAAGCAGCCACCTTTTTCGATGATGATCAATAAGGGTAAAAAATGGAGGGAGAGTTAAAATGGAAGACAAAAAGAAGAAAAAATCATCAGCTAAAACATTACAAACTGCGAGGGAGGCGGGCAACTTTGGCAAAAAGATCCTATCCAGTGCCCGCGAAGCAGCCGATGCAGGAAGACCCGTCGTGTGGGCCATGGTGGACTGGTGGCTGGGAACCACGATCGCCAAGGCCATGGGCATGGAGATTTGCTATCCGGAGAATTACGGCGCCTTCTGCGCTGCCATGAGGAAGGCGGAGCCCTATCTGGATTATGCGGAAGGCGACGGCATTCCCAATACCACGTGCGGTTATGCCAGAAATTGCATCGGTTATACGAGAAAATTAAAAGAGAATAATTTTGTCATCCCGGAGGACGCACCGGGCGGCGGTATGCCGAAGCCCCTCTTTCTGTTGGCCTGCGGGGCGGCCTGTGACGCCCGATACAAGTGGTTCCAAAGCCTGGGGCGTTATATGGATGTGCCCGTATGGACACTGGAGTTTCCTCAGACCGGTGTTATGGAGTACTTTATGCCGGGAAACAAGAAAGACAACATAAACTTCATGGTGCAGGAGCTCCGGGCCTTTGTTTCTTTTTTGGAGAAGCTCTTGGGCAAGAAGATGAATTGGGACAATCTCGAGGCGAAGCTGGACACGTTTTTCAAAACCCATCGACTCGCCTATGAGGTCGATTTGTTGAGGAAAGCCGTTCCCTCACCGGCCGTAAATACCGATTTCTGGGCCTTGATGATACCCCATTTGTACATGCCCGATGATCCTGAGGCGCTGGAATTCTATCAACGGGTTTATGACGAGGTAAAATACAAGGTTGACAACAAGATCGGCGCTGTACCCAACGAGAAATACAGGATGATTTTCAGTGAGCTGCCGCCCTGGCATACCCTCGGCGTATTCGATGAATATGCCGAGAAATACGGCGTTGCTTTTGCCATGGAAAGCTGGAATTACCATGTGCCGTCTCCGTTGCCGGAGGACGAAAAAGAGAAGATTCATGATCCATTGGAGCTCATCGCCACCTATTCGTATCACAAATTTAACGAATACGCCCCCGTTGCGCTGGAACACCGCATGGAACCTTCACTTTTTACGGCGCCCTACTTGAAGTACGTGAAGGATTACAGGATTGACGGGTTATTCGCCCATCCCCTCATATCGTGCCGCCCGGCCACCTATACCTTGATGCATCTGCGCAATCTCCTCATGGAGAAATTTAAAGTTCCGTCGGTCATTGTTGAGGGAGACATCGTAGATCTCAGGGTTTTCAATGAGGAAGAATCACATGCAAAGATGGAAGCCTTCATCGAGACGATGGATCACTACCGCGAGATAAGAAAAAAAGAAGGCTTCGAATGGTAAAAAAATAGGAGGGATAGAGATGACTAAATTGAAGGGATTGGCCCGTGCGGCGCAGATAGACAAAAACCGTGAAGAGAGGGCAAAGGAGATTAAAGCGGAGGGCGGCAAAGTGGCCGGTTATTTTTGCTGTTATCCTCCCCTGGAATTGATGACCGCACTGGATTACATGCCCATACGGATTCTGGGCGATATGAATGAGCCGCTGACGGAAGCGGACAGTTATCTGCCCACGGTGATGTGCTGTTTCTACCGGAGCATAATGGATGTTGCCATGAAGGGCAGGTATAATTATCTGGATGCCTTTATCGGAGCTCATGCCTGTGACGGGGCGGAGAGGGTCAGCTATATCTGGCGGTCCTACCTGAAGAGCCCCTGTTCGTTTTATCTGGATGTCCCCCATACCAATCATGCGGCAGCCATAGAATTCTTCAAGAAGCAACTGATACTCCTTAACGGGGAGCTTGAAAAAACCGCCGGCAAAACAGCGACGGCAGCTATGATTCGGGAAGCGGTCAAGCTCCATAACAGGCAAAGGGCCATGGTTCGCCAGTTGTATGGATTGAACAGGAATGATCCCCCCGCTCTTTCCGGGTCCGAAATGGTGCAGGTATTGGTAGCCGTCATGTGCATCCCCGTCAAGGAAGGGAATGCATTGCTGGAAGAAGTGATTGAGGAAGTTCGGGGAAGGGCTAAGGGACCGGAGAAAAAGAAGGGACGGATTCTTATCTGGGGGTCCCTGATCGATGATACGGCCATGACGAAGCTGATCGAGGACTGCGGACTGAATATCGTCATCGATGACACGGCGATCGGCACCAGAAGTTTCTGGGTGGATGTGGATGAAACGGATGATCCTTACGAGGGCCTGGCCATCCGCTATCTTGACAAGATTGTCTGTCCGCGGACATTCCGGGATACGAAGAAGACCCGCAGGGAAGACCTTGACCATCGCTTTGGGTACATGAAAGAGATGATCAAGGGCTGGGGTGTCAACGGGGTTTACTTCAACATCATCCGCAATTGCGACCCTCACGGCTACGAGATCCCGGAGTTGAGGGATTATTTTGAACAAATGAATCTGCCCGTATTGGTTGTCGAGCAGGATTATACGACCACTGCCTTGGAATCTTTGCGAACACGGTTCCAGGCGTTTGCAGAAAGTATTGGGTAGTGAAGCACCCGCCCGAGGGGCGGGGTCCGAGAGATGCGCACCCGGTCATGGGCCATGGGTGATGTTGTCTTTGCCGGGGCCAACGCGGCTCATATCTTTTCTGCCCTATCAGGCAGAGTACAACATCAATCGAAGTGGAGGTGCTTCAGATTTCTTTCAAAGCAGGGATAGATATCGGATCAGTGATGGCTAAGGCTGTGATCATGAATGGTGATGATCATGTTCTATCCTATGGTATCAGGCCGATCAGCGGGAGCTTCGCTCGGGCGGCAAATAATGTCTTGACCGAGGCGCTGGAGAAAGCCGGATTGAGTGTTGACCAACTGGATATCGTCGGGGCTACCGGTTTGGGCGCCTCTTTCGTAAACGATCCTCACATCGAAAGCGCGAATGTGACGTGCCAGAGCCGCGGCATGAATTACCTTTTCCCTGCCGTCAGGATTATCATCGAGATTGGGGACCAATCATCGCGGGTCATCAAAGTGACGGAAAGTGGAAAGGTTGCCGACTGTGTCATCAATGATCGATGTGCCGCCGGCAGCGGAAGGATTCTGCAGATAATATCCAAGGTTCTACAAATAAACATCAATGAATTGGGCGGGTTATCGGTCAAATCCACGAAGCCCGTCAGATTCAGTACCGCCTGCTCAGTTTTTTTAGAAACCGAGATCATCTCGCGCGTTGCGGAAGGAACCAAAAAGGGGGATATTATTGCAGGCCTGCATCAGGCCATAGCCAGCAAGATATTGGCTATGATAAGAAAGGTAAAAATAGAAGAAACATGCGGCATTACTGGCGGGGGCGCCAAGGATGCGGGGCTTGTCGAGATACTTCAGGAAACGATAGGAAAAGAACTTCTGGTGCCGGAAGAGCCGTTTATAACCGCAGCCATTGGTGCAGCGCTGCTCGCTACAGAAAAGCATAACACTTTGGATTGATAGAACGATATTTTTTCATAACCGGGAAGGAGGGTATAAGAATGGCGTCGCAGACACTTGGCGTAGTGGGTGCGGGCCAGATGGGAAACGGTATCGCGCAGGTTGCCGCTTATCCCGGCGGTGTTGAGGTCATCCGGGGGCTCGCCACATCTCAGGATACCTATTCAAGGCACGGCCTCGTGGCCAGGCTGAATAGCGGTCTTTCTCACAAAGCATGAGGCGGCGTGCCGCCAAGTCGTCCAGACCGCAACGCAAGGAAGCGTCATCGCGGTAGTCTTCTCCCCTCCGTTCGCGAATCTTATGGGCCAGCGAGTTGAATCGTCGTGTGGCATCGCAGGCCCAATAGGCCATTGCCTGATCTCCGTCCAGCTCGACGCGGGAGAGATTAGAGTTGTGGGGTTATGATACCCAATAGGTCTTGATTCTAACCCGGACAAGCCGATCATCGCTATCAGGACTTTTCAAGGTCTTGCTAAAAACAAGTTCGGAGAGGAATGAAACTATGAGCATCAAGAAGGAAATCATCTCGATAGCAAAGCAGATGGGAATTGACAAAATTGGATTCACAACAAGGGAACGTTTATCCGATGCTCCCCCATCAGCGGATTTGGGATATGTGCTTCCTGAAGCGCGGTCTGCTGTTTCGTTAGTTGTGGCACTTGATAAACCGCCAATACGCGCCTACCTGGCAAAAAAGGACCAGATGGCGCACGTCGAGGACCACAAGCGATCTTACATAAAGCTTGGTGAAGCCGGAAGGGCAATCGCAGATTTTCTGAAACAAAAGGGCCACGAGTCCGTATCTCCGATTCCTAACATAGAGTACAGGCGCAACCAATCCTATATGGCCATGTCGCCACCCATTTCTCACAGGTATGTGGCCGTGGCATCGGGTATCGGCTGGTTTGGATGGAGCGGAAACGTTATTGCTCCCGAGCATGGAGCAGCCATGTCCCTTACCTCTGTTATAACAACTGCGGACCTGGAGCCGGATGAAATGATTGATGGGAATTATTGCAACCATTGTGGCCTGTGCGCCGCCTCGTGCCCCAGCCAATACATCACCTTGAAGGAAAAGACCGAAATCACCATAGGAGGCCGCGTCTGCACGCATAACAAGAAAGCCAGCAATTTAAGGTGCGTTGTAACATGCGGCGGTGCAAACGGTGTTCGCCATCCGGAGGCAGAATGGTCGACGTGGTCATACAAGGTACTGGATCTGCCCGGTCCTGGGGACGAAGAGGCGTTTGAACGGAGAGCCAGGGAATATGCAGAAGACCCCAAAAATCGATTGCTCCGTGCCATAGTGTTTGATCTTGAGAGCCGTGACTTCAAAACCTGGGAAGAGTTCAGACATTTCTGGGAAAAGACAGTACTCGTTACGTGCGCCAATTGCATGCTGGTATGCTGGCCAAAGCTGGAGGATCGGAAGGAAAACTATCGTCTCCTCACCCATTCCGGGAGAGTCGTGAGAGGCGAAAGCGGTGAGGCAGTTGTGATGGGTATCTAATAAGAATTTCCTAAACCCCTCGAGGTACGCCCAATCGCCGCAATCGACACCTCCACACAACAAATAAGGACGAACGACGAGCCGTCGACACCTCCCCTTCCTGAATCGCACCCTATTTCGACACGACATACAGCGATAAAATCTCCTTGACACACAAGGCCCGCCTTCGTATCCTTACCTCACAGGAAACAAGTTCTTAGTGAGCCAGGCGAAGCCTGGAGAATCCAGTTGGTTGAGAAGCCAGCCTGATAAAGTTAGTCGACCGTCAGAACCGAGTTTTAAATTTATGCGGGAACTGTATGAATGAAGCGTAAACAGGGAGTCGGTGTGGCAAATGTTACGGACGGCCTGGCCGCTATCAAGCAGTTGGTTTTTGACGCCAACTATATCAGCGGGGAAGAATTCCTGCAGGCGCTGGGCAAAAAAAGGGAAGGGTATGAAACCCTCTACGCACTGGTTATCAGTTCCAGAGTAGGTCACTGTGGCAATGACGACGACGAAGTAGACGAACTTGGCCGATACGGCGCTCCGGTCTACTGCGAACTGCTGGAAAAGAGGCCCACGGCTCAAAGTGGCATCTTTCAAGCGGGACTCTATCCTGTCTCAAGTAACATTCCAGATGGCATCAATCTGCACCAAATACGCTAAGGAGGTCAAGAATGAAAGTTACAATCGAGATAGCTAAAAAAATGCTCCAGTCAGCGGAAAAGGCCGCAAAAAAAATAGGCGTACCTATGGTTATTGCAATCGTAGACGAGGGAGGAAATCTCGTTGCGCAACACCGTATGGATGACGCTTTACTTGCCAGCATCGGTATATCCTTAGATAAAGCGTACACAGCTGCGGCAACTAAAATTTCTACCGACCAGCTTCATGTTTTTACCCAGCCGGGACAACCGCTGTACGGCCTGAATACCTGCGTCGGAGGGAGACTGATTGTTTTTGGTGGCGGATACCCAATAACGGACGAGAAAAAAAGAGTTATTGGCGGAATTGGGGTCAGCGGAGGGAGTGTGGAACAAGATATGCTGTGTGCGAAGGCAGGACTGTCAGCAATTGAATAGCTGCTGCGAGGCCTGTGGTGTCCTGCTACGGGGCCCCACAGGCCTCAGCGTGGTTATCTGTGGTTGTGATAACCGAAAATTGACCAGAAGAAGGGGGTAGTGATAACCGAAAATTGACCACCCTGAGCCGTTCGTCTCCTGCTAAAGTGGTTTGGGATTTACAAA
>Ga0315297_10001124_pt1 | contig 16224 bp, 18 predicted proteins | sample YL17G15_0_MG_FD_203628 | JGI IMG/M metagenome (GOLD analysis project Ga0315297, IMG submission 203628) | Sediment microbial communities from Yellowstone Lake, YNP, Wyoming, USA - YL17G15_0 | ecosystem: Environmental > Aquatic > Freshwater > Lake > Sediment | place: USA: Wyoming | collected... | reverse complement strand
CGTAAAAAGTCGTCACACCGGTGAAAACCGGTGTCCAGTGTTTTTGTAACGCGTTGAAATCTCTGGCTTCCGGTTTTCACCGGAATGACGATTCTTGGGCATTTTCGACTTTTTACGAAGTCGTCATATATAACAGCAGCGGATTTGTCAACGACTAAGATGGATTACGCGGCAGGCAAAGGCAAGCGCGCCTGCTCTGCATGACCGAGAAGGGAACGGAACGGATGGCTGATATCCGGTCGCAGTTGACAGAAATGGGCCGTCTGGCCAGGCAGGCATCCATCGTCCTGGCCAGGCTCTCCACGGAAGTCAAGAACAAGGCGCTCGTCGCGATGGCAGACGCGCTTGTTGAAAATCAGGCCCTCATCATCCGGGAAAACGAAAGGGATTTGGGAAAGGCCCGCGAGTTCGGCCTTTCCCTGGCGATGATCGACCGGCTGACGCTCAATGAGGCGGCGATCGGGGGAATCGCCCGGGGTCTCGCCGAAGTTGCCGCCCTCCCCGATCCGGTGGGGAAGGTCATCTCCATGTGGAGGCGGCCGAACGGTCTTGTCGTCGGCCGGATGCGGATCCCGCTCGGGGTGATCGGCATCATCTACGAATCACGCCCGAACGTCACGGCGGACGCGGCCGCCCTCTGCCTCAAGTCGGGCAACGCCATCATCCTGCGCGGCGGCTCCGAGGCGATCCACTCCAACCTCTTAATAGTCCTGGTTCTTCAGGGGGTCCTCCGCGACCTTTCGCTCCCCGAGACGGCGATCCAGATCGTCCCCATCACCGACCGGGAGGCCGTCTACGAGATGCTCCAGTTAGAGGAGTCCATCGACGTGATCATTCCCCGCGGCGGTGAGGATCTGATCCGCGCCGTGGTCCGGGATTCGCGGATCCCGGTCATCAAGCACTACAAAGGTGTCTGCCACGTCTTCGTCGACGAAAGCGCCGATCTCGACATGGCCGTCCGGATCTGCGTGAATGCAAAAACGCAGCGGCCGGGGGTCTGCAACGCAATGGAGACCCTCCTTGTCCATGAGGCCGTCGCCGGTGAGTTCCTGCCGGTCGTGGCCGGCCCGTTCCGGAAGGCCGGCGTGGTCCTCAGGGGCTGCGAGAGAACCCGGGCGATCCTGCCGGATGTGGAGACGGCGACGGAAGAGGACTGGTACCGGGAATACCTCGACCTGATTCTCGCGGTCCGCGTGGTCCGCGACCTTGACGAGGCGATTGCCCACATCGGGCAGTACGGCTCCCTCCATACCGAGGCGATTGTTACCGAGAGCTACGAACGGGCGCAGCGCTTCCTTGCGGAGGTCAACTCCTCCGTGGTCCTCGTCAACGCCTCCACCCGCTTCAGCGACGGCTTCGAGCTGGGCCTGGGGGCGGAGATCGGCATCAGTACGACCAAGCTCCACGCCTTCGGGCCGATGGGGCTCGAAGAGCTGACGACAACCAAGTTCATCATATACGGAAACGGACAGGTGAGAACATGACGACTTCGGAAAAAGCCCGGATGCTGCGTTGCACTTCATCCCTCGTCATTGCGGCGTACGCCAAAGTACGCCTCATTCCTCGGGATTCGCGCGCTTTGCCTGCGGACTTTTTTACGAAGCCGTCCCATTTTCGAGACTTTTAAGACTTTATACGAGGGGTGTGAGAATATGAAATGGGGTTTATTCGGGGGCACGTTCGATCCGATCCACTTCGGCCATCTGCGGTGCGCCGCCGAGATGTTGGATATCTTCGACCTGAATCGGATCATCTTCGTTCCGGCTTCGCGGCCGCCGCACAAGCTCGACGCAGCCATCACCCCCTTCCACCACCGCGAGCAGATGATTCGCCTCGCCATCGAGGGGAATCCGGCCTTTTCCTTTTCCGAGGTTGAGAAGCGGCGCGATGGCGCATCCTACTCCGTGGAGACGGTGGAGTACATCCTGGATAAGTACCGGCTGGAAAACCTCGATCTCTACTTCATCCTCGGCCAGGACGCCTTCCATGCGATCCGGACCTGGAAGGAGTGGGAACGGCTGCTCCTGCTGTGCCATTTCGCCGTCATGACCCGCCCGGGCTACTTGAACCCGGGGCTGGAGACGATCCTCGGCGCAAAATTCGCCTCCCGATTCGCCTATGACGAGGAGGTGAAGGGATTCCTCGGACCGACGGGACACGCGATCTACTTCCGCGATGTCACCTTCCTCGACATCTCCTCCAGCAACATCCGGAAGCGGGCAAAGGAGTCAAAGGACATCTGTTACCTGGTCACCGACGAAGTCCGCCATTACATAGTCAAGAACTCCCTCTACCGGGAGCGGTAGTCGGCTGCTTGTTATTTTGACATGAGGGTCCCGTCCCCCTGTTTCCCAAAGAGGAGTAAGAGGAGTTGAGAGCTTTGAATTACTCCTGAAATTCGGCAAATCGTCATTCCTGCGAAAGCAGGAATCCAGTCTTTTCAAGACCTTCTGGATTCCGGCCTACGCGGGAATGACAAAGTGGGGGTATTTTTCAAAGCTCTCGAGTTATGATTCAGGATGGCTTGCCGGTCAGGGCGGCGTAGAGCTCCTCGTGGAGTGGCGTCGGGACGCCGAGGGTTTGTCCGGTCCGGACGACGTAGCCGATGAAGAGCTCCACCTCCGTCCGCCTCCCCTTTTCATAGTCTAACTGCAACGAGGACTTCGTTTCGTAGGGGAAACGCGCGATCCTGGATAATCCGCTCTCCTCGCTGTCCGCCGGAAGCGGGATCCCCTTCGCGCGGGCGAGAGCGGCGATCTCCGCCATCAACCCCCGGACCATTCCCCTTCCCTTTTCATCCTCCATGACTTCGCCGAAGGATTTTGCCATCAGCGACGTCACGCCGGCCATCGGGCTCACGAAGAGATACTTCGTCCAGAGGGGAACGGCGACCTCCGACGACAGCTCCGCTTTGATCCCGGCCGCCTTCAGGAACGCCTCCAGCGGGCGGTACGTCTCGGCCTGTCCGTCGTCGGGACCGAAGATGAGCTGGCAGGTCCCCCCGACCTGGTGGACGACTCCGGGGGCTTCGATGAAGGTGGAAATGTAAACGCAGCCGCTCAAGACCACGCCCCGGGGCAGAATCGACCGGAGCCGCTCGGCGATGTCGACCCCGTTCAGGACCGGGAGAACCACCGTTTTCTCATGCAAAAGCGGGACGAGCCCCGCCGCGGCCGCCTCCAGGTCATACTCTTTCACGCAGAAGAGAACCAGGTCGCAAACGCCGGCTTCGACCGGGTTGTCCGTCGCCAGGTCGGCCACGACCTTGTAATCCCCTTCCACTGTCTTGAGCAGAAGGCCTTCTCTCCGGATCGCTGCGAGGTGTTCTCCCCGCGCGATAAAGACAACCCTGTGCTCCGGCGAACCCGCATATTTCAGGGCGAGTTTTCCCCCGAAATAACCGCCCATCCCCCCGAGACCAACCACTGCAATCTTCATAATCTGTTCCCTTATTTATTAGATGACCGGCCGGTTTGTCGCCAGATGTCGCCCGCCGTCCACGGAGAGGAGGACCCCCGTGACCCAGGAGCTCTGCTCCGAGGCCAGAAAGAGGGCCGCCTCGGCGATATCCGCGGGACGGCCGTTCCGTCCCAGCGGGTGGAGCGGCCGGAAAGTGTCGTAGAATTGCGGGACGCCTTCACGGCCGAAGATCGGGTCGGCAAGCTCTGTTTCCTCCACGAGGGCGGGACAGATAACGTTAACCCGGATCTTATCAGGCGCCGCCTCCAGCGCCATGACCTGGGAGAGGGTCTGGAGAGCCGCCTTGGACATGCAGTAGAGTCCCGTGGCGGGGAAGGCCTTGATTCCCGCAATGGAAGAGAGGTTGATGATCGACCCTCCGCCCGCCCGGCGCAGGGCGGGAAGCGCCGCAACCATGACCCGCCACGGTCCCCAGACATTGGTCTTGAGGAGCAGCTCCCACTGGGCGGGATCGACCTCATCGAGTTTCCCGAAGCGCATCACCCCGGCATTGTTCACGACGATGTCCAGCCGCCCGGTTTTCTCCTCCGCGGTCGCGATGAGACGCCGGATATCCTCCTCGACGGTCACATCCGCCCTGACCGCGCACACCCGGCCGAGACCATCCGTCATCCCCGCCGCTGCCGCCTGGAGGCGATCCTCGCGCCGGCCGCAGATCACAACCGCCGCCCCCTCCTCGCAGAAACGCCGGGCGATGGCCAGGCCGATCCCCGTCCCTCCACCCGTCACGATCGCGGTTTTCCCTTTCAGAATCCCCATTGTCTCCTCCCCGATGATGGTTCAAGACCGATAAAACAACCTCTCCCCTTCCCCTTTTCCCCTTTGTAAGTACGGTATTTCCTATCACAAAACGGAACTGCCTTAACAGCAATTTTTTCTTGACTTCCCATATTACGATAGAAACTTGTTGACATAATAGACAGCTCTTTGTATCTTTCTACGACAAAAAACAAGTTCTTATCATCCCAACTGACATTCCTCCATCGGGGTCCTTATGGGTTACCTTCGGCCGTACCGTTCTTTCGTGAGCTACATCGATCGCAGCCGGGAGTACTACGCCGCCCAGGGCTACTCCAAGCCTTACGCCTGGGCCCACCACGATGATGTCCCTTTTACCCCGCTGCGGAAGCCGCTCTCCGGGTGCCGGGTGGGATTGGTGACGACAGCGGGCAGAACGCAGGCGGAGGGCATGATCGGGGCCGGGCGGTTGATGCGGGAGTCGTACGCGGAATCGGCGAACCCGCCGCCGACGCATCTATTCACGGACGACCTGTTTTGGGACAAGGAAGCGACCCACACCGACGACGTCGACAGCTTCCTGCCGGTAAACCGCCTCGCTGAATACACCGCCGGCGGCCGCATCGGGTCGGTGTCGCCCCGCTTCTACGGAGTACCCACCGATTACAGCCAAAGCAGGACGTCGCAGGGCGCCGCCCCCCGGATCCTCGAGTGGTGCCGCGAGGACGGCCTCGACGCCGTGCTCCTCACAGCGCTTTGACCGGTTTGCCACCAGACCGTGAGTCTGGTCGCGCGGCATCTGGAGGCGAATGGCGTATCCACGGCAGTCATGGGCTGCGCGCGGGACATCGTTGAGGAGTGCGGTGTCGCCCGTTTCGTGTTCACCGACTTTCCCCTGGGAAATCCATGTGGGAAGCCCTGGGACGCTGAGATGCAGAGATCGATCGTGGGAAGTGCTCTGAATCTGCTGGATCGGGCCTGGATGCCGCGCACAACGGTACAGACGCCGTTCCGCTGGGACAACGACGCGTGGCGCGACGCGTTTATGCGGGTCGACGAGAGCAATCGCGAGGCGCTTGCCCAGGAAGGCGAGGAGCGTCGCCGCCGTCAGGCCGAAGCAAAGACAGGTCGGTAACCCTCCCTCCACCGAACGCATGAAAGGGATAGAAACCGCACTGGCAGTCGGACCGTTCGATATCGTCTCCGCCGGGGCACTGACCCATTCGGCCCGGTCTGTGGACATCCATATGACGATTGCAGCAGAAGGAGAATTTGGACATGCAGATCATCTCCGTATATGAAGACCGATGCGCCTTGTGCGGGGCCTGCATCGCTGTTTGCCCAAGGCGAATGCTAAAGGAGGAAGACGGGTCCATAAAGATCATCGACCCTGCTCAGTGCATCTTCTGCGGGCACTGTAAGGCGGTCTGCCCCGAGGATGCCTTCCAGTTTCCCAGCCTTGAGGACGCGGAGTTTGCGCCGGTCCCCCAAAAGGCGACCCTTCCAGGTCCTGAGGGGCTGATGGCCCTGTTCCGCTCTCGCAGGAGCACCCGGATCTTTCGAAAACAGCCCGTGGAAAGGGAGAAGATTGAGAGAATCATGGAGGCCGGACGATTTGCCCCAACAGGGGGGAACCGTCAGCCCCTGAGATATACAGTGATAACGACCCCTTCTGCGATCGAGACCGTTCGGGGCATGACCGTGGATGCCCTTGTGGGGCAGGCAGATAGGATAAAGAAGGCCGTAGAAAAGAAACGGGAGCCTGGCGAAGCCCTTCCTGCAGGCTACGAGTTGCAGAAGATCTATGCCGGGATCTGGCACGAGATGGCAAGGCTAAACAGCGAGGGCGTGGATGTCCTCTTTTACCATGCCCCGGCCCTTATTGTCTGCCATGGCAATCCTGCCTGGACAGGGTCGCTCGATGTGGATTCGGGTCTATCCGGCATGCAGATGGCGCTCATGGCCGAGGTCCTCGGGCTCGGGACCTGCTTCTGCGGATTCCTGGTCATGGCTGCGGAGGCAAATCCCGAGCTTAAAAAAACCATGCAGATCCCCAAGGATCACAAGGTGATCCTGTCATTCATGCTAGGATACCCTGATGTGACCTATCTAAGGCTGGTATCACGGAAACCAGCAAGGGTGCAGTGGCTTTAGGGGCCACCCTGCCCTTCCGGTCATGCGTCGTAATCCTCCCGGTGCAGGATCCCCGCGACAGCTTCGCCTTTGATGATCCGCCATCCCATCATGCGCCCTCTTCCCCGGGCGTCGGCGGCGAAGCGGGTTGCGCAACGTTCCGGCGGCGATCCTCAACGTCATTCTGAAGCTGCCGCCCGTCAAGCAGGCTATGGCGAGCCGCCAGATAAAGCCGCTGTACCTGGAGGCCCTTATCACGAAGCCGAGGGGCTGAGACACCGTCATCCGGATGGAAGAGAAGTGATAAAAGGACTCGTTTTCTCGGTTTCAGCCGCATTCGCCTTCGGGCTTCTGGCCATCATGGTCAAGCTCTCCTACCAGGCAGGCCTGGGGACGATGGCGCTCCTCCAGTACCGCTGGCTCACGGGGGCGGCTATCCTATTCGTCTATCTGCTGATCCGGGACCGAACGCTTCTCCGCGCGAACCGGGCGACCCTCCTGAAGGCCTTCCTCCTGGGCGCCGTCGGTCATGGCCTGGGGAGCACCTGTTTCTTCAAATCCCTGGCCTACATCCCCGCATCGTCGAGCGCGCTGATCCTCTATTTCTACCCCGCCGTCGTAACGCTCCTGTCGGTCATTTTCTTACGGATGAAGGCGGGAAGGATCGTCTTGCTCTCGCTCGCCCTCGTCAGCGGGGGCTGCGGCCTTGTCTTCTACGACGCGTTCCTGAAGGCGCTCGACATCCGGGGGATCCTCTTCGCCGCCGCCACGATGCTGATCTTCTCCTGCTCGATGATCGCCATGCAGATCTTCCTCCGGCGGGAGCGGTTCCTGACGCTGAACTTCTACATGGTCCTTTTCACGGGGCTCATCTTTGTCCCCTTCAGCAACCCCCTCCTGATCGCGGACCTGAACGCCCGCCAGATCCTCCTGTGCCTCTCCCTCGGGCTGATCCCCACGGCCTTCGCCTACGTGTTCCTCTTCCGCGCCATCGAAACGGTGGGAAGCGGCTACACCGCGATCTTTTCCACCTTCGAACCGGTCACGACCGTCGTGATGGCATGGCTCGTCCTGCACGAGGACATCGTTCCGTATCAGATCGCCGGGATGCTCCTGATCATTACGGGGATCATCCTCCCCAACCTCAGGAAGCTGGAACCCTTGAAAAACTGGAAGGCAGGCAGGGGTGCGGATTGACGGGCAGGGCTTTTAGAAGGGCTTTCCATTTGACAAGCAAAATACCTTCTGTCATGGTGTCTTTCAATCGAAATCTTCGGCGCAGCGGTCACAGTAGGCCGCCGTTAGTCGGTCTGCATGATGTTAGAGCCCTATTCGCTAAGAGCATCTGGTTTCCAAAATGAATGCCACATATCCGATCGGGATATTTGATTCCGGAGTCGGCGGCCTGTCGGTCCTTCGCGAGATCCGGAGGGAGTTGGCGAATGAAGATCTTCTTTACGTCGCTGATTCGGCATGCGTGCCATACGGAGACAAATCCCCGCAGTTTGTCGAAGCAAGATCGGTTGCCATCGCCGAATTCCTGGTGGGCCGGAATGCGAAGGCTATCGTTGTTGCGTGCAATACCGCGACAGGCGCTGCGATAATGACTCTACGGTCAAGATTTTCGGTGCCGATAGTTGGAATCGAGCCTGCCGTCAAACCGGCTGTAGGGAAGACAGAGTCTGGAGTAGTCGCCGTGCTGGCTACCAACGGGACTCTTTCCAGCGACAAATTTGCGAATTTGCTGGCCCGGTTTGGCGCTGGCGTCGATGTTTTGATCCAGCCCTGCGCCGGGCTTGTCGAGCAAGTTGAAACGGGTGAATTCTATAGTGACGGCGCGCGCGCTTTGATCGCGAAATACGTCTTGCCATTGTTGGAGCGGGGTGCAGACACGATTATTCTGGGGTGCACGCACTACACTTTCCTTACGCCGCTCATCCGGGATATAGCCGGACCGGCAATCTCCATCGTCGACCCGAACGCGGCCATCGCGCACGAGCTGCGGCGCAGGTTGGAAAGCAATGATCTGTTATCGCCTGATGCCCGTCGAGGCAAGGAACGATTCTGGACAAGCGGTTCACCGGATGACGTGAAGCCGGTTATCTCACAATTGTGGAATGCAGATGTTCACGTGCGGCGCCTGCCGGAACGCTATTGCCCCTCCACATAGGCCTGTTCGGTGCGGATGGAGTAATGTCGTTTCCGGAGGACGTCCCGGACCTGCTCCAAGAGCTTCATCTTCTGTCATCATATACGGTATTTTTATATCCAATATCGTTTCCGTTTATTTTCGTTTGACAGAAATGATATCTTATGTCAATGTGTTGCACAATAATTAAAAAATCAAGCGTGGTGACAAAAGGCCGCCGTTCGGCGGTCTACACTATGTTAGGTGACAATGGGTGCTAAGAACAAGATGATCCAGCAACTTCCTCAGGTCATATCAGGATTGTTGGCGATCGCGGTCGCAGCTCTGGCAGCGTATTGGATTTATCTCAACCAGACAAGTGAATCAATCAGTGAAAGAATCAATGACGAGGGCCGATCCATCGTCCGAATTGCCGAAGAATTCCCCTACAATAAGAATCCATTCTGGATGGGTAGCCACCTCCTTGACAAGTATAGAGAATTGTATCCTGACAAGCGGGACATAGATCTTCTTAACCACATAGGCAATGACCTCTTGACCATAGGTTTGAATCCAGAGATAGACAAGGACGACGCAATACGCAAGAGGTTCGCCTCCTTTTCTAGCGATGACCTTCCGGTCAATGGACGGATCTATTTCTACCTGATGTATCAATACATCGAAAATGCGCTAATACGCAGGCCGGGCGCTCATGCCGCATATGGCTTTTTCCGTGAAACTGAAAGGGAAGCATGGGTTAACGAGCGGGGTATAATGTTTCCCTATGGCCCCGTTGGATTGCAGACATGGATAGAAAGGTATCGGTCCATACGAGGACCATACAAGATCTTGCATCAATGGCGCGATGTTTTTCTTAAGGATTATGATGATTACCTTACTGGCTTACAAGATCCCAAGGACAAAAAATTTTATTCTCGATTTAATCATTCCATGTGGCTTGACAAAGCGTCTCATGTATTTGCAGGTATCGAGGAGCCGGCCCAAAGGATAGAAAGCCTTCTTTACTCTCAGCAATCGTTCTCGACCGATAAGAGAATTCCTCATGTTGGATACATTCTTGCGTTGTGTGGATTGTCGTTCCTCATTGGTGTTATCATTCCACTGGTTCACCTATCGATATCCAATAAAGCTGATGAAATTCCAACGACTTATAATCTCATTTTGCTTGTCATGGCATTCCTGCCTCTCTACGGAAGCGTGCATGTCTTTGTATCAGACTTAGTTCAACAGTCACGATCTGGACAGCGAGTTGAGTATCTGACACCATTGGTGCGGCAAATTAGGGCTTTGTCTGACTCCAAGCTCGACCATGTCACCTATGGATACGAGTATGCAAACGCGGTCATAGATAGTAAAGAGGTCTCAATTTCGGGTGCCCTTAGGAAAGTACTTATTGAGTACGTGGCTGCAGTGAAGGATAGCAACGCTATATCACGAAAGATTTCTGGACAACTTGCCGATGCATTGAACACTGACACTACTCTAGGAGCGCACAAGTCTGCGTCGGGCGGTGGATTGGCAGTTTCAATTCTCGATCCCCTGACTCGACCGGCAGGCATTCACTTCGAGATTGGCCAGATGGTATTGTTCGAAATTGAGCATGATGGATATTTAAAGGACGCCTTCGTATTACAGATGCCACATGATGCCAAAGAGTCTCTTGCTGTCAAGGAAGCCGTTAAACAAATCTATACGGGCTTCACCAAGAAAGAGCAGTACAGTGCATACATGAAGGCACGATCATCCTTAGCGACTTCTGTTGCCATACTTCGACAGACCTTAGACAAGGAGCTCAGGAACTGAGCTATCACCTAACCAGCGCTTGAGCCGCCCTCGCAAGCTCGGCGGCTCAAGCGCAACGTTGTCTAGCCACAAATGGAGAATGACCGATGGATTTGCAATCAGAATTTAGAAATATAGAGAAGTATCTTTTCCCAAAGTTGAATTGTGACCCATGGGAACGAACTATGTACTATTACCTTCTTATCAACACACGACTGGCAAATCTCGAACAACGTTTGTTTTCCGTGGATGCTTTGGCAAGTGCTACGAAGATGAATTCCGGCAAAGTCCGGGAAACCATAAGAAGCATGGATCAAAAAGGGTCTATGCAAATCGTGGAGAGAAACCGTAATGGCCATTTGATTAGGGTTCTATTCCCAAGTGAGATCGAAGGGTTGATTTCAGATACTGAAACTGACGAGGAAGAGATCAATATCGAGGACTTGGATTTTTACAAGGGCAGGAAGTACTTGTCCTCATTAATGGAAAGAGACAGCAAAAGGTGCATATATTGCCTCAAACACGTTACACTGGAGAAATGCGTATTGGATCACATTGTCCCCCTCGCTAGAGCAGGTGACAATTCGTATAGGAATATTGCTGTGTCCTGCCATGACTGCAATTCAAGAAAAGGTGATTCAGAGCCAATCGAGTTCATTAGAAGTCTTTACCGTAATGACGTGCTCACGGAGTCCGAATTTCAGGAGCGCAAAGAGTTTATTGAAAAAGTCAGAACTGGCATCGTCAAACCACAAATGGCTAACCAGACAAATGCAGCCGATCGCTTGCGCTCCGGCTGATTTGCGTCGTTCTCTTACCCGATTTATAACCATCCCTTAAAACATATTAAAATATTTGCCATATCCTTTAACAGGTGCTATTATTAGTACGAATATAAGACCATTAAAGGAGGTGCTATGCAAACATCTACTAAGTTTTCCGAAGACATCGTTCCGTTAAGTGATATGAAGGTTAATCCCGGTCGGGTTGTTAATCAGGTTGATAAGACCCGCCGACCAGTGCTTTTAACCAGCAGGGGGCGAGGCGTTGCCGTTGTCCAGTCCCTTAAGGATTACGAAACTGAAGCGGATGAGAGGGCATTTCTCCGGGACATCGTGCAGGGGCTGATGGACCTGGAAGAGGGCAGGGAAATGAATCTTGCAGACGTGAAGAAGCGTCTTGGATTGAGCTGAAGCTATGCCACAAAAAAGCTTAATCACCTTTACTGTCTCGGCGGTCAAGGATCTTGAGGAAATCAAAGCTTGGTACATCGATCAGCGGGTTCCTGATGTGGGTGAGAGATTGCTCGGAGAAGTGGTGTCCCAAGTGGAAAGACTTGCCGAATTTCCCGAAAGCGGCCGTATTGTCCCGGAGTTTGGCATCGCTCATTTGAGGGAAATTATTCACCCACCGTTTCGTATCGTTTATCGTCTCGATAAAATGCGGGTGCGTATTGTCAGAGTTTGGCGTAGCGAACGACTGCTCAAGATGCCTTAAGCAGCATCTGCAATTACAAAAACTACCGGACCGGGTCGCCGGGAAACCATTCTTCTTGTACCCTTTGCGTTAACCAGGCAGAGATACGAGCAGACAACCGTGACCACAACGATTTAAAAAAGATAGGCCCCCCATATGTTCGAACAAGCCTTCAAAAACATCGACGACGTACTCTGGAAAGAGGCGGGATGCACCACCGAGCTGGACTACACCGAACAGACCTCCTGGCTCCTCTTCCTGAAATACCTCGATGGACTTGAGCAAGACCGCGCCGATGAGGCCTCGCTGGAGGGGAAGACGTACACCTACATCCTCGACAAACCCTACCGCTGGGAAACCTGGGCCGCGCCCAAGGGCAACAACGGCAAGCTCGACCACAACGCCGCCCTGACTGGCGACGACCTCCGCGACTTCGTCAACCAGAAGCTTTTTCCCTACCTGCACGGCTTCACGCAGAAGGCCACCGGCCCGAACACCATCGAATACAAAATCGGGCAGATCTTCGGGGAGATCAAAAACAAGATCTCCAGCGGCTACAACCTGCGCGAGATCATCGACCACATTGACGAACTCCGCTTCCGTTCGCAGACCGAGAAGCACGAGCTGTCCCACCTCTACGAAGCCAAGATCAAGAACATGGGCAACGCAGGCAGGAACGGCGGCGAGTATTACACCCCGCGCCCGCTCATCCGCGCCATCGTGCAGGTCGTGCAACCCAGGATCGGCGAGCGCATCTGCGACGGCGCGGTCGGCTCGGCGGGCTTCCTCTGCGAGGCGTTCGAATATCTGAAGGCGAAGGGCAAACTCACCACCAAGGACCTCACCACGCTCCAGACGCGCACCTTCTACGGCAAGGAGAAGAAGTCACTCGCCTACGTCATCGCGATCATGAACATGATCCTGCACGGCATCGAGGCGCCGAACATCCTGCACACCAACACGCTCACCGAAAACCTCGCCGACATTCAGGAAAAAGACCGCATGGAAGTGATCCTCGCCAATCCCCCCTTCGGCGGCAAGGAACGCAAGGAGGTCCAGCAGAACTTCCCCATCCGCACCGGCGAGACCGCCTTTCTGTTCCTCCAGCACTTTATCAAGATGCTCAAGGCCGGCGGCCGGGCGGGCGTGGTCATCAAGAACACCTTCCTCTCCAACACCGACAACGCCTCAGTGAGCCTGAGGAAGCTCCTGCTGGAAAGCTGCAACCTGTACACCGTGCTCGACTGCCCCGGCAGCACCTTTCAGGGCGCGGGTGTAAAGACCGTGGTGCTCTTCTTCGAGAAAGGCGCGCCCACTCGCAAGGTCTGGTTCTACCAGCTCGACCCCGGCCGCAACCTCGGCAAAACCAACCCGCTCAACGACTCCGATCTCGCCGAGTTCGTCGAACTGCAAAAGACCTTTGCCGATTCGCCCAAGAGCTGGAGCGTGGATGCGGCCAGCATCGACGCGGCGACCTTCGACCTCTCCGTGAAGAACCCGAACGGCGGCGAGGAAGTCACCCACCGCAGCCCGCAGGCTATCATGGACGAAATCGCCGCGCTGGACGCAGAGAGCGCGGAGGTGCTGGGGAATATCAAGGGGTTACTATGAAACTCACATCGTCATTTTTCAAGGAGATCCGCGAGCTGATTCTTTCCGCCCGCACCACTGTGGCGTGTGGCGTCGACATGGTGCAGGTTTACACGAACTTCGAGATCGGCCGGCGCATCGTACAGGAGGAGCAGAAAGGCAAACGTCGGGCGGATTACGGAAAAGAGGTGATCAAGGCGCTGGCGGAGCGCCTGACGGGGGAATTCGGAAATGGATTTTCGAAGAGCAATCTTGAATACATGCGCCGTTTCTATCTGGCCTATGAAGACCGCGGATTTCACATTGCCCAGACAGCGTCTGGGCAATTGTCCGCATTGAAAATAACCCAGACAGCGTCTGGACAATCGGCTGCCGGCAAGAAATCGCAGACGGTGTCTGCATAATTGCCGCCCTGCGAAAAAGGACAGACGCGGTCTGGCCAATTGCCACAATCCATCGAATTGCCATCGCCGCCGGAGAAACGCCCGTTTTCCCTGAGCTGGTCCCACTATGTTTTCCTGCTCGGCATCAAGAACCCGGACGAGCGCTGCTTTTACGAAATCGAGGCCACCAGCCAAAACTGGGCGTTGCGCGAACTCAAGCGCCAATTCGACAGCAGTCTCTACGAACGCCTGGCCCTGAGCCGCGACAAGGAAGGCATCCGCCAACTGGCGCGAAAAGGGCAGATCGTCAACCGGCCCAAAGACCTGCTCAAGGAACCGCTGGTGCTGGAGTTTCTCGGCCTGAGCGAACAGACGCGTTATTCCGAAACCGATCTGGAAACGGCCATCATCAACCGAATAGAACACTTCCTGCTGGAACTCGGCAAGGGCTTCCTGTTCGAGGCTCGACAAAAGCGCTTTACCTTCGACGGCGATCACTTCTTTGTCGACCTCGTCTTCTACAACCGCCTGCTGCGCTGCTATGTGCTGATCGACCTCAAGATCGGCAAGCTCACGCATCAGGACCTTGGCCAGATGCAGATGTACGTCAATTACTTCGACCGCCACGTCAGGACCGAAGCCGAAAACGCCACCATCGGCATCGTTTTGTGCAAGAAAAAGAACGAAACACTGGTCGAAATCACCCTGCCCAGCGACGCCAACATCCATGCGAAGGAATATCAACTCTACCTGCCAAGCAAGGAGGAACTGCGGCAGAAACTGGAGGAATGGGCCGGGGAGGCGGGGAATGAGTAGTGTTGTGAAGGATGAGCCGATGCGGAGACGCGGAGTGCGCGGAGGTGCTAGGGAAGATCAGGGGGCTGCTGTGAAGATAGGATGGCAGATGAAACCTCTTGGCGATGTTGCCGAAGTTTGCGCAGGTAACTCGGCACCTCAAGCTGAACGGTTGTTCGCGGGGGGGACACATCCCTTTTTTAGAACATCCGACGCAGGCCGAATCCGCTTCGGCGACATTTATGAGGCCACTGATTATCTGAACGATGAAGGCATCAAGGGACTCCGGCAATTCCCGAAAGACACAATTCTCTTCCCAAAGAGCGGAGCTTCAACATTCCTCAACCATCTGATGCTTGGAGTCGAGGGATTCGTATCTAGCCACCTTGCAACTATTATCGCTGATAGGACTCAGATTCATCCGAGGTTTCTCCTATACTTCCTGACCACGATTTCCGCTCAAGATATGATCCAAGATCATGCCTACCCGTCGCTGAATCTGCCTAGCATCGCAGGGATTCGAGTCCTGGTCCCCCCGTTCTCTGAGCAGCAGCGGATCGTCGGCAACCTCGACGAAGCGTTTGAGGGCATCGCCACCGCCAAAGCCAACGCCGAAAAGAACCTCCAAAACGCCCGCGCCCTCTTCGAAAGCCACCTCCAATCCGTCTTCACCCAACGCGGCGAGGGGTGGGTGGAGAGGAAGTTAGGTGACAAGAGTCTACTAGAAATCATTGATGGCGACCGGGGAGTAAATTACCCAAAAGCTTCCGATTTTCAAGATGATGGCCACTGCCTCTTTTTGAACACAAAGAACGTCCGGCCTGATGGGTTCGACTTTGAGTCTACAATGTTCATTACGGAAGAAAAAGATGGACAGCTTCGCAAGGGAAAGCTCAAGCGAGACGACGTTGTTCTCACCACACGCGGCACGATTGGTAATATCGGGCTCTACTCTGATGATGTTCCATTCGACAACATTCGAATCAATTCGGGGATGCTCATCTTTCGGCCCAACAAGGGCGAACTGCTGCCCTCGTTTCTTTTTGAGCTGCTGAGGGCGGAAATCGTGAAGGATCAGATAAGAAAGCAAACGACTGGGGCAGCACAACCACAGTTGCCGATCAAGACGCTCGTCAACTTCACGATTCCAGTCCCTACGAATCTTGAAGAGCAACGCACCCTGGTTACGAAACTTCGTGCTTTTGAACCCGAAACCCAGCGCCTCGAATCCCTCTACCAGAGCAAGCTCGCCGCGCTCGACGAACTGAAAAAGTCGCTGCTGCACCAGGCCTTCAGCGGAGAACTTTAGGAGAATATCGTGACGAACTTCGAACAGCCGCAATCCTCGATGATTCTCTACCAGACGGAGGACGGGCGCACGCGTATCCAGTGCCGCTTCGAAAACGAGACCATCTGGCTGACGCAGAAGTTGATCAGCGTGCTCTTCGACAAGGGCCGCAGCACCATCACCGAGCATCTGAAAAACATCTTCGAGACCGGAGAACTGGATAAAAAAGCAGTGTGTCGGGATTTCCGACATACTGCCGAGAGCGAATTCGGTAAGGCGGCAACTTGTAACGGATGTTCCCCCCTTCCAGAACGCAATACAGTGCAATATTGTACAGTTGTGTGTTTTTTGCCTCACGTGTAGCCACTAACAATAAGAAAAATAATCCTTGACAATAGGATTTTATATGA
>Ga0315297_10001123_pt1 | contig 16235 bp, 9 predicted proteins | sample YL17G15_0_MG_FD_203628 | JGI IMG/M metagenome (GOLD analysis project Ga0315297, IMG submission 203628) | Sediment microbial communities from Yellowstone Lake, YNP, Wyoming, USA - YL17G15_0 | ecosystem: Environmental > Aquatic > Freshwater > Lake > Sediment | place: USA: Wyoming | collected... | reverse complement strand
GGCCGCCGGGTCTACGACCTGAGCCGCCAGCTCTTCCCCAGCGTCGTGCCGGTCACCGCCGAAGTGCTCGACCGCGCTCGGCAGTTGCTCGACCGCGATGCGCGGATCATGGCCCGCGACGCCCTGCATGCGGCCGTGGCCCTGACGAATGGCCTGGACGCCATCTGCAGCTATGACCGGGATTTCGATCGCATTCCCGGCATCACGCGACTGGAGCCTGAGGCCGATTGAATGATTCGCTGACCCGCCTCACCGACGCGCTCGCCGATCGCTACCGCATCGAGCGCGAAATCGGCGCGGGCGGCATGGCCACCGTCTACTTGGCCGAAGACCTGAAGCACCACCGCCAGGTGGCCATCAAGGTCCTCCGCCCCGAGCTCGCCGCCGTCATCGGCGCCGAGCGCTTCCTCGCCGAGATCCGCACCACCGCCAACCTCCAGCATCCCAACATCCTCCCGCTCTTCGACAGCGGCGCCATTGCTCTGGACTCTGGACCCTCGACCCTCGACTCACGACTCACGACTCACGACTCACAACTGCTGTATTACGTCATGCCCTTCGTCGATGGCGAATCACTGCGCGCCCGCCTCACCCGCGAGAAGCAGCTTCCCATCACTGACGCCATCCGCATCTCCACTGAAGTCGCCGGCGCTCTCGACTACGCCCATCGCCACAACGTCATCCATCGCGACATCAAGCCGGAGAACATCCTCCTGCACGATGGCCGCGCCCTCGTTGCCGACTTCGGTATCGCGCTGGCCGCGAGCCGCGCCGGCGGCGCCCGCATGACCGAGACCGGCATGTCGCTTGGCACGCCGGCCTACATGAGTCCCGAGCAGGCGATGGGAGAACGGGAGATCACCGCCCGCAGCGATGTGTACGCGCTCGGGTGCCTCACCTACGAGATGCTGGTGGGAGAGCCGCCGTTCACCGGACCCACGGCGCAGGCCATCGTCGCCAAGGTGGTGACGAGCCCGGCGCCCTCGCTCAAGGCCACGCGGCAGAGCGTACCCGAGTCGGTGGAAGCCGCGGTGCTGGTCGCACTGGAGAAGTTGCCCGCGGACCGCTGGGGAACGGCGAAGGAATTCGCAGAGGCGTTGGTCACTTCACGTCCTCACGTCCTCACGTCCTCACGTCATCCTGAGCGGAGCGAAGGATCGCCCCGCCCTACCCGCCTACCCGCCCTGCTTACCGCGACCGCGCTGATCGCCGTCGCCGCGACGTGGGTGGCTGCGCGGAAGGGAGCGCCGCCCGGCGCCGCGCTGCCGCCCGCGCGCCTCGCCCTCATCGCACCGGCACTCGGCGGACCGACCCTGTCTACCGGAAGCCGCCAGATCGCTATCACCCCGGCCGGCGATGCCGTTGTCTACGTCGGCACCCGCGGCAACACCACCGCGCTCTTCCTGCAGCGCCTCGACCTGCCGACACCGGTGGAGATCTCTGGGTCGGCCGGTCTCCGCGACCCGATCATCACGCCCGACGCACGCTTCGTCATCGGCACCTCCCCCGGCGGCAGCGTCAAGCTCCCTATCGAGGGCGGGACACCGCGCACTATCGCCCTGCCCGGCACCAGCCTTGTTGGCGCCTGGGCGCCCAACGGCGACTACTGGTTCACGAACGTGGACATCAACAGGCTGGCGCGGCTTACCCCGACCGACTCCCTGATTCCGCTCACCCAGTGGCGGGAGACGCAGCAGGGATTCCGGATGGGGCAGATTCTCGACGACGGTCACACGGCGCTGATCGTGCGGGCGCCCGCGGCCACCGCCAGTGGCCCCGGGCTGCTGTTCGATCTGAAGACCGGCGAGGTCACGCCGCTGATCGACGGGCCCGTGCTTGAGATGCGGGCCACGCGCGGGGAGCTCGTCTGCGCCCTCCCCGATGGCTCCATCACGGCCGCGCCGTTCGACGCTGAGCGCCACAAGGTCCTCGGCCCCGCGGTGCAGGTCGCCACCGGCATGGCCCTCACCGGCAACTCGCTCGCCAATTTTGCCCTCGCCCGGAATGGGACGCTCGTGTACGTGCAGGAGGGCCCACCATCACTGGTCGTTTCAGACTTGACGGGCACCATGGACGTCGTGGTCCCCGACCAGCCTGCCCTTCACGCACCGCATTTCTCCCCCGACGGTCGCAGGCTCTCGTACGACATCACCACCAGCGAGGGGCGTGACGTCTGGATCTACTCGTTCGACCAGGGCGCGCGCTCGCGTGCTACCTTCGTCAAGGATGGGCACGACGCCACCTGGAGTCCCGATGGGCGCTCCATCGACTACACCTCGTTCCTTTCGAACAAGTCCGCTGCCAACCCGAGTGGGGCGCACGGCATCTATCGCACGCGGCCCGGCAGCACGGAGCCGGCCGAGTCGCTTCTCGTATCGCCACGCCTCAACTACACCGGGATCTGGCTGCGCGATGGCAGCGCCCTCATCACCGACGCCAACGACCTCAACGGCCAGTCCGGCGGCGACGTGGCGCGAGTGGGGAACGCCGGACGCGGCCCGAACGTCGAGCCACTGGTAGCGAGCACTTTCCTCGAGCGCTACGCCGCGCCGTCGCCCGACGGGCGCTGGCTCGCGTACACCTCCGACAAGTCGGGCCGCGAGGAGGTCTACGTTCAGCCGATCACAGGAGACGGGGACCAGGTGCAGGTCTCGCAGGAGGGAGGCACCGAGGTGGTGTGGGCACCCGACAGCAAGGGGCTCTACTATCGCGGCGCGAGGGACGGGGAGAACGTGATGATGTTCGCCCAGCTCGCGACCGCGCCGGCCCTGACCATCGTCTCCCAGCGCTCGCTCTTTCTCATTCCCGACATCGTCGGAGCCGGACCGCACGCTAACTGGGACTTGTCTCCCGACGGCAAGTCGATGGCACTTGTACGACGGAGCTCGAACCGGCACATCGTCGTGATTCAGGATCTCCCGGGGCTCGTCCGCAAGCTGCGTAGCACTTCCACTGCAACGCCGTGAACGACGCGCAGTCGCGCCTCACTGTCGCTCTCGCTGACCGTTACCGCATTGAGCGCGAGATCGGCGCCGGCGGTATGGCGACCGTCTATCTCGCCGAGGACCTGAAGCACCACCGCCAGGTCGCCATCAAGGTCCTCCGCCCCGAGCTCGCCGCCGCCATCGGCGCCGAGCGCTTCCTCGCTGAGATCCGCACCACCGCCAACCTCCAGCACCCGAATATTCTGCCGCTCTTCGACAGCGGCATCGCTTCTCTCACGACTCACGACTCACGACTCACTGACTCACTCACGACTCACGACTCACGACTGCTGTTCTACGTGATGCCATTCGTGGAAGGCGAATCCCTCCGCTCCCGCCTCACTCGCGAAAAGCAGCTCCCCGTGGCCGACGCCGTTCGCATCGCCACCGAGGTGGCCGGCGCCCTCGACTACGCCCATAGGCACGACGTCATCCACCGCGACATCAAGCCGGAGAACATCCTCCTGCACGATGGCCGCGCCCTGGTCGCCGACTTCGGCATCGCCCTGGCCGCGAGCCGCGCAAGCAGCACCCGCATGACCGAAACCGGCATGAGTCTCGGCACACCCCACTACATGAGCCCCGAACAAGCCATGGGTGAGCGCGAGATTACCGCCCGCAGCGACATCTACGCCCTCGGCTGCGTCACCTACGAGATGCTGGTAGGAGAGCCGCCGTTCACCGGCCCGACCGCGCAGGCCATCGTCGCCAAGGTCATGACCGCGACACCGCCGTCGATCCGCGAGAGCCGGCACACCGTCCCCGAGGCCGTCGAGGAAGCGGTCCACACCGCACTGGAAAAGCTCCCGGCCGATCGCTTCGGCACCGCGAAGGAGTTCGCCGACGCGCTGGCCGGGACAGGCACGGCACGTCATCACGTCCTCACGTCCTCACGTCCTGATGCCACCCGCCCTACCCGCCCTACCCGCCTACCCGCCCTGCTTGTCGCGACCGCCGCGATCGCCGTCGCCGGCACCTGGGCTGCGCTGCGCGGGAAGGAAACTACGCGCCCATCGCCCCCCGCCCGTCTTGTCATTCCCCTCGCCGCCGACCGCTTGCTCGCGCTCGACGCGCGGCCATTCGACATCTCCCCCGATGGCACCGCGATCGCCTATGTCGGGGACGTCGACGGGCAGTCGCAGCTCTTCCTGCGGCCGCTCGACGACTTCGAGGCGCACCCCATTCCCGGCACTGAGGGCGCGCACCAGCCCTTCTTCTCTCCCGACGGCAAGTGGATCGGATTCGTCGCCGACGGCAAGCTGAAGAAGATCCCGCTCTCTGGCGGTGCACCGATTGCCCTCACCAGCATGACGACCGGCCTTCGCGGCGCGTCGTGGGGCGCCGACGGCACCATTCTCTACTCGTACGGGGACTCGCTCTTCCTGATACCCGATCAGGGTGGCACGCCGACAAGCATTCACTTGGCGTCGCAGGCAAGGGCCGACACAGCCCCGGCGAACAACTCTGTCCGCTGGCCTCAGTTCCTGCCCGATGGAAGACATGCGTTGATCTCGACCGACACCGCCGTGGAGATCGTCGACTTGACGAACGGCGAAATGCGCCCGGTCGTGCGCGGCAGGCAGGCGATATACCTGGCCGATGGGCACCTGCTCTTCGACGAAGCAGAGGGGCGCATGCGGGTCGTGCCGTTCGATCTCCGGCAGATGGCGATCACCGGGTCACCGGTTCCCGCCTTCGAGGCATTTCGCGGCCCGGGCACAGGCAGCACTCAGTATGCCGTCTCCAGGAACGGGACGCTCGTGTATGTCTCGGGCGGGTTCAATCGCACGCTCGTGATGGTCGACCGCAATGGTCGCGAGGCCCCGCTGGCGCTCCCGCGGCGCGGCTACCGCTACCCCAGGTTTTCCCCCGATGGCGAACGGCTCGCCGTCACGATCGATCCCCGGCCGTCGCAGATCTGGGTCGTTGACCTCCGCCACCTGAGCGCCGTGCCTGTGACCACTGAAGGGCACAACCTCGGAGCCGTCTGGTCACCCGACGGCTCCCGGCTCGTCTTCGCCACGGGCGGCGGGCCGCTCTGGGTGAGCTGGCCTGAGGGCGTGCGCCAGCGCGCCGTGGAAGCCAGGCTTCATGAGGGCGCGGGCATCTATCCCGGTGACTGGATGGCACGCACCGGAATCATCGCAACGAGCCAGGACAGCTCCGGCATGCATCTCGTGTCCTTCCATCTCGGCGACAGCATCCTGACCCGCGTGACCGGCGGACCCGCGCGCGAGTGGCAACCCAGCGCCTCACCCGATGAGCGCTGGGTCGCGTTCTCGTCCAACGTCTCGGGTGCTGACGAGGTGTACGTGCGTCCACTCACCGGCGTCGGCGAGGCCATCCGGGTCTCAACGAACGGCGGTGGCGACCCGATATGGGGGGCCGATGGGAAATCGCTGTACTATCGGCGTGGGAGTCGCATCATGATGGCAGATGTGGCAACAAAGGGAGCCTTCCAGGTCGTCGGCGCACCTCGCGAGCTGTTGGCCGGTACCTGGGACTTCTCACAGCAGAACAACTGGGACGTGGCGCCCGATGGGCGCTTCATCATGGTGCGGGGCGATCCGGCCGCGTCCGGCCGCCTGCTCGTCGTCCTCAACTGGTTCGACGCACTCAAGTAATGTCATCCTGAGCGAAGCGAAGGATCTGCTTGAACAATCCGGAAGCTCGCATCTCTTCAGCCCTTGCCGACCGCTACCGCATCGAGCGCGAGCTCGGCGCCGGTGGCATGGCCACCGTCTGGCTCGCCGAGGACCTGAAGCACCATCGCAAGGTGGCCATCAAGCTCCTCCGTCCCGAACTTGGCGCCCTCCTGGGCGCCGAGCGCTTCCTCGCCGAGATCCAGACCACCGCCAAGCTCCAGCACCCTCACATTCTCGGACTGATTGACAGCGGCGCCATCGGGCTGACGAGTGACGACTCACTCACGACTCACGACTCACGACTGTTGTTCTACATCATGCCCTACGTCGACGGCGAGTCCCTCCGCGCCCGGCTCACCCGCGAACGACAACTACCCAGCGACATTGCCGTTCAATTGGCACGAGAAGTCGCGAGCGCACTGGACTACGCACACCAACACGGCGTGATCCACCGCGATATCAAGCCGGAGAACATCCTGCTGTCGGGCGGCCATGCGCAGGTCGCGGATTTTGGCATCGCACGATCCGTGGTCCATGCCGGCGATCAGGCGCTCACCGCCACCGGATTGGTGATCGGGACGCCGGCGTACATGAGCCCTGAGCAGGCCTTTGCCGAACGCGAGCTTGATGGCCGGAGCGACCAGTATGCCCTCGGCGCCGTCCTCTATGAGATGCTCACCGGCGTCACGCCCCTGCAGGGACGGTCATTTCAGGACCTCCTGCTGAAACTCGCCACGGAGGAGCCTCGCCTCGTCACCGAGCTCCAGCCGGATATTCCCCCCACCGTCGCGGCCGCGATACACCGCGCCCTGAAGCGCAACGCCGAGGACCGGTTTCCGTCGCTCGCGGCATTCGGGGACGCCCTCGCGGCACCGGCCCCGGCATCGGCGCCGGACGCGCGCAGGGACGCCGCGATACCGACCATCGCCATCTTCGACTTCACCAATCTCTCCCGAGACCCCGCCAGCGATTGGCTGGGAAGCGGCATCGCGGAAACCCTGAGCACCGACCTGCGAAAGACTGGCGGGATCCGCGTGACCGGCCGCGAGGACCTCGCTCGCTGGCTGGCGCGCAGGACCGGCGGCGACAGCGACCCACTGCGGCTGGGTCGGGAAATCGGCGCGCGATGGGCCGTGGCGGGCTCCTACCAGGTGTCAGGCGACCGCGTCCGGATTATCCCGCAGTTCGTGGATTGCGCGGCCCATGAAACCCATCCGCTCGACAAGCTCGACGGGAGCAGGGCCGACATCTTCGACCTCCAGGATCGACTCCTGCATATGCTGCTCGAGCGCCTCGCCATCGTCGCCCCGGTCCACACTTCCGCGCGAACCCGCAGCACGCGGCAGCTTTCCGCCTATGAGTCCTTTGCGCGCGGCCAGCAGCAATTCCGCACCTTCACACCGGCGGGCTTCGCCGAAGCCGAAACGTTCTTCAGCCAGGCCGTCGAACTCGATGCCTCCTACGCCCTGGCCTGGGGCGGACTCGGCGCCATCAAGGTCTTCCGCTACATCCTCCGTACCGACCCCGCCGAACTCGAGGCCGGGCTGCCACTGCTCCGGCGCGCGATCGAGCTGGACCCCGGCCTCGCCGAACCCTGGCTCCGCCTCTGTTACGGCCTCAACCGGCTCGGCCGCCGGCCCGAGAGTATCGAGGCAGGCCAGCGCGCCGTTGCACTGGAACCGGATGCCCCGGATGCCCATTACTTCCTCGCCCTCGCCTGTCTCGCCGACGACCAGGGTGACATTCGGCCGGGACTGCCCAGGGCGCTGTCCGAACTCGAGCGGGCCATCGAGATCGAACCCCAGTTCGCCGCAGCGCTGATGATGCTCGGATGGCTTCGCTCGCTCACCGGCGATCACGCATCGGCCGCGGTCCTGCTCGATCGCGCCGTCGCCACGGAGCGCGGCACCGGAGGATCGTTCTACCGGTTTGTCGGCGCGCGCGCACTCCGGGCCGCACTGCACCTGCGCGACGGCGAGCATGTGCTGGCTGGTCAGCTGGCGGCCGAGGAACTCGAGGCGCTCGACCACGCCACACACGCCTACGAGCCGACCTTCCGGGCCATGACGCACTGTGTTCTCGGCGACGCCGCGCTCGCACGCGAGGACAGCGACATCGCGCTCGATCACTTCGCCGCCGCGGAAGCCATCGGCGAACAGCAGCCTCGTCGGCTGGCTATGGGCTGGATGGCCATTCGCGCACTGACCGGGCGCGCGCGGGTCTTTCACTCACTTCGAATGCGGCGGGAAGCCCAGGCGAGTGTTGCGGACGCCGTCCGCCTGTTCGACGGTCGAGAGAAACTCAATTTCGACTGGGCCTGGGACGCCGTCCCGGCGCAGGCCTGTGCCGACATCGCCACCGCCTGGGCCGGCCTCGACCTCGACGAAGCACGGCGGTGGCTGGCACGAGCGATCGCGCTCGGATGGACTGACCTTTCCGCCGTCGATCACGATCCCGCCTGGCGACGACTGACCGGCGATCCCACCATCACCAAGCTACGGTCGGATGTGGCATGACCGACTCACCGCGGAAACGCCTCCGGTAACCCCCCATCTACCGTCAGAATGTCCCCCGTCGTGTACTTGAACTTCTCGCTCGACAACAGCACCGCCAGATCCGCCACCGCACGCGCCGGAATCAGTGACGCCCCCAGCAGGTTCCGCTGCTTGTAGACCTCCAGCTGTTCTGCCGTTGAGATTCCCTTCCCCGCCGCCCGCTCCGCCACAAACTTCAGGAACAATGGCGTCTCCACCTGGTCTGCGTTGATCGCATTCACGCGAATGCCGTCCCCACCCAGTTCCACCGCCGCCACCCGCAGCGCCTGAAGCATCGCCGCCTTGCTCCCGCCATACGCCGCCGCATCCCGCCCGGGCACCAGTGCGGCCTTCGACACCGACGCGACGATGCTCCCACCGAGCCCCTGCCGCCGCATGATCGCCGCCGCCCCCGCGATCGTCATCACCGCGCCGAGATAGTGCACATCCAGCTGCTTCTGCAGGTCCTCCCGCGTCAGCGCGGTGAGTGACGCGAACCTGGGCGCGAGCCCCGCCGTGTAGAACAGGGAGTCGACGCCGCCGTACTCGCGCACCGTCCGCGTGAACAGCAGCTGCATGCTCGCATCGTCCCGCACATCCACCGCCACGCCGATCGCGCGCCCCGGCCACTGCGCCGCCACCTTCTCCGCCGCCGCACCGTCAACGTCGGCCACGACGACATGCGCCCCCGCCTCGACATAGGCCTGTGCCGCCGCCGCGCCGATCCCGCTCCCGCCGCCCACCACGATCACGACATGCCGCGCCAGAAGCAGCGACTTCCGCTCCCGCTCGATCTCCTCGTCGATCTTCCGCCGTTCCAGCGGCCAGTGCTCGAACTCGAACACCTCCGCCTCGGGGATGAACTGGAAGGCATCTACCGCCTCCGCGTTCTCGATCGCCTTGAGCGTCGCGCGGTAACACACGTTGGCTGTCACCGCATTCTTCTTGTCCTTGAACACCGTCACCATGCCGAGCCCCGGCACCAGCACCACCTTGGCCCAGTCGCGGAGCGGCGGGGCGTCCTTGGCCGCGTGACGCCGGTGATACGCCTCGTACTCCGCATACGCCACCGCGATCTGCTGCCGAGTTGACGCCGCGAGCTGATCCACCGGTGCGCCAAGATCGAGTTCTACCCACACCGGCCTGGTGCCCGCCCGCAGGATATGCTCCGGCGTCGCGACGCCACGGCCCACCACTTCCTTCAGCCGCTCCGATGCCAGCGTAGTCAGCACATCATCGCTGTCGTCGAGGTGCAGGATCACCCGCTCCGACACGCCGAGCGCACCACGGATCGCCGGCAGCACCGCCTCCGCCGCCCGAGAGCGCACGTCACTCGCCTCCGTGCGCACGCGCGGCGCACCCAGCACGTGCCGCCCACGACGACTCGCCTTCAGGAACTCCTCCGTCGCCGCGATCGCCCTCATCAGCCGCTCGTGACACTCGTCCGCATCGTCTGCCCAGATCACCAGGCCATGATGTGCCAGCGCCAGCCCGATCGTCCCCTTGGGGATCGTGTCGGCAATCAAGTCCACCGATCGTGCCAGCGGAAATCCCGGTCGCGCATACGGCACATACGCCACCTCGCCCGCAAACACTTCCTTCACCAGCCGCTCCGCCACGCTGTCCTGCACATTCGTCAGGCTCATCGTCGCCACGTCGTGCGTATGCACGATCACCCGGTGCGGCAGCAGCGAATGCAGCGGCGTCTCCACGCTCGGCGCCGGTCCCTCGCGACCCAGCATGCAGTCGCCCATGAACCGCATCATCTCGTGGTCGCTCATCGACGACACACCCCTGAGCCCCGCCAGGCCTTCCAGCGACAGTCGCGAGAACCCCTTCCGCCCGATCGATCGCAGGTCCGTCCCGCTCCCCTTCACCAGCAGCGCGGAAACCATCCGCCCGCTTGCATCGGGGAGCGTCGTCTTGATCGAGCTGTTGCCCCCGCCCGGCTGCACCAGCCGCGTCTCCCGGCCCACCAGGTTGGACAGGGTGACGAGCTGGTCCAGCTCGTCTGCAATGGGCGAGGAAGGCGTGGCAGTCATGAGGGAGGAAGATAAGACCGAACCGCATGAATGAGCGGACAGGGGGGATGGGGCGCCCCGAGAGGGGATCGTGGAACGCACGGTTGCATCGGATCGACGGGGAACTCCGGCGTGCGTTCCCCTTTCCCTCGAGGGGCGCCCCATCCGACTGGCCGCGCACCGGCCCACCCCCCATGTTCCACCATGACAACTTTCGCGAAGCTCGGCCTCACCCCCGCCCTCGTCGAAGCCCTCACCGCCCTGGGCTATGAGGAGCCGACCCCCGTCCAGCGCGAGGCCATCCCCCCGCTGCTCGACGGACGCGATCTCCTCGGCCAGGCCGCGACCGGCACCGGCAAGACCGCCGCCTTCGCCCTCCCGCTCCTGCAGCGGCTCTCCACCGATGCGCCGGCGCCTTCCCGACCCGCCGTGCTCGTCCTCGTACCCACCCGCGAACTTGCCATGCAGGTCGCCGAGGCGTTCCATCGCTATGGTCGCGCCGTGCAGGCGCGCACCGTGCCGATCTACGGCGGGCAGTCGTTCAGCCAGCAGATTTCCGTCCTCCGCCGCGGCGTGCATGTCGTCGTCGCCACCCCGGGCCGGGCACTCGATCATATCCGCCGCAGCACCCTCGACCTGAGCGGCATTGCCGCGATCGTGCTCGACGAAGCCGACGAGATGCTCGACATGGGCTTCGCCGATGAACTCGAGGCCATTCTCGAGGCCGCACCGGCAAAGCGGCAGACCGCCCTCTTCTCCGCCACGCTCCCGTCACGCATCGCCAAGATCGCCGAGCGACACCTCGATGATCCGGTGCGCGTCCTGGTCCTCAGCGAGAAGACCCCGGCCGGCACACTCCCCAAGGTGCGGCAGACCGCGTATGTCCTCGCCCGCGCGCAGAAGGTGCCGGCCCTGGGCCTCGTGCTCGACCTCGAGGCGCCTACCCTGGCACTCGTCTTCTGCCGCACTCGGCACGAAGTCGACAGCCTCGCCGAGAGCCTCTCCGGTCGCGGCTATCGGGTCGAGGCGCTGCATGGCGGCCTCACCCAGATCCAGCGCGACCGCGTCATGAAGCGCGCCCGCGGCGGCACCGTGGATGTCCTCGTCGCCACTGACGTGGCCGCCCGCGGCCTCGACATCGAGCACATCACCCACGTCATCAACTACGATGTCCCCGAGTCGCCCCAGACCTACATCCATCGCATCGGCCGCACCGGGCGCGCCGGGCGCGAGGGCGTCGCCATCACCTTCGCCGAGCCGCGCGAGCACCGGTTGCTCCGCAGCATCGAGTTGCTCACCAAGCAGAAGATCACCACCGCACCGCTGCCTACCGTGCACGACATCAAGGCCAAGCGCCTCGAGATCACCCGCGCCGATATCCGCGAGACCATCGCCGCCGGCGGGCTCGACAAGTACCGGGTGGTGGTGGAGACGCTGGCGGAAGAGTTCGACGTGATGGATATCGCCGCGGCGGCGGTGCAGCTGGCCCATCAGGCCGAGGCGGGCGAGGAGCCCACCGAGATTCCGCCCGCGCCGGAGCCCCGGACGCGCGAAAAGGCGGTGAAGAGCGAGAAGTACGGGAAGCACGGCGAGAAGTCCGATCGCCCGGCGAAGAAGCCCGCCAGCCGCGGCGCGAAGATGGTGCGCGTGTTCATCGGGTCGGGCAAGACCGCCAACATGCGTCCCGCCGACCTCGTCGGGGCCATCGCGAACGAGGCCGGCATCGAGGCGAAGAGCATCGGCGCCATTGAGATCAGTGAGAAGTTTTCGCTGGTGGAGTTACCGGAAGAACTGGTGGACGACGTCATCAAGGCCCTGCGCAGCACCACCATCAAGGGGAAGAAGCAGACCGTGCGCCGCGATGTGGCCAACCGGGCATGATGGACGACCTGCAACGGCACTTCGAGCCCTTCCGGCTCGACACGGTCGGGTACGACCAGACCTTCCCGACGCCGTACGGCGAGCAGCGGATCGTCTACGCCGACTGGACGGCGAGCGGGCGCCTCTACCGTCCCATCGAGGCGCGGATGCTCGACACCTTCGGCCCCTTCGTCGGCAACACCCACTCCGAATCGAGCGCCACCGGCACCGCGATGACCCGGGCCTACCACGAGGCGCACCGCATCCTCAAGGCGCATGTGCACGCTGGCCCCGACGACCTCATCGTCACCTTCGGTTCGGGGATGACCGGTGCCGTCAACAAGTTCCAGCGCATTCTCGGGCTCAAGGCGCCGGAGGGTCTCCGTCGCTTCATCGAGATCCCGGAACGGGAACGGCCCGTGGTGTTCGTGACCCACATGGAACACCACTCCAACCAGACCTCCTGGTACGAGACGATCGCCGACCTGGTGGTGATCCCGCCTGACGCGCAGGGACTGGTGGACGTGTCCGCCCTTGAGGAGCTGCTGCACGTGCATCGCGAGCGGCCGATCAAGATCGGCGCTTTCACCGCCTGCTCCAACGTCACCGGCATCGCGACACCGTACCACGCCCTCGCGAAGCTCATGCATCGAGCGGGCGGCGTGGCATTCGTGGATTTCGCCGCCTCCGCCCCGTATGTGCCGATCGACATGCACCCGGCCGACCCGGAAGCGCGGCTCGACGCGGTGATGTTCTCGCCGCACAAGTTCCTGGGAGGGCCGGGATCGTCGGGCGTGCTGGTCTTCAATGCGGCGCTCTACCGGAACACCGTGCCCGACGACGCCGGCGGAGGCACCGTGGCGTGGACCAATCCGTGGGGGCAGTACGCCTTCCTGCCCGACGTCGAGGCCCGTGAGGATGCCGGCACCCCGGGCTTCCTCCAGGCGATCCGGGCAGCACTCGCGGTGCAGCTCAAGGACGTGATGGGCGTGGACGCGATCCGGCGGCGGGAGGAGGCCATCGTGGCTCGCGCCATGGCTGGCCTGGAGGCGATCCCGGGCGTGCAGCTCCTCGCCCGGAATGCCCGGCACCGTCTCCCCCTGTTCTCGTTCTACGTCGAGAACGTGCATTACAACCTGGTGGTGCGCCTGCTGAACGATCGCTTCGGAATCCAGGCGCGGGGCGGCTGTTCCTGCGCCGGCACCTACGGTCACTACCTCCTGCACGTCGATCCGGCCCACTCCCGCGCCATCACCGACCTGATCGACCACGGCGACCTGTCACAGAAACCCGGCTGGGTGCGCCTCTCGTTTCATCCCACGACCGCCGACACCGAGATCGACTACTGCATCAACGCGCTTGGGGAAATCGTGCGGAACGTGAAGCGCTGGGGCGAGGACTACACCTACTCCGCTGAGACCAACGAATTCGTCCATCGCTCCGGCCGCGCGATCGGCACGCCATCGATGCGGGGGTGGTTTGACATGGGTTAAGGGTTAAGGGAACGGGGAACTTGCAGACAAAGGGGCCGCCCATTCGGGCGGCCCCTTTGCGTTGCCGGCGGCGCGTGGCGACTAGGCCGTCTGCCGCCGCTCCCAGCGTCCGATCGCGTTGAAGAGTACGAGCGAAATCACCGCGAGCGCCGCAATGTACACCCAGGGCGAGATGCCAGTGATGTCGGCCAGCGTCACCTTGCCCCGGTCGCCGATCTTCATGAAGCCCTTCTCGAGCATCGGGTACATGGCGGTGAAGATGCCCGCACCCGTGACCATGCCGGCCACGCCCCACATGGCGCGCCGCGATCCCTCGCCGCAGGCCCCGACGCCCGTGCCGGGGCAGTACCCCAGCGTGGCCATGCCCACACCGAAGATGAGCCCGCCCGCCGCGTTGGCCGCGAGCAGCGCCGGCTTCACCAGCAGGTGCGAGATGAGCCCCAGCTGCAGCATGCCGTACACCCCGATGGCGCCCACCACGACGGCGCTGAGCATGATCTTGAGCATCGTGTAATCGGTGAACAGGAACTGGCCGATGATGGTGGCGTACCGGGTGACGCCGCCCTTCTGCAGCAGCACACCGAACACCACGCCGGTCAGGAGGCCCGTGACCAGCAGGTAGGGAGTATCAATCCACGACATGGCGGCGCCCTCCAGGGCCGAAGATGGCGAACGCGGTCAGTACGCCCGACGCAAACATCGAGAAGAAGAAAACCCACGAACTGAGCGCCAGCTGGAGGCTGCCCGAGATGCCATGGCCGGAGGTACAGCCGCCAGCCATCCGCGCGCCGAAGAGCATCACGGCGCCACCGCCGAAGGCCCACCCATAGCTCTTCGCCTCGCTCGGCCCGAAGCGCCACTGCCAGAGCGACGGCACCCGCTCGGCCTTCCGGTCGCCCGAAAGGCGGCTGGAGACGAAGGCCCCGATGAGCAGGCCGATGACCAGCATGACCTGCCAGTCGATGAGCGGCGTCTTCTCATTGATCTCCTTCTGGAAGTAGCTGTTGGCCTCCGGCCCCGCCACGGTGCCCGGGCTCACCGGGTACTGCAACGCGCCGGCCACATGCACCATCGAGCTGCTGGTGCCGAGGGCCTTGTCCATGGTCAGGAACGTGATCCAGCTCAGCACGCCGATCAGCGTGCCGACAACGAATGGGCTCCACCGCTTGCGGCGCAGCGGGCCCGGTGTCGCGTCATTCATACAACCTCCTGGGCGAGAACCAGCGTGAACGGTGCAGTCATCTGAAGTTTTCCCCGCCGGTCCGGTTGTCCGGCACGAAGTGGTTGCGGCCCGGCATCTTCACCGCTGGGAGGGTCTTCCTGTCGATGATCGCGTCCTCGGCGATGACGCCGTTGGCCGCCAGCAGGTAAGCCACGAGCGAGTAGATCTCGGGCGGCGTGAGCGAGCCGGGTGCCATAAGCGGCATCGCGCGGTTGATGTAGTCGTACAGCGTGGTCGCGTAGGGCCAGTAATTGCCGATGGTGCGGTGCTTGTTGAAGTCATCGGCGAAGCTGAAGTCCGTGGGCTCGCGACCAACGAGCTGCGGGTAGAGCGGCGGCGTTCCCTCGCCAGTCTGGCCGTGACAGGCGGCGCACCGCTCAGCGTAGAGCTGCTTGCCCTCGGCGGGTGTGCCGCGGCCAGGCGGGAGGTTCTTCCCCTCGGGGTTCACGTCGATGTCCCAGGCCGCCACTTCCGCCGCGGTTGGCTTCCGGCCCAGGCCGAACGGCCCGTCGGGCACCGGGTGCCAGGCGACGGTTGTCGCCGGCGTCGAGAGGGCGCGTGCGGCTGGGGCGCTGGCGGCGGGCGCGGCGCGGCCCTCGCAAGCCGCGAGCCCGATGGTAACGGCCAGCGACAGCATCACTGGGCGGGTCATGCCTCCACTCCGTAGGAAACCGCCCCGTCGCGCGCGACGCTCCAGCCGCGAATGTAGTTGAAATGGAAGTCGGTACCGATGCCGCGCACGCGCTGGTAGTCGGCGCGGGTGGGCTGGACGGCGCCGGTCTCATCCGTCGCGCGGCTCAGCAGCATCGCCGGCTTTCCGTTCCAGTTCCACATGTACTCGAAGCGTACCGGAGCCATCGGGAGCACGTTCCCCTCGAGGCGCGCCGGCTGCCAACTGCGGCCGCCGTCGGTGCTCACCTCCACCTGGATGATACGGCCGCGGCCGCTCCACGCCAGACCGCGGACCGGCCACCACCCCTTGTCGGTGAGACGCCGTGGAAACGTGGGCGAGGTGATGACCGACTTCACGTCCATCAGGAAGCTGAACTGCCGCGCGGTGCCGTCGGGCAGCGGGTCGGTGTACTTGGAGGTCTCGTCGCGCGACATGTTGGGCTGGTCGATCAGCTCGATGCGCCGCAGCCACTTGACGCTGGAGTTTCCCTCGAAGCCCGGCAGCAGCAGCCGCACCGGGTAGCCGTTGGAGGGGCGAAGCGGCTCACCGTTCTGGCCCCACACCACGAGCGCGTCATCGAGGCCCTTCTGCACCGGGATGCTGCGCGAGAGGCGCGCCGCGTCGCCGCCCTCGGCCAGGAACCAGGTGGCCTTGGGGTTCACGCCAGCCTCGCGGAAGAGCATCGCGAGCGGCACGCCGGTCCATTCGGCATTGCTCAGCAGCCCGTCCACCTGCTGGGGTGTCATCTCCGGCTTCGGCGTGCGGTAGGCGGCGCGGCCGTTGCCGGCGCACTCCACGAAGTA
>Ga0315297_10001121_pt1 | contig 16240 bp, 31 predicted proteins | sample YL17G15_0_MG_FD_203628 | JGI IMG/M metagenome (GOLD analysis project Ga0315297, IMG submission 203628) | Sediment microbial communities from Yellowstone Lake, YNP, Wyoming, USA - YL17G15_0 | ecosystem: Environmental > Aquatic > Freshwater > Lake > Sediment | place: USA: Wyoming | collected... | reverse complement strand
TTACTCCTGCTGAGACTAAGCTGATGTTCAAGGTTATGAGGGAAGGTTTCAATCATGTAGTCCAAGGTGGATGTGCGGATATGCTAAAGATAGCTATGCTGAATATAGCCCGCAACAATCCTTTTGGCGATAAACTTAGAATGTTACTACAGGTTCATGATGAGTTAGTAGTAGAGGTGGCAGAAGATACTATAGATGATGCGGAGAAATTTATTAAACATGAAATGTTGGATGCTGCTAGCGTTTTTATCAAATCTATACCAGTTGAAGTTACTATAAAACATGGAGATTTTTGGAGGAAATGATGGCTAAGACATTATTAAGTTACTTACAAGAGTTTGGTAGCGCCTTTGAGGATCAGCTAGAGATAGATGAGGCTAGATGGGGAGATACCTGGAAAGAACGACCTCGGGAGGGGCAGGTAGAGAGAACATTTGCTAGATTTAGGGATTACAAAGACCAGTTTGATAATGCAAATGTTCCTGTACCTTGGCTAAAGGTGGCAGGAGAGGCTTTGATTTGTTGGGTTAGAGACAAGTATCCCGACACATATTATAAGGAGTGATAGATGGCAAAAGCTGAAAAGAATTTTGTAGATATAGCCAAAGAAACTTTTGGGGAAGAAATCTTCACTTCATCTAATGAAGTACAGGAGATTATTCCTACTAGTTCACTTGCTCTAGATATCTCTACAGGACGTGGAGGGATACCAAGAGGAAGATTTACACATATATACGGACCGGACTCTAGTGGAAAGACCACCTTAGCCATAGAACTTAGCAAGAATAACTTGGCGTTTGGTGGCAAGACTTTTTATGTTGATATTGAGCAAACTCTAGATAGTGGATTAGTGAATACTATTCTAGGAGAGTACAAAAAGGAAGATAATTTTCTCCACGTCATGCCAGAGACGGGGGAGGACGCTTTTAGGATTTGTGAATCTGCTATAAGTAGTGGTGAGTTCTCTCTTATTATCTTCGACTCTGTGGGTGCATTAGCACCTGAGAAGGAAATGGAAGATGATTTTGGAGATTCACACTATGCTCTTGTAGCTAGGGCTATATCTACATTTCTTAGACGTAACGCGTATAAGATTAGAGTAAATAAAATTGCGTTTGTATTTCTTAATCAGGTTAGGGCCAATATCGGGGCATTCATCAAGAGTTTTGAAGTTCCAGGTGGTTATGCTTTGAAGCACTATTCATCGCTTACTGTCTCGTTGTTTAGAGGAAAGACTATTCTTCTAAAGACAGATGATAAGGGATCGGCTATTGGTAACTTGGTGAACTTTACCATCATGAAGAACAAGATAGGAATTCCTCATCGTTCTGCTACGTTTCCTATCATATGGGGTAGAGGGATAGATAGAACGAGGGATATAGTGGACTTTGCAGAGAATCTTGGTGTGATTTCCAAGCGGGGCCCTTATAAAGTGTTCGACAAAGAGCCTCTAGGGTTAGGAATAGTTAAGACAATAGCTAAATTAGAGCAGGATTCTGAGGTACTTGACTTAATAGTAAAAGCGTGCTATAATGCAGTACAAGTTGCCCCCGTTGGGGAGACAGAGGAGGTCGATAATGGAGAGGACGATTAAGATCGAGAGGCTGTTTTCTTTAGGGAACTACAAAAATATTAGGTTAGATGATGGGATCGACAATATTCCACAAAATATGTGGACCAATAAGGAGGTCATGGAAAATCTTACTTATTTAGTTATGCTTTCAATAGAACTCAGTTTCCGTAGATATCTTAAGTTAAGTGAGCATATTCAGGATATGTCACTAGAGGATCAAGTTACCTATTTAGATAAGGTAAAGAGTGACACATACGAACTGATAAAACAACTCACAAATGGAGAGACAAAAGATGAGTAAGCCATTTGCAGATTTTCCTGAGAGACGAGACAGAACGACAGATTTTAATCGGCCCGTGTTTCTTAGACTTCGCGAAGGAACTCCAGTCACGATTCGTGTTCTAGATTCCCATGCTGAAAAAGTTTTGAAGCACTGGATCAACAGTTCAAAGACTAGTGTTCTTTGTCTTGGGGAGGAGTGCCCAATTTGTCAGCAGAATGAAGTTATTAGACGTGAGAATCCTAAGACCTTCCAAAAGATCAAGGGGTATATTCCAGTGCAACGACGCTGGATGGTAAATGTTCTAGACCGAACTCCTGTTATAAAGGACGAGGAAACTGGTGAGGAATATTACTCTATAAAGGGGAAGTTTCCTACTGTTACTAGCGATGGTGATAGAAGCTTGGTCAATATTCAACCTGTCCCTTCTAATACCATCAAGATTTTAGAGAGAGGTCAGACTTTGTTTGAACTCCTTGCTGTTATTCATGCAGACTCAATAGAGGAGCATGGAGAGGAAGCTGGGGGTATCACAAAGTTTGATGTCAAGTTAGTCCCTGCTGGTAGTGGAACAGATATGATTATATCTGCTATCCCTCAAGGTAGAAACGATGATATTGCTCCTATCTTAGAGCAGAACAATCTTACACCGTATGTTCTGTCTGCTGTCGGTATAGAACTTACTCCAGATGAGGTTATTAATGTTGTTCGTGGTGTTTCAATACGCGATATCTTCGCGGCCAGACGAGCGAAGGACGAGTCAGATACAGATAAGGAATTAAAAAGTTCTTTCTCTGATCTGTCCGACAAGGTAGCGACATTGTTTGGAGAGGATGTTGGATAACTGGGGACTTAGAATACCAGAAATTCTTATGGTTACTGGTGGGTTATTAGCACTTTGTATAGCAGTGGTATATTTTATGAATAAGAAGTAAGTGGTGGTGGGAGTGTCACTTGCGGCTTCGGCCACGTCAAAGGGGTGACACACGCAGAGTGTGTTGGTGGGGACTTCTCTGCTCCTTAAAAATAAGCATGGGTGCGTAAGAGGCGTAATACGACTAGAGAGGAGTTCGGCTCCGCTAAATAGGTACGATAGACTAACGGGCGCAATTCCCTACCCCATGTAATAGATCGAGTGCTATTAATTGGGCTGTCCCACCGGACTTGCCATAAGGGATGCCGTCGAGGTAAGGCATTGGTCTCGACCACTCGATCTTGGGGGAGCAGTAGGTGAAACTCGGCCTCATGCCGTGTGATTGCCCCGCTTCGGCTAGGGTGGTCCTATACCTATTGCCAGTGTGCCGCATACAAGCAACTCAGGCGGTCATAATCATTCCGATACCTGAGGTTAGACAAATCACCGGCACACTACTCGGGGGCGTGATTGGTTCGATTGTCCTTAAAACCTTCGGGGGATAGGGCAAGACGCGAGTTCGAGACTCGCCGCCTCCACTATAAGGTGGTAGTTCAACTGGCTAGAGCATCGCGCTGTGGCCGCGGGGATGCGGGTTCAATTCCCGCCCACCTGACCAAAAAATAAGGAGAGGAATATGATTGAGAGATATTTTCATAAGTGGGGAGAAGATAAAGGAACTAATGTTTTTGTTCGTAGTGACCTAAAAGGAATGCATAGAGCACATTGTCTTTGTTGGGAACCTTGCGCTAGGTTTAAACCAGGTACTCCAGATAATTGTGATATAGCACAAGGACTTTATGAGTATGATATTAAGTGGAGTATAACAACTCCGGTGTGGGAATGTCCATTCTTTGAGGAGGCTAATCTTGAAGGATAGCAACCTGTTCAATCACGACAATGAACTTTCTGTGCTTGCTCTGATTCTAAAGTCTCCAGAGAGACTCTATGATGTTATGGATTCCTTAAAGGGATTCATGTTTAGTGCCGCCATTCATGAGCAGATTTATAATGCTATGTGTGAGTTGGCTAGGGATGGAAATACGTCAAGTCCCTCAATTCTAAAGTCATATCTTACATCTAAGAAACGACTTGATAATGCTGGTGGACCCGACTATATAGATATGGTTGCTAAAATACAGGCAGACTCTAATGGGTTTGATGTATTCTTGAAGGGTATAATTGATTCTTGGAAGGCGAAGCAACTCTTGGAGTTAGCCGCTAAGTTACCAGTAGATGTAAAGAACAACCCAGATATATCTGAGACAATTAGTAGTGTGAATGCTATCATGGCTAATCTAGAGGACTCTGGATTGAGAAATGGTGTCCATCCTTTTGATGAAGTCTTGGTAGGAGCATGGGAAGCGATTGAACAGAGAACTCTCAACCCAGGTATCCAAGGTGTTACTACTGGCTTTGTAACACTAGATGAGGTTACTGGTGGGTATGGAGAGGGTCAGGAGTGGATTTTCTGTGGACGACCTTCACACGGTAAGACCTCAGCAATCCTACAATCTTTGAAGGAGGCGGCTAAGACAGGAACTCCCTCTCTTATCTTTAGTAGAGAAATGAGAAACCAGGATTTGATAGAGCGATATATCTCTATGGAATCTGGAGTTCCATATCTCGATATTAGATTAGGAAAACTTACGGACGCACAGAAGAAGAAGTGCCTCAGGGCTACTAGAAGATTGGCTAAACTTCCTGTGTATTTTGATAGTAACTTCTATGGAGATATGAATTATATCTCTGGAGTTACTCGTAAATTTAAGAAGATGCATGGCATAAAACTAATCGGAGTGGACTATATTCAACTCCTAGCAGAAAGAGGTAATGACCAGACAGCAGAACTTGGCAAGATTTCTAGACAACTAAAGCTGCTTGCCGCCGATCTTGGTGTAACCGTGGTGGTAGCCGCACAGTTGAATAGAAAGGTTGAAGAACGAGAGGAAAAGAGGCCCATTCTATCTGACATTAGACAGAGCGGCAATATCGAGGAAGATGCAGACGTGGTGGTTGCTATGTATAGAGACGAGGTATACAACCTCAATCCTAGCACCGCAGGAAAGATTGACTTTATCATCCTAAAGCAGAGAAATGGTCCTCTTGGGACATACACACTTGACTTTGATGAGAAGTGCGTCGCTATCTCTGATGTCGGGATAAAGAAATTTGAGTTCGGAGTGACAGATGATGGTGATTAATAGTAAGGACAAAGGTAAACGATGGGAGAAGGACGCAGTAGAGATACTGAATGAAAAGTTTCCTAGCACATGGAGAAGAATTCCTGCGTCTGGTGCTTTAGGTACACAACTTGGTATGCCTGACTTGACTAGTGATTTAGTAGGTAATTACTACTTCCTACCATTCAAGTTAAGAGGCGATGCTAAGACTGGATATGGTGGTGCCACTCAGTTAGCCCTAAAGAGGGAGTGGCTAGAGAAGATCAGGAGGGAAGCAGAGAACATACCTAATAGCGTTCCTTGTGTCATAGGCAAGTTCTCTGGCTCTAGGACTGATGAAAAGTATTTCATGGTGTTAGATTTTCAGGCATGGGATAAATTGATGAAGGACTATGAGGAACTTTATCAAGAAAATATTAAACTTAGAGATCAATTGGAGAAGGGGCATGAGTAATTTTTTAGATACTACTAACTTAGAGGATATCGCTGGAAAAGTTATTAAGGAAAACCCAGATGCTACTTTATGGGATATAATCGTAGCACTATTATCTCACAAAAGTAACGTGCAGTCCTATATAATATGGATGTTATCCGATTTTCCTGTAATAGAGTTAGTGGCTAGAGGTATGAATGTGGGGTATATACAGGATTTTCTACAGATGGAACGTAAAGATATTCTAGGTACCTGTAAAACTTGGGGTTTAACCCCACAAAAAGAGACCCTTGACTTCGACCCTATTCAGGTGTATACTGTAGGCATGGGCGAAGCTGGGTTTAGGGCCAAACTGGACCCAATCCTGGTACCAATGCCCACAGAAGATGTGCTAAAAAGTGCTATAATTAATATAGAAAAATACTTAGCAATAAAGGACTTACTGGATAAGTGGGAAGGAGAAAAACGTGACTGATTTCAAGCTACCGGATTTCGAGGAAATGCTTAGTCTTGCTGACGATATTGGTAAACTTACTGTAGACTTATACTTAGCAAGGGTATCACTAGATCAAACAGAGGCTGGTATTATTAGAACAGTTATGAATACCAAGGACTATTGGGGGGAAAGTACTAAACCTCCAGCGTTCAATTATGTAGAAGCTACATTTAAGTCTATAGGGTATGATGATATTACGTCAGAAATGTTACGACAAGATAAATTTAGGGTAGCCGAGATTAGCGGTGCTTTGGAGGGGATGAAGTTGAAGTTCCAAACGATGAAGGAAATGGTTGATGTTTGGAAGACTCAGCAATTCAATATAAAAGGTGCAGAAATCTAATGTCTCATCTGGTCGAGGAATACGTTAGGAATCTCCATACTATACTGGAGAAGGGCGATATAGAGGGAGAATGCTATAATAATGCCCTTAGCATCAAAAATCTAGTAGAGAAAGAACACAATTCTGGTCGTATTTCTAGGTTTGATCTAGATGTATTGGGGTCTATCTCTAGAGGATTTAGTTATTTTGAAGTGGCCCAAAGTCTGAATGCTGATAGGAAGCGAGTAGCAGATTCATTTAAAAAAACGTGCTCTAAAGTAGCATTCTTATTGGGAGGAGACTTTACAGACGCAGGGTTTATGTATAATGAGGCATCTAAGTACGTTGAAAATGAAAAGGATGAGGAGATAGTTGAACATTTCTTTGGAGTTAAATGATGGTTAAAAGATATTGCTATATCTGTGGTGAAGAACTTTTAGTTTCAGAGAAAGAGGTTTGTGGAATTTGTGAAAGCATCATAGATACGAATGGAGAAAAATATGTCCGTGCTTCGGTCAATAAAAAGAATCATAAAGAGAAGTGGAGGCCAAAGTCTCATAGACTCGAAGATGATTGATGAGTTTAAATGTGTTCATAGACATACAGTTAAGTCTCACCCCAACTGTTTTCTAAATGGGGTTCCTAAAAAGGCTAGATGGTATGATGATACAGGACTCAAAATAGGCTTTCTAGATATCGAGACCACCGATTTTAAGGCCAACAGAGGCTTTATGCTATCTTGGGCCATAAAATATATGGACGGTGAAACTGTTTATGATGTGATTGCTAGGGAGGATATCTTATCCTTAACATTTGATAAGGGGATCGTTAAGACCTTGTTAGATGAGCTTAAGAATGTCGATATAGTAGTTACCTACTATGGAACAGGATTTGATATCCCGTTTGCTAGGACTAGGGCGTTGTTCTGGAAGTATAGATTTCCAGTTCACGGGGAGAAGTATCACTTTGATATGTATTATCGAGTTGCCCACCTTTTGAAGCTAACTAGAAATTCTCTAGATGCGGCCACTACTTTCTTAGGTATAGAAGGTAAAACACATTTTGATATTGCTATATGGAATGCGGCCGCTTACGGCGATGAAAAATGTTTAGCGTCTATCTTAGACCACAACATACAAGACGTTCAAATTCTTGAACAGCTATTCGATAAATTGGAGGATTTTTCTAAGTGGACAAAGAGAAGTCTATGAGTAAACTCGAAGAACTTTTTAACCAAGCAAAGGCTAGAAATTACTTGGGTAGAAGGATGCATATTGAACTAGAATCTTTAGCGGATGATGATACAGGAAAGAATTTCAATGCCACGGGTAAGATGAAGCTGGCGGTGTCAGAGGACAGAGAAACTTGGAATGAGAAGGAATTCGAGGTTAGGATTATGGAGTCTTCCGCAGAAGAAGCCATTGCTTCGGTATTAGCACATCTGAATTCAATACCTATGGAATACGGAGATAGTATCTTTGAGGATGGCTTCTTTGAGATCATGGGTGGAGAGTTACCAGATGGTAAAACCCAAGAACAAGCGTAGGAAGAAGGAATCTATTAAGAGTAAGTTAGGTAATGGAACAAAAAGATGGAACTCTCCTAAGGAACAACTAGAGAGATATCTAACGAAAAAGGAAATGGAGAATCATGGATAGCCTTATAGAAGTAGCTATAACCTATCTGCCTAGAGTCAACTGCTTAATAATCAGAAAGCAGGGAAAGGCATTTATTACAACCAAAGATGCTGTGATCTTTGATAGGGATATGTTTATCCAAATGATACATGCTATGGTTAAGAATGAGCAGATAGATTATAAAGTTCTAGAAGGTATACTCGAGGATTTTCATACAGCTTAAGGAGAAGGAAATGACAAGGTTAACGTGTGACAAGCACCCGCTTTATACTGGTCGGAGAATGCCTAGGACAGAATGTGTGACGTGTTGGAAGATTTACTTTGTAAATACTGGAAAGTCTCTAGAAGATGTTTCTGAGGCAGTAGCATCTAAGGACCCCTATAAGAGTAAGTGGCTTAAGGAGTTCTATGATGATATCCTCAATGCTGAGGCATCAATAGCAGATGAAAAAGAAGTAGTGTTGCAGTCGAGTTTCGAGTTCGCAGAACCCGAATAAACTTTATCCTTGGAGGATACAATGAGTGAAGCTTGGTCTACTGTTTTGTTTTTGCTTGTAGTTCCTGTAGTGGTCCAGATTTATAAGATTGTGAGAGAAAAGATGGGTGCTGAGGTTGCTCTTAGCACAATCCGTTGGTTAGCCTTACTCGGTGGTGCAGGTTTCTACCTTGTTGGTGGGCAGTTTGTAGGAATTGCTTGGCCGCTGTTCCCTGTCTATGCTGACGTTTTTTCTTTCGTCCTTCCATTCTTAACATGGGTCGCTAACGTAGCCGGTTTGCTGGTGGTTATGGCATCCGCTGTTATGGGTTTGTATACCTTTATCCTTAAGGCATTTCTTGAGGCGATTGGTCTTGCTACTCAGAAGGCGCTTGCTCTCAGGAAGTAATATAGAATTTTGAAGTAGAGCCGCCGTAGTTCAGATGGCAGAACAGTCGCCCTGTAAGCGATACGCATGAGTTCGATTCTCATCGGTGGCTCTTGACTTTTAACTGAGAGAGGATTATAATGGCGAAGTGTCTAGAATGTCATGGATGTTTGTCTATAACAGATAGACTCTACATAGGAGACGATGTATACACTAGATACTGGTGTGATTTTTGTAGAGTTTTCTGGCTATTAAATGCTGTAACAGGGGAATGGAAAGGGGAGGAAGATGGCAAAAAGGAAGTGGCCTCAGGATAAATGTTGTGTTTGTGGAAAGTTTTTAAAATTATCTGGTAAGACAGATAATAGTACTCCATTTGGTGGTAGTCAGGATTATGAGCCTCCTGATCCTGAGTTCTATTGTAATGATTGTGCTAGAACAGAGTGTAGGGCCTCTATAAAAACTAGGTCCTTGCCGCATAATTGGATACCCGCCCATTGGGAGTTGAAAGCCGCTAAGAAGATGGGATTTATTAGAGTCGGGCCTATCGGCGCTTCCTGGAGTTATTGGTTTGACCCTACTAGGGGACCTATTCCTGATGGATATAACGAAAAACGTTTAGCTTAAGGAAACTATATAGTTTCCTTACAGGCCCCTAACTCAATGGTTAGAGTACCACTCTTATAAGGTGTTTGTTCCGAGTTCGAATCTCGGGGGGCCTACTACCTAGGAGACTACCTACCTAAATTCGCATAAAAGCCTTGAATAAATGGATAGGCGCGCTCGCGATGACGGTCTAGGTGACCTAAATGGTAGTCACGGGCGTATGGTGTAACGGTGCACACATGACTGTAGATCATCAAGGCGTGGTTCGACTCCACGTGCGCCCATAGGAGAATATATGCCAAGAAGTAGACATAAAAATCTAAAACAGATGCAGAAGATATATGATTTAGAGAATACATATTCTTCTGATAACACCACTCTGGAGGGGATGCAGATATGGCATGATTGGATTCTAAGAACAAAGTGGTGGAGAGATAGATCAAAGATACGGCACGTCAGAGCAGTATTCCCTATTGTTGGCAAGAAATCCGGGGCTTATAGAGAGGAATCGACGTGGGCTAGAATTGAATATGGGGTATTTAGTTTATGTCGTCAAACTGGATGCCATGAGTTAACTCATATCCTAACATGGAATGAAGATGGAGACGACGAAGAGGATCACGACGATACTTTTGCTGGAATGTACCTTGCTGTCTGTAGAAGATTTATAAGTGCTTCTTGGGCGGATAAGATGCAGAAAGACTTCGATGAGGTAGGTATAAAGTACAAATACTATGATTAGAAGAAAGAAGAAGATAGTTATAGGCAGGACTGGAAAGCTTATCAAGAAGGGTAGGTATATGTATATCATTGATCCTACTCATCCTAAAGCCACAGAACATGGCTACGTCCTTGCTCATAGGTGGATAGCAGAAAAACAGATAGGGCGTATTTTAGACGAGGATGAGGTTGTTCATCATAAGGATGAGAATAGATTTAATAATGACATATCTAATCTAGAGGTTATGACAAGAAAAGAACATACAAGGTTACATAACGAGAGGAGGGCAAAATGACCGTTTGGTTCACTGCTGACCTGCATCTTGGTCATAAGAATATTATTGAATACTGTAATAGACCATTTTGTTCTGCTAATGACATGGATTCTACTATTATAGAAAATTGGAACAAAGTTGTTAGACCTCTGGATACAGTCTACCTGCTTGGAGACGTTACCTTTGGTGGACCTAAGATTGTAAGATCATACTTTAGTCAACTTGTTGGATGGATTAGAGTTGTACCTGGTGGGCATGACCATAACTGGAATAAGAAAAAGGAAGTCTACTACTCTGCATCTAATACAGTAGATATTCTTCCTGATCTTTGCACAATCAAGGTTGCTCCTAAGACAGAAATTGTCCTTTGTCACTTCCCGCTTGAGTCATGGGATGGGGCGTACTATGATGTTGTGCATCTTCATGGGCATAGTCATGGAAAGAGTAGGATTGTAAAGAATAGAATCGATGTAGGGGTTGATAGGTGGAACTTTACACCAGTCTCTCTGGAACAAATTCAGGCCCTCTTAGTTCAACGGACAGAATAGAGAACTTCTAATTCTTAGATGTAAGTTCGACTCTTACAGAGGGTGCCTATCCCCTCTCCTAAAACTAGACCGTCAATGGGGAGCGAGGGTTCAAATCCCGACTGCGGTCCACGGTGGAAACCCCACCGCACCGTGGTCAGACGGCAGGGGATATCAAAAAGGAGGACAAATGAAAACATTCACAGCTTTTATAATCGGGATGTTACTAGGAGGAGGAATCGTAGCTTTGATAGTATGGATTTTAGTGACTATCGCAGACCCCATGACACCGTGGATGCAGTATCCAGGAGTAACATTCTAATGGCTTGGCAATTGTATAACGATGATATAATGAAGTACTGCGAGGCTTATAGCAAGGATGGTCAAAGGTTCCAAGCACTTCTCTGTGATCCTCCTTATAATCTAGATACTATTAAGAAGCGGTTTGGTAAGGAGAACTCTGCCCCCGCTAAATTTGGGACTGATGGTGTTTTTGCTCGTTCATCAAGAGGATTTATGGGAAAGGAATGGGACAATGATGTTGCATTTGATCCTGAACTTTGGGTTGCCATCAATGAACTCCTATGTCCAGGGGCTTTTTGTATGGCTTTTTCCAGCACTAGAACTTATCATCGTATGGCAACTGCTATCGAACAGGCGGGATTCGTAATTCATCCTATGATTGGACATATCCAAGGTCAGGGATTTCCCAAGGCCACTAGAGTTAAAGATGGTGGTGATACTTGGGAAGGTTATAGATATGGATTGCAAGCATTGAAACCATCCTTTGAACCTATCTGTGTATTTCAGAAGCCGTTTGAAGGAAGGCCCATTGATTGCATCAAGAAGTACGGTGCTGGTGCGTTGAATATAGAAGGTGCTAAAATAGGAGACGAGGAGGTAACTGTCAATGTTCTCGAACAATGGTCAGGACTTGGTCAAGTACAGCGGCCAGACTATGAATCAACCACTAGAAACGGCAGATACCCTGCCAATGTTATTATTAGCGGAGACGTGGACTTATGGTATTCCAAATTTTTCTACTGCGCGAAAGCAAGTAGAAGTGAAAGGGATGCTGGCTTGGAAGATATGCCCGACACCGTATTCGGTCAGAGTGGTGGTGCTCAGTCTAAACTAGCACAAGGAGAGGAAGAATACTTGCAGGATAGTATTGGATTGAATAGGATCAAGAGGGTGAAGAATCCTCATCCTACAGTCAAACCAATAGACTTGATTAAACATCTAGCAACATTACTTAGACCGCCTGCTGAGTTCAAAAGCAATCTTCTTATTCCTTTCAGCGGTAGTGGTAGTGAAATGATAGGTGCCCTACTCGCTGGATGGGATAGAGTTATTGGTGTAGAAATTGAAAAGGAAAGTTGTGAGATTGCTGTAAAAAGAATCAAACACTGGACTAAGGAGGAAAAAGATGAGAGACTTTTGGGATAATTTGAGAGATTTTTGGTATGATTGGGGTGGTCTTATTATTATTGTTTTACTGATCATAGGTTTATTAGCTGGTGTTCTTTGGTTGGGCCAAGCGGTATGTTCGGCCATGACAGCAAATATGGGTATGTCCTCCTCGTGGGGAGTAATGTCCGGCTGTAGAGTCCAAGTAGCAGATCAGGTGTGGGTGCCACTCGATAATTACCGCTTTTTTGGAGAATAAAAATGACACCTAGTTTTGATCCGACAATGCCCCCTCCAGAGGTACTGGAGCGGTGGAGAAAAGAGAGGATCACGAACGCCGGCCCGGACGAGTTGCGGGAGTTGATTGAACGCCTGCGACAAGAAATGGCAGACGGACTGACGCCCAGTTTCTATCTGCTTGATCCCGCCGCCGACGCGTGGGAGGCATGTGAACTTGCGTTATTGGAGCGTAGACGAGTGGCATTTGACCGGATGGCGGAGAGCAGGAAACTACGCAAGTGGCTGGAGGATGCGAAGAAGCACCAGGCCGAGTTCAAGTGGCTATTGACGCACGATGGTGGGGACCTTGGGGGCATCGGGCGCAAAAGATGGCTTGAGCGCAAGAACGCCTTACTTGCCGCCCTCGCAGGGAAGGAGTGATACGATGACAGATTGGGGAAAGATAGCATCTTTAGAGGCAGAGAAGCGTTACTATATGGACTGCCCTCATGGAGCAAGTAGTCAAGGCCACTGTGTATTTTGTATTACTAATACTGAACCCACTGAGGATAATGGATTAAGTCCATCCGCAAGGAGAGCAATGGAAGATGTTGGTAATTACTCCACTGCCGGCGATGCGGATGAAATGTGATGAGGAAAAAATGACTGCTATAGATGATCTAAAAACTGTTTTGAAAGAAACTGGTGTATATGCACATTATGAGGGATTTGATAATAGATTTATTAAGGGAGCACTTTTAGCATTACACACTATCGCCACAGATTCTTTAGCCACATGGGAGGCGCAGGTGGACCTGATGAGCCAGTCGTATCACACGCTGTCTGTGGCCTACAACGCAACGTGCAAGCGGCTGGAGGCGGCGGAGGAGATACTCGCCAAGCACGGTTGCACATGGGTGGACGGCGACTACTGCTGGAATACAGATGCCGCCCTCGCAGGGGAGAAGCCATGACCGGTCCAGACGAGTTGCGGGAGGAAGCCGAGAAGGCACGGTGCATGGACTACCCACAACTGGCCGTCATGTTGGATGCCGCCGCCGACGACTGGGAGAAGTTGCAGGACCAATACAATGGATTGGTAGACATAGCGGACGGCTTCTACCATAGGACCGTCGAACTTGTGGCCGAGAACGAGAAGTTGGAGAAGCGGCTGGAGGCGGCGGAGAGGGAACGGGACTTGGCGGTTGCGCATGACCGGCAACCATATCCAACGGCGGCGGCCTACGAGGTGGTGTGCGCCGCACTAGAAGATAAGCGTAAGCGGCTGGAGGCGGCGGAGAAGGTGAGCGGGGTGGATGAATACGCCAGGCGCATCGCCGCCCTCGCAGAGGATGGTGATGATTGGGTTGATGATGGATGGTCAGGACAACATGACTGACATGAATGCCGCCATGTGTCTAGTTTGTGGTGCTGTTCTACGAAGTAGGAGTCGACACGATTTTCAACAATGTGGATGTAGTAATATGTTGCATGTTGACGGTGGGGAGGACTATATCAAGAGGGGGGCTGTGGACATGGCTAAGGTGCAAGAAATACATACTGAGGAAGAATATATGGCCGCTAAGTTAGGACCCTATATAAGCAAGTATGGAAGTAAACTAAAAGAGGCTTACAGAGAATGGAATGATCTACATGGGAGAATGGAATGAGTATAGAAGCACTTATTGGCAGAGACTTTGAACTTGTTGGTCATGGTAGGTATCTTAGAGCAGACGAACACGATAGTCTTGTGGTGGATAGAGAGAAACAGTTGTTTTTCTGGAACTCCAAAGGAATCTTTGGAACAGCTATGGATTGGCTTATCAAGGTAAAAGGATACTCTCCAGAGGATGCTAGGAAGATGGTTGTTCCTACTCCTATGGACGTGTTCAAGTATGCTGATACTACGTTAGAGAAAGAGGTTGTTGTTAGTGAACAGTTAGTGGAGAGTTTCTATGAACTTGGAAAGACTAATAGAAGTTATTGGTTGAATGAAAGAGGATACACAGAATCCACTATTGACTTGTGGAGATTAGGATTTACTGGTGAGTGGTATACTATTCCAATCTATCTAGATGGAGAGTTTAAGAACTTTCAGTGTAGAAAGAATGTTCCTAAAAGAATTAAATCTTGGTATCGTGGGATGGGGCCGTTACCCTTCAACTACGACTATGCTAAGAACAGAGATTTTTTGGTCTTGACAGAGGGCCCGGTTGATGCTATAATGCTAATGCAGAACGGCATCCCTGCCGCCTCCCACAACCTAGGAGCAGAGAACTTCAATCCTGCGTGGGCAGGCAGACTAGCAAATGTTAATGAGATTATTATTTGTTATGATAATGATCTCGCAGGTAGAATAGGAGCAAAAAAGGTTGGTAAGATTCTGGGGTACAAAGCTAGAATTTTCACTTTTGATGGATTTCCAGATAAATTTGATATAACAGATTTCTTCAAAAATGGTGGGACTCGTAGCGAACTCCTTAGCCTATTCTCTAATTCAAAAATGTATTGTGAGGTATGAATGACAAGTCAACATCTATTTTTCGGAATGCAAAAGCTATTAGTTATGGGTGCTCTTAGCGAAAAAACTCTCTTTGAGTTACAATTGATAAATTTTTTAACTAGACATGAAAAGTTAACCAAACTTATAGTTCCCGTTAGATTTCCTAAACAGTATAATAAAATAGGCATAGCTAATATCATTACTATGATAAGAAACATAGCTGGCGGCTCTAGAAGTAATATGGCTGATGTATATGCTGAAATCTTTGGTCTTATGGTTACAAGGATGGTACTGGATGCTTCAAAGAAACTCTATTTACCTGACTAGCTTTATTGATGGATTTAAACAGCTAGGTGATAACTCAATAGATATGATAGTGACCTCTCCTCCCTACTGGCAGGCTAGAGACTATGGTATGAGTGATGGGTTGGGCATGGAGAAATCTCCATATGATTATGTGGAAAAATTCAAGCCATTTTTTACAGAGTCACTCAGAGTACTAAAGCCTACTGGTGGTCTGTGGTTTAATATAGGAGATATTCGTTCGCAGGGAAATCATAGACAACGTGGACGCAGAGATACCATGCCATCTAACAAGGGAGCAACTTTTAGTGGATGGAATAATTGGGATGGGGACATGATGCAGATTGACGTAGAACATGGTATTCCAAAGAAGGGATTTATAGGTATCCCAGAAAGACTTATGTTTTTAGGGATGGATTGTGGTTTAACTCTAAGAGACAAAATAGTATGGGCTAAGGGTGTGCAGATGTTCGGTGGAGGGTCTTATGGTGGAACTACCCCAAGTCCCATCAAGGATAGATTTGCTACCTTTTGGGAACCTATTTTCTACTTCACAAAGAGTAGATTTAATTATTTCAATCACGATGCTGTAAAAATTCCTTCTCTAAGAAGTGAAGGATACAAGATGCCATCTAATGTATTGGTTATCCCTCCTAGTGCCGGCAGAGAGAGGTTTAGTATCAAAGATGCAAAGAACTTTGCTACCTATCCACCTGGATTGATTGATATTCTAGTAAAGGCGGGCTGTCCTCCTACTACTTGTGGAGTTTGTGGAAGTCCACTACCCATGAGTCCTGATTATGCTAATTTTGTTGGATGCAAATGTGAGAAGGCATATCCAGAACGAGGATTAATTTTAGACCCATTCTGCGGTAGCGGAACTACCGCTATATGTGCTATGAAATATGGAGTGGACTACATCATGTTTGATATTAATGAAGAACAACTAAACTTCGCTGAAAAGAGAATTGCTAATG
>Ga0315297_10001118_pt1 | contig 16260 bp, 9 predicted proteins | sample YL17G15_0_MG_FD_203628 | JGI IMG/M metagenome (GOLD analysis project Ga0315297, IMG submission 203628) | Sediment microbial communities from Yellowstone Lake, YNP, Wyoming, USA - YL17G15_0 | ecosystem: Environmental > Aquatic > Freshwater > Lake > Sediment | place: USA: Wyoming | collected... | reverse complement strand
TGATCAGTCTTTCCACGAAACTCGGGGTGCCCAGCAATCGTTTTAAAAACGGCACCCTTTTCGTGGGTGTCCCGACCACGATATGTCCGACGCGGTATTCCTTGGCAAACTGGAGAATCGTTTTGACGACATCTTCTCCCCGGTAATTAAAAACCGTCGCGCCCAACTGCTGAGCCAGGGTCAGCGTATTGGACAGCAGGCGCTGGGTTTCCGCATCAATGGCCGTCGGGCCCTCGGAAGGGATTTGCACATAGATGGCATACCAGTTCCGGTTCAGGTGACCGGCCAGGCGGGAGGCATACCGTAAAAGAGCCTCGCTGTTGGGTCCCCGGGAGCTCAGGCAGGCCAGGACTTGGTCCGGGTTGGAAGGCGTTTCTTCGGCCAGCGGTTCCCGGCGGCGGGAGTCAATCTGCGCCGCCAGTTCCCGCAAGGTGAGCTCGCGCAGTTGTTCCAGGTTCGAAGGGCGAAAGAAATTCGCCAGCGCCGTCTCGATCCGTTCCGGGGTATAGACCTTCCCCTCTTGGAGACGCCGGCGCAGGTCCTCGGTGGTCAGGTCGACATTCACGATCTGGTCGGCTTCCGCCACGACCCGGTCGGGGATCCGCTCCCGGACCTTGATCCCGGTGGCCCGTTCGACGGTTTCGTAAAGGCTTTCGAGGTGTTGGATGTTCAGGGTGGAAATGACATGGATGCCAGCGGCCAAAATTTCCTCGACATCCTGGAAGCGTTTGGCGTTTTTGCAGCCGGGGGCGTTGGTATGGGCCAGCTCATCAACCAGAACGACGGCCGGTCGGCGGGCCAGAACGGCCAGCAAATCCATTTCCTCGATGGTAATACCCCGGTAGACCATCCGGCGGCGGGGAATCAGCTCCAGACCCTGCAGGAGAGCCTCGGTTTCCTTTCGCCCGTGGGTTTCCGCCAAGCCGACCGTGACGTCGATTCCTTCCGCCTTCAACCGGTGGGCTTCCTGAAGCATCTGATAAGTCTTGCCCACGCCGGCGGCATAACCTAAGTAAATCTTCAGCCTCCCACGTTGCGACCGGCGGATCAGGTGGAGAAAACTATCGGCGCGGTTTCCATTCATGGCTTTTTTGACCTTGCGGCGGCCGGGTCCGACCGGAACCCCGTCCCCAGTTTTTTATCCAATTCGAGATTAACCATCAGAACGTTCACCACCGGCTCGGCGGAAAAAACCCTTTCCGATTTGCGGGACTGCTCCTTCAAAATACTCCTGACCAATTCTTCCGGGACCCCGCGGGCCTGCGCCACCCGCGGCGCCTGGTATTCGGCCGCCGAGAGGGTGATGTGGGGGTCCAGGCCGCTGCCGGAAGCGGTCACGAGATCGACTGGGATCGGATGGCCGGGAATTGTTCCCAATCGCGTCAGGAGAGTCATAGCCCGCTCTTTCAGGGCGGGATTCGCCGGCCCGAAATTAGTGCCGCCGGCCGCGGCCGCGTTGAAGTCCACCGCGGATGGCCGGGGCCAGAAGTAGTAAGGCTTGGTAAACCCCTGCGCGATGATTTCGCTTCCGATGATATTACCCGTACCGTCAGGGAGCAACCAGCCGTTCGCCGTGCGGGGCGATGCGGCCTGGCCCAGGATGAAAATCGCCAGGGGATACAACAGGCTGCAGATAACCAGGGTAGCCCCGATGATCCGCGCGATAGCACCGAGGTGGGACACGATGTTTTGGTCGATCCGCTTATCCACTTCTTCCTCCTAGAGCAGCCCGGTTATCCCCAGCACCAGATCAATCAGCTTGATGCCGATAAAAGGTGCGATGACGCCGCCGAGCCCATACACGAGCAGGTTCCGGCGGAGAATTACGTCAGCTCCCAGCGGGCGGTACCTTACCCCCCTGATCGCGATGGGGATGAGGAGCGGGATGATAATCGCGTTGAAGATGAGGGCCGAGAGGATGGCGCTTTGGGGTGTCGAGAGACCCATGATGTTCAAGGCGGACAACTGCGGCAGGGCCAGCATGAACATGGCCGGGACAATGGCAAAATACTTGGCCACGTCGTTGGCGATGGAAAACGTGGTGAGCGCGCCGCGGGTGATGAGGAGTTGCTTGCCGATTTCGATCACCTCGATCAGCTTGGTCGGATCGCTGTCCAGGTCCACCATGTTCCCGGCTTCCTTGGCCGCCTGGGTCCCGGAATTCATGGCTACCCCGATATCCGCCTGGGCCAGGGCCGGGGCGTCATTGGTCCCATCTCCCATCATGGCCACGAGCCGCCCGTTCCGCTGTTCCCTGCGAATGTACTCGAGCTTGTCCTCGGGCTTGGCTTCAGCGAGGAAATCATCCACTCCGGCTTCCCCGGCAATCGCGGCCGCGGTGAGGGGGTTGTCGCCGGTTACCATCACTACCCGTAACCCCATGGCCCTGAGCCGGACGAAACGGTCATGGATCCCGGGTTTGAGGACATCGGAAAGCGCCACCACCCCGAGCATCTCCTTGTCTTCCGCGACCACGATGGGTGTGCTCCCACCCCGGGCGACCCGCTCGACCAGTTCCGCTAAGCCGTTTGGGATGGCCCCCCCCTGGTTCGTCACCAGGCTCTTGATCGCATCGGGCGCCCCCTTGCGAAATTGCTTACCGTCCGGGGTATTCAGGCCGGACAGGCGGGTATGGGCGGAAAACGGGATAATTTCCGCTTCAGGCGTCTCGCGGGGAGCCTTCCCTTCCATGGTCTTTTCGCCCAGTGACAGGATGGAACGCCCCTCGGGCGTCTGGTCCCCGAAGGAGGCGCACATAGCGGCTCCGGCCAGGCGATCCCGACTGATCCCGGGCAGCGGATAATAATTGGAGGCCTGGCGGTCGCCCACCGTGATCGTGCCGGTTTTATCCAGCAGAATCGTGTCAATGTCACCGGCCAATTCCACCGCCTTGCCGCTCTTGGCCAGGACGTTGGCCGATAACGCCCGGTCCATCCCGGCCAGCCCGATGGCGGCCAGCAGCGCTCCGATGGTGGTCGGGATCAGGCAGACCAGAAGGGCCACCAGGGTCGGGATCGGGAGGTCCACTTCGAAATAGCGGCCCATGGGCCACAACGCCGCCGTCACGAAGAGGAAGGCCAGGGTCAGGGCAGCCAGGGTCACGATCAACGCCAGTTCGTTCGGCGTCTTCTGGCGCACCGCCCCTTCCACCAGGGCGATCATCCGGTCCAGGAACGAGTCGCCCGCCCCGGCCGTGATCCGCACCTTGATCCAGTCCGAAAGGACCCGCGTCCCCCCGGTGACGCCGGAGCGGTCCCCCCCCGCCTCGCGAACCACCGGGGCCGACTCCCCTGTGATGGCTGATTCGTCGACGGTAGCCGCGCCCTCGATGACCTCGCCGTCACCGGGGATGATTTCCCCGGCGGCGATCAGGACGATATCACCTTCCCGGAGTTCGTCCGAGGTCACCTGTTTCTCGATCCCATCCCTCAGCCGGCGCGCCTGGGTTTGGCGGCGGGTCTTTTTCAAGGTATCGGCCTGCGCCCGTCCGCGCGCTTCCGCCAGGGCCTCGGCGAAATTGGCGAACCAGACCGTAGTCCAAAGGATTACGGCGACCGCCAGCGTGTAGAGAAAACCCGAGCCGATGAGAACCTCCCGGACCAGAACCAGAGTGGTCAGGCCGGCGCCGATCTCGGTTACGAACATGACGGGATTGCGCGCCATGACCCACGGTTTCAGCATCAGCACGGCCTGTCCCGCCGCGATTTGAATCAGGGCCCGATCGAACAAAGACGCCCGGCGCGCTTTTCGTCTCCGTAACTTGGCTTCTTCGTGATGAGATGTTTCCAGCGACATCGGCAGCCTTCTTCCTCCCGATTTACTGACCCAGACCGGATAAATGTTCGGTAATGGGACCCAGTACCGCCACCGGCATAAACAGTAGGGCTCCGATCAGCACCACGGTGCCGATGATAATAAACCCGAACATGAGTGTATCGGCGCGCAAGGTACCGGCGGTCTCCGGGGAAGGTTTTTTCGCCGCGAGTGAACCGGCAATGGCCAAGGGCAGGATAATCGGGATGAAACGCGACAGGAGCATGACTACCCCGGTCGCCACGTTCCAGGGAATGGTACTGTTATTCAATCCCGCGAAACCTGAACCATTGTTGGCGGCGGCCGAGCTGAATTCGTAGAGAATCTCCGTAAATCCCCGGGCTCCCGGATTGTGGACCGTGCCCGCTCCCCACAAGGTCGAAGTGAAAACCGCGGTGCCTCCCAGGATAAACAGGGGATGGATGAGTAAGGCAAGCAGGGCGAGTTTCATCTCGCGGGTTTCCACCTTGCGCGTCATGTACTCGGGGGTCCGGCCCACCATCATGCCGCAAATAAAGACCCCCACGATGATGTAAATGAACATGTTGATCAGTCCGACCCCGACCCCGCCGAAAATGGCGTTCAGCCACATCCCGGTCAGGGGCACGAGCGCGGTGAGCGGGTTAAGACTGTTGTGCATGCAGTTCACCGAACCGTTGCTCGTGGCCGTGGTCACCGCCGCCCAGACCGGTCCCGCGCCGTCGCCGAAGCGGAGTTCCTTGCCCTCGAGGTTTTCGGGGGCGGTGGCCACGGTGAGGCCGCGGAAAGCGACCGGGGGCTTCCGCTCGAAGTAAACGGCCAGGGCGACCATCACCGTCAGGATAATCGCCATCACCCCAAAGACCACGGACGCGTGCCGGAGCCTCCCGGTGATCCGGCCGAACATCCACACCGAAGCCATCGGGATGAGCAGGATGCTCACGCACTCCACGATATTGGTGAAGAACGTTGGGTTTTCAAAGGGATGCGCGGAGTTGGGGCCGAAGAAACCGCCGCCGTTGGTGCCCAGTTGCTTGATCGCCACTAAGGCCGCCACCGGTCCCCGGGCGATCGTCTGCGCCCCCCCCTCCAGGGTGCGAACCAGGACGGAGCCGTCGAGGGTCATTGGAACCCCGCCGAGAACGAGTATCACGGCCGCCCCGACAGCGAGTGGAAGCAGCAATAAAAAGGTCGCCCGCAGGAGATCACGGTAAAAGTTGCCGAGCTGAACCCGGCCGGACAAGCCCCGGGACAGCGCCGCCAGGGCGGAGATTCCCGTGGCCGCCGAGACAAACTGCAACCACATGAGCCCAAACAGCTGGGAGAAATAGCTCAGGGAAACCTCCCCGGAATAGTGCTGGAGGTTGGTGTTGGTGACGAATGACGCCACGGTGTTGAAAATCAGGCTGGGTTCCAAGACACCCTTACCGTCCGGATTAAAAGGCAGGTATTCCTGGAACACCAGGATGCCGAAAACGACCGCAAACATCGCCGCGTTGAACCCCAGCAGGGAGAGACAGTATTCTTTCCAACCCTGATCCTGTACCGCCAGGTCACCCCCCACCCGGCGGAAAAGACCTTCGATTCGACCGCGAAATTTACCGGCAGTCCCGGGCGGGTGCATGGCCCAGGTCATCGCCTGCCCCACCGGCCAAGAAAGCAGGGCCGCCGCCCCGAGAATAAGTAATGGCAACATGATGACCATTCTATCCCTCGGTCAGAAACGCTCGGGTTTGACGATGGCGTAGACCAGGTAAACTACGCAAAATAGCAGCAGGATCGATGTCAGCCAAATCATCAACCGCCCCCTTATATTTTTTCGCCGGCGAAGGTCAACGCGACCAGGACACCGAAGATAACCAAACCCAGCGCCAGATAAACGATCAGCCTCATAGGAATATATCCCCCTCTTTAGATCCGGTTTTGTGGTGAGCGGGGCTGGTGGTCCGAGCCGGTTTGGTCAGCCCTCGGCAAAGTGAACCAGAAGGTTGAACCTTTGCCTGCTTCGCTTTCGACCCCGACCTCTCCGCCGTGGACCTGGACGATCTCCTTGACGATCGCCAGCCCCAGCCCGACCCCGGAGGATTCCTCCTGTCCGGGGATGCGGAAAAACTGTTCGTAAACCCTGCCCAGGTATTCGCTCGGGATACCCCGGCCCGTATCAATTACCAGGAAACGGATCGCCTCCTCCGACATCCGGGCCTCCACTTGGATAGACCCGCCGGGACCGGTAAAACGCAGGGCATTGGACAAGAGATTGGCAAAAACATCCTTGATCCTTTTTGCGTCGGCCAGCGCTTCCGGAAGGTCGGCGGAAACCGAGGATGAAAGCGTAATCCCCTTGTCCTTCGCCTCGGGTAGAAAAGGTTCCAGGGCTTCACGCGCCAGGACCCCGGGTGATACCGGTTGGAGATCCAGGCGCGCCTGCCCCGCCTCGATCCGGTTAAGGTCGAGCAGGTCATCGAGGATGCCGACCAGCCGTTCACTGTCTTCCCGGGCGGCCAGGAGCAACTCCGTTTGCTTATTATTGAGCGGTCCGATCATTTCATTGAGGAGCAGGTGAATGGACATCCGCAGGGAGGTCAACGGGGTCTTGAGTTGATGAAAAACCGTGGCAACCACCCCGCGCTTGAGTTCCTGATGCTCGTGAACCTGGGTGACGTCCGTCAGAATAATCGCCACGCCGGTGGGTTCTTTCCGGCGGCCGGGTTCGACGGCGATGGGGATCACCAGGGGATGAAAGAAATGCTCGCGTTTCTCCACGAATCGCTGGACGAATCCGCCCTCACCCTCATGTTCCACCGAGCGGCCCTCGCTCCAGGCGCGCTCCACCAGCCGGGTCATCCAATCGAAACCGAGCTCGCGCACCCGGGCACCAGGGCTGAGGCCGAATCGCTTTTCCGCCGTCTCCGTGGCAATCTCAACGCGGCCGTCCGGATCAAGTACCGCAATCGCCGTTGGCAAGGCCTTAAACACTTCTTCCGTCGCCCGGCGGGTCCGGACAAACTCCATCCGATCACTCCGGCGGATCCGTCTCAACCCTTCCACCATGTCGTTAAAGGCTTCGGATAACTGGCCGACCTCGTCTTTCGAACTTGCGGGCAGGACCAGATCGAGGTTGCCCTTTTGGATTTCGTTCGCCGAATCGATCAGCAGGTGAATGGGCTTCAGGATCCAGCGCCGCATATAAAACCCGAACAGGATGGCGATAACCGCGCAGGTGATGATGGCCAGGAGCATCCGGCGGCGTGCGGATGACGCTTGCCGCCGGGCCGTCTCGTTGGCGTCGTACATGTTCCGCTGGTTCATTTCCAGAATATCCTGGGCCAGCCCCTTGATCTCCTGGAACCGCGGCAGCAGCACGGTGAAATATGTTTTTTCCCGCTCTGCCACGGGCCGGTCGACATTCGCAACCAGGGGAAGGGCTTGGAGGTACTCGGCAAACAGAGATCTAATCCGATCCCCCTTCCCGCCCTCACCCGGCAACGTAATATTGTGAAGTTCAGTATCGAGAGCTTTTTGGAATTCGGCGGTATACTTTTCAATATCACGACGGCCCTCTGATTGCCTACCCACAAAATAAAACATCACGCCGCTGTCGATCCGCTCCAGGGATTCCTTCATCTCCTGGAAGGCAATGACGCTCCGGTAATTCTCCCGGAGGATGACATCAATCGCCCCTCCCAGATCGCCGAGCTGAACCATCGTCAAAACCCCGATCACCACAACTATGGCTAACAGGCCGGCGAATCCCAGCATTAACTTTTGTCTTATCCCCAGCATGAACTTTTTCCCTTACCTTCTTATGCAATTGTCCTGCCATGGGCGTGCCAATGCCTATTCCCAGGAATTTCAACGGTATACACCGTCTTTACTCTCCCCCGCCTTGTAAAAAGCAAGGAAAAGGCAATCAGGAGATTGCATTTTGCACGGTATTATTATGTGGAGCAGATGGGGAGAGTGCGGTCAGATTCCGTATTGTTTACGTTTGCGCCAGAGAGTCGCCTGATCGATGCCCAGAGCCTCGGCCGCCTCCTGGAGCGACTTGGTGGCGGCCAGCACCCGGCGGATATGGGTTTCCTCGATTACGTCTAATGAAACCAGATCGCCCAACTGGGCGGGAGAAGGATGAGGAGACACGGAATCCGGCAGATATTCCACGCCCACCGTCTGCCCGGGAGAGAGAATGGCCACCCGTTCGATCACGTTGCGCAGTTCCCGGATATTTCCAGGCCAGTTATAGCTTCGTAAGGCCTGGAGCGCTTCCCGCGAGAATTCCAGGACCACCTTGTGATTCTGCGCGGCGAAAAATGAAAGCAGGTTTCGGGCGAGAACTTCGACATCATCCGGACGCTCGGAAAGGGGGGGAATCTCAATCTGAATGACGTTGAGCCGATAGAACAGGTCTTCGCGGAACCGCCCGTCGCGAACCGCCTGCTCCAGGTCGGTGTTTGTAGCGGTGATGATGCGAACGTCCGCTCGACGGGTCAGTTGATCGCCGACTCGTTCGTACTCCCGGTCCTGGAGAAAGCGCAGGAGCTTGGGTTGAATCGAAATGGGCAAATCGCCGATCTCATCGAGGAACAGGGTTCCACCCTCGCAGACCGCGATCCGGCCCGGATTATCCCGCAGCGCCCCTGTAAAAGCCCCCTTTACATGTCCGAATAGCTCGCTTTCGAGCAGTTCGGGGCTCAGGGTGGGACAGGAAATGATTCCCAGCGACTTGGCCGCACGGCGGCTCCAGCCGTGAATGGCCCGGGCCAGAACCGTTTTCCCGGTTCCGCTCGGCCCCCGCAGGAGCACCGTGGCGTCGGTCCCGGCGACCTGGCGGGCGAGCTGTACGGCCCGCTGCATGCCGGGATGGTTTGAATGAAAATCAATTTCCGGGTGGAGGCGGGTCAGGTCTTCCTCGAGAGTCTTGATCCGCTGTTCCATGCCACGCATGGCCTGCACCCGTTCGGCGACCTGAATTACCTGATCAGGTGTGAAGGGCTTGGGAATGTAGTCCGCCGCCCCGCTTCGCATGGCCTCCACGGCCGTATCCACGGATGCATAAGCGGTGATGACCACGATTCGGAGCCACGGGGCCGAGGCCAGGAGAACCGGGATCAGGTCGAGTCCATTACTTGTTCCGAGGCGCAGATCCAGAAAAGCCAGGTCGAAAACCTGGCGGGCGGCTTCTGTCTCTGCGTCCCGGGCGTTGCTGACCGCGGTCACCCGGTAGCCGCGGGACTCCAGGCACATAGCCACGGTTTTTCGGATGTTCGCCTCGTCGTCGATGACGAGTACGTTTAGTGAGGCTGTCACAGCTGTTTCTGACATGCTATCAGTATAGAATTTAATTGATGTTCAATCCAGAATATTCATTCCGATTTTCATTTGGGATCTTAATCGTCTTTACAGATAAACAAATGGGCACCAAGGTTCCGCCTCCCTTAACCTTGGTGCCCTTTGCTTGCGGGGTTCATCAGGCTGAGCCCCCTGATCAGTCAGAAACTTCGGGATTCTCGCATTGGTGATTCTTTATCCTCTTCAGATCCTCCCCTACTCCAGCACCGTGTAACCGCTCTCGGAGTGCTGGGTCAGATCGAGTCCGATTTCCTCATCACCCGATCTCTTCTTTCCCCCTCACCTCCTTCCTCCTAACCGATCGCCAGGCCGCCGCGTTCCTCGGTCCGGATCCGGACGCATTCGGGCAGGTCCAGGATAAAGATCTTCCCGTCCCCGACCTTGCCCGTCCGGGCTCCCCTGATCAGGGCCTGGACACAGGGCTCGACGAAATTTTCGTTGACCGCGATCTCGATCTTGATCTTTTTCAGCAGGTTGCCGTGCTCCACGTTCCCGCGGTAGACCTCCGTCACCCCTTTCTGCCTTCCGCAGCCCATGACCTGGGTAACGGTCCGGAGGTAAATCTCGGAATTGTCCAGTTCACTGAGCACCTTTTCCAGGCGATGCGGCTGAATTATGGCAATGATGTATTTCATTTTCCGACTCCTTTCTCTTCACCTATTCCAGAACCGTATATCCGCTCTCGGAGTGTTGGGTCAAATCCAGGCCGATGTCCTCCTCTTCCTCGGTGACTCGGAGTTTCATGACCGCGTCCAGGAACTTGAGCAGGACAAAGGTGGCGCCCCCGGCCAGAACCCACGAGGCGGCCACCCCGGCCAGCTGAATAAGCAATTGCCCCGGATTCCCCAGGAAAAGCCCGTCCGCGCCTGCCGGATTGATGGCCTTGCTGGCGAAAAGACCCGTGGCGATCGCGCCCCAGGTGCCCCCGATCCCGTGGATCCCGAAAACGTCAAGCGCGTCGTCGTAACCTATGCGGGGCTTCAAGGCGCTGACCGCGTAATAACAGAAGACCCCCGCCCCGAAGCCGATGATAATGGCCGACATCGGGTCCACGAAACCGGCCGCCGGGGTGACCGCCACCAGGCCGGCGACCGCCCCGGAGCAGATCCCGAGCACGGTGGGTTTCCCGTGCCGGCTCCAGTCAAAGAAAACCCAGGTCAACCCGGCCGCCGCCGCCGCCGTGTTCGTGTTCACGAAAGCCAAGGAAGCCAACCCGCCCGCGGTAAGCGCGCTCCCGGCGTTGAAACCGAACCAGCCGAACCAGAGGAGAGCCGTCCCGATTACGGTCAAAGTGAGGTCATGCGGCCGGATCGTTTTTTCCGGATACCCCTTCCGCTTGCCGATCACCAGCGCGGCCACCAGGGCGGAAACCCCCGAGCTGACGTGCACCACCGTCCCCCCGGCGAAATCCAGCGCGCCCAGCTTCATCAACCAACCCCCGCCCCAAACCCAGTGGCAGAGGAGGTTGTAAACGATCGTCGACCATAAGAGGGTGAAAACAAAGAAGGTCGAAAACTTCATTCGCTCGACGAAAGTACCAGAAATCAGGGCCACGGTGATGATCGCGAACATCCCCTGGAACATCATGAAGGCCAGGCCGGGTACGGTCCCGTTGGGTTCCATTCCCACCCCCGCGAGGCCCAGGTTGGCGAGTGTCCCTACCACCCCGCCCCGGTCCGGGCCGAAGGATAGGGAGTAACCCCAGAGCACCCATTCGACACTGATCAGGCAGAGGATGAAAAAACTGTACATAATTGTCGACAGGACATTCTTCTTCCGAACCATTCCCCCATAAAAAATGGCCAGGCCCGGGGTCATCAGCATCACCAGGGCCGTGCAGATGAGCAGCCAGGCGGTATCAGCCGGGCTGATTGCTCCCCCGGCATCCGCCCCGGCCGGAACGGCCCCAAAAAAGATCAAGCCCAAGGCCAGCCATAAGATTTTCCGGTTCACCTTCACCTCCTCCTTAAACTTGAAAAATTTCTTTCATGTTTCCGTCTGTTGTAGTTGCCCGATTCATCGGGTGCCTTTATCCCTCATAAAAGGTAAAAAGCAACCATCGTGCCAAGGGCGATAAATCCCGAACCCGGTTGGCTAACTCATTGAAGGGCTTGGTTATTTCGAGGAATTTATAAAACCGGGAAGAAAAACAGGAGGGAAAGATATCCTACATATTGGTAGGATTTTCCGGGAATTCCTACATCCTGGTATGAAACCGTTTGGGATCGATCTCGTGTTTCCGGATCCTTAGTCCCATCACCCGCTCGGAGAGGCCCAGGGCCCGGGCGGCCCCGGCCAGATTTCCCCGGGAGGACTTCAGCGCGTCGAGAATCAGGTTCCTTTCGATATTGTCGAGGGTGGCCTGGAGGGGCCCTTCGTGAACCGTTCCGCTGGCCTCGGCGGTCTGGAGGGTGGGCGGAAGATGGTGCCCGTGGATCACTCCTTCGTTGGAAAGTAGGACCGCCCGCTCGATGCAGTTCTCAAGCTCCCGGACGTTGCCCGGCCAGTGGTAGGCCATCAGCATGTCGATCGCCGGGGTGGTGATCCGGAGAATTTTCTTGCGGCTCTCCCGGCTGTATTTCTCCACGAAATGATCGGCCAGGAGCAGGATGTCGGCCTTCCGGTCGCGGAGAGGCGGGAGAAAGATGGGGAAAACGTTCAGGCGGTAATAGAGATCCTCCCGGAAACGGCCCTGGGCCACCAGGGCCTCCAGGTCTCGGTTGGTGGCGGCGATAATCCGGATATCCACCTTGATCGTCCGGGTTCCGCCGACCCGTTCGAACTCCCTTTCCTGCAGAACCCGGAGAAGCTTGATCTGAATCAGGGGAGAGAGATCACCGATTTCATCCAGAAAGATGGTGCCGCCGTCCGCCAGTTCGAAACGCCCCTTTCGTTCCCGGATCGCCCCGGTGAAGGCCCCTTTCTCATGCCCGAAAAGCTCGCTCTCGATCACCGTTTCGGGCAGGGCCGCGCAATTGACCTTGATCAGGGGCTGGTGGGCCCGGAGACTCTCGTAATGAAGCGAATGCGCCACCAGCTCCTTGCCCGTCCCGCTTTCCCCGTGAAGCAATACCGTGGTATTGCTCTTGGCCACCTGGGCGATGAGATCGTAGATCTTCTGCATCGCCTTGGAATTGCCGATGATGTTGGCGGGGCGGAACCGGTCTTTGAGCTCTTCCTGGAGGCGGATGTTCTCCTCCAGGAGCCGCTGGCGCTCTTCGGCGGCGGTCTGGCGCAGCCGGACCGCCTGCGCCACCAGGGAAGCGACAATCGAGAGCAGGCGCACCTCATCCTCGAGCGAAACCCCGGGATCGAACCAGCGGTCGGCGGAGAGGGCCCCGACTGCCTCGTGCCCGAGCTTGACCGGGACGCAGATGAATGAGATATCCTTTTTCCGGAGCCCGTTGCGGGCGCCGGTTCGGTTCAAAAACAAGGGCTCCCGCGAAACCCGGGGCACCACCGCCGGCTTGCCGGTCTGAACCACCTTGCCGGTGATCCCCTCTCCGACCTTGTATCTCCCTTTCTCCCGCTGGCTCTCGGAAAGCCCGTAAGCGGCCTCGATGAAGATCTCCCCCGTCTCCCGGTTCAGGATGGTCAGGGTCCCGCGCAGGAGCCCCATATGATCGGCCATGGCCTTCAGGACCGGGACCATCACGTCCCGGAGGTCCAGGCGCTGGCTCAATTTCTGGCTGATCTCGAACAGGAGGCCGAGTTCTTTCACCTCCCGCCGGAGCGGGGCGGGACGATCAGATTTATTCATGGAAATCCACGGTTGTTAATAAAAGTAAAAATGTAGGGGAGGGCCTGGTGCCCTCCCGAAGAAAATCCTGCGGGCGGGGATCCTTCGGCTTCGCTCAGGACAAGTAAACCCCGCCCCTCCCTGCTAATGAATCTCCCCTCCCTTGAGGTGAGGGGATGAAGGGGAGGGTGAAGAACAATTTACTCGCCACCCTCTCCCCCACCCTCCCCCCTCAAGGGGGAGGGAAATTTTCATGATGAAGTTTTTATTAAATACTCTTCTATAGCACCGGCAGATATTTCTCGAGCTCGTAACCGGTCACCTGGATCCGGTAACGGTCCCACTCGATTTCCTTGTTCTCGATGAACTTCTCGAAAACGTGATCCCCCAGGGCCTTTTTCACCAGCTTGCTTTTCTTGGTCAGCTCGATCGCCTCGATCAGGCTGCCCGGCAGGGTGTCGATCCCGGCTTCTTCCCTCCCCTCGTCGCTAATCTCATAGATATCCCGCTCCACCGGCTTGGGCAGGGGATAGTTGTTGCGGATGCCTTCCAGCCCGGCGGCCAGCATCACCGAGAAAGCGAGGTAAGGGTTGCAGGCCGGGTCCGGGAAGCGAAGCTCGATCCGGGTAGCCATCTCCTTCCCGGGCTTATACATCGGCACCCGGATCAGGGCCGAGCGGTTCCGCCGGGCCCAGGCGATGTAAACCGGGGCTTCGTAGCCCGGGACCAGGCGCTTGTAGGAATTCACCCACTGATTGGTAACCGAGGCGAGTTCCTTGACGTGCTTGAATACCCCGGCGATGTACTGCTTGGCGGTCTTGGAAAGGTGATACTCGTCCTTCGCCTCGAAGAAGGCGTTTTTCCCCCCTTTAATTAATGACTGGTGGCAGTGCATCCCGGAACCGTTGACCCCGAAGAGCGGCTTGGGCATGAAGGAAGCGTACACCCCTTTCTCCCAGGCCACCTGCTTGACCACCACCTTGTAGGTCATCACCGTATCCGCCATCTCCAGGGCTTCGGCGTAGCGGAGGTCGATCTCATGCTGGGAGGGAGCCACCTCGTGGTGAGCATACTCAACCTGGATCCCCATTTTTTCCAGGATCAAAATGGTATTGCGGCGCAAATCGTGGCCGAGATCGAGGGGCAGGAAATCGAAATAACCTCCCTGGTCAATGATCTCGGGCAGTTTCTCGCTCTTGAAGTAAAAATACTCGAGCTCGGGACCGACGCAAAAGGTATATCCCAGCTTCTTCGCCTCCGCTAAATTCCGCTTCAGGATGTAGCGGGTATCCCCCTCATAAGGGGTCTGGTCGGGATTGAGGATATCGCAGAACATCCGGGACACCGCGTCCTCCTGGGGCCGCCAGGGCAGGATCCGGAAGGTGGAGGCGTCGGGAACCGCCACCAGGTCGCTTTCAAAGATCCGGGCGAAGCCCTCGACGCTCGAGCCGTCAAATCCCATCCCCTCGGAAAAAGCCCCCTCGAGTTCCCGGTCGGTGATGGAGAAACTCTTCAGCTGACCCAGGATGTCCACGAACCAGATCTTGATGAATTTAACTTTTTTATCTTTGACGATCTTCAAAACGTCTTCCGGTCCCAGCTTTGCCATTTTTCTCTCCTTTCTTAAAAGAGCATTTTAGTCAAAACGATTAGTCAGCGGCATCCGGCGGTCCTTGCCCAAAGCCCGGGGCGTGATTTTGACCCCGGGGGCCGCCTGTCTCCGCTTGTACTCACTCCGGTCAGAAAGCCGGATCGTCTGTTCCACCATCTCCCGGGGCAGTCCCGCCCCCACCAGCTCCTCGAGGTCTTTGTCCTCCTCGAGGTAACCCTGGATGATTTTATCCAGGACCCGGTAAGGCGGGAGGCTGTCCTCATCCTTCTGATTGTGCCGGAGTTCCGCGGTCGGCGGCCGGACAATTATCCGGCGCGGGACGATCTCCCGCCCCGCCCGCTCGTTCACGTACTCCGCGAGCTGCCAGACCAGGGTCTTGGAAATGTCCTTGAGCACCGCGAACCCCCCGGCCATGTCCCCGTAGAGGGTGGAATACCCCACGGAGTACTCGCTCTTGTTCCCGGTGGTCAGGACCAGCCAGTTGAACTTGTTGGACAGAGCCATCAAGAGGTTGCCCCGGATCCGCGCCTGGAGGTTCTCTTCGGTGAGATCCGTGGGCAGATCCCGGAAAACCGGCTTGAGCTCGTCCAGGAAAACCTGGAAAATCTTGGAGATCGGGATATTGAAGGTCTGGATCCCAAGGTTCCGGGCCAGGGCCTCCGCCCCCTCCACACTTTCCCGGGAAGTGTAGTCCGAGGGCATCAGGACCCCGAAAACATTCTCCCGGCCCAGGGCCTCGACCGCGATCGCCGCGGTCAGGGCCGAGTCCACCCCGCCGGAAAGCCCGAGGGTAACCCGGGAAAAACCGTTTTTCCGGACATAATCGCGGGTCCCGAGGGCAAGGGCCCGGTAGATCTCCTCCCGGGGGTCGAGCTCGCCTCCCCGGGGAGATGAAAGCGCGGGCCGGGTTCCCGACACCCGCGGCCCGGCGGCCGTGACTTTTTTCACCTTCTCCGGCCGGGCCTCCCTGGCCCCCTGCATCTCCCGCCATCGGGGGTTATGCAGCCGCTGGTGAAAAACCTGGTCGAGATCCAGATCGAAGACCAGAAGATCCTCCCGAAATGCCTCTCCTTCGCCGAGCAGCCGTCCGGATGGATCCATGACCATCGCCTGTCCGTCAAAAACCAGTTCGTCCTGTCCGCCGACCAGGTTGCAGTATGCCACGTAAACCTGGTTATCCGCGGCCCGGGCGGAAAGCATCTTCCGCCGGTAATCAAGCTTTCCCACCTCATACGGCGAGGCGCTGATGTTGATTACCACCTCGGCTTCTCCGACGAGGCTCTGGATTCGAGCCGGGCCTTCCGGATACCAGATATCCTCACAGATGCTGACCCCCACCAGGGTTCCGCCCAGTTCGTAAACGGGGTATTCCTTTCCGGCCTGGAAATAACGCTTCTCATCGAAAACCCCGTAATTGGGAAGATGAATCTTCCGGTAGATATCGATCACTTTTCCTTCCGCCACCAGGGCGCAGGCGTTATAAACATCCCCGGTTTTGTCCACGAAACCGATCAGGGCCGATATGCCCTTGATTTTTTTAGCCAGTTCGCCCAGAACCTGGGAATTCTTCTGGACAAAACTCGGACGCAGGAGGAGATCCTCTGGGGGGTACCCGCAGAGGACCAGTTCGGGGAAAACCACCAGGTCGGCCTGGACAGCAAGGGCCCGCTCCACGTACTTGAGAATCAGGGCGGCATTTCCATTCAGATCCCCCACGGTCGGGTTGATCTGGGAAAGCGCCAGGCGTAAAGCCCTCATTTCCTTGTTC
>Ga0315297_10001117_pt1 | contig 16295 bp, 16 predicted proteins | sample YL17G15_0_MG_FD_203628 | JGI IMG/M metagenome (GOLD analysis project Ga0315297, IMG submission 203628) | Sediment microbial communities from Yellowstone Lake, YNP, Wyoming, USA - YL17G15_0 | ecosystem: Environmental > Aquatic > Freshwater > Lake > Sediment | place: USA: Wyoming | collected... | reverse complement strand
TGGAATTTGCTGGTTTTAATAGCAGTTAGAGTTGTCAGAACTACGATAAAAAATATAATAAAATCAATTGTGTTGAATAGCATTAATGTCCGATCTCATTTAGAATTATTTGTGCCATGTCTTGGCTATAGATCAATGAATCTGTATTAAACGCTACATGACTAGTGTTTGTCCATATTGGAAGATCAGAATATTTTTCTGTTAAATTATAAATTTTCACATTTGTTTCACGGTGTATCTTCTCAAGAATTTCATCAAATGTAATTTTTTGTGACTCAGTTAATTCTTCAAGATAAACTTTATGTAATGGGGTGGTGAATAAAACAACTTTAATTCCATTCTTTTTAAGATCATTAATCATTTTAATTAGTAAAATAGTCTGTTTATCTGTTGGTGGTTTTTCTAGATGAATTTTTGTAGCTTCAGATGTAACTCTCTCTGATTCTAATTCTGTATTATTTGCTATTTTTAATTGAGTTGTTATATCATATGTAAAAAAGGGCGTATTTTGAAAAGTTAGTTCTTTAGGTGTGGCAACCAACATTGAATCTTTTGAAATATGTCTAATGAATTCTAATGTAGTTAATTTTGGATTATTAATTCCAAAATCATCTTGATCGTTAGAAAATAGATCATAAAAATATTGTTTTGGATCTGGAAGTGGATAAGAATTCATCATACTTGGAAAATCCCTGTATGAAATTCCATACAAAACAAGTGTTGGTTTAAGTGATACTATCTTATCTAACGACTTTATTCTTCTTTCAGGTATATCACCTTGATATGCTAAATTATAGACTTTGTATTCATGAGTTTTTTTAACAATTGATTCTTCAATATTAGTAGCATTAAGTTGGCCAACATGACTTGAACCAATAAGGATGATTTTATTATCATTGTCAAAATTTTGTTTAAAAAATATATTTTCAGAATATGTTAAACGTGAAGGAAAGAAGTAACTAAATGTATAGAATATCGAAAATGAGATAATAAACACTATACACATAATTATAAGAATTTTCTTTTTCATTAGCAATCAAAAACATATCTCGCATAATTAGTTAATGTTATATTTTATCAAAATTTATCCAATTTTTTAATTTAATATTTTATCTTAGTATACAAAATTTCTAAAAAACGATGTTCAGATCAGAATTATTTTTAACAATTCTCTAATTAAGATATTGGAATAAAATATATCAAAGATAAATTTCTAGTTTTATAATTAAAGTAATTCTTCCATAAGATTCACAAGAGAATCTACAGCTTTATCATTATTCAGCTCTTGTAAAGCATAATTCTTGCCAGCGATTGCAATTTGCTCCCATTTTGGATTATTTATATCGTTTAAATATTCTTCAAATTTTTTCTTGTAGTTATTTTCATTAATAAAAATAGCCGTTTCTCCATCTTTATATCCTAAATAATTACCCTTATTTTTATCAGTTATTTCCATAAATGTTAAACAACCTGCTGCTGGAATTTCCCAATATCGAATCGTTGGAAAATAAGTTGTAGCTGCAATAGATGCAGCATATTTAGATAAAAGTTGAGGAAATTTATCATTAACATACTCATGTTCTAGTGTAGGAGTATAATCTACGTACGGAAGTTTAGTGCAAAGAGTTCGAAGCTTGTAATGTTTGTATGAATTTGAAGCAGGATTACGTATTGTATTGATAATTCTGGAATGTGTTTTTAGATTACCAATAGTTCCAGAATTTAAAATTCTGCCTTTTATTCGGTTATTGTACGGAATAAGATTTTGATATAGTGATGGTTCTAATCCATATACAATCGTCCTAAATTTGAATTGTTTTGGATAAAAATGGTGAAAATAACTTTCATGCATATATCCAAAATAATAATTAATTTTGTATTTTTCATGATATTGTACACTTTTTTCTTTTTTTGCCCAATGAGGATCATTTACTCTAGAAATAACTGGAATATCACTGTCTTTGATACCAAGAATTTCATCTGGTGTTCCATATGGAGTATTATCAGATAATAAAATAATGTCATAATTATTTTTTAAAGTAGAGATATCAAAGCTATTTCCAGTGGGAAAATATTCTACATCAATTTTATTATTTCTTTTTAATGCATTCATAAAAAAATGATAGTATGCATTTGCAAAAAAACTGCCAGTTAGAAATACACAATTTTGTTTATAAATGAAAGCTATTTTTATTTTCTTATTCACAGATAGTAGTCAGGATTTAAATTATTTTAAATGTGTATCTTACTTTTCATCAACAAATTTAACCTATTTGTATGTAGATTAAATAAAATAATCATTATTAAATATAGAACATATGGGCAATCAAAATTATGGAAAAAAAATCAAAAATGAGAATTGGGATAATTTTAAACTCTTTTGATGTTCCTTTATGGATTTATTTACTTATACAAAAATTAAAAGAATCAAATCACACTTCTCTTTTAGTCATAATTCATAATTCCAAATCACATTCAGAACAAAAAAATGCAAACACAACTATCAAAAAACATAAAGGATCAAATTGGCTTTTTAATACATATGTAAAATACGAAAAAAAAAGAATAAATTTAATTTCAGATTTGACAGAATCTAAAAATTGTGAGAAGATCTTAGATGAATTAACTGAAAAAAATAAAGCATATAAGATTGTAGAATTTAATGATTCTCTTAATATTACTGACATTAATCAGTTAAAAGAATATAATTTAGATGTGATAATTAATTTATCTTTCAAAAAAATACCAAAACATATTCTTGGAATAGCAAAGTTTGGAATTTGGTCATATCAATGTATGAATGATATAGATAAGATCGATATTACTGGTTTTTGGGAAACTTATAAAAATAAACCTGTCTCATGTACTATTTTAGAAATGATCAAAGAAGAAAATGATAAAAAAATTATTGATTTATCATTTTCGTTTACGGATCCGTTATATTTTTTAAAAAATAGAATGAATCAAAATTGGAAAAAAACAATAATTATTCCTAGAAAATTGAAAAAAATGTATGAAAGTAATGATGAATCATTAGATGAATGTATTAATGAATATGATAATGTATTAAATTTTTACGATCATAAAATATGTTTTAAACCAACAAATATTCAAGTATTAAATTTTTTCGTCAAACACATTAAAAGATATTTTGAAATTAAGAAAAAATATAAACACAAAATTGAACAATGGTGTCTTTTATTTTATTTAAAACAAAAAGATCCTCAAATACAAAAAGGATTTCAAAAAATTATTCCTCCAAAAGATAGATTTTATGCAGATCCCTTCATAGTAGGTAAAGAAAGTAGCTACTTTGTGTTCATTGAAGAATTTGTATACGGTCAAAATAAAGGACATATCTCATATCTAAAAATCAATCAAAATGGAGAATATTCAGAGCCTAAAAAAATACTAGAGCGTCCATATCATCTTTCGTATCCATTTGTTTTTAAATTTAAAAATGATTATTATATGATTCCTGAAACATCAGAAAATAAATCGATTGAGCTGTATAGATGTATAAAATTTCCTGATGAATGGGAATTTGTTAAAACTCTTATGAATGATATTGTTGCTGTAGATAATACAATTTTAGAAAAAGATGGAAAGTGGTGGTTATTTACTTCCACACCAGAAATGAACGAATCTTCAAATGATGTATTGAATCTATATTATTCAGATGATCTTCTTAATGGTGAATGGGTTCCACATCCCAAGAATCCAATAATTTCAGACGTTAGAAAAGCAAGATCTGCTGGAAAATTATTTAAAATTGGAGACAAATTGTATAGGCCAGCTCAAGATTGTTCAATAGGATATGGCAGAGGAATTAAATTAAATTTAATAAAAATTCTCAGTGAAGAAAATTATGAAGAATTAACAATTGGATCTATTTATGCTCATGAAGATAAAATTGAAGGGACTCATACATATTCAAATGATGGGAATTTAACAATTTTTGATTATAAAATTTTAAATGATGTTTAATTTTTTACAATAGCAACATATTTGACAATTTAGTCGTTTATATACAAAAATTAATTATGATTAGAAATGGCAGAAAGGGAAAAATGGATAGAGTTTATTCGAAATCAAGAATTATTATCTATTAAGAAATATCTTTTTAATTCCAATACAAAAAAAATTTTAGAAATTGGAGGAAATGATGGCTATCTTGCAAAAATTTTAACTGATTGGGGTTTTGAAGTAACTTCAATTGATATCAATCCATCTTCAACATATTTTGATGTAAAAAAGATGAACGCAACGAATTTAGAATTCAAATCAAATTCATTTGATTTAGTTTTTTCATCCTCAGTTATAGCACATATACATAATAAAAAATTACTATTCAAAGAGATTAATAGAATTCTCAAAGAAAATGGTTTAATTATACATATTGTTCCTTCAACTTGGTGGTCATTAATCACTAATTTTTGGCATTATATATTACTACCAAAAATTTTGTATAAAAAAATTAGAAATAAATCAAATTCAAAAAAAAAAATAAAAAGTAGCGATACAGATATGATAAATCGTGAAAACAATAAATTAGAAACTATAAAAAACTTGTTATTTTTTCATCCAATAGGAACAGAAAAATCTTTCATTATTGAAATTTTTAAATTTTCAAAAGTAAATTGGAGAAAAATGTTTGTTCATAATGGGTATGTAATTCATAACGAACTAAAAGGTCCATTGGTTTATTCTGGATATGAAATATTCAAAAATTGTGGTCATAAAATTAGAAAACATTTTGCTCATGTTTTTCCGAGTTCATATATTTTTGTAATGAAAAAACAAATTAAATAATTATTTTTTAATTCCTGTAACACTTATCCCACTCTCAATTTCTTTAAAGCTTGTTATTTTTATCTTAGTATCTCTATACCATTCTTTGACTTCTTCAGGTGTGTGTCTAAATGCAAATTTTGGATAGTACCAATCAAAATTCACACCGACACTTCGTTGAAAATCATTGTCTTCAGCCCAGAAACATTTTAGAAAATGCCAGTAGATGAACCTTTGAACATCATAAGTTCCTGCTTTTATATTTAATAATGAAATGTCTTTTGGAATAATAATTTTTTTCCTAAGATCAGAAAGACTTTTTCCTAGCATAGTCATATCATGAGAAAAATCAATGCAATCTTGAACATTCATCTTGGTAGTTTTTGAACGAATATAATCATCAGCAAATTCTCTAATTGGTGCTTTTTTATTATAAACATAAATTGAGATATATCCTTGTTTAGTAAGAAATTTTGTCAGGTATTTGAATGAGGTTTTTGTATTTTTTGTATGGTGTAAAACTTGATCAGAGTAAATATAATCAAAAAATTGTTTTTTGAAAGGAAGTTGTCGTAAATCTGCTTGAATAAAATGGACATTTTCTATATCACCATATTTTTTATAAGCAAAGTCAATGCTTTCGCTTGCATCTAATGCAAATACGGTTGAATTTTTATTTGTAGAGTGAAATTTTGCACTATTTCCAAGACCAGTACCTGCATCAAGAATAAAATTTCTAGTTTTTAGAAAATTATTAAAATTTTCTAATGATTTCCATTGGAAGCGTTCTAGAAACCAATCTCTTTGAAATTCAAACCATTTTTTTTCATGATATGACTTGTGATAAGTTCTCCACTTTGCTGAAAATGCATCTTCTGTTTTGATAAAATTTTTTGTTTCATCTACAACAAATCTAGGAATACCATTTTTGATTGGAAATTTTTCATTGCATTTTAAGCAAGTCAATATACCTTCAATAATCTCATTTTTTGTATCTTTTCTAGTTTTTAGTGAAAGTTTTCCTCCACATGTAGGACACGCGAAATAATTCACAAGTGAGGATTTCATTATAACTTTGATTCAAAAATAGCCATTTAAAAACTTGAAGAATATGCTTTTTTGAACTAAGAATTTGCATCTTAGTATCAAAGATTTTTTTAATGGTATTTGATAGAGAAAGAGGAAAGTAATGAGAATACTAATAGGAGGAGCTAGCTCAAAGATGTTTCATTTAAAGGAATTCGGAGAGAATCTAAAGACTGAAGGTATTGAATACAAATTAGTTCATGATTTAGAAGTTCAGGATGGATTTCCAAGTAGAAAAATAAAAAATTGGATTCCTTCAAAAACTAAATTCAATAAATTGATAAAAGAATTCAAACCGGATGTAATTTTTGTTGATAGACAATCTCATTTTGGTTTGGCTGCTATAGAAGCAAAAATTCCATTAATTGTTCATTTAAGAGGAGATTATTGGTCGGAAATTGAATGGGCCAAGCAAACGCTATACAAAGATCCGCTTAAAAGAACAGTATTGCATTTCAAAGATAAAAACGCACATAGATGTTTTCATGGAGCATCAACAATTATTCCAATTTGTAATTATCTTAAGAAAATTGTAGAAGAACGCTATCCAGAGAAATTAGTTGAGACTCTTTACCAAGGGATAGATCCCTCTAAATGGTATTATTCAGAAGGAATGAAATTGAAACATCCATGTGTAGGTTTACTTCAAGGAGCTGTAATTTGGGGGAAATCTTCAGAAATGTTAATCTTAAAAGAAGTGTTGCAGGCATTTCCAGATGTCACATTTTATTGGGTAGGAGATGGACCTTATAGAAACAAAATATTGCCAGAGTTGGAAAAATTTTCAAATTTTAAATGGTTAGGAGCTTTAGAATATCCTGATAAAGTAAGAGAATATTTGAGCGAAATTGATATTTATGCTTTAATTAGTGGAATAGATATGTCACCACTAACATTACAAGAAGCACAGTTAATGAAAAAACCTGTTATTGCGACTAATGTAGGAGGGATTCCTGAATTGATGAAAGATAAAGAATCAGGATTTTTAGTTGAAAAAGGAAATCCGAATGATATTATTAAAAAATTGAAAATTCTTCTAAATGATAAAGAGAAAGCAAAACATATGGGAGATGAAGGAAGGAAATTTGTAGAAGAAAATTTCAATTGGATAAAAATCAGTAAAGATTTTATCAAAATTGCAGAAAAATCTCTTAATAGTCAATAATAATATTACCAAATTAGAAATAGTTATGATGATAAAAATTTTAAGAAAAATCAATTCAATCAAAACATATCTAAATATTTTTGAATCACCAATAGATATTCTAAAATTCAAAAATGTATACAATAAAAAAAAGAAAGGAAATTTAGTTAAAATAAGAGTCAAAGAAACGTTAGATCATCCTCTGTATATTAGACCTAATACTTCTGATGCACAAGTTTTATGGGATACTTTTTTCAGAAAATATCATTTACCTGAAAAATTAGAAAAAGATCCAATAATAGTAGATCTTGGAGCGAATGTTGGGTATACAATGGCTCATTTTGCATTTTTATATCCAAATTCTAAAATTATAGGAGTTGAGTTAGATGAGCAAAATTATCTTTTGGCACAAAAAAATTTAGAATCTCTGAAAGACAGGTGTGAATTAATTAATGCTGGAATTTGGTCAAAAGATGAAACTGTTAGTTATGAAGGAACATCTGAATGGGGATTTAAAATTGTAAATAATGGAAAAAATAATGTATCCGCAATTACAATGGATAGTTTACAGAAAAGATATAATTTAAAAAAAATCAGTCTGTTAAAAGTCGATATAGAAGGAGCTGAGATTGAAATTTTTGAAAATCCTGGTCAGTGGATAAATTTGGTTAAACAAATTAAAATGGAAATACATCCTCCAGCAACAATTGAAGAAATGAGTGAAAAACTAGAAAAATTTGGATTTAAAGTTACAAAAGACAACGTTCACCCTTATGCAATTAATGCGATCAGGGTTTAGTTTCCAAGAGTAGTTTTTGGATTAAATTCGCTAGTTACAAACATCCTATACCAAATTTCAAAAGATAATAAACCTAAAAATTTATTGACATACCTAACATCAAGATCTTTTCTGTCGATGTGTTTTAAAATCCAATTTTTATTTAACCATCCATCTTGAACCATTCTGGAATCAGATAGGTATTGTTTACATATTTCATGACCATAGTTATTCCATAGATTTATTGTATTTACAGAAAAACCTAATTTTTGATCATCAAAAAATTTCAACATATTATTTTTTTCAAGAATTTTTCGTAAAGGTAATTTACCAATATTCTGTGATACATCATATTTTTCCTTTATGTTCATGTGAATTGAATGAGAAATCATTTCATTTGATAAAAGTGGAATGATGGGTTTAATTCCAAATGAATCTATTATTTTTTTATTAAGAATAGAAAAGTTATAGAGTAGTTTTCCATTATAATCTGCTAAAAATACTTGCTCCAAAGGAGATAGTAGATTATCAAAATGAGGTAGAAGTAGATGGTAAATATCCGACCAATCAAAATTGGATTTCGGACCAAATATAGAATCTTGATCTTGGACATGATCCCGTTCATGACATTGAATGTATGCTTGAGCTTTTTCTATTGGGGTTGAATTTGGTTTAATCAAAGAAAGAAATTTTGAATATCTAAAAACATATCCTCCAAAAAGTTCATCGCCTCCGTCACCTGAAGCTAGGTAATTTGAAAAATTTTTTGCTTTTTCTGCTACATAATACCAATGAATATCCCAAAATGGAAGTTTTGAGACATTAATTGCCTGTGGAAGTTTTTCAAGATAATTTTCTATAAAAAGTACTTCTTGATCTACATCAAAATTATTGGCAATATTTTTTGCTCGAGAAGTTTCATCTATACTATCTGAAAATTTTACCGAAATTGCTTTAATTTTTGAATTTGGAAAAACCTTTTTTAAAAACAATAAAACTATAGAAGAGTCTATTCCGCCACTTAGTGAAATTGATATTTTTTTAGGTTCTGAATTTTCAACTGAATTTATTATATTTTTTGTAATGGAATTTTCAATTGTTGAAATAGGAATTTCATATTTTTGTGTAAAATCATTCCATTTCAGTTTTTGGAGGATTGGTTGTTGAGTGGGATCATATCTTAAAGTTAGTATTGATTTTAAAGATAATGAATTCAAAGTAGAGTCAGAGTTTTCCACGTCCAACTCCACGATAAATCAATCCTGCATTTTTTGCATCAAATTGATTAATTATACATCTAGAATCAATTACCACTGAGGATTTCATAGTTGATTTTAAGAATACGGGTTCTAGATCATGAAATTCTTTATGGGCTGTAACAACTATCAAGGCATCAGATTGTTTTAGTGGTTCCAAAAGATTTGATTCACAAGTTATTCCAAATAGAGTTGAATTTTTAAAGTATGGATCATATATTTTCACATTAGAGCCCATTTGACGTAATTTTGAAATAATTGGTTCTGCTGGAGTTAATTGGATATCTTTTACATCTGGTTTGTATGTTACACCTAAAATCAATATTGTTGACTGTTTTATGTCTGTGTGAGATTCATCAAAGGCATCTTTCAAAAGTTCAATTACATGATTAGGCATTGATTCATTAATTCTTCTTCCTGCTTCAACAATTGAGAAATTATCAAAACCAAAAGTTTTTGCAAAATTTATCATTTGATAAGAGTTTACAGGAAGACACGGTCCACCCACGCCAGCTCCGGGATAATGAACTTGGAAATTATATTTTGTTTTTGCTGCTTCTAATACTGTCATAATATCTATTCCAGATTTTTCAAAGATTAATGCTAATTCATTGATAAATGCGATATTTAGATCACGAAAAACATTGGTTGTCAATTTTACAGCATTTGCTGTTTTACAATTGGGCATTGAAATTAAATCAACTGTAAAAACATGTTTATAGATTTTTTTTATAATGTTATGTGTTTTTTGATCTATAGCTCCGACTAACCTAGGTAATCTCTCAAAATCATTAAGAATTTGTCCAGGGTTTGCAGTTTCTGGACATACACCTATACTGAAATTTTTTCCTGCAATTAGCTTGAGATCATTTCCTTCTATTATTGATTTTAATTCATTCTCAATAAAACCTGGCTCAATTGTACTTTCAACAATTACTATAGACCCTGAAGATAGAAAATCATGGAGTTGTCGTCCTACTGAACGTAAGGCATTATAATTTGGTACATTGTAGTTATCCATTGGAGTAGGTAGTGATAAGACTATTACATCTGATTGAGGAACAGCATCTTGAATTTTAGTTGTTGCAGAAAACTTTTTTTCTTTTAAAACTTTTTCAAAGATTGTAGGATATCCTGGTTCATCTTTTAAAGGAAATTCACCTTGATTAACCATATCAACTAGTTCAGAATTAATATCAAGACCAATTGTAGACAGACCGGAATTGGCAAAGGACAGAGCAGTTGGAAGACCTATTCTTCCAATTCCAATTACACATATCTTGAGTGAGCCTGATTGGATGTTATTATTGAATTCAGATTCACTCATTTCTAGAACATTTTTCATTTCTGACTTACAATTTCACACAATTTACTTGTTTTTTAGTTTTATTAATGATGAAGATTTAAAGATTGGAAAATTTTAGCGACGACGTGAAGTTTGTAGTAACTGGTGGGGCTGGATTTATTGGAAACAACATAGTAAGACAACTCCTTAAGCAAAATCACACCCCAATTGTAATTGATAGCTTATATCGAGGAAATATCGAGAATATTTCATCACTCGATGTTGAATTTCATAAAGTTGACATAAGAGATTTTAACCAACTTAGAGACATATTAAAAAATTCTGATGGCGTATTCCATGAAGCTGCCCTTACTGACGTTCAAGAGTCATTTACAAAGCAACAAGAATACATTGATGTTAATGTAAAAGGAACTGAAAATATATTTAGAATTGCAAAAGAGTTTGACTTGAAAGTTGTTTATGCAAGTAGTTCAAGTATTTATGGAAACCCAAAAAAAATCCCAATAAAAGAGAATAGTGAACGTAATCCAATCAACCCATATGGAAAAACAAAATTAGATGACGAATTTCTTGCCGAAAAATATTCTAAAGATAATGTTTCCATTATAGGTCTTAGATATTTTAATGTCTACGGAAAGGGTCAAACGGGTTCATATGCTGGTGTAATTACAAAATTTATCGATAAACTAAAGCAAGAAAAGTCCCCAATAATTTTTGGCTCTGGTACACAATTAAGAGATTTTATTTTTGTTGAAGATGTTGCACTTGCAAACATAGTTGCCATGCAAAGTAATGTCGAAAGTGGATTTTTTAATATCGGTACAGGCGTTACAACTTCAATTCAGCAGCTTGCAAAAATAATAATTAAATTATCGGGTTTAAAACTAGAGATACAATATGAAAAAGCATTAGACGGTGATGTGCAGTCTAGTCAGGCAGAAACTAGTCTAACTGAATCTATATTAAAATGGAAGTATTCTGTGGGATTAAAAGAAGGACTAGCAAAATTTTTTATCTAAACTAGATTTTTATAAAAATCAGCATATTTAGAAATTAATTTTTCCCAAGTAAAATTTTTAATTATAAAGTCATATGCATGTTCTGTCATTTTTGATGCTTTTTCTTTGTCTTCCAATAAGGAATTAATTGCATCAAGTAATAATTGCGGATCATTTGGTGAAACTAGTATTCCAGTTTCATTGTTTTTAATCACTTCTGGAATGTCTCCAACACTTGTAGCTATGACTGGAATTTTTAGAAAGAAAGCTTCCTTAATTGATTGTGGTAAGCTTTCCATTCTTGAAGGTACGATAAGAATGGAGGATGCCTTGAGATTTTTCATAGCATCAATCCAAGACATGTTTGTACAATAAACTATTTTTCCTTTAATTTTTGGCTCAATACTGCGTAAAATATCAGTTCCCTTCTCAAAACTGTCTCGTCCAACATAAGCAATTTGATTTTCAATTTTTTCCACATGTGAAATTTCATTGAATTTTTCAATATCTAGCGGTGCTGGAAGATACACAAAGTCTAGACCGAGTTTTTCTTTGTATGTTTTTTGAACTGATTTTGAATCAGTTGTTAGAACATCTGCAAATTTTAAAACTTTTGATTCAGAAGCACCAACAATACTACTAGTAACAATAGAATGTAATACATCAATTTGTTCTGAATAAATTCCATGTACTGAAAGAATTTTCTTTTTTGCCTTGACAAACTTCATTACAAACGCAGATGGAACATTCCATGCATGTACAACATCGTATTTTTCTCTATCAAATATCGCTTTTATTATACCAAAAATTACAAAGCTTGGATTTTTCAAATTTTTGATTGGTACATGTGGAACATGCATTAATTTTACATCAAACCCAACCTCACGTAGTTTTTCTGCCACTCTAAATGCATGGCCTCCAATTCCTCCTTCATATTTTGGAGAGATAAAAAGTATCTTCACAAAATAAAATTAGTTGTAGATAATTTAAGGTCTAAGATTTTTACATTGTTGCCTGAGCGGCATCATGGAACATCTGACTCTTTGCACAACCTGCTGCAAGTTCATCGCCTGCACCACGTCTCATTAGACCTCTATACAGGCCATCTTCTAATTTGACTCCTTCTCTTTGTTCCCATTCCTCTACAGTAATGGAGTATTTCTTTTGAATTCTGTCTCTATACCATTCTGGAATTACATTAAATGCACAAAATGGAACGATTCTAAGATCTGGAGTCAAATAGTGAATATCACATCTTTGTAATCTTTCTAAATCTTCATTGTATTTGTCTTGAAAATGCATCATGCCAAGGAATAATCCTTTGACATGCCATGAACCAATTGATTCAAAGGAACGCTTCATTAGTATATTGCCAAACATCTTTGCCAAGTCTAATCCTGCTGGTTGTTTCTTTGTATCAACAAATCCTTTGAGTTTTCTTACAACTTCTAACATTGTAAAGTATTTGTTTTTACCAGAACGAATCTCTTCTGCTTTATCCTCAAATAGTTCTAGCATTCCTTGAATGTCACAGAATTTGGTTAATGGAACAAATTTCTTTGTTTCTGCATCTTCAAAGATGTATGTTCCTGCACCACAAGCAAAGTGGATTGATAATTCATACTTTGGTTTACTAGAAAATGCTTCAATAACATTAGTTAATGGCATGCAGCTTGGTACTGGGAACCAGTCATCAACAGTTACTTCACCATTTGTCTGCTCTTCAATTCTTTGAATACAATCTGGAACTGTAATTCTATATTTTTCACGTTCCCCTTTACCCATTCTTCCAGTTAATGATACTGGTTGAAAGTTAACAGCGTGAACTACATCCATGTTCTTTTGCGCATATCGAATAATTCCACCTAGTTCATGGTCGTTAATTGATTTGATTACAGTTGGGACAAAGACTACAGTTGTACCGGTTTTTCTGCAGCTGTCAAGTGCATATGGAATTTCCCAGTGATTCTTTGGATTTGTTCTTGCAGTTACACCATCAAAGGAAAGATACAAGTTGTTACATCCAGCTAGTCTTACTTCTCTTGCAGCTTCTGGATCCATTGCATGTCTAATACCATTTGTATTCATCTGAACATGGTCAACACCTTCTTCTTTCATTATTTTAATAACATCAGCAATGTCTTCTCTGAGCATTGGCTCACCACCTGTAATCTGAATAGAGTTACCTGGAATTGGTCTTTCAGCCTTTAGAGTCTTCATCATTCCTCTTACTTGAGTATGGTCTGGCTCGTACATGTAAGCGCCTTCAAGGCCTTTCTTTACATAAAAGAAGCAATACCAACATGTCAAATCACATCTGTTAGTTACGATCATGTTTGCCAGACCACTATGGGATAGGTGATTTGAGCATAATCCACAGTTATTTGGACATGAACATTTGTCAATCATTACGTTTGGAGAATGTGCACCTTTTCCATCCACCCAGTATGTACTGAATTTCTTGTACATTTGATAAGAACCAAAGTATAATTCCTCACATTCACCATGAGTTGGACAAATTTTTGACATGTAGACTTTATCTTCTCTCTCAAATACTTCAGCATCTAAAATCATGTTACAGTCAGGACAGATGCTTTGAGTGAATCTAATGGTAGATTTCTTTCCTAGACTTTTACTTGATTGATTAGAAATCTGAATTAATGCCATGACTATATTGAGAATTTTTCCGAAATGGTATATAATGCATTTCACACTTGGCCCCGTGTGGAATTTAGGAATCAGGCATATCGGGTTTAAATATCAAAACTGATCGACTAGATCGCATGAACATATCAGATAAGACAAGAAAGGCTCTAGAAAAAATCGGTCTTACTAGCTATGAAATTAGGACATTTTCATCATTACTCAAAACAGGTGAATTAACAGCCTCTGATCTTAGTCAAAAATCAGGTGTTCCTTATTCAAAAATTTATGAGGTATTAGGAACATTAGAAGAAAAAGGGTGGATTGGTTCTGATGATTCCAGACCAACAAAATACTTTGCAAAATCTCCATCTACAGGATTGGAGACTACAAAACAGAAAATGCAAAACGATTTTTCACAAAATCAAAGTATCATTTTAAATGAATTGGTACCAATGTATGAAAAAAGTGGAACAAGAGAAAAACCAGACATATGGGTATTATCAGGTGCAATAAACATCGCCTCAAAAATTTTGGAGATGGTTGAATCTTGCAGAAATGAAGTAATGATTGCATTACCTGAAGCAGGGCAGGAATTAGTTAGACAAGCATTACCAAAATTAAGATCACTACATGATAAGGGCGTAGATATTACAATACTAACTTCAGATAAAATTGACAAAGAGTCCCTCAAGGCAATAAGCAGAGTTGCGACTGTAAAAATCAAAAAAGGACTATTTGGAGGAGGAATAATTTCAGATAAGCGATATGTCGTAATTTTACTTGGTCCAGAAATGGGAGAGATGAACACATCAGATCTAGTTGCAATTTGGGCAGATCATACAGGATTAGCTGGATTTGCACGACAATACTTTGAATATTTATTAAAAGATTCAAAGGCAGTATAACATGGATGCGATAAATGATGAGACTCTATTTGTAGGAACTGCAGAAGCTGAGCATGTTGAAATGTATCTAAAGGCAATTTGGCACATTAAAGAAAGGGGTGAATCTGTCAAAATCAGCACAATTGCAAAAATGCTCAATGTTAGGCAACCAAGTGTTGTACAAATGCTCAAAAAATTAAATGAGAAAAATCTTGTAAATTATAACAAAGCAGGTGTAACTCTCACTCAAGATGGAGAAAGAGTTGGCTCTAGCATGATGAGAAATAGCAGATTGTTAGAAGTTTTGATGGATAGTGCATTAAAAGTTGCAATTGATGAGGAGATGGTATGTGGAATTGAACATCATATGAATAAACAATTTACAGATGCTCTTTGTACCATGTTAAAGCATCCAAGAAAATGTCCTCATGATCATGAAATTCCAATGGGCGAATGTTGTAAATCAACTTAAAATAAATTTCCGTGATTCATTTATCCCAAAGGATATATCATATTAGAAAATTATACTATACATGGCATGCTTTTGTGGCTGTGAAAGTTGGCAAAAAAATGATGACGGATTCAGAGTAGCATGTGTAAAATGCGGTCATGGACCTCAAAATCATGATGATGAATTCAGAGCTTCTGCAAGAAAGAATGAATCACAAAGTCAGAAACGTGATGCAGATTTTGGATAAATTATTCGCCAATAATTTTAACTAAAACTCTTTTTGGTCTTTGTCCATCAAATTCACCATAGAAAATTTGCTCCCATGGACCAAAATCTAATTTGCCTCCAGTAATAGCAACAACAACTTCTCTTCCCATTATTTGTCGTTTTAGATGAGCATCGGCATTGTCTTCACCTGTTTTATTGTGCTCATATTGATCAATTGGCTCATGTGGTGCAAGTGATTCTAACCATTTTTCATAATCTTGGTGTAATCCACTTTCATTATCATTAATGAAAACACTTGCTGTGATATGCATTGCATTTACAAGACAAAGTCCTTCTTGCACTTTACTTTTGAGAACTAGTTTTTGTATGTCAGGAGTAATATTGAGAAAAGCCCTCCGTGTTTTTACATTGTAGGTAAGATATTCGGTTAAGGATTTCATGATATGAAATTATCATGTCTGTCATAAAAATTCTAAGAGCAGGCTCAGAACTCAAGATCCTCATCATCAATCAAAGGGATAGGGTCATCACTGCCCGCAAGGCATAATTCAGGCAGATGCCTATTGAGTCTTTCAAGAAGATTGATAAATGACGAATTATTGATTCATTCAAAATGGTTGCAATTGATACTCCAGCATCATTAGAAAGTTTTAGAAGATTCGTAATTGGCAGCACATGTCGTTCTTATGCTCCAAGAAATTACTTGGAAGATCCAGAGGTATTTGCA
>Ga0315297_10001115_pt1 | contig 16301 bp, 11 predicted proteins | sample YL17G15_0_MG_FD_203628 | JGI IMG/M metagenome (GOLD analysis project Ga0315297, IMG submission 203628) | Sediment microbial communities from Yellowstone Lake, YNP, Wyoming, USA - YL17G15_0 | ecosystem: Environmental > Aquatic > Freshwater > Lake > Sediment | place: USA: Wyoming | collected... | reverse complement strand
CCACTTCTCAACTCGTTCTAAAATCAACCAGTCTGATAATTACGACAGTAAGACCAATTAGACCAAGTGACCATCCAACCAGGAGACTAATAAAATGTCCAACTTCCTCTTCCGCGGTGACGGAGCGTTCGATGCAAGCCAGAGTTAGTGGCCATCCCCAATATGCCCGAAGGCCCTGGCGAGCAATTCCGGGCTGACGCCGGGATTGGAGCAGGGCGGGGTGAAAGTGCGCGGCAAAGGCATCAACAAGGAAGGGTGCAAGGAACTGCACTGCCTGCCCTGGCGGGCTAGGCCAGGGGGCGGCGATCGAGGCGGTGCGTTTTCTGCGGGGGAGGGAGCAAATGGACGACCAGGTGCTGACGGCTTATCTTGCGCCGTTCTGGTTGGCGTGGTCAGGCAGGAAGCGGCTGGACGGGCGGCCTTATGATCCGGGGAATATCACCTGGCTGACGGAGTGGGCGTTGAACGGGACGGTGCCGTCGGGCATGTAGCCGGGAGCGAAAAAGGGCAAAGTCGAGGTGATCCGGGAGGTGGCGCGGAGGGCGAAATGAAGCGAGGAGTATGACCTGGCGCTGGAGGAATGGCTGGGGGTGCTGGCGGAGATCAAGGAGCTGATGGATGAACTGCCACCGGATGGCAACCGACGGCTGTATGCTCTGTGGAAACAAGTCAAGGCTCCTGGGGGGAGACATACTGGCCAATACACCTCTCTGGATCAGCTGCGTGACATGCTCATCCGGCTGAGTGAAACCTGGCCAAGCTTTTGCACTTTCTACACCGATCCGGCCATCCCCTGGACCAACAATGGCACTGAACAGGTGATTGGGCGCATGAAAATGCGCGCCCATACGGTACGCGGCTACAAGACTTGGCCAGGCATGCAGACTGGCTTGATGCTGGCGGGCACCAATTCCAATTGAAGTTGAGCTTTTTATGGGAAAGTCGTTTGTCCTGCCATTTTCTCAAACTCGCCCACCGCTGATGTTACAAACACTCTCATGGATTACTTATTGCATTCGATCATTGGAAATTGTATAATGATGTTGTTGGTGCAACCTTTCACAAGGGGTAACATTCCAGCAAGCTAAGCTGTCCATTGGGGACTGTCCGACCCCACCGGTGACGAGTCTCCGCCCTTCGGCATCTAATCAGCAACTTGGATTTTCACAGGAGGATGAAATGAATACCATCAAGACAAAACACACCCCAATTACGATCTTTTTGCGTCTCTTTTTGCTCGCGTCTTTTTTGATCTTACCGCTGAGTCCCACTTACACGGCGCATGCCACGGAGCCTGCAGAGCCTGTAGAGCCGACTCTAGCGCCAGGCGGAGCGCTCCCGCGCGCTTTGACATTGTACTTCAATGGTCAACAGTGGGGTTCGGTTGTTTGTTGGAATCCGTACTCTTCCGGCTGCAATAACGCGATGGCTATCGCCCAGCAGGACAACGCCCGTGTCATCATGTTCGAAACCCCGTACCTGTATGACATGCTCGACGGCCAGCAATATCCTCTGCTGGCGGATGGTCCCTGGTCATGGAACACCTATATGACCATGATCACCTTCAAGCTCAAAGCTGCCGCACATTGGAGCGATGGTACTCCGGTGACCGCTGATGACGTTGCCTATACCTGGGCTACCAATGTTAAGTACGGAAACGCTGTCGGCCTTGGCTATCAAGATTACATCGATACCATTGAAGCTGTTGATGCTCAGACGGTCCTGGTCAGGGCCAAACTGGATGGGCACGGCAAAGCTGTCAATCCCCTGATGGTCGCTGCTTACCTGAGCAGCAACTATGTCATCCAGAAAGCATGGACCCAAACACTGGAAGCGCGCACCGGCGGCGATGCTACTGCTTTACTAAACGATACCGCTGACGACGTCGTTTACTCCGGTCCCTATCACAAATTCTTCGCTGACGATACAAAGGTTGTCCTCATTCGTGATGATAACTACTGGGGTAAGGATGCTTCCATGTGGGGCAAGCTGCCAGCTCCGAAGTACCTGGCGCACATCATCTATGCCGATAACAACGCCGGTATTGACGCTTTTAAAGCCGGTAAAGTGGATGTCAGCCAGCAATACATTGCCAATGTTCAGAATTTGTGGCTCTTCTATAACCTGCCCGTCTCCACCTACCTTCCCGATGCTCCTTATGGCATTGGCGCCAGCCTCCCAACCGCCTTCTACAACCTGAAGTCCTATGGTTTGGACCAGCTTGCGGTCCGCAAGGCGATCGCCATGGCGGTTGACTATCCCACCATCATTGCCAACGCCATGACCAACCAATCGGCTACCTTCACCCAGGTTCCTCGATCAATTATGAACCCGACCGCTGGCGAACAGGCCCTGTATGACCACGCGGCTGTCGCGAGCCTGCAGTGGGCTGGTAACGACATTGCAGGCGCCAAGGCACTCCTTGACGCAGCCGGGATTACAGATACCAATGCGGATGGCTGGCGCGAATACCATGGCACCACCCTTCACTATGTAGCCACCTGCCCCAATAACTGGTTAGATTGGCAGGCCGCGATTGAAGTGGTTGCTGCCGCCGGAAAGTTGATCGGTATTGACATCACGACCAACTACCCTGAATGGTCCGATTATCAGACCGTCGTCACCAACTGGCCTCTCCCCACGACAGGCTATGACATCTTCATGATGTGGAGTGACGGCGCTGGCCCGACCCAGCCTTGGGGACGTATCCGCCACTTGATCAGCTCTGAATTCGCCGAAACCACGGGCAACTGGAACGGCAACTGGGGTGGCTATAAAAATCCTGCCGCCGATGCATTGATCCAGGCGATCCCCGGTATTACCGACCCCGCCCAGCTGAAGGCAGACTACACTGAATTGGTCAGGATCTACCTGACCGATATTCCCTCCTTCACGCTCATGTACCGTCCGCAATCGTTCCACACTGTGAACGAAAGTGTTTGGACAAACTTCCCTCACCAGGGTGATGGTACCAACCCGCCCGTCCCGCCGCTCGACATGACTGACGGTTGGGGTATCGCAGGCCTCTATAACCTTACGCTTGGAACAGTTACCTTTGATGACGTACCATACACCCACTGGGCATGGTCATGGATCGAAAGCCTGTATGCTGCCGGTATTACCAGCGGCTGCGGGACCAATCCGCTCATCTACTGCCCGGAGCAGTCTGTCACCCGCGCCCAGATGGCCAAGTTCCTTGAGCGGGGCGTGCATGGCTCGACCTATCAGCCGCCTGCCGTGGGCGCTGGTACCGGTTTCAATGACGTGTTTACGAGCTATTGGGCCGCCGCCTGGATCAAACAACTTGCCGCCGATGGTATCACCTCCGGCTGCGGCGGTGGCAACTACTGCCCGGATGACCAGGTCACCCGTTCCCAGATGGCCGTCTTCCTTCTGCGCGCCAAGCACGGCGCGGCCTACACACCACCGGCATTGGGAGCAAGTACCGGCTTCACTGATGTGTCTGTAAGCTATTGGGCTGCCGCCTGGATCAAGCAACTGGCCGCGGAGAGCATCACCACCGGCTGCGGGAGCGGCAACTATTGCCCCGAAGACCCGGTCACCCGTGCCCAGATGGCAGTTTTCTTAGTGAAGACGTTCAGTTTGCCGTAATCCCGTCAGGCATGCAAGAGCAATATTCTAGGATGGACATTCGTCCGCTTCATTTCCGCCTCCAGCGGACAGCAGCTCTGCCGCTTGCGACTGCAGTTGTTTGCCAGAGGTGATTCGAAAAGGTTGGTAAAAAACATGTTTATGTTTTAGACAAAAAGCCGGGCACATCTCGATTCCGTTTGTACTAACTGATAAAACCGATCTTGAACTTGGTATGCCGGGTAGATCGGAATCTGCAAAATTACAGAGGATTGACATCTGAAAATTATTAAACTACCAAGCTAACCGCAAATGGTAGCCTGGCAGTTTTCTATTGCCTTAAGTTGCGGGTGCTATATTCGAACTAGCGACCTCCAGGTTATGAGCTAATATCCAGAATCCGTGCCATTTGTGCGGCGGGCCCTGCAAAACAGCGAAACCGATGAACGCTGGTTATTGCTTGCCCGGCACGCAGCAGTAGTTGATCAACATGAATATAATAGCCATTCTTTTGTTATTCGTCAAATAACGCAAAACGGGCTCCTTTCTGAGCCCGTTTCAATTATTGGTAGATGGATCAACTCCACTTCAATAAGATACCTGTTCCTGATCCCGGGTAAGACCAATCGATGGCGGCAACTGCTCAGACGTAACGGCAGGTGCCGCACTCTCCACACATCTCCATGACGTACTTCCATTCAGTCTTGCCATCCACCATTTCGAATGATCCGGTCGGGTAGGTGATATAGCAAGAGACCCTCAAGGTCTGGCCAGACCTTGAGGGTCCCTCCTTGTATTGGGCTTCAGCGACTTTTTTGCTACCGTGCTGGCCGAGGCGGTTAACCTCGCTCGCCGGTACCGCCATCAATAGGTGCAGTCCGCAGCCGTGGCCTGCACCTGGAAATATTCGTACTCCGTCCAGCTAAATTCGACGTCGGTCAGGCCCTGGCCGTTCAGCAGCACCTCCCCTCCCCCTCCGCTGATAGTCCCCTCGAACAGGATGCCGAAGTTGGGCCAAACAGGACTGTCCACCTGGTAGATCAGCTGGAATTGGCCGTGATTATTCACGACCACGAGGGCATCATCGATATGAAAGACAGCCGCCTTTGACCACCTCTCGCCCGTATCCAGGGTGTGGACCTTCATCTCCGTCACCCAGGCGATCATGGAGATGTAGCTGCCGTCAAAGCAGAAAGTGACCACCTGGTCGTCCCCGATCATGCCCGCCCAGAGCTTGCCAAGATGCAGCACCGGCGTCACATCCTGCGGTATCGGGGGCTCATGCTCTGCCAGGCCCAGAGCCTGCTGCACCAGGTCGTTGAGCTGTGCGCGGCATTCATCGTGGGTATAAAGGCCCGCCTGGCAGTTAATCACCAGCTGCCGTACCACCTCGGCGATCCAATCGTTCCTGATCGACCAATCATCGTTGGAGGGGGGCGAGCCTGGGCTTGCGACGACTCTTCCCGTGGCCGGATCGATTACAAAGTCCAGCGTGTCCCCCGGCCTCAGGGTCCAGGACTCGGCCGTCCCCTCGGGTCCCAGCAGGACGGCGCCCTCCGGCACAAGACCATAGATATCACGTGTGCCGACGATCTCCCCGGTGACGGGGTCGATGATGTTCTGCGTCTCGACCACACCGATCTCGCCCCAATAGACGACCACCCAGCCCTCCGCAGGGTAGTCGAGCCGCACCTCGAACTCGGTGCCGTGGGCGACCAGCGTCCCAAACGGAGTCGCGACCTCATAAATGGCTCCCTCGTGCGGCATGACGAAGTGGTAGGTCCGGCCCGAATGCTGCCAGATCATGATGCCGTTATCGTACATCCCGACCTGGACCTCCGTGCCCGCATCCATCCTCATGACCGAGTTATCCGGGAGCACGACGGCCGCGCCGCCCTCGAGTGTTTTGAGGTACGAGCCGCTGGCCAGGGAGGCTGACCCGGGCGTGAGGTCACGGTACTCGGTCTCATTGCGACCATGGCCTTGCAGGATGCCGGGTTTGGCGATCAGCTCTACGGGGAAGACCCGATCTGCAGACGCGGTGACGGTGGTGGTGGGGGTGGGCACGGATGTGGATGTATTGACCATTGACTGGGCAGTCGGTTTGCCGGAACTAACAGCGGGCGATACCCCACCACCACAACTCACGGAAGTGACGAGCAACCCTAGAGATACTATTAGGGGGAAGAAAAGGCGACCAACCCGGTAGTTCAACATAGGAAATCCTCCTCCAGCCTCGAGGTGGCCAGCTAAAGCCTTAAATTAGATAAACTCCCCCCGCCGTTCCGGGGTTCTGACTGAACCCGGGGCAGTCCCAGACGTGATAATCCAACCCGAAGTATAACTATATCATTTTCAATTTTACTGTCGAACAACCACTCTGTCAAATACCGCTTAGAGAAAACTGACATTGCAGACCTCAAGTAGGTGACCTTTCCCCCAGCAGGCAAAAAGGGTCAGCTCGTCGTCTGTATTCGATCCTGTCCATTCGTTTTTACTATCGGTCAGAACGGTAGTGTTCTGGCTTCATCCCATCAGACCTCTCCTTCCCACTCATCTATCACCAATCCAAGAAATTATCTTCCCCTTCTTGCACCTTCGTGTCCTTCGTGGGCAAATCCCTTTCGTTCCCCCTCCCAAAAACTTCCACTAACTTCTCCATGAACTCCGGCTCCTAGCCGAGGCGGCCTCAAGCCGCCACGAGTCGAGGCAGTATCAAGCCGCCACGAGTCGAGGCAGTATCAAGCTGCCATCGTCACGGTTTCTCGTTATATTCAGCTTGGCACTCCCTGCCTCAGCCTCACCTAACGTGTCAATGGAAGCCCGCTTCTTTTACTGCGAACCCCTACCGGTGTAAGCTCCTGGCGGCCCGTAATTAATATGCGGGTTGCCGAGGCGATCAGACCCCACCGCGTTGGAGAGATCCCCAGCCGGGACGGAGGGGCTGAAGGTCTCCCAGGAGAAGTCGGGGATCGGGACCGTGGCGGCCGTGTACACATTCCCGCCGGGGAGCGGGCGATAGTCGCCGTGATCGGGGTCCACCAGTTGCGGTTCCAGGCTGTTGATGGTGTTATCCCTCAGCAGTTGCGCGGGGGAGCAGGTCGGGTTGGAGGGGGTGCAGCCAGTGCTTTCGTCCACGCCCAGGGGAAGGTCAGGCGGGCCGTTCCAGATCAGGTTGCCGGCGATGACCAGGTTCTTGTCAGCCGGGACCGGGTTGGGCAGGTTTTGGAAACCGGCCGGCAGTTCGAATGGGGCGGCAATATACAGGTGGGCGTACAGGGTCTGGGCGGGAGCCGGGTTGTAGATCAGGTTGTTGAAGATGTAAACGTTGCGGTTTGGGATGGCAGCGAGATTGTCGGTCAGGACGGCCGGACCCCAACCGCCCTGGGCCAGGATCGTCTCGCAAACCGGAAGTGGGTTGGGGATTTCGTCCGTAGCGTTGCAGCCGCGTTCCCCCTGGATAGCCTGGATTAGGGGGTAGCCCGGGTCAGCCGCCATCCCCACCTGGTAGAGCGTGTTGTAGGCGAAGAGGATATTGTATCCACCCGATACGCTCAGCCCCACGCCGGGGATGTTGTGCAGGAGGTTGTTGACAAATTTTATGTCGTAGGCCTCGTAGTGTACCCAGGGCGATTGCGTGACCGCCAGGTTGGAGGACTGCCCGGCCTGGAATCCCAGTTGGCAGCCGTGGAACTCGTTGCCCTCCACCCGCAGGGAGGCCGTGCCTCCTTTTACATACATGCACCATTGGCCGGCCGTGTGGAGGTTGTTGTTCAGGAAGTGGCCGTATTGCACCGAAAAGAAATCCACTGAACTGTGCCAGGCGCCGCCGATGGTGCTGTTCTCAATATATAGATACTGCGCCTGGTTGACCTTCAGCACCTCCTGCAGGTTGGTGCAGGAATCGTTATCGCAGTCCGGACCGGCCAGGGTCATTCCGAGCAGGAGTACATGGTCCACATTCGCCAGGTGGAGCAGGTTGTTGCCCGACTGGTTGGTTGGCAGGGGATTGCCGCCTGCCAGCGTCAGGTTGATCAGGTACAGGTAAGACATTTCGCTTATGTCGAAACCGCCCCGGATGGTGACGGTACCCGGCCCGTTGATGGCGCTCAGGATGATCGGGAATTGAAAGCTGCCATGCCGGTCGGCAAAGGAATTCTGGCAGTTATCCGGCTCGGCGGGTTCACACGGATAGGTCCCCGGCAGCAGGTTGATGCGGTAGCCGTTGGTGGTCAGGGTTGCTCCGGTAGGGATTCGATACCAGGCAGCCGTCAGCGTCTGCAGCGGTGAAGCCGCCGACAGGCCGTCATTGTTATCGTCACCATCCGCCGAGACGTATAGTTCGGTCACCACCGGCTCACCGGTCTGGTACACGGAAGGTGGAAGCTGGATGAAGCCGGAAGGTCCGCTCCCGGGCGTGACGGTTATCGCTGGTTCGGATGGGATTGTTGGTGTCGGTGCTGGTGTTGACGGGTTCTCCACGGGCGTTTTTTGCACCACCCCCGGCAGGCCGCAGGCCATCGTGACCAGCAGCATTACCGCCAACAGGCGATGGCAGGCGGGATTTTGTTTCAAAAACCAAAGCAATCTTTGCAGGTCATTAACAATGGTAGCGTTGAATTTAGTGAACATGGCATTCTACCTCCGCTAGCCTGAGACATAACGGCTGGGGTTAAGAAATGCAATATCCCCAGCTTATATCATTATAGTGAAACCAGGTTGAAAATACAAGTGAGAATCAGTCTTTCTCTCCCCCCTCCCTAAGCCGTTACCGCTTCCATCGTCTTTGCAGTGAGCTTGCCCCGGTTTAATAGACACGGTTAATGTCCAGAATTCAATTCGAATTCGGCAGGGCTGAAATAGCCGAGGGTGGAATGCAAGCGCTACCGATTGTACCAAACCCCAATATACTCAAAGATCACTGTTCGTGCCAGTGCATGCGTGGCAAACTGACCGGTCACACATTCAGCTTTAAGGGTGCCAAAGAAACTTTCAGCAACTGCATTGTCATAGCAATTTCCAACCCGGCTCATGCTCATCTGGATATTTGCGGATGACAATCTGCTTTGGTAGGTAGCAATTGTGTACTGGCTGCCCTGGTCGGACCGTTTTTCTGGCTGCCTGCAGTTGGCGGACTACCCGCGCGGCCGGCGATCGGCTGGTGGCCTGTAACGCGCCCATGCAACCCGTAGGCCTAACCTTAGGGGGAGGACATGACATTTGTCACTTGAAATCGCTCATAGAAAACGCGAGAATATGATTGATTGTGATTGTTATTGACCGATAACGAGCGATTTCAAAGACCCCTGATGAACACCATCCTCTCCGGGCTGGAACGACAAAATCAGATCATGCAGCTCTTGGCATGTAACCAGCGCATTAGAGTGACCGAAATCTGCGAGACTTTCGAGGTTAGCGAGGCAACCGCCCGGCGCGACCTGGAAGCCCTGGCAGTCCAGGGCAAACTACAGCGCGTCCACGGGGGAGCCATCCCGGTGGGGCGCGCCGCCCCCGAACTACCCTTACTGGAGCGCTGCCTTGAACAAGCCAGCGAAAAGGAACGTATTGGCAAGGCTGCCGCAGCCATGGTCAACAATAACGAGACCATTCTTCTTGGTTCCGGCACAACCGTGCTGGAGGTGGCCAAGAACATCCGTGAGCACAAGGGACTGACCGTCATCACCAATTCCCTGCCGGTGATCAATACCCTTTCAGGCCTGCCAGAGATTTCGGTGATCGTGCTAGGTGGGATGCTGCGAGGCAGCGAACTCTCGTTCATCGGTCACATTACCGAGCAGGCGTTGGCTGAGGTGCGCGCTGAAAAAGTATTTATCGGCACGCGCGCCATCAGCCTGGATCAAGGCCTGACCAACGATTACCTGCAGGAGACGATGACCGACCGGGCCATCCTGAAAGCCGGGCGCGAGGTGATCGTCGTAGCCGACCATAGCAAATTTGGTCGCGTCGCCGCTGCCCTGCTGGCTCCCATCGAGAGTGTCCACACCATCGTCACCGACGAAGGCACACAGCAGGACTTCCTCGACGCCGTGCAGGAACGAGGCTTGCGAGTCGTCACCGCATAGCAGTTTCTCGATGCAGGAGTCCGATGACTCCAACCGTCGGATCCACTTGCCGAAGTCAGAGACTTCGAACACCCAAATTATGTTACTCGAAAACTTCCGCCCCCAATCCAAACTCGTCACAAAAGTGACTTCTATTGAGAAGCCGCGCTTCCCGGCCTTCGACGCCCATAACCACCTTGGCGAGGCCTTTGGCGGTGGCTGGGATACAAAATTGCTCAATGAATTGCTCAACCTACTCGACCAGGCCGGGGTCATCCGCTACGTGGACCTGGATGGCGGCTGGGGCGAGGATATCCTCAACGCCCACCTCGATCACTTCAAGGCTCCCGCCCCTGAACGTTTCCTGGTTTTCGGTGGGGTGGACTGGTCGCAGTGGACGGAGCGGGGTGAGGCCTTCCCCGACTGGGCAGCGGGCAGGCTCAGGATTCAGAAAGAACGTGGCGCCGAGGGGCTGAAAATCTGGAAAGGCTTCGGCCTGTACGTCAAGGATCATAAAGGAAGCCTGGTCAATGTCGACGACCCGCGCCTGGCCCCCATCTGGGAGACCGCTGGGGAGCTCGACCTCCCAATCGTCATCCATGTTGCCGACCCGGTTGCCTTCTTCGACCCGGTGGACGAGACCAACGAGCGCTGGGAGGAACTGGGTAACCACCCCGATTGGCAGTTCCCCAGCCCGCCCTTCCCGCCGTTCCTGCACATCGTTGAAGGTCTCGCCTCCCTCATCTCTCATCACCCGTCCACTGTTTTCATCGGTGCCCATGTCAGCTGCTACGCCGAGAACCTGGCTTGGGTGGGCGCCCTGCTCGATCGCTGCCCGAACTTCTACGTGGATATCTCCGCCCGCATCGGCGAGCTGGGCCGCCAGCCCTATACCGCCCGGCGCTTCTTCCTGCAGTACGCCGACCGCATCCTGTTCGGCTCGGACATGGGTCCCTACCCCGAGGCCTACCGCGTCATCTACCGCTTCCTCGAGACCGACGACGAATACTTCAACTACAATGCCGCCCCCATTCCCTTGCAGGGGCGCTGGCATGTCCACGGTCTGTACCTACCTGATGAGGTGCTCGAAAAAGTTTACTTCCGCAATGCGGAAAGAATTCTGCTCAACTACGGTTAAGCCATGGAAAACGGACAATTTACTCAGCAGGAAATCTTCTCCCAACCCGAAGCTTGGGCCGCCGCGCTCAAAGTGATGGACGAAACCCGCCAGAACATGCTGGACCTGGAACCTACCCGTCGTTACCGGCAGGTTCTCTTCACAGGCTGCGGCTCCACCTATTACCTGTCCCTTGCTGCCGCCTCGCTGACGCAGGAACTGACCGGCCTGCCGGCACGCGCTTTTCCCTCCTCCGAACTCTGGCTCTATCCCCGCTCCTCTTATGTGGACGGGAAGTCCCTGCTGGTGGCCGTCTCCCGCTCCGGTGAGACCACCGAGACCCTGCGCGCCTGCGAGGCTTTTCTGGCTGATAAGCACGGCGACTTGCTGACCCTTACCTGCTACAACGATATGCCCCTGGCGAAGATGGGACAGTTGAGCCTTGTCTTTCCATCTGGAAAGGAGCAGTCGGTGGCTCAGACGCGTGCCTTCTCGACCCTTTACCTGGCCACGGTGGCACTCGCCAGTTTGTGGGCCGGGCGCGCCGACCTGTTCAGCTCGCTCGCCCGCCTGCCCGCGGCCGGACAAAAAATCCTCGAGCAGGTCGTCCCGCTGACCGCTGAACTTGGGCCTGATTCGGCCATCGACCGTTTTTACTGGCTCGGCTCGGGTCCGCGTTACGGCCTGGCCTGCGAACTCAGCCTGAAGATGAAAGAGATGTCCCTTAGCCACAGCGAGCCGTTCCATTTCCTGGAGTTCCGCCACGGGCCGAAGAGCATGGTGACAAAATCGTCGTTAGTTGTTGGACTACAGTCTTCAGTAAACGGAAGTCGTGAGGCCGAGGTGCTGGCAGACGTAAAAAATCTCGGTGGTAGAGTCCTTGATATGGCGGAGGCTGGCTCAACGGTTCGGTTTGAATCGGGCCTCGACGAGGCCATCCGCAATGTACTCTACCTCCCGGTCGGGCAGTTGATCGCCTTAAAGCGGTCAATATCCAAAGGGTTGAATCCAGATCGCCCGACGAATCTGGACAATGTTGTCAAACTTTCCTGAGAAGGAAGAATTGAATGCATAACCATTAGCGGGTTGAACCAGTACCCGTATGGAAAAAACCTAAGGGAAACTCTTATCATCTCAGAAAGGAGAATAAAATGAAAAAAATCTTGTTTCCCATCTTGATGGTCATTGTCCTGCTGCTGACAGCCTGCGGCGGAAAGACCGGCACCACGGGCGGCGGCCCGGTGACCATCACCTTCAGCGCCTGGGGCGCGCCGGAAGAGTTGGCAGTCTGGAAGCAGATTGTGGCTGACTTTGAAGCCGCCAACCCCAACATCACGGTCAACGTCGAAGTTTCTGACTGGGGCGCCTATTGGGACAAACTCAAGACCCAGTTGGCCGCCAACACGCCGCCCGATATCTTTGCCATGGATGCCCCACTCTTCCTGGATTACCAGAGCCGCGGCGTGTTGCTCAATCTCCAGCCTTACATCGACAAAAATCCGGACATGCTCAAGGATGTTTACCCGCAGACCTTGTCAGCCTACCAGACCCCCGATGGCTACTATGGTCTGCCGCGCGACTTCCAGACAATCGTCCTGTTCTACAACAAGGATATGTTCGACGCGGCTAGCGTGCCCTACCCGACCGCCGACTGGACCTGGGATGATCTGCGGGCAGCCGCTAGGCAACTGACCAAAGACACTAACGGGGACGGCAAGATCGACCAATATGGCTTTGTCTTTGACCAGTGGGATATGGAACCCGGCTGGAGTGAGGCCATCTGGGCGTATGGCGGCGATATCGTCAGCGCGGACCATACCAAGACCCTGATTGGTGACCCTGCGGCACGTCAGGCCTGGCAACTGCTGTCCGACATGGTCTTCGTGGACAAGTCTGTGCCGGATGCTAACACCATTGGCCAGTACGGTGGCGACCTGTTCCAGGCGAAGGTGGCTGCCATGACCCCGATGGGACACTGGGCAGTGCCCGGCTATAACGCCGGCGGTTTCAAGTATGACGCGGTTCCAATGCCCAAAGGCCCGGCGGGACATGCCACTAGCGTCAACAGCGCCGGCTTTGTGGTCGCCAAGGTGACGAAGTACCCGCAGGAAGCCTTCGATTTCATCAAGTTCGTCCTCAGCCAAAGCGGACAGACCCGCCTGGCTGAACTCGGCTTTGCCTGCCCGGTGCTGAAGACTGTGGCTGAAAGCCCGATCTTCCTGCAGCAGAGTGGTTCCACCTTGAACCAGCAGGTGTTCCTTGATTCCCTTGCCTTTGCTCACATGAAGCCGGTCTTCAAGGGCTATGATGAGTGGGCCTCGGTCGTCGGCGATGGCATGGGCGCCGTCTGGCGCGGTGAAGCGGATCTAAACACGACGCTCAACGATATCGTCACGCAGGCTGATGCCGTGCTTGCCAAGAATAAGTAAATGAACTAACCCCCTTACCCCCTTCCCTCTCAGGGAAGGGGGTAAGGAAGGAGACACGCCATGGACTACGGACTCAAACCGTTGGGACGTGAAAAGCTCTCGCTCTGGCTGATGCTCACGCCCACGCTGATCGGGTTGGTGTTTGGCGTGCTTGGCTCCATTGCGGCGACGATCGCGCTCAGTTTCACCCACTGGGATCTGCTCACGCCGCCCAAGTGGGCCGGGGTGGCAAATTTCATCGCGCTCTTTAATGATCCGAAACTTGCCAAAGCACTTACCAATACATTTCAGTTCAGCCTGCTGTATGTCCCCTGCGTGGTGGTCGTTTCTCTCCTGGTGGCAGTCCTGCTCAACCGCAAAATCCGCGGCGTGTCCATCTTCCGTACCATCTACTTCCTCCCGGCAGTGACCTCTGCCGTCGCCACTGCCCTGGTGTGGAACATGATCTACGGCAAAGACACTGGCATCCTGAACTACATCATCGAAGTATTCGGCGGAAAAGGCATCTGCTGGCTGTGCACCGATAATGTTCTCCTTGCACTTATCATTGTCAATGTCTGGGGTGCGATCGGTGAAGGCATGATCATTTTCCTCGCCGGCCTGACTGCCGTCCCGAGGGAATATTACGAAGCGGCCATGCTAGACGGCGCAGGCGGGTCCCAGCAGTTTTTCCATATCACCCTCCCGCTGGTAACGCCCAGCATCTTCTTCCAGACGCTCATGTCCACCATCAACGCTTTTCAAGCCTATGATTATATCTACATGCTCACCCGCCGCGGCCAAGGCGACAGTTCCTTCCCAGTGGTGGTTTATTCCATTTACCGGAATGCCTGGACATTCTTCAATTACGGTGGCGCCAGCGCCCAAGCCATAGAACTTGCCATATTCGTCATTCTCCTGATGGCCTTTTATTTCTGGTTGGAAAAACGCTACGTGGTGTACGAGTAGGAGGCCGCCATGACCAAGAAGACCCAAAAACTCATCCTCGATATTGTCACTTATGCCCTCCTCATCCTCGGCTCGGTTATCATGGTGGGCCCCTTCCTCTGGATGGTCTCGACCTCCTTCAAACTTCCCGCAGATCAGTTCACCCGCACCCTGATCCCACCCACCTGGACCCTGGAAAATTTCCGCGATCTCTTTGCCGTAGATATCGACTTCCCCCTGTTGTTCTTCAACAGCACCTACATCTCGATCTTTATCGCCATCGGCCAATTGATTACCTGCGCCATGGCGGCCTTCTGTTTTGCCGTGGTCAAATTCAAAGGTCGTAACTTGCTTTTCACTTTATTGCTGATCACGCTTATGATCCCTTCGCAGGTAACCCTGATCCCTAACTTTATCATCTTTAAGTTGCTCGGTCTGATCGGAACGAGTGTCCCGCTCTGGCTGCCCGCATTCTGGGGCGGAGCGTTCGGGACCTTTTTACTGCGCCAGTATTTCCTGACCATTCCGCGCGATCTCGTGGATGCCGCCCGCATGGACGGTGCGTCATTGTTCCGGATTTTCTGGGATATCTACATGCCGCTCTCCAAGCCCGCTCTGGCCGCTCTGGTGATCTTCACCTTCCAAGGCGCATGGAATGACCTGCTGCATCCACTGGTCTACATGCCGGCGGTCCCGAACACCACCCTCACGGTGGGACTGGCCTTCTTCCAGCAGCAACTCACTCTGGGCGGCAAGTTCACCGTCTTGATGGCCGGTGCGCTCATCAGCATCCTGCCCCTGGTGATTGTCTTTTTCCTGGCGCAGAAACAATTCATCGAAGGCATTGCCTTGAGCGGTGTGAAACGATAAATGGGTATGCAATTCGGACAAGGAGACCTATGACCAAAATCACCTTCATCGGCGCAGGCAGTCTCGGCTTCACCTCCGAACTGGTGCGTGACATTCTGACCTTCCCGCTGCTCGAGGACGCCCACATCACTCTGATGGATATCAACGCCGAACGGCTGGAGTTTGCCCGGCAGGCCGTGGTCAAACTGATCGAAGCCGGCAGGCGCCCGGCGACCGTTTCCGCTACGCTCGACCGGGCCGAGGCGCTCAAGGATGCCGAAGTGGTCCTGACCACCATCCTGGCTGGCAGCACCGAGGTCTGGCGCCACGACATCGAGATCCCCAAGAAATACAGTGTGGATACCTGCGTCGGCGACACGCGCGGCCCGAGCGGAATTTTCCGCTTCCTGCGCACCCTGCCGCCGATGATGGACATCGTGCGCGATATGGAGAAATTCTGTCCGAACGCCGTTTTGCTCAACTACACCAACCCGATGGCCATGCTGTGCGGTGCCCTGCAGCGTTTGACCCACATCCCGGTCACCGGGCTATGTCATTCGGTCCAGGGTACAGCCATGATGCTGGCCGGGTGGATCGGGGCGGCGCCCAATGAGATTGACTACACCTGCGCTGGCATCAACCACCAAGCCTGGTACATCGAGTACAAGTGGAACGGCCAGGATGCCTACCCGCTCATCCACAAGGTCATCACCGAACGCCCGGAGGTCTACAACGAGGAGATCGTCCGCAACGAGATGTACCTGGCGCTCGGCTACTACGTGACCGAGTCGAGCGGGCACAACTCGGAGTACAACTGGTGGTTCCGCAAGCGCCCCGACCTGATCGAGAAGTACTGCACCCATGGCACCGGCTGGAACCCCGGCGAGTACGCCTACATCCTGAAGGAATACCAGAACGCTGAGGCCACCTGGAAGGACATCTTCAAGGAACGCCTGGCCGCTCCGCTGACCCTGGCAGACATCCAGCGCGGCCTGGAATACGCCGCCTACATCATCAACGCCTTGAAGGGCGGCGAGGCCTTCAAGTTTAACGGCAACGTCCGCAACACTCTCCTAATCACCAACCTGCCCGAAGGCGCCTGCGTGGAAGTCCCGGTCTACGTGGACAAGGCCGGCTTTCATCCTAGCCACATCGGCGCGCTGCCGCGCGAATGCGCCCTGCTGACACAGCTCTCGAGCGGAATCGAGGAGATGGCAATCACCGCCGCCCTGACCAGCGACCCGACGATGGTTTATCGTGCCATCTGCCATGACCCGCTGACGGCTGCTGTGCTCTCGCTGGCCGAGATAAAAACCATGGTCAACG
>Ga0315297_10001112_pt1 | contig 16325 bp, 14 predicted proteins | sample YL17G15_0_MG_FD_203628 | JGI IMG/M metagenome (GOLD analysis project Ga0315297, IMG submission 203628) | Sediment microbial communities from Yellowstone Lake, YNP, Wyoming, USA - YL17G15_0 | ecosystem: Environmental > Aquatic > Freshwater > Lake > Sediment | place: USA: Wyoming | collected... | reverse complement strand
CCTGATTGGCAGGAGCGTCACGCGTGGACTCGGGGCAGGAGCTCTACCAGAAGTTGGAGAGGCCGCCGCGAGAGAGAACGAGAACGATATCAAAGAGTTCCTGAAGGGAGCGAATATCGTCTTCGTTACAGCCGGTATGGGTGGAGGAACCGGGACCGGATCTGCCCACTTTGTTGCACAGATCGCGAAGGCCAACCAGGCGCTCGTGCTCGGCGTCGTCACGCTACCGTTCAAGGCGGAGGGCGAGCTGAGGATGGAGAACGCCATGGAAGGGCTGGAGAGACTTAGGAGGATCTGCGACACGACCATCGTCATCCCGAACGACAAGCTCCTGGAACTCGTTCCGAAGCTGCCGATCGACGCGGCGTTCAAGGTCGCGGACGAGGTTCTCATGCAGACGATCAAAGGACTCACCGAGATAATCACCAAGCCCGGACTGGTCAACCTTGACTACAGCGACATCAGAACAGTCATGAACGAGGGAGGCGTCGCATTCGTCGGGATCGGCGAGTCAGACGACCAGGACGCGGATGACCGTGTAGAGGGCGCTGTGAACGAGGCTCTGAACTCACCGCTGCTCGGCGAGATAGACATGGCCGAGTCGAAAGGCGCTTTGATCAGGGTCGTCGGCGGACCTGACATGACCGTCAGCCAGGCAGAGAGAGCGGCTGAGGTCGTCGGGAGCAGGATATCCAGGAGGGCCAGGCTCATCTGGGGATGTTCAGTCGACCCGGAGCTTGAGGGACAGATCAAGGTGCTCCTGATCGTGACGGGCGCAAAGTCAAAGATGATCATGACCCGCACGAGCGCGCCGGTGGGTGCCGGTTCTCCTCAGCAGCCAGCAAGGAAGGCTGGACCATCGAGCCCAAGGGGAGACAACACCTTCATCAAGGGCCCTGAGATCGACTTCATAAACTAAACCCTGTTTGCAGGAAGGAGCAACGCCTCCTTCCTCGAGAACAATTTCCCTCCTCGGTTATTGAAAGCCTTTATACATGCTCGAGTAACCATCTTTAAGGAATTGCACTCCGCATGACTTGCAGAACTGATCTTCGAGTCCAACTTCCGCCGAGCATTCAGGGCATTCGACGCGCTCTATCCTATCCTGGAAAATGACGCCGCAATCGCACTCGAAGTCGTTCGTTCCAACCTCGCGGCCGCATGACGGACATTCTAAGAGATTGATTATGCGGATCCTCCCGCAGTTAGGGCACGTCTCGGACATTGGAGGGACTGAACGTCCGCATTCAGGACAGATGGAATCGCCTGGATCGAATAGAGCTGCCCCGCACGTGCATATCCTCTCGCTCGCTGAGATGATTCTCCCACATGCAGAACATTGATAGAGCGCTTCGTCAAAATCCTCCGAGAGAATTATGCCGCATGAACGGCAGAAATCCTCCCCTTGTGCGACCGTCTTTCCGCACTCGGGACATTTCGGTTCGGCATCGTCAATGCACTGGCACTTCTCACCCGGGTACATTTTGCTGCCGCAGTTCGCACAGAAAATCGGCTCTGGCATGGTGGTCAGGATTTCCTTCTTTAGCGTTGCGTAAGATTCCCGATCTATCTCGCCCGACAGGAGCCTATCCTCTAAAAGGAAAAATCTGTCCTCGCGCGAGAGTGGCATCGATCGAATCGGGTCGGATGACGGCTCATCGAGAGCTGGCATTATCGATTCAGGGATCTTAATTTGTCCGTTGCATATGGGGCAAATACCTACCCTCAACGCGCAACTGTGATGGAAGCTACTGCCGCACACGCAATCGATGCCTTTCAGCTCCTGCTTGATTATCCCAAGGCAAATAGAACATTTCTTCGCGCCCTCGATCCTCGAAACAATGGAGATCGGTCTTGGGCGAATCCTCTGTGCGACAGCGGTCCTATTGATTCGGGATCTGCGAAAAGAGAAGAAGTCCCTTGCGACATATGCTATGAGAGCTCCTGTCGCACTGGTAGCCAATAGGATAACTAGCGTAAGTTCGTCCATTCCGATGGTGGCAAGCGCTTTAGATATTATTGGATTTCTCCCTCAGAAATCCTGAAATAAGTGCCAAGACAATCCGAGGGGCACATGTCAGAAGATGCTGTATTGATTGTCGCGAAGTTGATGGAACTATCCGCCAGGACTGCTCCTAAGGCGGTGGGAAAGGACTTTATCGAAGTAAAAATCCTGACAGGTGAGCAGAAGAACGCCCTTGGAAGAGAAATGTTCAAGGTGAGCGAGGAAAAAACCAACCCTGGCTTTAAGCGAGATGGACAGAATGTCCTAGATTCGAGCGCCGTGGTTCTCATAGGATTGCTCGAGCACCCCGGACTCGGAATCGATTGCAGGGCGTGCGGCTTTGAAAACTGCAAGGCGATGGAGGCGGCGAAAATCCGCGGAGATTTTATGGGCCCCAACTGCGCTCACAGGATAGCTGATCTCGGCATCGCAGTCGGATCTGCCGTCAAGACTGCGAGCATGCACAATATCGACAACCGAATCATGGAGAGAGCTGGTCTAGCGGCCATAAGAGTCGGAATCATAAAATCAAACCTCGCCTACGGAATTCCACTTTCAGTCACGGGTAAGAGCATATATTTTGATAGGAAGCCTATCTGACCTATCCTTTACGAGCGCTTCTGATAAAGCCCCGAGACCTCGCCCAGATCAACTCCTTCCAAAGTGTATCCGCGCTGCTCCTCTATGACCACGAATCCGGATCTTGTCAACGGGCTGAGCTTATGATTCCTCCTCTCGTTGACAGGAGTACCGGTCAGAAGGTGGTTGAACGAAGGCATTATTATCGATTCTCCAGTTCGGATGTCCCCGTATCGCCCTCCAATAGCATCCGGATGGGCGGGCCCCCTGAGCCAGCACTTCATCGATACAGCGGCGCCGAGACGATCATACATCCTCACGCAGGGATGCAGATGGCCCCAGACTAGCGTCTTCGCCTTCATCACATTTTCCGATGGCCAACTGTGCCCGTGCACCATGCCGATTGATGAGATGCAGATCCCCCCGGGAGAGACGAAGCGCACACTGTCCGGAAGAGATTTCTCAATGCCCCCATCATGGTTTCCAGCGATAATCGTTACTTCGGAGAAACGCTCAGCCAAAGCGCAAAGCAACCGGGAAACTCTAAGGGATTCTCCGACCCTGGTAATGGGTATTGAATGCTTCACGTCCCCGAGGATGACAAGGTTGTCGCCCTCTTCCATCTCGATCAGAGCGGACAGCATCGTATGAGTCTGGTCAGGAACGTTGAACCCGGATTCTCGGAGCTCGATCTCGTAACCGACGTGCAGGTCGGCCACGCATAGTACCGGCTTTCTTCCTTTGACGAGCAGGGCGGGCTTTCCCTGGACTGGAATTGCGGAGACCACGGTTCATGATATCCATTTTAGATAATAACCGTGTCCTCAGCGCCCTTCGGAAAGACGCGATGAGAGAGCGCGAGGCAATCTCTTTTTGAGCATATCATGCTGGACAGCAGATACATCGTAGCCGACCCTGACGATCTCGCTCTCCATCGTGTCCAAATCGAGAACTGAAAAGGAGGCATCGGGATTGCCATCCCTCGGCTGCCCGACGGAACCTGGATTGATAAAAAGTCTCTTTCCGATGCGGACCTGCATCGGGAAATGCGTGTGGCCGCAGATTATGACGTCATAATCGGTCTTTTGGAGAAGCTCTTCAGCCCTTGATTCATCGAGGACGTATTCGTCCGGATCGTTAGGAGCGCCATGGAACATGCCGATTGTCTCCCCGTCGATTTCTATGACTTCTTCTCTTTTGAGCCGATCGAGATATTCCGAATTCGAATCCTCAATTATGCCGGTAGTCCATTTTGCCGCAGTGGCGGCAGATTCGTTGAACCATCCGTATTCACCGACGAGGACCGCGTGGTCGTGATTCCCCCTGATCGAGAGAAAACCGCTTCTTCTCACGAGATCAACGACTTCGTTTGGCCAAGGACCGTACCCGACTATATCGCCAGCATTCAAGATCTTTTTGACGCCTTTCTTCTTTATAGTCTCCAGAACTGCCTCCAGAGCGAGAAGGTTGCTATGAATGTCTGCGATCAGAGAAATCCTCAAAAGAACAATCTCCGCTCATCAAAGGTATCTTCTCAGGACATAGGGGATCCTCGCGGCGACATCGGTCGCCAGTATCCCGTAGCCTCTTTCCTGGAACGCGATGTCTCCGGCGGCACCGTTGATGAAAGCCGCCAAACAGGCCGCGTGGAATGGGTCCATCCCCTTTGAGAGAAGACAACCGCAGATCCCGGATAGGACGTCCCCGGTTCCTCCGACGGTCATCGACTCATTGCCAGTCCGGTTGAAGGCGACACAGTCCCCGTCGGAAATGACATCCACAGCCCCTTTGACCAGAAGAGTGACGCCGAGCTTCTTCGCGGCCTTTGAAACCTGATCCGCGCGCTTGTCAAGATCCTCCGAGCACTTTGCACCAGAAAGCTTTTCGAATTCCCCCCGATGCGGGGTGAGGATCGCTTTCTTCCTGCCGACGATTTTCGGGTCTTTCTTGACAGCTGCCAGGGCATCGGCGTCAATGACCAGCGGCAGTTGGCATGCTTTTATGATTTCGGCGACCGCCGATCCTGTCCTCTTGTCGTCCCCCAGACCTGGACCGATGACCATGGCGTCGCACTTTTTCGCCAGGTCTTTCACCTTCGCGCCGTCTTGCGCGACAAGGACATCGGAAGAGAGCGAATGGACGATGATATTCGGAGAATAGCAGGCGACTGGTACGGCGGCGGGAGCCGGGACGGCGACATGCGCGAGGTCGGCTCCCGTGTACATCGCGGCCATGCCGGCAAGGGCAGGCGCACCGGTGAACGGGCCGCCTCCAACGACCAGAACGCGGCCGTTGTCTCCCTTGTGGGAGTCCGCTCCAGGGCGCGGGTAGTGGATGAACTCGCCCGGACCGACGAACTTCTGCGCCTCGTCTGGAACGCCGATGTCGGCGACAATGATCCTGCCGCATTCGGAGGGCTTCATTCCGACCTTCGGCGCATGGAATGTGACGGTGATCGTCGGCTTGATGGCTGGCTGCTCGGGCCATCCGGACGGAACGTCGACCGCGACGATCGGTCTCCGGGATTGGTTGAGCTTCCGGATGATCGAACCGTAAGGCTCCTTGACCTTCCCTTTGATGCCGACGCCGAGCATCGCGTCAACAATAATGTCCCAATCGGTGGATCTGAACTCGCTGGAGGGGCGCGCGATGGTTCGCACCTTTTTGAAGTTGAGCTTGGCGATCTCGGTGGAAATAAGCTCCTCCGGCTCCACCAAGAACACGCCGACCGTCAGTCCTGCCGCGGTGAGCTGGCGGGCTGCGACGAAACCGTCGCCTCCGTTGTTGCCCCGTCCGCAGAAGACCGCGACCCGCGTAGCTTTCTTGAACTCCTTCCGGACGCAGTTCGCAACTGCGTTCCCCGCGTTCTCCATCAGTCGCAGGGTGGGGACTCCCAGGTACGTCGAATTGATATCCAGTATCCGGACTTCCTCCAACCTCAGAGCCTTTCTCGCCACGGCCCGATAAAGCGGGGTGTATGGACTTAATACTTTCTTGGCTCGGCTTCTCTGGGGGAAGCTCGAAGCGAAAGATTGAATAATCTGGACAATGCTCCATCAGAATATCGAAGGAAAGGATAAAGACTTGAGTGAAATCAAGAGGTTGGTTTTGGACGTCCTTAAGCCCCATCACCCCACAGTCATCGAGCTCGCAAGGAGGCTCGGGACCCTAAGGGGGATATCCGGCGTGACCTGCACCCTGGAAGAGGTCGACCGAGAGACCGAGAGCATCAAGATCACGATAGAGGGGATGAGCATCGAGCTAGAGCAGGTCGAGGAGATTGTCGCGGAATGTGGCGCGGTAATCCACTCGGTGGACAGCGTTTCTGCAGGGAAGAAAATCGTGGAAGAGGTCGGGACGCCTCAGGATCACTGACCGCTCGCCTACTTCTTCAGCTTCTTGCCGATGGCCAAGAGCAGCTTCGGTTTCTTCAGTTCGGTCGCCACGAGCAGCCGCCCCTCCTTCTTCCACCATCTGGAAGGATAGGCCTTGTCCTGCTGGGCTTCGAACTTGAGGTTCAGGGATCTCACCGCATTGGATATCATGTTCAGATCCGGGTTCTCGACGCAGAAGGCTTTCGGGATGCGCCTCCCGCCCGCCCTCGACGACCTCACGTCGAAATACGATGGCCAGATGACCTTTCTGCTATCCCTCTCCCTGACCAAGCCCTTCGCCTCCAAACAGCGTATCGAAGCGCCACGTCATCGGCGATTCACAATAAAATAGTCTTCACTGCTTTCCGATCAGGACGCCGTTCAATGCCCCGTCTTGTCCCGGGCGGGATGTTATCAGCACGTCGCCCAGGTCGGTCCCGACGATCGCGCTCTTATTTATGATGTTGCGCTGGACATAGTTGGGGTTGGACGGGTTTGACTTAACGGTGAGGACATTCGTCTTCAGAACCTTCTTCTGCTTTGGATCGAAAACATTGCACACATTGGCGGAAAGCAGCCTGCTCTTTGAGCTGGCCCCCCTGCTCCTGTGCTGGATCGTCTTCTGCTCGCCGAGGTGGGTGAACTGCTTCTCACCGCCGATCTCACTGCGCCTCTTGCCTTGGGCGCGGCGGATCCTTCCACCGGTGAACTTCCTCTTAGAGCCTCCTTGCCATAGTGCCATATCAGTTACCCCGACAGAAACGGGCTAAAGTCCCCTTCATATTAAAGGTTTCTGAGAATGTTGCTGAAATCGACCAGCTTCGCCGTTGTGCCGTTCGCTGAGAGTTCCGCGACGACGGCAAAGCATCCCTTTAACGGTCCGGGGTTCGCGAAGACCGTGCCGTTCTTCTCGACGACGTTCCTCGCCTCATGGACATGGCCGGACAGAAGCAGCCGGGGCCTATATTGTTCGACGTATTTCGCGAGCGAGGAGCTGCCGAGGCTCTTGCCGCTCTTTGTCATATCGTTCGTCCCTACCGGAGGGGCATGCGAGACGATTACGCAGTTCTCGACCATTGTCTGTGAAAGGAATGAATCGATCTCGCTCTCCTCGAGCTCCAGCGGCGTTGAGTGCGAGCAGAGAGGAGCGCCTCCGAGCCCTACGAACTGGATGCCGTCGATTTCCACTCTTCGGCCGTGCAAGGAGATGCAGTGTTTCTCGATGACCTCGAGAACCTCGGCCGGATCGCAATTGCCCGGCACCGCGGCGCATTTCACCCTGAGGCCGGAAAGGAGGGACTCTGCGAAGGACGCAGGACCGAAGGTTGTGATATCACCGCAGATGACGAACAGATCCGGGGAAGAGGTGCCTATCAACCCGTCGATGAACCTTCTCGCCCGTTGATCCCCGTGTATGTCTGATATTGCGACGATTCTCAACCGATCACCGCCTTCAGTGGATATATGAGAAATTGAGACCGAACACCAGAAGATAGGTGATAAAGAAACCAAGAAGGGCGCCGGTGTTCAGCAAAGGCAGTCCGGCCTGAGGGTCCCCCTTCATCACGATCTTCATCAGCAAGATCAGGCCGATCAGGGACCCTGCGATCGTCCCGAGGGCGACCATGAGGTAGCTTGGGATTCCGAGGATGAATATCTGCCCGCCGTCGTCGATGAACCAGAATGCCGACGCTGACAGCAGCCCCGGAATTATTATGTCCCCTAGCCCGACCAGGAACGCTTCCCTCTCGGGTTTATCCTCGGATTCCTCCGCGGTCTTCGTCAGCTTTGGCTTGCTTTCCATATAGGAGTATGGGAGCTTCTTCGGCACGACAAGCAGGAGGGGCAGACCCATATCTGAAACACCTTCGGCCAGTGTGAGCATGTGCTTGGTCTTGTACACCGAAATGAAATCGTAGATCGCCAAGGCGATGAGGAGGATCAGGATCGGGACGATGCTCAAGGACAGACCGAGGAGGGCGATCATCCCAATGGACATCACCACCCCTACGCAGTCGATGACGTACCATTCCGGACGTTTCCATATCACGATGACCGACAAGGCCGCAAAGACCACACTGACGGCAAAGACGACCGTCACGTCTGATGTAAGAAGAGCGGATAGAGCGCTCGCGACGAAGAACACCACGAACCCGATTGAGATGTAGAAGATTCCTTTCAACGCGTTGCCGAAACCGTATTTGATCAATACTAGGAAAAGACCGGTGAAACCGAGAAGCATCACTATGTAGTAGATGGCTATCATCGGATCGCTGGGATTCTGGAACGCCTGATCATCCGAGCTGAGGGCGTAGTACATGAAGGCTATCGCGAGGATTTGGATCGATACGAAGGTCAGCGCGATTGCCGCAATGGGCTTGACATGCTTCATGGACACCACACGCAACAGCCTCATCCGATAATAATGTTGGCGAATCTCACTGCGGGACGACGGTGCCGAAAGCGGTCTTGCCAGATATCTTGACAATCTTTACCTTTACGGTGATCCCTTTGGTCGTCCCGGGGATGAAAATGATGTAATCGCCGTTGCGGGCTATGCCGTCGCCCCTCTTCCCTATGTCCTCTATCTGGAGCTCGTAGACCTCGCCCTCGTGCAGGCCCTTGCTCTCCTGCTTGCTGGCCTTCCTTACGCGTACCGGCCTGTGCGCGCCGCATGTCTCGCACACGAGTATCTGCACCCGGTCCTCTTTGACTATCTTGGTATCAGGCCTGCTGCACTCGCTGCACATGACATATTCATCGACATATCTAGCCAACCTGTCCGAGATCTGCGCAAAGGTCGCGTTCCCTTTGAGCGTCGCGCGCTTTCCCTCGAGCGTCCCGGCCGTACCCAGCTCCCTGATGATGTAGCCGAACATGTGCTGGGGGTCCCTCCTGAGTGTGTCGGCGATGTCGCCTAAGTTGCGGATGACGGTCGTTTTCCCTTCGACCATGACGTCGGGCTCCGGGATTTTCAACCGCTCGTGGACCTCGGTCTCGTGAGGGAGCTTGCTTTTTGCGCGATCGAGGAGTTTGGAATATTCCTCGAAGCTCTCGTTCGCCATCAGGGCCGTCTATTCAGCTAATTCTTATTTAAAACATATCCTGAGACCGCATCTGTCCAAAGCGATCGATTGCCTGATGGATGATTGATAATTTGAAAAAATCCCTGAGAAGATATAAATCCCGCCTTCCCCCATGTCTATAATCCTCCGAATCAAGAATGATATTGTCAGTTCAGGTGTTGGGAAACTTTGGTCAAGAGAGAATCTTCAGAACTCAACTCATCGATGAAGAGCGTCGGAGAGTATGTGCCAGGTCAGTCGATTCTCAAAGAGCTCCCAGAGGTCGTTGTCATTGGCGACTCTTCCTACAAGATAGAATTCATGAACGCGCAGGCCCACAAGGCGTTCGGCAGCGTCGAAGGCGAGAGATGCCATAAAATTTTCAGAGATTCTGAGACCCCGTGCACGGATTGTCTGCTATTGAAATCAAAAATCCCGAGAGAGGGAGACTCTGCGACATTCAGGACTAGGGGCCTGCAGGGCCAGACCATAGAGGTGATACATCAGAGGCTCGCGTCCGATCCCAACCGATGGGTATTGGTTGGCAAGTCAGTCGACCTGTTCCCTATCAGTGACGTGAATTACAAAGAAATCGCCAACGCACTCGATGTAATGGGGGACGGGGTGACTATCGTCGACCCGAACTGGAAGATCGTCTACGCCAACAAGGCGCACGAGAAGATGCACGGCTATTCGCTCAAAGAGTTGCTCGGTGCGGACATCTCGATCTTCTACCCTCCAGATGTCAAGGAGGAAACGGCAAACAGGATTCTTGGCGAGACGAAGAAGGGTGGCTGGGGAGGCATCGTCGTGAACGCCCGGAAGGACGGCAGCAAGTTCTGGGCGTCGCTGAAGACCGCTCCGCTCCACGATGGAAATGGCGCAATCGTGGGGTATATCGGAATCGTCAGAGACGTCAGTGAGGTGGAGAATGCCAGGCAAGCCCTTCAGGGGGAGGTCATCGACCTCGAGAAGCACCTCGAAGCGGAGATGGTCGAACTATCCAAGCGTTTCGACCAGCTGAAGATCCTGCAGGATCTCGGGAAGAGGATGGTCGTATGTGCTAGCGAGGAGGAAATCGCTTCAAGTTCCACCTCAGTCTTAGTAGATGCTATGGGCTATTCAGCCGCTGGCTTGGTGGCGGTGACGGAATCGAAGGATGGCAGGACGTTCCAACTGCTGGGGAGCAAGACCAAGATCGCTCCTGGGAAATACGGAAGAAAGATCAACGAAGGACCGATCGAGCGCGCAATCAAAGAGCACTCAGCTGTGATCGAAAAATACCCCGAGAGTCGGCTCTCTGTCGGCCTGATGGCGAGATCGGAACTGATCATACCCCTGTTACAGCAGGAGAAGGTTTTGGGAGCGCTGGTCATCGCCGACAAGGAGGAGTCAAGGTTCACATCGGAGGATGTCTCCATCGCCGACACGGTGGCGGACCTCGTGGCCATATCGCTAGCGAATTGCCATGGCTCCAGGCAGATGCAGGACAGGGAGAACGCGCTCAACCTCCTCGATGAAATGACGCTTCAGATGATATCGAGGATGGACCTCACGGGGATTCTCTCAAAGACCGCATCAAGAATCAATGAGATCCTGAACACCCAGTCCTGCCTGATCGGCATGGTCGCCGCGGACGGGGGAGTCGATTGGATTGCGGCACAGGGCGCTGAGGAATTCGGTGAGGAACTGAAAGGGCGACGCCTCTTCAACGACCTCCTGGGGAGGGTCGTCAAGAGCGGGGATGTCTTCTATACTAACGATTACCTGTCCCGACCCTCGGCCTCGATCAGGGACGGGTTGAACCTTTTGGTCAATTCCATCCTCGCATCGCCGATCCGTCTGAGAGACGAGACGATCGGCGTGATCATGCTCATAAACAGGATTTCGAGCGGCGGTTTCACCGATGAGAACGCGGCGCTCGTGCAGAACTTCTCGGACCATCTCGCGGTCCTGATTCACAACGCCGAGAACATGGCATCTCTTGACTATTCACTCATGACGAGGAACTCTCTCCTGCGGACGACCTTCGACCTTCAGGCGGCGACAGGGGTGCCGGAGATCCACAAGAAGGTCGCAGACATGCTGCTCGAGGTCGTGCCTTACGACGCCGCGAGATTCTACGGCATCAAAGATACTGGCGTGGTCGCCGTCTTGAGCAGGAACCTCGGGCAAGGCGTCGATCTCACGTCGATGGAGAACGATTTCCAGGAAATCGCAAAGAAGGTCCTCATGGAGAAGAAGGGCTGGTCAGGCGTCCTAATAGGCAAAGCAGCGGATGAGAAAACGAAGTCGCGCATCTCTCTGATCGCGATCCCCTTGATCGGCAGGGAGGACGAGGTTGGGGCGATGGTCATCGCGAGGACCGCGGAGAAGGCGTTCACCGACCAGGACAGGGAGATCGCGACGCTCTTCGCCAACCATGCGGCGATCACTCTGGAGAATGCATTGCTGCTGACGAGGGAGAAGGAGATGCTCGACGAGAGCACCCAGAGGGTGCGGCAATTGGAGAGCATCCTCGACCTCACGACCTCGGTGATGTCCGTGGAGAGGCAGGAGGAGGCTATCAAGAAAGTGCTCTCTGCGATGACATCGGTCCTCGGATTCAACAAGGGCCTGATCCTGAAGATGCCGGAGAGCAACGGGGAGCTCGAGTGCTCTCACTCGACCGGTTTCCTTCCGAGGGAGGTGGCGAGGCTGGGGAGGGTCAAGTTGCCGATGAGCGACCTCGTGAGCGTCATGGACGGCCCCGGGAAGCTGGTCGGAGAGAGAACCATACTTTTGAACGAGAGGATATCACCCGGGCATTCGATGGACGAGGAGAAGCAGTCCGCGACCCGGAGAGTATTGTCGAATCTGCACCTCGAACATCCTGGAGACAAATTCATAATCACCATCGAGGACAACAAAGGAGAGCTCATCGGAGTCATAATGCTCGCTGAGGCGACCGATGAGGCGCTCGGCAAGTCGAAGGGGATGATCGACCTCCTCGAGATATACGGCAATCTCGCGTCGATCGCAATCAACAATGCAAGGCTCTTCGAGATGGAAATTGCCGCAAGAGGCGAGGTCGAGACCTTGAACGATCTTATGACGCATGACATCAACAACTTCATCCAGGGGGTCCTCGGCTACCTCGACATGATCGGAAACGACGAGTCGGCCTCAGAGATGAATAGGAAGTATGCGCAGAGGGCCATCGAGCAGATCGAGGGGACGAAAAGATTGATCGAGAATGTCCGGAAGCTCGCCTGGATAAAGACCGGGTTCCCGGAGAAGATGTCTCCGTACGACCTCGGGAAGGTCATCGGGGAGTCCCTGACATATGTCTTGGGCACATATCCGAAGAAGAATGTGAACTTCAGCTCGACGATAGACACAGACCAGTTCTTTGTGATGGGGGACGAGATGATCCCGGAGCTGTTCATCAACCTCATCTCCAACTCAGTGAAATTCACGCCTTCCCAGGAGGTACCGATCGAACTGGGCATCAAGACCCAGGTGGAGGTCGGGAAGGAATTCTGGAGGATCGAGGTCGTCGACCACGGGAGAGGCATACCTGAAGACAAGAAGCAGTTCGTCTTCGAGCGGTTCGGCAAGCAGGATTACACCCCCTACGGGTTCGGGCTGGGGCTCTCGATCTGCAGGAATCTGGCGCGGAAATACGGCGGGAGGATCTGGGTCGAGGACCGCGTGCCTGAAGACTACAGGAAGGGCAGCAAATTCGTGATACTGCTGCCCAAACTGATGCCTGAGGCCCCCGAGGAGAAATCCCTCGCCGGGAAAGACCCCTCCAGGAAGAGCGTCGTCAGGAAGATGAAGGAGAAGAGTTCTAGGGGGACTTCCTTTTCGCGTGTGCTAAAGCAGCCTCGACCAGGCCGTAGTGAAGCCGGGAAGGTTTCCTAGGCCGCGATTTGAACTCGGGGTGGAACTGGGAGGCGACGAAGAAGTCGTTCTTGGTAAGCTCCAGTATCTCCATCCTTCTTCCATCAGGAGACTTGCCGGTGTACTTCAGCCCGCCCTCCTCGATCTTGTCAATGTAATCCGGGTTGATCTCGTATCGGTGCCGGTGCCGCTCGGAGATCTCCGCGACTCCATAGAGCCGGTGGGCGATCGTCCCCGTCTGGACCATTACCGGCTGGGAGCCGAGCCTCATGGTCGCCCCTTTCCTGTCCACCCCGCGCTGCTCCGGCAGCAGGTCGACGACCGGGTGTGGCGTATTCGGATCGAATTCGGTGCTGTTGGCTCCGGCAAGTCCCAGGACGTTCCTGCAGAACTCGATCGAGGCTATCTGAAATCCAAGGCAGACGCCGAGGAACGGGATGTTGTTCTCCCTCGCGTACCTTGCGGCGGTGATCTTCCCTTCAATGCCCCTCTGGCCGAATCCGCCCGGAATCAAGACACCGTCTACATTGCCGATGCAACTAGTGTTGCCCGCGGTCTCGATGTCCTCCGCCTCCAGGCAATGGAATTTGACGGATGTATCGAGTTCGGCTCCCGCGTGCTTCAGCGCCTCGAAGTGGCTGATGTACGAGTCCATGAGATCCATGTATTTCCCGACGAGGCAGATCGTGACGCAGTTGGACGGGTTCATGACCCTGTTGAGGAAGTCCTTCCATTCGACCAATCCGCCGTCGACCGGATTCAATTTCATCTTTCCCAGGAGGAAGTTGGTCAGCCCCTGCTCCTCGAAAATGACTGGGACTTGGTAGATCGTCTTCGCGGTCGGCGCGCTGATCACGGCTTCCAGCGGGACGTCGCAGGTAAACGAAATCTTCTTCCTGGTTGATGCGTCGAGAGGGGCCTCGCTTCTTGCCACTACGATGTGCGGCTGGACTCCGAGCGACCTCAGCTCCTTCACAGAGTGCTGCGTCGGTTTAGTCTTCTGCTCGCCTACGGCGCTGACCATCGGGACCAGCGTCGTATGCACGAAGATGCAGTTCTCGTCGCCGACCTCAGTGTGCAGCTGGCGTGTCGCTTCTACATACGGCATCGACTCGATGTCGCCGATCGTGCCTCCGAGCTCGACAATGCAGACATCCGCGCCTGATTTGTGCGCGACCGACCTGATGCGGTCCTTGATCTCGTTCGTGATGTGGGGGATTATCTGGACAGTCTTCCCCAGGAAGTGGCCGATGCGCTCCTTCTCGATGACGGAGCCATAGATCTTCCCGGTCGTGATGTTGTTGTCCCGCGAGAGGCTGATGTCGAGGAACCGCTCGTAATGCCCGAGGTCCAGGTCGACCTCGCCGCCGTCATCGAGTACGAAGACCTCTCCATGTTCGAACGGATTCAGTGTGCCAGCGTCGGAGTTCAAGTAGGGGTCGATCTTGATTGCGGTGACGTTGAGCCCGCGAGATTTCAAAAGCCTACCGATGGACGAGGCGGTGATACCTTTGCCTAGTCCAGATATTACGCCCCCCGTGACAATGATGTATTTCATGTACATCCCACGGGGATTTCACAATACGCTTTCGTTGTATAAATCTTTGGTATGCGGGAAAAATAGCAGAATCAGCAAATCTTAATCTATCACTGCAAATGATTGGGGGGTCGCTACAGAATCTAATCTCGATGCGATTGATAGAGAGGGATTAGCCTGTGGAGGGAAAAAAATGAAAAAAACTGCAATCGTATCGATAGGATTGGTGTGCCTTATGGCGCTGTCCGTCTTATTACCAGCTGCGAGTGCGCAATATGCCATGACGTGGAGTGATGGAAACTCGCTCGGCGGAGTAAGAGGACAGGCGGTCGTACTTCAAGCTGAAAATGGAACGGTGTACGTCATCGGAGGGGTTACAACCACAGCACCTTACAACGCCGTAGACCTTGTTAATTCGTATAATCCCGCGACTGGAACTTGGAAGATCCTTTCTCCGCTGCTGGACCCCGTCCGCGGTGCTTCTGGAGGCATCGGTTCCGATGGCAGGATATACATTTTCGCTGGCTGGAGTGAATTCCTTGGCGATTACGGTCCAACACAAGTATACAACCCAGCAAATAACACTTGGATCACAGGAGCTCCAATATCAACTCCGGTCTGGGAAGGAAAATGTGCCGCCGTTGGAACCCACATGTATGTTATGGGAGGCGAATCCGCCTTCGTCGGGTATGAGGATCAGACTCAGATCTACAACATCACCACCGATAGCTGGTGGTCTGGAACGGACATGCCAGTAGGAGTAACGAGCGGAGCCGTCATTACAATGGGAGCAAATGCCTACTATTTCGGAGGTGAAAACGAGACGTTCAGCATCACCGACGAAGCGCTCAAGTACGATATTACAGGCGATTCATGGTCGAGGGTCGCAACTATGCCTGACGCCGTTTGCGCTGAGGCAGCCGTCGTTGGTTCAGATGGAATGGTATATGTTTTCGGCGGAGCGAATGGTGCCTCTAACATTCCGGGGACGACATACTCCTTTGGATTCTACTATGACATGGCTGCAAATGCATGGGGTTTGATAAATGACATGAACACCCCACGCGCTTGGCTCGGGGCTGCAATATCTGGAGATAAAGTGCTTGCGATTGGCGGAAACGATAACGTCGCAGTATTTTCGAGCGTCGAGTCACTAGATATAAGCCAATCCCCGGCTAACCTACAAAAACAGATTGACCAGCTGCAGGAAAAGCTGACTCAGGCGAACAATGACATAGCTGATCTGACTGCTAATCTGACAGACCAAGTGGCGTCCCTTAACGATAAGAACGCTCAACTGAAGCAGCAACTCGTGAACCTCTCGGCGCAGCTGAACCAGACGACGGACGACCTGACCGTGGCTCTTGACCAGGCAAACAATGACATATCTGACCTGAAGAATGATGTGTCGAACCTCACCGACGAGAACACCATGCTGAAGCAGCAGCTCGTGAACCTCTCGGCGCAGCTGAACCAGACGACGGACGACCTGAACTTGGCCCTTGGAGCCGCGGACAACCACGCGAAAGATGCCAAGACCGCCGCAGATTCTGCCAACATGATCGGTATGATTGGGATAATCATAGGGATTGTCGCAATCCTCATAGCAGTCATCGCGTTGGTCATGAAGAAGAAGGCGTCGATTCAGCAGATGCAGCCGATGCCGCCGATGCCACCACAGTAGATCGGCTTCGGAACGTTTGAAACCCTTTCCCTATTCTAATTTCTTTGACTGAATCGCGATAGCTCAAGCTATCCAATCGCTCGATCGAAAAAATAAACCGATGGCGCCCGATGATGAGTACTATGGTGCTTGGAACTTCGCCTTTGCACACGACTACTCTATGGGTGAGGGAGGCTTCTGGCCTCCCTCTGTTGCG
>Ga0315297_10001108_pt1 | contig 16359 bp, 28 predicted proteins | sample YL17G15_0_MG_FD_203628 | JGI IMG/M metagenome (GOLD analysis project Ga0315297, IMG submission 203628) | Sediment microbial communities from Yellowstone Lake, YNP, Wyoming, USA - YL17G15_0 | ecosystem: Environmental > Aquatic > Freshwater > Lake > Sediment | place: USA: Wyoming | collected... | reverse complement strand
CAACGAATACTGATGTCCGTCAAAGCCCGTGTGTCAAAGCCCATATCTTTGAAACTAAGCTTTCAAAAATACCCGAGTTTTCAAAGAATTTCCTTTGACCGAGGTCTTTAGAAACCACTTTTCAAAAAAGTGTCTTTGGCCCGAGGTCTTTAGAAACCACTTTTCAAAAAAGTGTCTTTGGCCCGAGGTCTTTTGACGGGATAATAATTATATTTAAAGTGATGCCGAATTTACGAAGACTGTTCTTTGAAGATGAATGGCTTTAAAAGGACTGTTCTTTGAAGATGGCTTTAAAAGGACTGTTCTTTGAGAAATGGTCTTTGAAGGTGGCTTTAAAATAACTTAATTTTCGACATCCGGCGTGCTGAGTTGTAACTAGTTTTCTTCACAGCTTCCACGCTTCCAGGTCAGGCATATTATCACTAGTATCATGTTTAATGTATACTCCTGGATACCTGTTACGCTGTAAACTCGAGGTCTGACGTCGTACGCTCGGCACAGCAATGCCAGATCTCACAGTCGAAAACAGAACGGTTTGCCAGACGAACACGAGTTTCGAAGCTAGTGTTCGTGGGTCTAAAGGCGATTATCAGGTCTCCTACGGGTGGTCACACTCCAGCGACACCCAATACGACTGGACGTGCACGTGCTCGGCGTTCAGGTTCGGCAAAAAGCCGTGTAAACACATTTTGGCCGTCAAACCGACGCGCTGTGGGTGGAACGCCGATTTATCGGATAATGGGTCTTACGACTGTTGCCCTGCGTGTGGGGGTCCAGTAGAAACCGTAAGGGTTGCCGTATGAGTCATTCCGAAGCCATCTCTAAGCTCTTCGGAGAAGCGTACGAAATGGCCCCCGTCAAAAATAAATTTTTTGATGAGATAGCTGGTCTTCCGGGAGTGGTGTGTACTCACCAAGCGAAGGCTTTTTGTGAAGGGTATCTAAAGTCACTTGTTGAAAATAACCTTCCCTGTCATGAACACCAAATAGTCTCGTTCTACCCACCGAGTTCTTCTAACGAGAGACATTTCTTGTTGAGTGACGCGACGGAATTCACCAAAGCCTGTATTGCCATGAAGAACAGGGACTTCGTCCGAGTCCCAACCCCTCGAGGCGTTCTCGTAAAGATGGTTAAGCTCAGGCTTGATAAAGTCTATAAGAATGCCGTTTGGTTCAGTGTCCATACTCTGGCACGTAATAAGCAAACGCTCGGCACAGTGCCAAATCTCGCGCCCCCGGTGGTTATGGATGTACTGAATTCAAAAGAAGCTTGCGCGGAGTGGTGTCTAGAAAACACCTTCTGGACCCATAGAGATGGTAGGAAAGCTTTGGAAGGAATTTTGCAACGTGACGACATTCCCGACGATGTTTACAAGGAAGCGTGGGACCTGTTCGAAGTGAATATGGTGATGGATTCGTGAGCTAATCACGAGCTATGTATTTGGTCACAAATGTTAAGTAAACGGGCTTCTTCACAGTCCGTAAACTGATTTTCAAGATAAAGACATATATCTTTGAAGATATTTTTGAAATAATCAGGATTGATTTCAGAAACTTCGTCAATGTACTGGTGTCGCATCGTGGTTCCACACTTGGCGCAGTGGACGTCGACAAATCCTGACTTCTTGGAAAGCTCGTGATACGTTGAATACGTCCATTCATGTGTGGATGAAGTCACGAACTGTGTATCTGGTCACACACATTAAGTAAACGGGCTTCTTCACAATCCGAAGTAAATTTACTTTCAAGTGTTCGGCATACTTCTGCGAAGATGTCTTCACGCCCCTGGTGTCTTTCATAAGTTGTCTGCAACAACTCGTATGTGTACTCATGCTGTACTGTAGTCTCACAGTGGGGGCAATGAACACGCATATGCATGTTCCTCGGGCTGAGGACGTCCCGGTATACTGAATACGCCCATTTATGGGAGTTTGGTGACTGCATTTTTAACTGCGTTTGAAAAACGCACGCGTGCCATGTCCCTTTCGTCTCGATAATCTGACTCTTGAATGTCATGATTAAGACAATCAACTGCTCGTCTGATTTGTCGCTCAAACTCGAGCAGTCGCTCAAGTTGAGCGGGTAGTTGACTCACGACTTCAGCCAGTTCGACACTCGTTCAGGTGAACCCCAGGCTTGGCCGGGGACACTCCAGTAAATGAACTGGCAGATAACTTGCAGCGCCTCGAGAGAATCGGCATCAGCTTTCGCCAGTGCTTCATGCAGGTTATTTTGAAGTACAGCGGTCAAGAAGTGGCCGACTGGACGCTTATATGCCAGATAACCTTGAAGAGCTACATATATATGCTTCGGAATACCCTCTGGGTGGGTGAGTGGAAATTCCGGAGCAAACGTTTTAAGTCGCGCTTCTGTTACCCGATTATATAGTTCGGCGTCTTCTACGGCTTTATCAATTTCTTGACCTGAGCGTTGTTCAGCCATCGCAAGTAACCTCATTTTTTCTCGGTTTAAATATCTCATAGTGGACCCTGCTGGGCTCGAACCAGCAACAACCCCTTTATGAGAGGGGGACTCTAACCTATTGAGCTAAGGGTCCGAAGGTTAACGCTTGGCTTTATAATAGTGAGCTTGCCCACGGCTAGTATTGCCATTATACTCCCAGGACTCCGAACTTGTGGTGAACTCTGATGAATCAATGGATTCAATCTTATATGCCCCATTGAATCGAACGTCATCTGGATTATCATCTTTGCAATAATGAATCCAGACAACAGTGCCGACAGGCAGTGAGCGAAGCTTCGTTTCAGTCAATAGTTGGCCTCGACTGTAGCCAGGTAAAGAGTTATCTTCCATCGATAGCATGATGGCGTCAATCAAAGGATTTTTGCGCTTAGGATTTTTGCGCTTAGTCTTTTTGACTTTCTTACCCGCAAGCATTCCTTCAAGCATCTTGATGGTGTCACTCAGATCTTCGCCTGATAACACATTCGTTATCACCTGGACACCCGCACGCTGGCGTCAGGAAACTTTATGCAGGCATCGAGCGTTTTTTCCAGCCACGGCACAAACGTGTCGTACGTGCCCCAACCAGTCTCGTGATCGAGGGCGATAAAACGTTCTGGCTCCGTCCGCATGAGTTGAAGTCCATTACGAATGGGTTCAATCAAATCAGACGCCTTGTTTATCCCCGCATTTTCGGGATGCCATAGGCACCAATATACTTCTGCCAACCGCGCCATTGCAGTGACGTTGTGCGTGTAGTTCGACTCGTAGACCGTAGTCGGCTGAACCTGTTCAAGCCAAATGTCTAAACTCATAGTTTGCTCCAATTTCAACTATCCGTCACGTCGTATATAGCTTCAAGTGCCTCTAAATAAAGTAAGACTTCATAAGGAGTTTTGGAGTTTGCGGACACGTGAATACGAACGTATGCGTCGTTATCGTTGGACAACGTGCTCAAGATATCGACAGGCGTGCTCGGGTTTATCGCCACGCCTTGACGAACGTATGCATCTTTGGAAGCAGATAACTCGGTCAAGGTCTCGACAGGTATGCAGGGATTTGCGGCTGCATGATAACGAACAGACGGGTCTCGGTCGATCGACAACATATTGACCAGGGTTTTAACGAGAGTCTCACTGAATGCTTCGTTACCGCAGGGACGTGAGAACGCGAATTTTGCTACTTCGATACGAACATTCGGGTCCTGGTCAGTGGATAACTTGACCAAGACGTCAATAGGAGTGTTCGGGTCTCTCGCGATACCTCGGTTTTGACTACCATATGTTGAGTGCGGTCGCAGGCTCAGCTGGGCATGTCTCTCGTAATAGCGAGAGGAGACATGCCCAGCACGTGCGTGGAATTCCAGAAGATCGCACATTTGCTGCATATGACGGATATCTTTACCCATGTCCACGATTTGTCCTCCCACCAGCGCGTACTGACACGACGCGGCCATTTACGGTATCGGATACGAGTTCACCGGCAGAATCTACTTTGATTCTGCCGGTGAACTTCATTGAGCGTCCTGACTCGGGCTTACACGAACTTGAGCGCGGGCTGAGCGCGTGTGACGGCCTGGTCCAGGACCACCTTCACGTCGTCGGGGAGCTTCTTGAACTCCGATTCGTACTTGTCGGTTGCCTTGACGGTCGTTGTGCTGTCGAAAAGCTCGTTCATCGTGTTTTCAAGCTCGTCACCCGAGAGACCTGCAACCTCGGTCAAGAGATTGCGGATAAGCTCCTCGGCGTTCGGCTTGAGAGCCTTGGTTGTCTGTTCCTCGAACATGCGCTCGTAGGCCGGTCCGATCAGTTCCTTGTTTCCAAGGACGATATCCTTCTGAACCGAGTACTTGTTGGAACAAATCACCTGAACGTACTTGGTCTCGTTTCCACCAGGAACATCGACCGTGTACGGGACCTGGACGGTCGTTACCTCGCACTTGAAGGTGTCGTTGTAAAGACCACGCTTCCCGATACCATAGTCGCGCATCGTGGCCTGATCCACCTTGAATTCCGCCTCGGCGCGTTCGAGAGCTTCCTTCAACTGAGCGGTGTGTTCCGCTACCTGGGCAATGTTGGGATCAAACCCGAGCTTGACCGTGTTCTTGTCGCGCTTGGCCCCGGCGATGGCCGGATCGTTGACCTGGGCGGCGATTGCTGCGGAAGGCGGAGCGGCCTTCTTCGAGAGTCCACGGAGAGCGTCGAGTGCGGATGGTTTGGTTTGAGTCTGGGTCATTGCGTTCTTTCTTGAAAGCTCCTCGGGAAGGCACCCAACAACATGTCGGGAGGCGTCCGTCGGTTGTTTCGGTCTCGGTTCGCGTACTGCTGCGGTCGTTAGATTTACGACCCGCACCAAAATTTACACTGAAGTGGTGTCATGACTCCATGACCCTGGAAACTCGATTAAGTCTATCAATGACGACACGCGCTTCTCTCGCGTTATCGTATTCTCCGCAAAATTCGCCAGCAGTGTCAACTTCGATACCGTCCCTTTTGAAAACGGTTACTGATTCACCGTTCATTTGGTCGATTTCTTGCGAATAAGTTTCACCGTCGTATAAACTACGCACCTCAAACTGAGACCCTGTGGGGTCGTGAACGATCGGGAAATCCCGAAGTCGGCACACGAGGTATTTAACCGCCACGACGCACCTAACTGTCACTGGCGATTTCGCGGCTGTTAGTTCGGAGTCTGGCATGCTCCAGACGGGCGAACGCTGTCAAACGTCTTACCGCTCTTTCGCAGCGATCCAGGCATCGGCTCCAATCCGCTCTGACCGTTCCCGAGTCAGCTACGCTAGACTCATACGCTTCAGTAGAACCTTGCGGACGTGGAAATCGACCGAAGTGTCCGTCCTTGTCGTCAGTGGCATCGGCCAACTCACAAAGGAGTTCCAGGAGCTCGCCATTGGTTTTCGGCGCTTGTTCGGTCAGCTGATGAATTCGACGAAATTCTGAATCCAGAGCAATCAACATCCCACTCAATTTCTTTGTGTCCATTCTTGCCTCCACCACCAGTACGGACGCATCGATCGAGTTTACATGTCGCGTTTGACCTCGTTCACGACTCCATAACTTCTTTGATGAGGTTAAGTTTTTGGCACTCTTCGCGTGCCTTCATATATGGAAGACTGGTAAAAAGTATATGCCATCCATAAGGAGTAGGAGGACGGGACATCACATGGTGATCGCCTAGGCTGTCCCTGACTACACGCCACTCGTTGTGTGGCATGCGTTCTTCGTACATCTCGACCGTGCCTGCTGCAGTCTTCATTTAAATTGACACAGGGGTAAGGAATCGAACCCACTACAAACGAGCCTAGTAAACCTACCGGGTCAACACCAACCTTTTGGTTTTCAAAGGTGTTGCCTCGCTGTAAACCGTTCCCTGCAGAATCAATACGTTCGAGTTTTCCTGATTTACGAATGAGGAACAAATACTATGCCATACCAAAGCCATGTATGGCATAGTACCCATCCACAAATCAACTCTTCGGTGCCGACAAATTCGAAGCGGCACTATCGCATGCCTTCTTCATGTCATCGAGCGAGAGTCCACCGTTGAGGAGCCGTTCGGCTTCTCGAGCAAACTTGCCTAGCGCGTCCTGCTTGGCTTTATCCGACCACTTGAATGTTGACTTCTTGACTGGCTTGCTCATTGGTTCCTCTTAGCTAGACGTGTTTAAAACCCACCACTCGAATTTCATGCTACCCAAAGTACACTGGGACTATACCTTACCAGCACCGGCCTCGTTTTTATTTGGTGCTGGTCATGACTTCATGATTTCTTCTACGTAATTGAGTTCATCAGCCCTCTTGCGTGCCTCTTTCAATGATATCCCCCTATCAACCACACTCCACCCGACTGGTATATTGGCGCACCCGTTCCACTCAAGGAGTTCAGGGGGACCCCATGGGCGATGATGACCGACAGGATCAACAACTACGAACCAATCATCATTACGACTTGTCATCTATGACCCCATGACGTTCGATACTTCATTCAACTTGTCAGCCAGCCTACATGCTCCTAGATAATGATGAGCTTCATCAACAATATGAAAAGTGCCGAGTCCGAGTCCGTTCAGTTCAAGCCATGACTTTGACATCGCCCGGTGATGACCACTGTCATCGCAAACAATCAGCCACTTCTTTTCACGTGTCTTCGTCATGATGTCTGACAGTATTTTCGTTTATATGGTGTATATATTTAGGAGCGGGTGACATCCGCTGCTATTGCCATGTCGCATGCACTCCTTAGGTCCTCGATTGAAACCCCGCCACTGAGTAACCTCTCAGCTTCTCGATGGAATTTTTCAATTGCATCTTTTTTCGCTTTGTCGGTCCACTTGAACATCGGTTTCTTGGCTGGTTTACTCATTTAGTAACCCTCCCTGACTGCGATAAACGCGGTGCATTTTGGCTTCCCGTCTTCAGTCAGCTCGGTGTACCTGAAGGTGACTGTGGCTCCGATGGGAGGAGGATTTCGACGGTCCTCGTCTGTGAACCCGGTCCCGAGGTCGAACTCAACTGAGTTCCACCGAATCGTGACGCCACCGAGTACGCCTTTGTGTCTACCCTTACCAGGCTTGTGTGCAACGACGACACCTTCATCGTCCTTGAACGGCTTGACCTTCAGCAACGTCGATGATCGCCCGATCTCGTACAGAGACATGGGCTTGCGGATCATCAGGCCTTCGCCGCCTGCCGCCTCAATCTTCTTGAGGTCCGAGAGCAGGCTCGTGCGTGACTGAACCAAATAGTGCGGGTGTGCCTGAACGTGCGGCACGTTGGCTGCAACTGCGTGATTGCATGCCGCATTCAGGCGAGACTCGAACGCTTCATCTTTGCGAGATGGCACGTCGAAAATAATATACTTGACGAGCTTTGCGCCGTCGCCCCAATCAAGACGCTTGACGACCGAGATGGTCTTCTGGAACATCTGGCGTCCAATCCAGAGTTCGCCGTCCAGGACTTCATCCTTCGGCAGTGCGGCCTTGAACCATTCCGGGGCGTGGAAAATGTTACCCTGGCGTGAAATGAAGTCTTTGCCGTTCCAGTAGGCCCGAACGCCATCGAGCTTCTCGGAACACCACCACCCCGTCGGGTCCAGGTCCTCGAAGTCCTCGAACTTGTGCGCGAGGAGGACTGGCGGTCCAAAAAGCTTGGCCTTTTCGTCTTGACGGAGTTTGCGTCCGTCAGCTAGGGCACGCTGCACTACCGTATCAGCGTACTCAGCGTCAGCGGTGAACTCGCGACCATCGATTCCAACCTCATGTGCTTGCATGCGCGTGTGTGTGACGGCGGGAACGGGCTTCGGTCCTTGAACCAGAGCAGGTCCCAGGACCGCCGCGTTCAGCGGACTTGTACCAACACGCGCCATTTCAGCCGCATCCCCACAATGCTTTTTCAGATGCTTGCATGTGCGGCGGTCGATGTGAACACTCTGGTTTCTCCAAGCGGGGCAGCTACAGCTATGTATCCCGCCAGTGTTCTTGAGTTCATATGGCTTAGCACCAGAGCCCTGAATGAAAACTGGACTTCCTTCGATCAATTGTGGCATGTCGTCACCTCCATCACGTGTACGCACGCGACACGCGAATTTACGCAGTTCGAGCTGCTGTCCAGGGAGTTATCACCAAGAGCGAGATTTACGATTCCATTATTTCTCGAACCTGAACGAGATCCCATGCTTCTAGATAAACATCGTCAAGAATATCATCACGCGTAAGGATGCTGATGATGTCAGCATTGATGATTACTTTATCGTTGTAGGGTTGGTTTTTGTTTTGCTCCACCCAGTCAACGAAACTCTGTTTAGAACAGAGCGTTGGAACTACAGAGGTGTTCGGGTAACTATTCGGGTAATGCGCACATAGTTCGTTACGACCATGAACTGCCTTAAGCAAACTCATCATCCTTTGGTGAACCATTTTGACCATCACTTTCCTCGGCGTCGGGACCTGTGCGTGGGTTCTGTTCTTTACGTCCTCAAGAGCACTTTGGAAAGGTTGAATGTCTTGAAGAAGAAAAGAATGTTCGGTAGCAACTGATATGAACTCAACCATATGTAGTTGCTCATCAGAGGTCATCTGGTAACACTTTGCAAATCCCGCAACAAAGGCATTAGACCCGTGAGAACACAGGACTCCTGGTAAATTCCCAACATGTTCGATGAATGCTGATTTCTTGGGGGCATTGGCATATGCCAAAGCGAAGAGTTCTTCCAATGCACGACCTTTAACTAATGTCATTTGGCTCCTTACAAGATTTCCAGGGAAAGAAGCTGCCCAACGACTGGATTAAAAGTCCTGTAGTGGGCTTCAGCCGTGGGGTCCTCGTCGTTGTAGCGGGTCGTGCTCAAGACTGTCATCACCGGATGGCCCTTCTTCGTGATCCACACGGACTCGAAGGACCCCTCGAACCATCGCTTGCAATAACCCTCGTCGTCGGCCTTTGCGGCCTCTCGCTCAGCGCGGGCTGTGGGCCTCCTCCCAGCAATGTAGCTCACGAAAACCCGCTGTCCCTTCTCCACGCCAGAAAGCTTCGCAACCATTTCCTGTGCCGTCATGTGTCACCTCCACCACACGTACGCCGACAACTGCCGAATTTCCGGGCGGACGTGTGTAAGTTATCTTTGACTGAGACCTTTCACCTATATAACACAAATATACGCCTGGGCCCCTTTCGAGGCCCAGGCGTTGGTGACACCCTTCGTTGGTTAGTTGGAGGTGACTGCCTGCGAAGGGAAAGATTTCATTATTTGAAACCAGTGTTCAGGAGTCTTAGACCCTTTTCGAAATTCACCACACTTCCGACACCGTTTTAAACCGCTGGAATCTTCACAGTTCCGGTTGGAGTCTTGCAACAGAGGCCTGCATAATGCTTCTTGATCAGGTTCCACAACTCCCGTTTCCGGGCAGCTGGAACTAAGGTTCCCTTGTGTTGCGTTGAGTACCCCGCCCCAAGGATCTGTCGAATTTCGGTCGTCCAACGCCAATTCCACTCGCTCTTCTTGACCCATACTTTCAGTCGGTCGTCAGAAGCTGAAAGCACGGAAATTTCCACGACCGCGATGCTCTCACGAAGAGTGCTTGCAAGTCGGGTGTATCCGAGCGACTCGATGGCATCGCAGCATGCCGGGTGCACTGGCGAACGACGGTTGAGAGAACAGATCTTCACCAGGGCATTCATCATCGAACGGACGCCCTGCGGCTTATACCGCTCGACGAGGAAAGTCACCAAGGAAGGAAACTCGGCCAAGTCGATCATCGCCTGGATTTCGTCCGACACCTTGGGATCTTCCATATATCCCTTCTTCGAGCAAACCGGTCCGATCCCGCGTTCGATCGACACGGCGTCCGAGAGGGGTTGTGAGCAGTGAGCACAATTGGTGCAAACTCCCTCGAATACCAACTTGTGGCGGCGACCTGCCTTGATGTAGGCGACCGGGGGCATCGCAAAGATGGCAGCGGGGGCTGCTTCAACAACCAGCGGCAGTTGCTCCTGTCGCTCGAAATCCTTCTCCAGCACAGCGTTCTGTGCCTCGGTGATTTCTACCAAACTTGGTTCCTGGTCGAACAGATTGAAAAGATTCTTCATATTGCTCATATCGTAACCTCCACCATCTGTACGCGTCCGGTGCCCCGATCTCCGTCTGCCTATGAATTCATCACACTAGACACTCTCAAAAGTTTTTCCAATTCTTCTTGAGAAAGTTCTGCATTTACACCCTGCGAAACGAGGTCTGCGATTTCTTTAATGCAACGCATATGATTTTCCATTTTCATGAATGCGATTCCCTCGCCCGCCTTGATCTTGGTTCTTTGGGACTTCATGGAACTTTCAAGTTGTTCCCTCCACTGGTGGGTCCGTCGTGACATGAGTTTAATTGCAAAATATTGCTCACAAATGTCAAGACGTTCACTGTGACGTGCGAAATCTTCCGCGCACCCACGAATGACAAACTGGTTCACCAACCCCGGTGTTAGGATCTCGCCTCTTTTCATGGCAAGTCTCTCAAGGGTTATTGATCTTTTGATAAGGGACGACCCGGTTGCACCATGGAACTTCGGAATTTCAATTCGTCTTCGAAGATATTCTTTCAAAATTTGGTCAATTGAACAAACTTTGCATGTGGTTAGATGTTTGGTGATTGCAATATAAAAATGAGTGTTATCAACTAGAAAGTTTCGGATAGGCTCAATTCGGTCATGGACTGGAACTCCATGTCCTCTACTTGTGCCTCTTCCAGAACCTTTGATGGTAATTGTGCAGTCCATCATGCCTCCGCCCCCGAGTACGCACACAACGTTCGGGTCTACGACTCCATAGTTTGTGAAACCAGTGACTCTTTTACTATTGAAAGGACTTCGTCCGGTGGAACACCAGAGGACAGCGCTTCGATCAGGGCGGAAACCAGCAGTTCTTTTGCTTTATCTTTACGCTTCGACCGAATTATCTTCTTCATGAAGCCATGACTTGATGAACTTTCACCAGTCTGTTGATTTCAAGAAACAATCTCTCGGCGTGACCTTCCTCATAAATCCACTCACCAGATTTATTCTGTATCTCGATGGTTTTTGACATCATCCCTGGCCGAGTTTTCTTATTCGGATAGGGGGTGGCGTATTTCACTAACTCCACGTCAGCTAACGCGGTTCCTGCGTACGCAGAAAAAGATTGTAGAGACTCCTTGGCGAATGCCATCGCTTGGTAGATGCGGATTACTTTATCATCAAAACCATTCGGTGGTTCAACATCCGTGTGCGGGGTTAAAGAGATATACCCTTTATTGATGTTAATGAACCCTAGCTGACGCCGACCTTCTTTGATCTCGAATATATCTTTGTTGGGGAATAACTGGAAAAACAGAGGCCCCGCCAGGTATAGGACCGGTTTTCCTACACCCGTATGGTCAACTTCAGCCCGAAGTTTCGACAGATCACCGACGTCACTTCGCGAAACCTCGACTCGTTTATGGAATCGAACATATTCGCAAGTAGCTGATTTCGACATGGGCCTGTTTCTTTCATTTGAAAAGCCCGAAATGCTCAAACCATAGACTTCGTTGATGATGGGGCTCCTGCCTGAGTGATAACCCTGAGTGTTAATATTTTTCAAAGCAGCTTCTGCGATTTTCCCATACTTGATCATCCTCTTCAGGTTTTGTATGGCTTTCCTTGACTTCTTGGGATCTTGGTTGTCGTTAACGACAAATGTCGGTGTCTTGATCATTGATCTGATCCTCCGTCCCGTATACGCGGCTTCGATCCGAACTTACAGCTCGGGGAGAGCTCGGAAAACAGTTATTGTGTGACAATTTGCGCGTCGGAGGAGCCTGGAAGGTGGGTTATTACCCTTGCTCAAGACTCCATCACTTCACGAACTGCAAGTTTAGCCCAGAGATGAGCCCATATGGGTCGGGGACTGCCGAAAGTGGTGAACCATGATTGCTCTGACCCTGGAAGTTGTGACCAGTAATAACCGTCTGAGGTTATGAAGCCTGATCCCATAGAAATCGCCCCGGCCCATATAAGCTCTTCCTTGGAAACAGACTTCTTAATTGCTTCGTCGATATCCATGGCAGGCGTCTCGGCGGTTCTCGGTTGTCAGTCGGTCGTCGACCCGGCACGAATCGGCCCCGTGCAGCCGGGAGGCAGGACGGGGCCGGGGAATGGCAGGACGGGCTATCACCGCCTTATTCGTTGCTCCGTAGCCACGCGGCACAACGCGCACAGATCGGTACTTTACCTAACACCGGATGCGACTCAATGGTCGTAGCGGGGCGCTTACATAAAAAGAACCACTCACATAACTGGATAACGGGTTTCTTATTCGCCATGTGGTCTTTCTGGTACTAAAACGACTCTCGCTCCGCCTGCAATCGCGGCGCTCATGAGTTTAGCGATCTCCGCTTGTTGATCTTCGACAGACAAAGCTTCGAATCGCCGCCGTTCATCACCTTCTTGAATAAGTTGCCTGGCTTTTTCCTCACCCACGAAGTCCGGGACAGGAATAGGGCATGAGTGTCCGTTAGCCTGCAACCATGTGGTGCAGCGAGAAACGTAATCCGCCACCTTCTGTGCATCAGTGAAGTCCGCGTCATACTCCTTCTTGCCAGCAAGACGGTCCATCAGCGACAAGTCGTTTACTAATAGAGCCAGGCCATACGACCACTCGAAAGTCTCGGGCGCGTCGTTCTTCTTCTTGCTGCGACCCTTACGGATCTTCTTTAGAACCACAGCAACAGCAGCCGGATTATCGGCCAGAGCTTCTGCGTAAGTGAGATTACACATACTTTGGATAATCATTCGCCCTCAACAATTCATCGACCAGATGAGATGTTGTCAGCCATCGTTTCTCCGCCATCGATGACCATTTGACAGAATTGGTCCTCTGAGATGATCTTGATGCGATTGCGCTCTGCATCAATGTACTTCGACGACTTCTTGGGGTCAACGGTCGACCCCTTATTCCAGTCCGAGTTCGTAATGAGAAAATTCACTCCCCATCGAGGCCGTTCCTCAAATCGACCACCAGCCGTCTCGATGATTTGAACGATCTCGGGTCGTTTCAGCCCGAGGTGGCCGGTGATGCTGAAAACCTTGCCCTTCAGGGCGTTGGAAACCTCCATGACCTGAACAACCTGCCATAGTGCCGTACAATCGTTTTGCTTCGCCATGCTGTGTTTCTCCTTCCCTGCTAGTACCGAGAGACTGCGCGGATCTACGCCGTATAAGTTACGACAACATCACGTCTGAAACTGCGCAGATATTTTCCAGTTCGGCCACCTTATGTGAAAACTCTGCAATGACATGATCAACTTTTTTAAGACAATCGGTCGAATGGATAACTGCGAAAGAGTTAGAATTAGGGAATACGAAGTAGTGCACGTCATCAGGAATTTTCCTGGCATACTCGAAACCGGCCAACCAAGCATTGAAACTTTCTTCTCCGTTAGACGAACTTTTTAGTTCAATCTTAGTGTCTGCAACACTACGAATTCTTTTGCGAAAATTCGTGCGCACTTTGACAGTTCTGTCCAACAGTTCGTTAGGGCCAGTTAAAAGCCGCAGTCTCGGTTCGATAATTTTATTGATGCGACTCTCAATTTCTGAAATGCCGACGTGAATCAGTAACGCCATGTTCTCACCAGTACGCGACCGGGTTCTCGATCCACGACGACAGTATATGCCATGGATCCTAAGAATCCATTACATCATTTACGGCCAGTTGTTTTAGAACTTCACGAATGTCGTCATCGGTTATCTCGTTTGCGGATTTCCTGAAACGATTTACGAAACCTTGTATGTGACTCATCTCATTCTCGTGATAAAGGAAAAGTCTCATTATTTTGATGAATACATCGGGTTCAAATGTCTCGACGGCACTTTTCCGAACGCGACCGTAGTTATCGATATCACTAAAGAATCCAAGCAAGTTTTGGCGATTCTTCTCCATTCTCTTTTCTGGGACTGACCAAGTGCCAGTTGTGGTGTCGATATCTTCAAAACTTTTCATGTATTCTCCAGGTTCTCTATGCGTTTTCTAAAGCGTTCTTGAAGATGAACAGCCGGAGTGTCCAGACCGCCGTCCACGAAAGCAATCAACTTTAGTCCGAACAGCATCACATAACACGCAGAGCGCTCCCCATCATGTTCGTTAAGCCACGCTGCCGCTGCTCTACAAGGGCCGCAGACGAAGCTTACTGATAGACTCACGGCCAAAGGGTACAGCACCACTCCGCCCAAGATTCCAGCCATCGTCATGATGATTATCGACATGGTGACCTCCACCGTACGTACGCCGACAACTGCCGAGTTTCCTGGGCGGCCTGACGTAAGTTATCTGACGATATATGCCAGGGTTTTCGCTAGTATATGGGGTACCACGCGGCCCGCCCTTCCAAGGAGCGGGCCGCGTGAACTTGTCGTTTAGGCGCGAGACGGACTGAGTTGAACGACCCGTCCGAACGTGGGCTTGAAGTCACGCTTGTTCGTGATAATCCAGAGCACGTCGCAACGCGGGTGGAGATTCATCGGAATAGTCCCGCAATCACCATCACTGATGATGACCACAATGTCAAGGTCCCTCCCAATCTTCTCTGGAAGCTCCGCGAAGAATTGGTCGAAGACCGTGCCGCCACGTCCAACGACCTTGGTCCGCTTGAGGTCGGATGAGTTCCGCACGAGGGTCTTCTGGTCCCAGTACGGGACCGCATCGCAAGGGATCACCCATCCCTCTGAATTCTGCGGGACGGCCTGCATCTCCTTGAGGCCGTTTGCAATGTCCTTGTCGGACATTGAGCCAGACGTGTCAAGGCAGACCACCCACTTGGGCAGATGTTCGTGCTTGCGCGGGAGGAACTGGCGAGGGGTCATTGCGAGCTGGCGGCGTCGAAGGCGCTTCCAGTCGTTCTTGTTGCCGGTGTCGATTGCCTTGCGAAAGAATGCCTGTCGGATGATATCGCTCGGGCGGAGCTGCGGAGCCTTGAGTTCAGCCAGGGCTGCCTCTACTTCAGCAGGGGCCGTTCCACGACCAGTCGCTGCGGCTTGCTCTGCAGCCTTCATCATCTCCCCCATGACCTCATCCTTTGTCAGGTCGGTGGGAACATGTGAGTCGAGAGACCCAGGGCCGGTTCCCTGGTTGGGCTTTGCGCCGCACTTCTGGCAGGCGTCCGCGTCCCAGGGCTGATCGATTACAGAGACCCCGGTCTTCGGGTCGATGGACAGTGCTCCACAGCCACCCGCGTTCTCTTTGCAACGACGTGGGCTGCTGAGTTGGGCCTGGATGATATCGCCGTAGATGGACTCCGGAGACCGACCGTGCATGGTCGGGTCTGCGAAGCAACCGTGTTCCGGCAGGTCATCAATCTTGCCCGCAATCCAGGCGATGTAATCGTCGAACGAGATTGGCGATCCGATCGCGCCGCCCCACAGCTTGAAAGAAGCCGATCGTCCGCTCTTTTCGTGGTCATGCTCAATGACGCCGTTGACGATGTAGTCCACGGCGATATTCCACTCATGCGGCTTCTTCCCAGCCGCCCGGTCCTTCGAGCAGTGGAAAAAGAGAACGTGGTAGCTCTCGTGGGACATGACCGTCTGGATCTCTTGAGGGCTCATCGACTCAAGAAACTCAGGGTTCCAGTAGAAATTCTTTCCGTCGGTGGCCGCTGTCTTGATATCCTGTCCGTGAAGCTTCCTGACGAGGAAGTGTGGCTTCGGGCCGGTGAGGGCGAACAAGAACGGGTTGCCCCCGTTCTTGGGGAACTGGAAAAGCCTCGTCATGCAGGACGAGATTTTGTCGCAAAGTTCCATGTACTGGCGAGGGCTGCTCGCCACGTTCTCTGGATCCTTGAGACGGGTGATGGTTGCTGCGATCGATCGGTCTGCTGTTGCCATGTTTTGTTGCCTCCACCACGGGTACGCACGCGACCGTCGGATCTGCGGAGCAGAACTGAAATTTCAAGATAATATATTTGCTTAGCGAACTAGACAGGTTGTCGCCATTTCAGTTTCACGTGCACCTGTTCCGGAACGCCTCTATGGACCCGAGGAGGGATAATCAATTAGATTGACTAATTCATGTCACGTATACCTCCGTACTTCAAAATTATACACTAAGCATTCATTATTTCGAAAATGAATCGGTGCTCCATTTTCTTAAGTAAAATAAGGGCATTTTTACGAATTTTCCCCGGCTGAATCGCTGAGGTTGTATACTTGAAAAAAATTTCTCCAGGAAAACCTGGGTTGTCGGGTTCAGCGGCGTCTTCGACGTATATGAACACCTTGTCTGTACGTGAAGTCACTCTCATGAAATAAGTAATATTTCGATGGGTGATTCGAAGCTTTGGTTTGTTGAACGTGTGAAGTTCAGGATTGCTACCGTCGTCA
>Ga0315297_10001105_pt1 | contig 16368 bp, 22 predicted proteins | sample YL17G15_0_MG_FD_203628 | JGI IMG/M metagenome (GOLD analysis project Ga0315297, IMG submission 203628) | Sediment microbial communities from Yellowstone Lake, YNP, Wyoming, USA - YL17G15_0 | ecosystem: Environmental > Aquatic > Freshwater > Lake > Sediment | place: USA: Wyoming | collected... | reverse complement strand
CAGCCCTGGTCGCAGTCTATGACACCTGCGCGCTGGCGTCAAATCGGTGCTTGAGCGCCCAGGGGAGAAGCGCCTCAGTCCGGCTGCAGCGTCCCGCCGTCGCCGCCAATGTTGGCGAGCAGGGCATCCAGGGCCTTACGCTGCCAGGCACCGGTAGGGGCGGCCAGGGCCCGGGCATTCACTGGGGAGGCGGCGCCCGTTAGCTGAATGCCGAGCCATCCAGGGGTACGAGTATCGTGCGGTACATCATCATACCTCCCGCATCTTGGCATTCTCTGACATTCTCGGTGACCGAGTTTGCCATCGGACCGTACCTCTGCCGTCAGCCATGCGCCGCCTTGCAGTGAAGCGCATCGGAAATCGCCTTCGCTAAGACGGAATCCACCTCTATCGAGCGGGTGGTGGGTGTGTCGGTTGCTGGACTGAGTGCCAATGCTTTCACCGCGCTGACCACCCAGGTCATTGCCAGGTCGGGAGAGATCTTGCCGGTGTTGATTACCACATCAAAGGCCTGGATTGCGTCCCACGGTACGCCGTAGAACTTCTCCACAAAAGTCGTTCGCACCCTATCGCGCTCTTTCACGACCGCCGCTGCCTGCTCGGCTGTCATCTCCTGCAGCGACGCCACGCGCTCGATCCGAACCGAAAGAGGCGCCTGCAGACGCACATGAAGAACATCGGCATAGTCCGCTAAGACCGCAAAACCGCTGCGCCCCTGGATCACCACGTTGCCATGCTGCGCCACTGCTTGCACAACCTGATTGAGCATGGCCAGCATTTCGCTGCGGCGCTGATCGCGGAGCGGTTTGAAACCTTCCCAAAAACCCGGTTGGGTTTCATACTCCCGATCGAACTCAACCATGCCGTACTGGCTGAGCAGGGCGACGATTTCCTCCTTGCATAGGCAGTGATACCCCAACGCTTGGGCGATTCTCTCACCGAAGTCATCGCCCACGCTTCCGAATTCTCTGGAGATGGTGATTACAGACATCGTATCGTCTCCTGTCTTGTCAAAATGCGCTCTCGAAAAACTTGAGCGGGAGCTGGTTCCGCGCCTATCCGATGCACTTTCATCGGTTGCACCCCTTGGATGGAGTAGTTAGGGCTGGCGTGGCTGGATGCCCGCACCGGGCATTTCTAGCAGCACCTTTCAGCCGCCCTCCAGCAGGTCGCGCGCCTTGCCTTTGAGATGTTGCTGCAGGAACGCCAGCGCGGCGTCCGCGTCGCGGTCCAACAGGATTCGGCAGAGCTCGATCAGCTCCGCGTCTTCCAGGACCAGCGTGAGTCCCTTCTTCATCGTTGCTCCTCCGCAGTCTCAACGTGCCGGGCACTTACGAAGTGCCTGGCGCGTGAACGCATCTCACCTTCACAGCGCGTTCAGGTTCGCGCGGCTGGCGGTTTCAGCCGTATCAGACAGCATGTCAGCCAGCGCCCGGCGCTGCGCGGCGAAGGCCGGGTCAGCCAACGATGGGCATTCTTCCGGCCGATGGCGGCTCTCCAACAGGCCGAACGCGAAGGCCATGCAGGTCGCCTCGCCGCATGCCCGGCAATTGGTGCGCGGCAGCAACTCGTACACGTCCAGCGGTCGCGGGACGCGGCGGCCTTCGGGCCTGGGCTGGATCTCGTCTCGCCGCGCCCAAGTCTGGTTGAGCAGGTCGCGCATCGCAGCCAGCAGCGCCAACCCCTCATCTACATCTGCCACCTGGGTGATCATCACCTTGTCCGGGTAGAGCGTTATCAGCCCCGGCCGGCGGCGCAGGGTCATAACGCCGCTGAAGGGATGGTAACTGACGACGTTGGGCAGGATTGCGTTCAGCATCGGCAGCACGCCGTCAATCGCCGCGTCGGTCTCGCCGATGACGATGATCTTGCCGGGATCGGCCAGGCAGGGCAGGGTGCGGATCAACCGCAAGCTTTCAACCAGCATCGCTATACCAGTATGGCATCCCTCAGGCCAACCAGACCATGTACAACCCTACCCCGATGATGATGGCGCCACTGACCTTCTCCAACGCTGCCGCCCACCGGCCGAAGGCCAGGAAACCCATCAGCGCGCCGGTGAAGGTGCCCGCCACCACGATCGGCACGCCGCGGCCCAGCGCGTAAACGAACAGCAGCAGTGCACCGTAGGCGACCGCCCCCTCGGCCATGACATAGGTCAGGATGGCCGCCAGCACCGGCGTGGCGCACTGCGAGGCCACCAGCCCGGAAACCAGACCCAACGCCAGCGCGCCCGGCACGCCGCGCCAGGTCATCTGCTGCCGTTGGGCGGCCAGGAAATCGGGCATGGGCAGACGGATCACCCCCAGCAGTTGCAGGCCGATGAGGATGCAGATGCCAGCGACGATGTAGTAGAACCATGCGTGTCCCGCGCCCACCAGGCCGCCCACGAACGAAACGACCACCCCCAGCAGCATGAAGGTGATGGCCAGGCCGGTGGCGAAAGTGGCCGAGAGCACAAAGCTGCGCCGGCGCGTCAGGTCGCGGCTGCCGCCCACATAGCCGACGATCAGTGGGATCATCGCCATGTTGCACGGTCCGATGCTGGTCAGCACGCCGCCGGCGAAGACCAGGATCAGCGCCAAGGGCGAGATGTGCTGGATGACTGAGAAGTCCCAGTCCATCTCAGCCCCCCAACGCGCGCTGGCGCACGAAGGCGCGGAACGCGTCGGCCTTCATCGCGCCGACGTTCTGGGAGGCCTTGCCTTCCCGGTTGAAGGCCACCACCGTCGGGATGTAGCGCAGCCCCAGCATTTGCAGCAGGGGGCCGTTGGCGTCGTCGTAGACGTCCACATCCACCAGCGCGATCTGGCTGGCGAATTCCGGGTAGACCTGGTCCACTACTTTCATCATGTCAATGCAGGACTGGCAGTTGGTAGAGTGCATGAAAACCAGGGCCGGCCGGCCTTGCGCCAACGCCTCGCGAAGCTGATCGGCCGGCAGAACGCTCCTGACCGGGCCGGTCACGGCTGCTGGGCTGCTACCTTGTGCTGCGGAAAGCGCCACAGCCGGCTTGCGTTGGCCTTTGAGCAGCAGGATGCCGCCGATAGCGACCGCGACGCTGGCCACCAGCAAGACCGTCAGGAACCACTTCGCATGCGCGGCCGCTGGTTTGGCCTTTGACTCCGCCTGGCGCGACAGCGCCGCGTTTTTGGGTTTCGGTGACATGTCGTAGCTTTGGCTCCTTAACGCATCTCTATCGCGCTTCCACAACACTCTTGCGCGCACTGCGCGCACCCGTCGCACTTGTCGTAGTCGAAGACAATCACCCCACCCAGCGGCTCGTTCTCATCGGACACGTAGCGTATGGCATCACGCGGGCAGGCGGAAATCGCTTTGCACAGTGTCTCTTGCGCCGGGCAGCGGCGCTTGATGATGAAGGGTTGCACCACGTGTCTTCTCTCCAGTTCCGTGCGATAGAATCAAGCGATCAGGCACCCATCTCGGCCGCGGGGTCGTCCAGCCACGGCCACATGCGAGCTTCAGGGCTAGCCGGGTAATGTTCGATGATGTCCAACATGGCATCGCGGAACGCATCCCGGTCCCACGTCGAGAGGTACCATGCCATCCCTTTACGGAGCAGCATGGCGGCCGCACGCGGGTTGTCGGGAAAACGGCTCAGGCCATCGTCCATCAGCGCCATCACCGCTTCGTACTGGCCGCGAGCGGTGTCAACGGCCGCTTTGCCCAGGCGTAAGATGATGCGGAAATCCTCTGGGCCGAGATAGCCGTCGCAGTGGAAGTAGAGCTTGCCGGTCCAGTCCAGGACATAAAACGAGGGCGTCCACACGGCGGCGTAACGCGAGCGGATCTCCCGGTTCTGCAGGATGTCCAGACGCAGCGGCGCGAACCAGTCGTAGAGCTCCGCGGCGACCTCGTCGTCGGGATAGGTCAGCACGTACAGCTTCATGCAACCGGCGCACTTTTCGCGGTGGAACTGCAACAGGATCGGTTTACGCATTTCCTTGGCGGCTGCCATCGCCACATCGTACTCCGTAAACCAACGGTTCCAATCTACTTCGGTCATGACTCCTCCATATGGGGCCTTTCCGGAAGGGCTATTATGAATCTCGCCTAACGCTCGCCACCCGCGGCCGGCCCGTGGCGACAAAGGTCAATTCCGTGCCCAGGTAGATTTCGCCGCGCCCGGTATCGGGCACGATCTGATCATGCCGGGCTACCTGCGTCACCACCTGCTCGGCGCCCGCCTGAATGGCCAGTGCTTCGACCTGCGGCAGCATCACGGCTTCCGCATGTCGCACGGCCGCCTCGACCTGCTCGAAATCGCGGATGCCGTCGGGCAGGTGGAGCCGCACGCCGTGCTCGTCCCCCAGCGGTCTTATCAGCACCTGCCGGCGTTGGATGATGCCTCCCGCCACCGCGCCGACCGCGTTGGCGACTTCGGCATACGGCGGGATCACCAGCTCGGTGTGCAGGCGCGCAGCGACCTGGGGCAGGTAAGCCGCAACCGGCGCTCCGATGGCGACCACCGGCCACGGTAAGCTGAAGGCGCATTGCAGTCCCACATCACCGCGTCCGTCCAGCGCCTGCCGCAGCAGGAAACCGGCTGCCGGTTGTCCCTCCCAATCGGGGCGAACCCCAGCGTCCTCGCACACCTTGCTCACCAGCTCTGTCGCCACCTGTCGCGCCACGCCCGCCACCACCTGCTCGCAGAAGGTCTCTACCGCCAGGCCGGCCTGACGGGCCAGCACCGTGGCGGCTGAACGCGCTGCCTCGACATCCCAACGCGTGAACCGGGCGAGGACGTGCAGTGCATCGGTGGGGGTGAACGCGGCCCGCCGCACCAGCCCCCAGGTCTCTAATGCCTCGATCTGCCGGCGCAGCAGCGGTCCGGCGCGCTTTTGCTCGATGATCTGGAGCAGCGCGCGGGGGCCGCGCGCTAGATCGGCCAACAACGCGTCGTCGCCTTCGGCCCGCCGGCCGTTTGCCGGCCGACCAAGGGTGATGAACTCGGCTGCGCCCAGGTCGCGACGCCGTAGCGGATCGGCAGCCTGCCGATGCAGCTCGGCCCCGACCGCAGGATGCTCGCTTGCCAGCAGGCACAGCGGCACGGCGCGCCGCGGGCCGATCAGCAGCCGCCCCTCCGCGTCGAGCCGCACATGGCTGTCGCCCCCGAGGCCGGCCGTGTGAACGTCCACCGCCTCCACCATGGTGCGCCAGCCGCCCACCGTCGCCCCTTCGTCGTTAAGGACTGGCCAGCCGTCGCGCAGCGCGCCAATGTCGGTGGTCGTCCCACCGACATCCACGACCCATCCATCGCGGCGGCCCCCCAGGTGCCAGGCGCCGACCACACTGGCCGCCGGTCCCGACAAGATCGTCTCCACCGGCCGGCGCGCCGCCCACTCTGCCCGCACCAATGAGCCATCCCCCTTAACCACCATCAGGGGCGCCGCGATGCCCCAATCGGCCAACGTCCGTTGCACTGAACCGATCAGCTCGGTCAGCGGCGCGATCAGGTGAGCGTTGAGCGCCACGGTCGTCGCGCGGCGGACAGCGTTCAGCTTGCTGGACAGCTCGTGGCCGCAGGTCACCGGCCGGCCGGTCAATGTCTCCACCAGTTCGCGAGCGCGCAGCTCATGGGTCGGGTTGCGCACCGCGAAATAGCCGGAGACCGCGAACGCCTCGGCTGTGTCCCGGCGGGCCAGGATGGCGGCGGTCAGCGTCTCTTCGTCCAGGGGCGCGACCGCGTTGCCTTGCTCATCGTGCCCGCCGCGCACGTAGACCACATCCCCGGTCGGCAGCGCGGCCTCGAAGCCGTATTGCTGCATCAGGTCGCGGTTGTAGCCGATCAGGAACAGGGGCACTGCACCCCGCTGGCCCTCGGCCAATGTGTTGGTCGCCAGGGTGGTGGATAGCCCCACCAGCGTCACGTCGGCGTGGGACCAGGGGCTGTCAGCGAACACGGCCGCCATCGCGGCGCGGATGCCGACGGCCAGATCGCGCCGGGTCGTCAGCGCCTTGGCGCCGGCCAACACCTGGCCCGTGTCGTGATCTACCAGGACGGCATCGGTGTAGGTGCCGCCCGTGTCAATGCCCAGGGCAAGATTCACCGGTATTCTCCCTTGTTTGAACAACGGCGCTTGATGACAGATGGCTGCATCCCTTCATCTTTCCGTCGCGGATGTGCTCGGTTCCCGCTTCAGCAGTGCGCCCCACGCCTTCTTGGCACGCGAAGCAGGCAAAGCCTTGGCTGCCAGGTATTCCACCTGCTGGCAGATCTCCGGCAACACGGCAGCCGGGAAACCAAGCACCGTTTCATTGCCGCCGATGTCGGTAGCATCACGGCAGCCATAACAGCCGAAACTATGGTTCAGCCGGCCTTCGAGGTGCGGGACGATGGTGGCGTCAACACAAGTCGCCTGCAGGACCGCGGTTGAACTGGTGACGCGTTCGCCGCGCAGCACGTTCAAGTAGGCCAGGCTGATCCACATCAGCTTCTCCACCTCGTCTTCCATGACGACGACATCGGGCCACTGCTCAGCCCGGTCGAGAGGGAACAAATAGAGGCTCTGGATGCTGCCCGGCTCCAGGCGCGACATCCCCTCAAACATCCTACGACCGACGGCTTCGTCCATCACGATGCCGAATCCGACCAGCCCCTCGCCTGATTGCAGCTTTTCGGGCAGCGGACGAAATCCGAAAGCTGCCGCAGCAGCCGGGCAGGCTATGCCTTGACCATCCAGCAGGACGGTCTCACCATGCCGGGCGCGCATCAGGGCTTGGCAGTATCGATGCTGCTGGAGCACAACCGCGCCGTCCGGATTCACCGCACCGGCCGGCAGGAATCGAACGCCGACGGCCGAGCCGGTCAGGCCGAGGATTTCGGCCAGCCGGGCGCCCATGCGTCGCAGATCTTCGGGTGAGCTCTGCATAGATCACTCCTGTGCTTGTCGAGCGAAGGCCGGTTCAGTGCAGACGCTCGATGTGGTTCGTGAGCGTGCCGGCCAAGTAGCCTGCCACGGCCTCGTCGATGGTGGGCAGGTCCGTGATCACCGGCTCAATGCCCGCCTGCACCAGGCTATGGTGCGCGCCCCCACCCATGCCGCGCGCCAGGAGGACCTGGCAATCGGCGATCGGGGCCGCCATGCGACCGTGAGTGTCCTGAGAGGCCGCATCGAAGCCGTGAGCCTCTCCCTCGACGTGGACGTGCCCGCCGGCGCCCCGCCCGTGGGCGACCTTCTCACGCTGCTCACGATCTACGACCTGCCCGTCTTCGACCGTCAGAACGACATAATACGGCGCGCGACCGAAATGCTGGCTGATGGTCACGCCGTCCTCTGTGACTGCTGCAATCTTCATCTAGTTTTTCTCCGCGCATGGCATGCAGACGATCTGCCCGTTCTTGATGCGCGTATACCGCTCGACCGCCACGCTGGCCCAGCAGCAATGGCCGTGGAATTTCAGTGCGTCCAGCAGAATATCATGCTCGTTCATGAGAAATCTCTCCTCCAAATGGTGAAGTCAGTGATGAGCTACATGACCAGGTTGAACAGGTATCCGGTAAAGATGATGGCCAGCGCCACCACGCCGATGAAAACCGCGATGAGCTGCGGCTTCAGCACTCGACGCAGGATGATCATCTCCGGCAGGCTCAGACCGACCACCGCCATCATGAACGCCAGCGCGGTGCCCAGGCTGGCGCCCTTCTCGATCAGCGCGCCGACAATGGGGATAACCCCCGCCGCGTTGGAGTACAGGGGGATGCCCAGCAGCACGGCCGCCGGCACCGACCACCACGCCTGCTTGCCCATGATGTTCGCCAGGGCGCTCTCGGGCACGAAGCCATGGATGACCGCGCCGACCGCGATGCCGATGATGACGTAGGGCCAGACCTTGCCGACGATCTCCTTGACGCTGTCCGAGGCGCGGCCGATGCGCTCCGGCCAGGTGAGATTCTCCTGGGGGCCGCCCGCGCCCATCTGCAACTGCCAGACGAAATCCTCAACGTAGCGCTCCAGATGGAACCGGCCGATGACGATGCCGGCAAAGATGGCGATCACCAATCCCGTGCCGATGTACAGCGCCGCCACCCGCCAGCCGAACAGGCCGTAGAGCATGATCACAGCGACCTCGTTGATGATCGGCGCGGCAATCAGGAACGAGAAGGTGACGCCCAACGGAATGCCCGACTCGACAAAGCCGATGAAGAGCGGCACCGCAGAGCAGGAGCAGAAGGGGGTCACGATGCCGAGCATGGCCGCCAGCACATTGCCGATGCCCTGGCGCTTGCCGCCCAACAGCGCCCGCGTGCGCTCGGGGCTGAAGAAGGTGCGCACGATGCCGATCAGGAAGATCATGCCCGAGAGCAAGAGCAGGATTTTCGGCACGTCGTAGAGGAAGAAGGCCATCGACTCGCCCAACTGCGAGCCACGCGGCAGCCCGAGCACGCTGTAGGTCAGCCACTGGCTGACCGGCAGCAACACGGAATAGGCCGCCCACCAGAGCAGAGCGATGCCGGCCAGCTTGCCGTAAACCGGCAGATCGGCGCGCCACCCGCGCCGCGGTGTCGTTGTTGTCTGAATCGCCATGATGCCTCCCCCCTGAGAAGCCGGTTGCTTCCAGGGTCCGTGTCGCCGCCTGTTTCAGGCGGACCCGCCAGCCTGCAGCAACCAGCCGGCGATCTCTTTGTCGTTGGGCACACGGCCGGCAGCGACCAGCTTGCCGTCGATGACCAGCCCTGGCGTCGCCAGAATGGCGTACTTCATGATCTCACCGTAGTCGGTGACCTTCTCGATCTGGGCACCCAGCCCCTGCGCCGCCACGACCTTCTTGACTTGCGCTTCCAGACGCTGGCAGTTCGAACAGCCGGAACCGAGAACCTTGATATTGAGCATGTATGACCTCACAAGATGTTTGCTTCGAGAGCCGGCTGGCCCCGCATTATATTCGGCGCTCTGAATATGTTCAACCAAAAAAAGAGAGCCCCGCAATCACAGCACGGGCGCGAGCTGGCATTTGGGGCAGGGGCACGCGGCCGGCTTCGCGCGGCGCATCAGCAGCACGGGCGCGCCTTCGGGCTGCACGGTGGAGATTGCCGCATCCAACAGCGCGTACACCTCTGGCCTAACCACCCGATAGAAGATGTTCCAACCTTCGCGCCGGTCGGTCACCAGGCCGGCCTGCCGCATCATCATGAGCTGCTGCGAAATGTATGCCTGGCGCAGCCCCAGCGTCGCCTCTATGTGACAGACGCACTGCTCGCCGTCCCGCAGGACCTGCAGGATCGCCAGGCGGGAAGGATGGGACAAAAGCTTAAACAGCGCTGCGGCGTCTACCAAAACATTCATTTGCACACCCTTATCACATTCAATGTAGTGAATGTGATTCTATCCCGCCGGCGCGAGTTTGTCAAATTCCTAGATGGGTCGTGTTAGGAACCGGCCTCATCCGACTTTCAGGCCACGCGCTGCGCCAACATCCTGGCGGCGAGCACGAACAGCACGGCCGCGAACCCGGTTAGCGCCAGCAGGTCCAGCGCGGCAAGGGCCGGTGGGCCGCCGAACAGCGCGGCGCGCAGCGCCTCCACCGCGTAGGTCAACGGCAACAGGCGGGCGACGATCTGCAAGACAGGCGGCAGCGACGCGACCGGCACGAACACGCCGCCCAGGAACATCATCGGGAAGCGGATGAAATTGGCCAGCGTCTGCGCCTCGAAGACCTCTTTGACCGCCACCGAAACGAGGGCGCCCAGGGCCGAGAAGGCCGCGGCCGACAGCAGCAGCGCCAGTAACAGCAGAAGCCAGTTGACGCTCCCTGCGCCGAAGACCGCCAGGATGATGACCAGCACGACCAGCGTCACCGTCAGCCCGAAGGCCATGCCGCCCAGCAGCTTCCCGGCCAGCAGCGCGGGCAGGCGCACCGGCGCCAACAGCAGCCGCTCCAACGAGCCGAGCCGCCGCTCGAAGACGATCGCGATGGCTTCCATCGAAGTGGTGCCAAAGAGCAGGGTTAGTGCCAGCAGGCCCGGTATCAGGGTGCGCAGATCCCCTGGGTTGCGGATGGCAAACGCCAGCACGAAGGCGAAGGGAAACAGGATGCCCCAACTGATGTTAGGCGGCTTGAAGTAGTAGGCGCGCAGGTCCTTCAACGCGATGTGCCAGAGGCAGCGCAGGTCATCCCGCAGCATTGCCGCCTCCCTTGCCGCCCTTTTCGGCCAGCATAGCCTCCGCGCCCAGACCGGTGAGCCGGACGAAGACGTCCTCCAGGGTAGGACGCACGGTGTTCACGGCCAGCACGCGGCGGTCGCCGGCCTCGGCCAGCGCTGCCTGCACGGCCGTCGCTACGTCGTCGGTTTCGATGCGCCGCGTGGTCACGCTGCCATCCGCGCCGGCCAAGGTCACCTCAACCGCGGTCCGGCCCGGCGCCGCGGCCTTCAGACCGGCCACGGTGTCCAGCGCCACGATGCGGCCCTTGACGATGACGGCGATGCGATCGCAGAGCCGCTCGGCCTCCTCCAGGTAGTGGGTGGTCAGGAAGATGGTCACGCCTTCGTCCCGCAGGGCGGCGATCATCCCGCGCAGGTTGCGCGCGCTCATCACGTCGAGGCCGGTGGTCGGCTCGTCCAAGAAGAGCAGCGGCGGGCGATGGGCCAGGCCGGCGGCGATCGTCAGCGCCCGCTTCATACCGCGCGACAGCTTGGCGAAGGGCACATCACGCTTCTCGCCCAGCCGAAAGCGGGCCAGCAACGCCTCGGCGCGCGGCCGGCGCTCGGCCCGCGGCACGCCGTAGAGCTGCATGGCGAAGACCAGGTTGTCGAGGGCCGTCAGCTCGTCGTAGAGGTTGGAGGCTTCCGGCACGACTCCGATACGCTTCTTGATGCGGGGCAGGTCGGACGCCAGGTCAAGCCCCATGACGCGAGCCTTGCCGGACGTGGGTCGCGCCAGCCCGGTCAACATGCGGATGGTGGTGGTTTTGCTCGCGCCGTTGGGGCCGAGAAAGCCGAAGACCTCCCCCTCCCGCACGGTGAAGTCGATCCCGTCCACCGCGCGCAGGGGAGGGCTGCCCTTGTCTGTCGCGTAAGTCTTGGTCAGGCCGGCGACCTGGATGATGTCGCTCACAGCAGGTATCCCCTCAGGGCATCCGGAAGGAAGTCACCCGCCAAGGGCCGCGCGGCGGCCCGGACGAAGTGCTCCGTGCCGAAGAAGCGCCGTTGGCGCTCGACCGGCGCCTGCATCATCGGCGAAGCGCTTAACTGGGTGGCGTGGAAGCGGATCGCGGCCAGCTTGGCCTCCCACACGGCCGACACATCGACCGCCAGCGCGATCTCGGCGTCGGGCACGGCGCGCACCTGCTGCATGCCCAGTGCCTCGGCCAGGCTGGCCGGCACGGCGACGTTGTACAGCGCCGCCACGCTCTCGGCCCGGCGGTATGCCTCGGCTGCACAGCGCCCGATGGTAATGTGGTCGGGGTGACCTGACAGGCCGTCCGGTCCAAACGAGAGCAGGACTTGAGCGTCGCTGGTTCGGACAGCGCCGAGAATCTGAGCGATGAGGACCTCCGCGTCCGCGTCGGCCAGGTGACCATCCGCATAGTCCAGCAGGCGCGGCGGTTCCAGGCCCAGCGCGACGCACGCGCAGCGCAACTCGCTCTCCCGCCGCGCCGGCAGCTCCTCCGGCGTGCACAACGGCGGATCGCCGCACGAACCTGCCTCGCCCCGGGTCGCGGTGAGCACCTGCACCCGCACGCCGCGTTCGGCCAGCAGGGTCAGCGTGCCGCCGCAGCGGAACGCCTCATCATCCGGGTGGGCGAAGAGGGCCAACAGAGCCTGTTGGTTCATGATCAGCGTCGCTTATCAGATCAGGGTGAATGCCGGTTTGTTACGCACGCGAGGGTCAGGCCGCTTTCAAGGCCGCGATGCGCTCTTCGACGGCTGTGGCCTCGGCCTGGATGTCCTTAAGATAGGCTGCGCCGGCCTCCGCTTCGGCCCGGAGGTCACTCAGATAGGCCTCCAGCTCAGCGATACGCTCGGCCCGGCTGATGAACCGCCGCTGGAAGCCCCGCGCGTGTTCCGCGTGGTGACCGTGGTGTTCGTGGCGCCCATGATGCTCACCGTGCCCAGCCTCGCCGCAACCGCAGCTTTGGGCCTCGCCACCTCCACACTGGCAGCCGCCTGCCTCCTGTTCGCAATCGCAGCTACCGCCACAGGTGCAATCTGCCTCCTCACCGTGGCAGCCGTGGCCATGGCGATGAACACCATGCTGATGGCCGCGGCCTCCGCACCCACATTCATGCCCGCAATGGCATCCGCCATGTCCGCACATCGTCTCTATCCTCCTGTCTTGATCTGGAACTGCTCTTCGTATCCCGCCAGGAACCGGTCCAACTGCGCCCGGGTGGCGCGAATGCTCACGGCCCAGGCGTGCAGGAACTCGATCCCCTGATCGGTCAACTCGTAAACTCGGCGCGCCGGTCCAGACTCACCGGTCTCCCACGCCGAGCGCACCAGTCCGTCCTCTTCCAGCGCGCGCAGCGTGCGATAGAGTGTCCCCGGGTCGGGGGCGGGGTCATCCGCTGCGGCACTCAGCGCCTCCATCAGCTCGTACCCGTGGGCCGGCTTCTTGACCAGTTGTAGGAGCAAACGGGGCTGCACGAAGCCGCGCATTCGGCTGCCCTGGCAGCGGCAGCCCTCAGCCGATCCTCGACCGCCTTCGCACATGGCTCACCTCAGAGAGTTCTTTTGATGCATCTAAATGTATACCACATATAGAAGGCTAACACCAGGGTTGTGATTTGTCAAATCCGCCAGGCAGGCGATGAATCTCCCTGGCTGGGAGGCAGGTCACCGTCGCTGGCGACCAGGCACCGGACAGAATGGGGAAGGAACGACCCATTTCAGTGGGTGAGGGATAACTGCGGTCAGCCGTTCACCCGCCCTTCGTCGCGCGGCCCGATGGCCGGCATCGGCACGACCAACGCCTCCAGGCCCGTCCTCCGTTCGGTGTAGGCCGGCTCGCGCAACGGCGGACAGGCGGCCAGCTCGACCTGGGCCGCGACCAGCTTGAGCGCGAAGTTCCAGCAGGTGGGCTGGCCGCACTCCCTGCAATTCGTGCCTGGCAGCAGCTTGTAGAGCGCCATCGCCGTGGGCCGCTGGCGGGTCGTGTGGTCGGGCGTGATCTCGCCGCGGCGCTCCCAGGTGCGGTTGACCAGCTCGATCAACCCTTCCAGCTCCTTGATCGCGGCCTCCCGGTCTTCGACGTTGCTGGTGGCGATCTCGTAGGGATGAAACGCCAGGTTGTGCCCGCCCTTCTTCCAGGTCAGCGCGTTCGCTACCTGATTGTAGATTGCCCCGCGCAAGGTCGCGTTGAGGTAGGGCAAGACCGGCGAGATGTCGGTCACCAGCCGGGCGATGGCCGAAAAGCGCTCCGCGCCCGGATCGCAGGGTGGCGTGAAGACCTCCAGGTCGTAATCTTCAATTATCATTTCACTCTTCACCGTTTCCCGCCAGCGCAGCCAGCGCCGGCCGACTGCTCAATACCAACAGCAGGGCCATGATTACCGCCGATGTCAGGCACCAGGCGCACACCGCTCTGATCACGAACGGCTCCAGATAGGTGAGGTAGAGCGAGAAGAGCACGCCGAACAGCGCCATGCCGAAGACCGCCACCGGCGCGTAGCGCGCCAGCCTGCGTCCCGTAGTTTCGGGCGGCCGATCGGACCGCCACCTGCCGTACAGCCAGGCGGCGAGGATCGCCAGGTAGCCCAGCGCCCCCAGCACCCCCACCGGCAGGAAGCCGAACAGCCTGGCGTAGGGACTGCCCTGCACGGTATTGCAGTCCCCCACCGGTCCACAGATGGCGGCCACCTGCCGCGTTTCGACGTAGGCCAGGTAGCCCGCCACCCCCAGCCCGGCCAGCGCCAACAGCAGGACAAGCCACCTCTGCCAGGACGCCGGTGGATCCACCGGACCACCCTGACTGCCTCGTACCATCACTACACCGGTGTAGACCAGGGCGGCGACCATACCAGCCATGATGACCAGCGCCAAGGCGAAGCCGTTGGACTGGGGTACCGCTGCGGGCGCGGCGCTCACCGGCGCGGCGGCCGCCTGGGTCAGCGCAGCCGATGCCGGCGTCGCATCCGCGCACGGTGCGGCGGGGGCGCAGAGCTCGGCCGCAGACTTCTCGGCAGGCAACAGGGGAGCCAGCCCGGCAATCTGCGGGTAGTCCACGCCACCGGCCGCCAGGTGCTGCTGGACTAGCCCGGGCAGTTCCGCCCGGATCTGGTCGGGGCCCATCAGCCCTTTGTCGCCGATGATTAGAAAGGGCACTCCGGCTCGATCGTGGGCAATGCCGAACGCCTCGGCCGCCCGGTAAAACAACCCAATTTGCTCGCCTGTGCCGCTCTCGTCCAGCTCGATCATCTGGATCTGAAGCTGGCCGCCGTACTGGCTCTGCAGGGGAGGCAGCACCTGGTCGATCACCTCGTGGCAGTGTGGACAGGTCGCCATCCAGAACATGACCGCTTTCACGACCGGTCCGACCGGCCGCGTCGGAACCAGCAGAGCGTTGGCATCGAAGGCAGGCGATGACGTGACCTGCGCCGCGGCGGCTTGGTACGATTCAACAGAAGCACTCACACGGCCGGTCGTTGTCTCGGCCGGAAGGCTCGTCACTACGGGCGTGGATCGGCCGGCGCGCCCCGCCTTGATCTCGGCGCAATCCTCGCAGCCTTGCGCGCCGGCGCGCGTGCTGGTGAGCAGCGTCAGCAACACGACGGCCAGGAACCAACGGCCCACCATGGGCAGCAGATCGAGCACCAACCCTCGCCTCATGTGACGTGATCCGGCTCGCCGATCTCCACCGCGGCCAGGATGGCGGCCACCGCCGCTTCCAGGTCGTCGGCCGTGTACTGGGTCGGCGGGCCTTTCTTGATGCCGCAGTCGTCCACCAGGGTGATGGCCGCATCGGGACGGAAGCCGGCCTGCTCGACGATCTTGCGCGCACAGTTCAGCGGGCAGCCGTCCACCACGATGATGCGACCGACCTTCGACGTTTTTTCGAGCACGGTGGGCGCGCCGGTGGGCAGGCCGCCCAGGCAGAAGATGGCGGCCTTGCCGGGTCCGGCGCGTTTCACCGCCTCCATGCCGGCAAGCCCGGTCAGCGTGCCGACGTTGGACATGCCGCCGAAACAGACGAATAAAGCATTATCAGGTAAACCGTCAGCCATTGTTTTGCTCTCCTTCAGTATACCTCCGGACCGTCGCCAGCGTCGCGGTCGAAGTCACGAGTCGGCTTCGCGTACAACACGAAAGGTCACAAACGAATACTTCCCGTCGGCAAGCGCCCCTCGGCCAATCACCTTGCCTTTGCCTAGCAGCCACGCAGGATGCATCACGCAGTGTAACGAGTCATTCTGGCCGGCCCGCCCTGACAGGCAGGTCAGCCACTCGGCCAGGCAGCCGTCGCTGTACCGCTCCAGACCATTTCGCTCGCTGGAGTGGCATGGCCAAATGTCAGGCCCGCCTTGCGTCTGATGGGCCAGGGCGATCAGTTCCTTCGGGCGAGGCAGCCGATAAGACCGCCCTTCGTGCTGGCCCAGCCACTGGCCAAACGCCAGGGCGTCAGCGGCGCTTATGCCTGTCACTGGGCTTGTTCGCAGTCCTGTTCGTCGGGGAACCGGTCTCCCGGTTTCTTCCGCAAAGGGCGCGTACTCCGCCCAGGAAACGGGCTTGGCGCTGACGGCAACCTGCAACTCGGCCAACAGAACGAACTCCATCCCGCCTCACGGTGGCGTCGGACTTTGGACGCTCCATCTCTACTGTCTGTGTGCCTGGGTCAAGTTGCAGTGCCTGGCCCCGGCCCATGAATGGCATCGCGATCCGAGCCCGGCCGGCCGTTCCCGCCATGGCGCACGCACTCGATTTCGGCCAGGATCGCCAGGGCAATCTCAGCCGGCTCCCGGCCGCCGGTGTCCAGGCCAATTGGCGCCCGCACCCGCGCCAGCGTCTCCGCGCTCGCCCCTTCGGCCCGCAGGTGTTCCAGGACAATCCCCACCTTTCGCAGTGAACCGATCATGCCGATGTAGGGGGTCAGAGTTGGGAGCGCCTGGCGCAGCGCGGCCTCGTCGGTCACGTGATCTTCGGTGATGAGCACCACATAGGTCGAGCTCGTGATTGCCGTCGGGTCAAACTGCGGGCAGTTGCCTCGCTCCGGACGCACATCCACCACCTGCACGTCGTAGCCTACGACACGGCCCAACTCGGCCAGCGGCCGGCCGATGTGTCCGCCGCCAACGATCAATAGCACCGGCTTCGGCAGATAGGGCTCGATGTACACGGTCACCTCCCCGCCGCAGAGCATCCCCAGGGCATCCTGACCCTCCTCGACCAGGCGGTAGTGAGCCAGGCGC
>Ga0315297_10001101_pt1 | contig 16397 bp, 7 predicted proteins | sample YL17G15_0_MG_FD_203628 | JGI IMG/M metagenome (GOLD analysis project Ga0315297, IMG submission 203628) | Sediment microbial communities from Yellowstone Lake, YNP, Wyoming, USA - YL17G15_0 | ecosystem: Environmental > Aquatic > Freshwater > Lake > Sediment | place: USA: Wyoming | collected... | reverse complement strand
TCATGCCCTTGTCGGGAGCCTCTTGCATGCCGACGCGGTGCCGCTCACCGATGACCCGCTGCACAACCGCATCCTCAGTTACAAACTGCAGAAGGCGCGCGAGATTCCTGAAATTCGGGATGTGCTGGAGAGCCGTCAACAGGAACAGCGGTTCGCCGGAATGTCGGCTGCCGCGCAGGCGTTGACCGATCTCCAACTTGGCGTGATTCCGGAGGACTTAACGATCGACCAGATCCTCGAATACCGCCGTCAACACGGGGACGAGCTGCAGCTTGTGCGAGACAAGCTTGCCTGGATGGCGCGCGAAATCGCCTGTGAGCCATGGACAAAGGCGTTCGATGACGAAGTGCATCACAAGCTCATACCGGCCCTGCACGCCCAAATGGAGCCCGCGAAAAGTTCCTTGTCGTCCTGGCTGAAGGCCGCCGCCATTGCGGTGGGCGGCGCCGCCGCGGTGCTCGGGATATTTGGGAATCCTCTGACACCGGTGGTTGTCGGCGTTGCGGCGCTGACGATAGGAAAGGACGTGGGGATCGGTGGCCTTGAGTCGTTCCTGGACTGGAAGAATGGCAAAACGCAGAACGGGCTTCACTACCTCCTGAAACTGAAGTCTTGATGAGCATGGTCGGTTGGCGTGACGGCCATGAATCTCCACATGTCGTGGCAACGGAATATGCCTCGGGGACAAGAAGAAGGTAAAGCCATTTCGGTGCGCAGATCATCGCAACTCAGCGTGATCTACCAAAGCATAGGAGCACACAGACCATGAACCACTGGAATACGTTTATCAGCCGCTTCACCCCCGCTGAGCAGCCAATCGTCTCGGTGCTCGTCAACATCATACGCCAATCGCTGGGGATCAACGACCTCAGCGCTGTCGCGGAGCTGCAGCCGCAGGAACTCGCCAACCTACTCATGACGATCGTCGGCGGTGACAACCCGTTCACCACCGCAGACGACGATGCGCGGTTGGCGCTGGCGCAGCGCGCGATCAGCATCGCGCGTGACGTGTTAGCCGCAGCGCACGCAGAAAATACCCTGACTTCGGGGCAGGGGACGACGCCGCAACGAGCGCCTGATCTGAAACCGAAGACAACATTCACGATTGTCGGGCAAATCCGGCTTCAAAATGGGAAGCCCTACATCGGCGGTATTGTGCGCGCCGTCGATAAGGACCTGCGAGCCGAAGAAGCCATCGGCGAAACTACGACGGATGCAACAGGGCACTACGAAATTCAGTATGAGGCAGCACCGCCCCGGCGTGAAGCCCGTTCTGGCGCAGATGTAATTGTCCGCGTGTTCGACCCTTCAATGAAATCTAGGGAGCCTCTCGCCGAATCGCCCGTCCGCTTTCAGGCCGGAGCGCGCGAAACGATCGATCTTGTTGTCGGGGAAGTGCCGCGCACGGCGTTCGACCAACTGCTCAGGTTGCTGGCGCCGGCGCTCGACGGCGTTGATCCCGCCGGGTTGACCCAGGCCGATGTCGATTTCCTTGCTGGGGATAGCGGCATCGCTGCCGAGCGAATCGGATGGCTTGTCACCGCGGTTCAAATGGCGGCACACACGGGATTGCCGGCTCCGGCGTTCTTCGACTACCTCGCAGTGCGCCAGCGTGAAAACGCCGCCGCGCTGGATCAGTTCTGGCGGAGCCTCCCATCAACATTTGGCCTTCAGACTGAAGCAGCGGAAACATTTCGTTTCGCCGCACAGGCAGGCGATGTGGTCCGCTTCGATGAACCGTTGGTCACCGCTCTTCTGGATAGACGAGCGACGGGTGGCATTGCGGCTGCGATCGAACTGGCACTGTGGAGTTCGGCGGACTGGCGCACTCTCATTGGCCGTGTATGGGATGGCCGGCGCGCGAGCATCCCGTCATGGGCCCAAGGCGAAGACCTCGATGCGAAATTGAGCTATGGGGCGGCATGGCTACGAGCCCGGGCCGCTCAAGTGTTTCCCACGGCCATCGTGTCTCAAGCTTCCATCTCAGGTCGCATCGTCACGCCGTCCAATCGGCCCGCCGCCGGGGTCAATGTACAAGCGTTCCATTGTGGGTTTCCCGCGAATCTTTCGATCAGTCCTATCGTGCAGACCGGCGCCGATGGTCGCTATCAGATCGTTGTTGATTCCGAACGTCTGAAGCGCCAACTGGCATCACTCGGCAAGCAACCTCTGCGGCTCCAGGTATTCGCGCGATCGAGCGACACTGGCGAGGAGATTGCCAAATCCGATATCCGTCAGGGCGTGACGTTCCCCGTCACGGTGGATCTGCACGTCACGCTCGAAGTTGGACCCACGGAATTCGACCTCGTCACTGAGCGAATCACCGAGATCGCCGGGGGCGTTCAGTTGGCGGCCATCGATCAGAAGACGGATTTGTCAAGGCTGGCGAGTGCGGCCGGAATCGACCTCGAAATCACGCGGGTGTTCCTGAAAGCCCATCAATCGCCCGGAACCGACGGGCTGTCCGTCGAGGCGCGCTATGCGCTGCTCCGGACGACAGGCCTGACCATGAACGTGAAAACTCGATCCAGTGGATCGAGCCGCCTGCAGGAAGCGGTCAATGCGCGCATCGTGGGCAAGAGTGTGCTCGTGCACACCAAAGCGGCGGACGAGTGGCTGAAACAGCGCGACTTCGACGCGAGAGTCGAAGGCCTGCGCAGCGCGTCCGGTCCTGTCGACATGCTGAAGGCCACGGGCCTGACCGATGGTGAGATTGATACCTACATTCGAGTGCTGGCCGAGGATCCACAGGCGACTCCGGAAACAATCGATCGTCGTCTGAAAGAGGCCGGACTCTCTGTCACAGCATTGACGGCCATTCGACGCGCCCGTCGTCTGGCTCAGATCGTTGGTCCTGACCCCACACTCGTTGGACAACTGCTCAGTGAGTTGGCTGCGCCGCAGACCGGCGGCAAGGCCACGAAGGGCACGTTGCCTAAAACGCCAGAAGAGGAGGACGAAAACGCGATTGGCGCGCTGGCGGGACGAAACGCCGCCGACTGGCAGGGCTGGCTCGTGCAGCGCGATAAGAGCCTTTCTGCCGTTGACGCCGCCGCTCGAGCGCGTGCGATCGAAACGGCCTTTGAACGCGCATTTCCCACCCAGGCGCTCCTCGGCCGCCTGGGTGCGTTTGCCGACAAGGCCGTAAACGGCGGACCAGACTTTGCGAGGCTCAAGAACCGTTTGGAAACGCAGAAGGATCTGAACCTGCGCGAACGGGGGCTGCCGTTTCACTTACCGAAGAAGGGAGCGGCGCCCGTCGATGCGACGGAGAAATCTCTGGAGCAGAACCTGGCCAAACTGCAGCGGCTCTCTCGCATCACATCTTTTGCCAACGCGGCCGAGTTGCTGGCAAAAGGGCATTCATCGGCTCAGAGCATCGCCGCGATGAGCCGCGAGGGCTTTGTGCGGCAGATGGTTGGCACGAAGCCCGCGGAAACCAGTTCAGCCGAGGCCAAACGCGAAGACGAGCGACGGCGCGAGGAGGCCGCAACGATTCATCAGCGCGCGAAGCGTCAGTCGACCGCCGCCCTGGCGATCGCCACGGGACTCTCGCTGCACTACAACGGCGTCACACCGAAAACGGTGCCAGGCGCAGGGGGCAGAACAGCGCCGGAGTCCGGCTCATCCGGGCCTGCGGCCGGTTCAGGACCCGTCATCACCCCACCAGATGGTTTGACAGCAACATCGAAGGCGGATCTCACGAGCCTGTTTGGCGCGCCCGATGCGTGTCAGGTGGCGCCGTGTCAATCAGTGCTCGGCCTATCGGCCTACTTTGTCGACTTACTCGAGTTGCTGCATGACAGCGGGACTGACATCGACCCCAGAGCGGTACTGCTCGCCAAAGAACGCCGGCCTGATCTCGCGGAGATCGAGCTGTCGTGTCCGAATGCCGAGACACCGGTTCCATATATCGACTTGGTGATCGAGCTGCTCGAACAGCAGGTGGCTCCACAAACGCGCCCGGACAGCACCAATCCCGCCGGTACGCCAAGCAATCGACGCATGGTCCCATTGGTGTCGCTCGACACGATGCGGTCGGTTGATTCCATCATGTCCCCATCGATGGGTATGGCGGGAACTGCGGGCGCATCTGTGAATCGCGGCACTGCCTTGCCGGTGCCCTATCCGCAAACCACGTGGACGGCGGAGGAGCTGGCCGCGCTACCGGAACACCTCAACGAGGCCGCGTACGGCAGGCTCGAAAAGGAAGTGTTTCCCTGGACATTGCCGTTCAGCTTGGCGCAAGAGGAGGCTGAGGTCTATTTGAGGGATGCCGAGTTGAGCCGCGAAGAGTTAATGAAGCGGTTTCGGCCGCGGCCGCCGAGCGGATGGGCGCAGCCGGAGCTGGTTGAAATGGCGTCGGCGCGCCTTCGTATCACGGCCAACGAACGCAAGATCCTGATCGCGGAGGTCGGTCTGGAGGAGTGGAAGAACTGGGGCTACAAACAGAAGCCTGGTGACTGGCCCACTGGCGTGGGCGCCAGTGTCACGGCGTTCCTTCATCGGACCGGATTGCACTACGTGGATCTCGTCGAGTTACTCAATACTGACTTCATCAACGAGAAAGTCGGGACCGCTCGACCTGTTGCGACCGAGACGAAACCGGGGTACGACGCCTGCGATCTGTCCCACACCTACCTGACTAATCTGGACAAGGCGTTTCTGAACCGCTTCTGCCGATTCGTGCGCCTGTGGCGGCGCCTCGGGTGGACAGTTGGCGAGGTGGATCGTGCAATCACGGTGTTGAAGGCGACGGCTATTAACGACGTCCTCCTAGTTCAGCTTGCGGAAGTGATCCGCCTCGCGGCCCGGCTCACGCTTCCGGTTGCCGATCTCCTGACGTTCTGGGGAGATCTCGACACGCAGCCCGGCTTTGACCGGACGAGTACACTGCCGAAACCCAAGCCTTCTCAGTACGACGGTATATTTCAGGATCGTGCGCGTCTCTCGGCGAGCGATCGCGGTAAGCTTGCACTGGCATCGGCGGCTTCGACAACGCTGGCCAGCGTCTCTGGACCGGTCTGCGCCGCACTGGGCGTCTCCGCCGACGACTACACCCTGCTCACGGACACGGCGCTCCCTACTGTGTGGCGGCTCGGAGCCGTGTCGATTCCTGCCGGCCTGAAGGTGCTGGCAGGCGCATCCGCTCTGCGGCGATGGCAGACGCTCGAACACGTCACCAAGATATCCACACGCGAGTTGCTTCGATTTCAGGCCGTGAGCGGGCTTGATCCATTTGCCGGACCTATCGGAACGGCGAAGTTTCTCGATGCAATCGACACGTTGAACGATTGTGGGCTGACAGTCGACGATCTCGACTTCCTGTTGCGACATGTGACCACTTCTGAGCGAATGCGGAAGTTTCAGGACAACGGGCTGAAGCTGTTGAAGCGCGTCAGAGATGAGGCGACAAGTGTGTCCAGTGTCCGCGAGCCGATTACGGGGGCGCTGATTCGACCGATGTTGATCCGGGAGATCGCGCGGGCGACCCAGGTGCCGAGTCCGATTATCGAACGAACCGTTGCGTGGATGGAGTCCGACACGGCAGGCGCCGGGCTCGACATCATTGCGACGGCAGTTGCCCCAGGGGCACAGCTCGATTCCCCGGTGAATCTTGCCGGGAGCCCAGGCTGGCCGCCCTATGCCCGACTGGCAAAGTGGGCGTGGCTGGTCGGTCGACTGGCTCTGTCGCCGGAAGATTTCGTTATGGCTGCCACGGTTCCTCAGCATCCGCTACAGCTGTTTCCCCTTACCTCGATGGTGGTGACGCCCACGGACGCCGCCCCCGCGGGCGCTTTCGCAAACTGGGAACAGCTTGCGGCCCTCGTTGATGTTCGCCGGCGCCTAAACGCGAAGGGGTTGTCGTTTTGGCCTGTGCGCGACGCTGTCGCAGCGGCCACACAGGCTGCTGATCCCGTGGGTTCCTCCTGGTCTGAAGCCGCGCGGCAGATCGATGGCCTGGCTGAAGCCACTGGCACGCTCGTCGGATCGACATTACTGGGATTCGGCAGTCCCGCCGGCGATGCTGCGCCCGGCGTCTGGATTCGCTTCCTCGAAGCCGTCGATCTTGCTGGCCGGCTTCGCGTGCCGGCTGCGAAGCTGAGTGATTGGGTGAAGGACTTGCTGACGACCGCGACCTCGGCAGAGATCCGAGGAGCTGTGGCTGCAATGCGCGGGACTGACGACTGGAAGGCCCGCGCGCCTCGACTACGCAACACGCTTCGGGAGAAGCAGCGCTCGGTCCTGGTGGCCGCCACCATCCACGATCTCGATGTGCGCACGGCCGACGATCTCCACGGCCGGTACCTGGTTGATGTCGAGATGGGCAGCGAGCAGCTCACCACACGGCTGGGCCTGGCCGCGGCGTCCGTGCAGCGGTTCATCCAGCGGACATTGCTCGGCGTCGAAAACGATCGAGATGGTAACCCAGTGGCGTTCGAATCCGACTTCGACGGCCGTTGGAAGTGGATGAAGAGCTTTCGGACGTGGCGCGATAATCGCACGCTCTTCCTTTATCCCGAAAACTCCCTGCGGCCCGAGCTTCGCGACGACAAGTCGCCGCTCTTTCTCGAGCTCGAGCAGCTGCTGTACCAGCGTGACCTGACGGCCGACGCCATCGAGGACGGCCTCGGCGCGTATCTCCACAAGCTCGACGACATCGCCCGCCTGGAAATCATGGGCACGTGCACCGAAGAGGTCAACAAAGACCGCCTCCTGCACATCGTCGCCCGAACCCGAAGCGTGCCCCATGACTATTATCACCGCACCTGGAATCCCAGTACCGCGCGATTTTCCGCGTGGAAGCGGCTGGATCTCGACGTCGACGGCGACTGGGTGATGCCGATCGTCATCGACGGCCGGCTGAACCTGTACTGGATCAAGCACACGCGACAGCTCGAGGGCGTAAAAGATGCACTCGGATTGAGTCCCGCGCGGCCGTTTCCCCTGTCACCTCACTTCCCGATGTATCAGGACCAGTACACCCTCTCGTGGAGCACGCGGCAGCGCAAGGGGTGGTCCGCCAAGCGTACCGCCGATCAACAGATCGCGCGGCCGTTCCTGCCGTTCTTCGAGACACAGTTCGCCGTTCGGCTCAACGAAGCCAGGACGCGCCTGAAGATTGGCGGCGTCACGGTGGTTCCGGTGCCGCCATTCAGCAATCGTGTGCAGATGCAGAGCATTCACTGGGACTGGGCCCAGAAAAATATCGTGGACCCGGTTCTTGCGGTGATCACCAACCCGCCTTCGCCCCAGTCATTGCCGCCCCCCAGCGAGGTCGCCGAGGACATCGCCAATGCCAAGCCAGACTTTCAGGGGATGATCGCCGAGCTCCAGTCGATCGGTAAAACCATCAATTCGGTCAAGAACGCCATCGTCGGGGATGGTGCCGATTCGTTGGTAAAGAAACTGTGGACGACCCTGCCGGATTTCGAAGATGCGGCGCAGGGCCTCCCGAAGCCATACCAAGAGCTATTGAAACAGATCAGCGGGACGCTGACCGATCTGAAAACGCTGCTGAATTCGATCAGGCCGATCGACGGCACATTGCCACAGCGTGCCCTGTTGAAGACGTTCGAGGTCGCTGGCAGCGCGATATCCGGAATCATCAGCGATCTGATGAACGTGATGAAGCAGTTGCCCGAAGAAATACTGAAGGTGGGAGGTCTTTTCATTCCGGAGATGTTGAATAATATTCATCAGGTGCTGAACGAGATTTCGCTCGGTCTCGGTGGTCCAACCTTTGGCTTTGAGTTCGGCTACTTCGAAGTGGGCGCGGCCGGAGCGAAGGGACTGCGGCTGTCGCCGCCGCCGTTTCCCCCGGATGGTCTAGCGATGGCCTTCGGGGGCAGCCTGGCAGTCCTCGGCGGATCGATCGCCTTGCTGCTCTACTCGATGTTCCCGGGATATCCCGCGTTCCACGACGTGCCGATCTTGACGGGCGTGCTGTATACCAACCTGGCACTCGGCGGTTCTGGACCGAGCGACCTGGGAATTAAGGCCTGGCCCGGTTCCGGATACTTTCTCCTGCCAAGCAACGGAGCGCTGACTGGTACCTACTGCACGGTAGGGGTGAACCTCGATCAGATCAAGAAGGATGCATTGGAATCGCTGGATACCGAGAAACTTAAGAACACGATCTTCTCCCACGCATCGGACGGTCCGATGGGCGCCCTTCAGAAGATGATCGATCTGTCAGCCGGGGAGGCGCTCGCGAACGCTCCAACTGACCGGCTATCGGATTTGGCCGCGCTGTTCAACGTCGGTATGCGCGTCGTGCAGCCGGCTCCCCTTAGGCCGTTCCCGGGCCGGCTCTATGACCCAGCGCCAACAATCGTGGGCGAAGACCGGCACGGCCGGGCGTTTCTCCTGAATCCGGTCAGTCGACTGGACCGTAAGGGCCACACGTTCCAGGCATCGTATGTTACCTGGGATGCCGTGCCGCTGTATCATCCCTTGGCGACCATCATGAGTCGGACGTTTGAGCAAACGGGCGTGTCCGGCTTGTACGAATCGGCCACGCGACCCGGTGGTGATATCTTCGCGTTCAAAGATGACAGCGCCTTTTCGAAGAGCTTCGCCATCTCGGTCCCCGGTGCGGTGAATACCACCGCAGCCCTTGCGGGAGAACGTCTCGACGTGTCAGCCGCCGGTGCGTATTCGCTCTACAACTGGGAGCTCTTCTACCACCTCCCTATGTTGATCGGCGCGCGGTTCGTTGCGCAGCAGAACTTTGAGCAGGCGCTGCGGTGGTACCGCTACATCTTCGACCCGACCGTGTCCATCGGTACGTGGCCGCAGAAATATTGGCGGTTCAAGGCCTTCTACGACGAGTATTCAGGCCAGGTTCCCGATCAGACGATTAGCGCGTGGCTCAAGAACCTGTCGAAATCGCCGGCGAACGATGAGGAACGGTTGCGGCTGCAGCAACAGACGCAGCTGATCGAAGCGTGGCAGCGCGACCCGTTCAACGCGCACCTCGTGGCGCGCTTGCGTCCGGGCGCCTACGAACGTGCGACTGTGATGCGAACGATCGAAGCGCTAATCAGCTGGGGCGATGCGCGTTTCCGGGAAGTCAGCTGGGAATCGATCAACGAAGCGACGCAACTCTACCTGATGGCGCGGGACATCCTCGGCGAGCGTCCAGAGTTAGTTCCCGCTCGTCCGAGACAGCCGCTCACCTACAAGGCTCTCCAGAGCGACGCGCATGCCGAGGGCGGCAGTATAGACCCATTTGGCAATGTGCTCCTGACGGTCGAGGCGTCTCTGAGCAATGCGTGGGACAGTTCCACCAGTGTCGCAGAGCCAGCCGCCAGCCTGGCGATCCTCTCCGGGCCGTCGATGCTCTACTTTGCGATCCCACCGAATGAACAGCTGCTTGGATACTGGGACACGGTGGACGATCGCCTGTTCAAGATCCGCCACAGCCTGGATATTCTGGGGAAGAAGCGTTCGACGTTCCCGCTCGGGTCTGATCTGGCGGCGGGGAGTGCTGCCGGCCAGGTGGTGGCTGATGCGGCCGAGGCCAACGCCGTGCCTACGCTTCTCGCGCCTCCGGCGTACCGCTTCCAGTTGATGCTCCAGAAGGCGAACGAATTTGCAGGCGACGTGAAAGCGCTGGGCGGAGCGCTGCTGTCTGCGCTCGAGAAGTGCGACGCCGAGCACCTGGCGCGGCTCAGGTCCGGGCACGAAATTCAGCTGCTGCAGGCTACGGAGCAGGTTCGGCAGTTGCAGATCGACGAGTCTTCGCGTTCGCTTGAAGCGCTGAGACAGAGCAGGGAAGGCGCCGTACTTCGCCACAAGTACTATACCAGCCGCGAATTTATTAATACTGCCGAAAAGGTCAAGGAAGTATTGTCCATTGTGTCGTCCGGGCTGCAGTTCTTCTCAAGCATGGGGGAGCTGACCGCTGCCTTGATGCATGCTGGACCGGATGTTTCGTTTGGCGGCGCTGGCGCTGGGAGCAGTCCAAAAGCGGATGTTAAATACGGGAGCACTCAGCTGGGCAATGCCGCGTCGGCTGCGTCACGAGCTATCTCGTTGATGGCATCGATGGCTCAGACCGGATCGGCGTTGGCGGGCACGTATGCGACGTATGAACGACGCAAGGAAGAGTGGGACCATCAGGCGGCGCTCGCGGAAAACGATATGGCCCAGTTCGATTTGCAGATCGCCGCGGCCGAGAAACGTCTGACGATCACCCAACGCGAGCTGGAGAATCACCAAAAGCAGATTGCCAACGCCCAGGAGATCGACACCTTCATGCATGAGAAGTTCTCGAACGAAGAGCTATATGACTGGATGGTCGGGCAAGCGTCGGCCGCGCATTTCCAGAGCTATCTGCTGGCGCTTGATCTCGCGAAGCAGGCAGAGGCCTGTTACCGGTTCGAACGCGCCGATAGGCAGGCAAGTTTCATTCGTGTCGAGCAGCCGGACAGCATGGCGACCGCGCTGCTGTCGGGCGAGCGGCTGCAGCAGAATCTTCGCCGCATGGAAGCGGCCTACATGGCCAAGAACACGCGCGAGTACGAGCTGACCAAGCACGTCTCGCTCGCGCAGGTAGATCCGGTTGCGCTCCTGATGCTGCAGCAGAAGGGCGAGTGCTACTTCAGTTTGCCCGAACACGTCTTTGACGCGGACCATCCCGGGCACTATCTCAGACGGCTCAAGAGTGTGAGCCTTTCGATTCCGTGCGTCGTCGGACCCTATACGAGCGTGAACTGCCGGTTGACGCTGGACAACAGCGAATTCCGCGTGGACGATCAGGCACCGGTAGCGCCGCAAACGTACGCACGAACACGGGGCGTTGGCCCTGCCGACAAGCGGTTCATTGACGTATCGACGCAAGCGTCCGTCAAGCTTCCAGCCGGTACCACGGCGATTGTGACCAGCACGGCGCAGAATGACGGCGGCCTCTTCGACCTACATCTGAACGACGAGCGCTACCTCCCCTTCGAAGGCGCGGGCGCGATCAGCAGCTGGCATCTCGAGTTGCCAAAGGACACGAATCGGTTCGATTTTTCGACGATCGCCGACGTGATTGTGCACCTCCGCTACACCGCGCGCGACGGCACGCCGGCGCTGAGAGATGCCGCATGGGCGGCGACGTTCGGTTCGGCGCCGCCGACGGCAATCGCGGGCCCGCCGCCGAACCCGCTGGCGGCGCCGCGCCGACTGGTGCGGATGTTCAACGTGCGGCATGAGTTTCCCGACGCGTGGTATCGCTTCCTGCATCCGTTGGACGATCAGCTGGACGCGGTCCTAGATCTCGATCTGTCAGCGTCGAGATTCCCCTACTGCAGAGAAGATCAGACGATACAGATCAACAATCTGCGCCTCATCTTTGTGACCGCACAGGGATCGAGCGCAGACGGTCTGCAGGCTAGGCTGACGTATCTTCCAGGTGGGGGGCAGCCTCCGAGTCCTGCGATTCCGCCGCCGCCGGCGCCGCCGTCGGCAACACGATTCGTGGCGGCTTTGGATGTGGCGGACCTCGCATCCTGTACCTACGAGCCTCCTCGTAACAGCGCGACAGGGCAGTGGCAGGTGCGGATTGCCACGGCGGACAATCCCGCGCCACGCGCATCGATTCTCGACGCGCCCGCGGCAAACAAGCTACGAGTCAAGGCGGATGAAATATCTGACCTGCTAGTGTTGTGTTCGTATGAAATCGGTTGACCGCGGTCATGCCCGGCCCGCGAACTCGGGCGTCTCCGGCTCGCTGGAGTCAGCGAATATGTCGTGCCAGGAATTGAATAGTTGGATCATAAATAACAGGCAGCAACTAGATGGGAGAAACAAAGGGGTCGGGAGTCATTAATTGAGTAGCCGAACAACGGGAGAAACACGATGCAAACCAAATCGCAGCAACGAAATACGTTCCCCGTCAGCGACAAGGTCTTCAAAGCCGTTTATGACTCGCCGCAATCCCTTCCTGGGAAACACAAGTGGCTCACGGCTGAAGCGGACGTGCGGAAGATCGAAGCGGTGCTCGGAATGGCGCCGAAAACCATTGGAGCCCCTCTTTGGGTGAGTGGCGATCGCAAACGCTGTCCGAAGTGCCGACGCGAGATCAACTGGCTCGACATTGTCTCGTCTGCCTTGGGAACCGTCCACAACCAGGAGATGATTGCGCGGGTGATTCTCGGGGAACAGAAATTCGTCAACACGGAAGCGCCTCGCGCAATTGCCGGCCTGAAGTGTTCCCAGTGCAAGGCCTCTATCGACAACCTCCGCAGCTTCAAGTGCCACAACTGGGCCTACGCGGTAGGCGCCCTGCGGAAGGTCATTCAACAAATGCACAAGAGCTAGAAGTGGAAAGAAAAGGTGTCAGAACCCTTGTTTGAATTGATGGGAGCGAGCTGAGGGTCGCGCATGGGGAGATCGTTGCGTCCCTCGTCCAGGGATGTGGCCTCTCACGAGCTCAATCGGGCGAACACGCGCCGGACGCTGTTCGAGGACGCCGGGGACGCTGCCGCGTTTGGGGGTGTGACATGGAAATCGGACTCCAAGTCAGGACTGCAATGGTTACGGAGCAATGATCCTGAGGAAGGCCGACGGGGTAATGATGTGAACGGACTGAAATCGTTTCAGGTGGAGCAGTGCTTTATCTCCGGTCACCAGGTACGCGGCCTGAGATTCTATGGCGGTGGCAAGGACCATCAGATCGTCAGGGTCTTGAATAGGAGCCGACACGGCTGTTGTTCCAGGCACTAACACGGTGGCACTGGCAAGCAAGGTCACAAAACTATGGATGTCTTCTCGCGAGAGATGGTAGCGAATGTGGATTTTCGGGCGACAAAGGGCTTCTTGGAGCTCAACTAAAATTGGTGGACTGGTGACAAGGTCAAATTGTTCTTCTCGCCAAGCGTGGAGGAGTTTCGCTGGAGTGCCACGTGGGGTGATGAATGCGCTGACAAGGATATTGGTGTCAAGGACAGCCTTAGGCACTCAGTTTCCTATGGATTCGACGGGCCGTTCGTGTACGTTGCACGGCCTGGGTGGCATCGCGCAAGGCCTGACCAGCCGCCATGTGTTTGTTCTTCGCCCATACTCGATCGAGCACAGCAAAGAGTTGGTCCCGTTTTTCCGTCAAGGCTTGGTACCGATCGAACGGCATCATGGCCGCCACGGGTTGGCCTCGTTCCTCGACGATGACGGTGTCTTTCTTCCTGCGAACCCGACCAAGCAGAGAGGGAAACTCGTTTTGGGCGTCTTTGGCGCTGAAGGTCTTCACCATTGGATGTCCTCGCTCATTGTTGTGCTGAGAGAAAGTGTACACCGCTTGAGAACGAGAATCTACTCTCGGTCTCACCTATTCGAGGTAAAGAATCGGACCCCCATGTCGGAACAGACGATTTCACTTATAGATCTTACTGCGGTGGGCAATGACATGAACCGTCATGATGAACTCGGCTGGATCTGTGGTGTAGAGCACACGCCAATCACCGACGCGGAGCTTGTAGAGCCCTGCAAAGCGTCCAGTGAGGGGTTCAGGCTGTATGTGGCCGTAGTGCTCGGAGAGCCATTAAATCTTTGCTGCGATTCGGTCGGCTATTCCACGGTCGAGCTGAGCCAGATCTTCGAGCGCTTGTGGGGTGAACTCAACATGAACCATCAACGAAGGTTATACCTTCTTTTCACTTCCTCAAAAGGGACTCGCTCTGTTGATTGCAGAGAAGATGTCAGACGCGCTTCCATTTCCGGAGTTAACTTACGCCCTGTATCGGGGTCGGTAAACAATTCTTGCAGTTCTTCGTGGAGTGTTTTCTTGATCAGAGCCTGGAGCTCTTCAACGGTCAAATCAGCGACTTTCATAAGACCTACCTTTGGTTTTGAGAATAGCGATTTCATTGTGGGGAAGTCAACAAAAGGAAGAAAAAGGTGGAATCATTATGTGCGGAAGTCACGGGTCAGGCCTTGCCATGCGACATCAATACGATGAAGCCAGGGAATCAATCAGCTCAGACTCGATTGATTGCGGGCTCAAGGACACATCGCGGCACGCATTCCCGTACCGCCGAAGGTCAGCTGTGAGCGAATTGGCTACACAGAGTCCGCCGGCTCATAGATTGAGGAGTACCCGAACATGCTGACACCAACCCAGAAGAAAACTGCCGAGAGTATCATCAACCTCTTCGAGACCGACGAGGTACTTGGAGACTACAGCAAGGTGACCCTGCTCGCCGGGGACACCGGCCACCTGACCTTCGGCCGCTCCCAGACCACTCTGGGTTCCGGAAATCTCTACGAACTCGTGCGTCGCTACTGTGACAACGGCGGCGCCCGTTTCGGCGCTCGGCTGGCCCCCTGGCTGTGAGGGGGTCTATGGGGTCAGGCATGAGTATTGACTTATTTATAGATCGCGCGGGAAGAGCGTGCTCCCGATCGCCACACGCCACCCCTGTCTCGCTTGATGATCCGGGCGTGCCAGGCGCTGAACGGCGGGACACGCGAGCCTGGCGTGAGCAGCGCGACGGGCAAGATCCGTCACCCGTCCACCGCTGGGATCGTTGCGTGATGCGACACGCCGGCACGGGCGTACAGCAAGACGGAATGGGCCGGCCAAGCGGCGGTGCCTCTCCTCCGAAGGTTCTTGCCGCAATCTCAGCTTGCAGTCGGCTCCCCCAATGGGATGCGCGACGCTACTGCGATGACTGATCGACCCCCAGGGCAACTGACAGAGGAATCGCCCAGATGCGATCGGCAATTCGTTCGGCACGCTCCCCTGTATGCAGTAACAGGCCATGGGGGGCGGCCTTGCCATAGTCGTCCAGAAAGAGTCGGAGGTGCGCCGTATCGCCGACACGCGGGCGGCTGGTGGCCTTTATCTCGATCGGTATCACGGTCCCCGCATGTTCGATCACTAGGTCCACCTCAGCGCCGGATGCCAGCCGCCAGTACAGTATGTCCGGCATAGGACGGCAGCCTTCCCGCCAGGCCAGAAGGTCGCTCACTACGAGGGTTTCCAGCAACGGGCCGAGCAGTCCGCCTTTCTCCAGATCGGCAGCGGTGTCGATACCGGCCAGGTACGCCGCGAGGCCCGTATCGCAGAAGAACAGCCGCGGCGTCTTGATGAGGCGCTTGGTGCGGTTCACGGCATAGGCCGGAAGTCGATGCAGTAGATAGGAGGTCTCCAACAGATTCAGGTAGCGGTGGGCCGTGGGTTGGGTCAAGCCGGCATCCCGGGCCAGATCGCTCTGATTCACCAGCGCACTCGATCGCAAGGCGGCCATCCGCATCAGTCGTCGGAAATCGACGAGATGGCCGATGGCGGACAAGGCTTGGAGATCGCGTTCGAGGTAGGTGCGGACATAGCCATCGAGCCAGGTGCGTCGAGTCGCGGGATTCGGTGAGAGGGCTGCCGGGGGAAAGCCACTCTGCAGCAGCGTTTCGTCCAGCCGTCCGAAGCGAGGATGGGCGCCTTCGAACTGCGACGGATCGTTCACCAGCGCCTGCCAGCGCCCCACGGCGCCGAGCCCGGCGCGTTCCGCCATGGTGAACGGGTAGAGCGTCAGATACACCGCTCGACCCGCCAGTGTCTCCGATACCGAGCGCATGAGTGCCAAGTTGGCTGAGCCCGAGAGGAGGAACCGACCGGGGCGCCGGTCCCGATCCACCGATCGCTTGATGGCCAGGAGCAGGTCTGGACTTCGCTGAATTTCGTCGATCGTCATCCGCTTGTTGGCGGCGACCAACGCGTCCGGCTCTTGTTGTGCCCGTTCCAGGACGTCGAGATCGTCGAGGGTGAGGTATTCGCGCGTGTGAGGTGTGAGTAGTTCCCGGATCAGCGTGCTTTTGCCCGTCTGCCGCGCGCCGGTAAGGACGACCACGGGAAAGGTGTCCAACGCCTGACGGACCAGAGGCGTGAGATGGCGCTTCAGTGGGGGTGGCAACTTATTCATGTCATGAATGATAATCATTCATATCGCGGGATGCAAGTCTCAACAAAGGGAAAATCCACTGCCGGTGTCGTGGCGTGATCCGGCACTTCGAAGAAGAAGAACACAGCGGGGTAGGGATTGCTTGCTCAGTCCCCCCCTGTGCTGCCGATCGGCGTACGCTATGCGTACCGCGTCATTCGTGCCGTATCACCCCGTCGGAAGTTCTCCTCTGACACGGTACCCTCGACGGGGAAGTTTACCCCTCAATCTGAACCACGAGCCTCTTGCTTCGGCTGCTGAAACAGCCTCCCAGTTGCGTTCTCCACCTCGAACAGGTCCTCAACGTACCTGACTCGGGAAAGAGCTGCCAGGCAGCTCAGGGCGGGCGGGTGAGAACTGTGACGCCTGCGGCCTGTTCTTCGGCTGCGGCCTTGCTGGATAGTCTGTTTGAACAGCCTGCCGGGAGATTTCTGGAAAATTCCCTCAACTTCTTTCTCGGTTCGTCACAATCCT
>Ga0315297_10001100_pt1 | contig 16408 bp, 21 predicted proteins | sample YL17G15_0_MG_FD_203628 | JGI IMG/M metagenome (GOLD analysis project Ga0315297, IMG submission 203628) | Sediment microbial communities from Yellowstone Lake, YNP, Wyoming, USA - YL17G15_0 | ecosystem: Environmental > Aquatic > Freshwater > Lake > Sediment | place: USA: Wyoming | collected... | reverse complement strand
GCTTTTATTATCTCGAATCCGAGATGTAAAATTCCGCTAAAATTGCTTCCGAACAGTCTCGACTCTAAAATCCACCTTTTTTAGTATTTTATTTCTAAAAAAGTTTGTGTTATAAGAGTTTCAACATATCTCAAGACTATTCACCCCCTTACAAAAGTTATTAATTTTATTTATAGTTTTCTCTTTGTTCGTCAAATCTTTTTTATGAAGAAATAAAACTTTAAACCCCTTTTTTTCAAAATAATTTGTTCTTATTATTTCTTCTTGTTTTGTATGTCTATAAAATCCATTATATTCAATTAATAATGGAAATATTTTATGTTTGAAGTCAGGACATTTTCTACCTATTAAAAAGTCACCATTTCCAGTATAATAAAATGGTAGAGAATGTTCACCAAACCAATCAATAAGTTTTTTCTCTGGTTTTGTTGGTCTTTTCATTAAAGATTTTAAGTGTTTTTTTCTATATTCAGGTATATCAAATGGATGATTGTTTTTCATGTGTTCTATAAGATTTTTTTTCTTTTCTGGATGTTCTTCCCACCATTTTCTTCTTTGTTCTCCAAAAGTTATTCTATTTTCTTGATTATCCCAAAATTCTTTTATTTTCTTTGTAATTGTTTCTCTATATTTTTTATCTTTCCATAATTTTTTTGTTATTTCTCTCTTTTTTATTTTAATTTCTGGTCTTTTTGCAGGATTGTTTAAACTCATTTTCTTTTTTGCTTCTTTTGTATGTTTATGTCCATACATTGGTTGTAATTCCAAAGGAATATATTTATTCCAAGTAATACGACCATTTTTGTATTGATTTATAATAGTTTGTCTCATTTTTTCTCTAACTTTTTTATTTGACATGGGATTAAAATTTTTATAATTTTTTTTAATTTTATTTCTCTTTTTCTGAAAACTATTCAAATCCTGTTTTAGAAATCTTTTTTTTTGTTCTTTTCTTCGTTTTTTTGTCCAAGATTTTTTAATTCCTTTTATAATTTTTTCTCTTATAATTGGATTTTTCCATGCTTTTTTTAATTTTTCTTTTATCTCTTTTGCTTGTTTTTCTCCGAAATATTCTTCATAAGTTTTTCCTTTTAATACACTATGCATCAACTACCACCTGCTAACTTGCTCATTGTCTGCAACAGTTCTATTATTTTTGGTAAAGTCAAAACTAAATCTAAAAAAGCAAATGTGAACAATAAAGCAAAGATGGAATTTATGATGAGTTCCCATTTCCTTTCTTCAAGGTCTCTGTGTTTCTGATAACTCAAATATACCTTGCTCCAGAATACCAGTGCCATCGCTAAATTAAGCCAAATGTGAAAATAAAAGAGCGTAGTCATTCACCTTCTTTTTTCTTTTTATCCTCTTCTGCAAATTCTTTGTCCCATTTCTTGTATGTCTCCATTTGATAGTTGACCAAAGCCTTCAAACCTAAAATTATGACTTTTCCAATTTTTTTGACAATCCATAATATTCCAGCACCGACATTTTTTAAAAGGTTCTTTATTTTTTCATTCATATTTTTCTCCCTTTATTTTTTGAAATATCTTCTTGATTGGTCTTAAAAATATAATCAAAATGTATGAGGTGTAAAGTTCTATCGCAGTCATCCCCACAAAAATCATCGGATGTTTTTTCATCCATTCTGAATAAGGCGGTTGACTCACATCGACACCGAAATATTTTATCAAATCTTCGAGTGAAGGCATTCTTTTGTCTTTTGAACCGATATAAACCAATGCAGGAATAATCATGACCAACAAAAAAGGAATTCCAATTATAATGATAAGGATTGCAGTAAGAACCCATTCCCAATTTGTTATAAACCAAGCAATCCAATTCATACTTTCACCTTTTCACCGCATTTGGGACAATTTACTTCAATGAAATTTATATCATCAACCAACGCAAACTCAAATCCTTCTTTCTTCGCTTCTTCGATGAGACCTATTTTTATCTTTCTGTATAACGGTTTGTTCCAATGACCCAGTGCCTTCAACATTGAAACCATCTCCATCTCGCCAATCTCTATGCTGACTGCTTCTTTGCCGAGCCTTTTTCCCCATGCACCAATCTTTGTCGATATTAAAAATGTAGCCATTATGTTGCTCCCCAACAAATCTCATTATTTATTTCTTGTGCCCTTACTTCTCCTTTTACAGCCAATCTTCTCATATATTTCGTCACCACTATCCTGTTGAGCAATAACCCCTTCGCAATCTCTTCAACAGTCATCATCCTTTCTTTGTTTTTTAAAAAATCCAAAAACATCTTTTCCCATTCTTTATGTTTCATCTTAACCCCAAAAACTTCTTGGCTTGGTTTGCAAGTCTTTTATTTTCTTCTTCAGTGACTCCTCTTATCTTGTTGATATGCTGATAGAGTTTTCCGAGAAAAGTTGCGAAGTGCTTGTCCTTGATGACTTGCGGACATCTTTGTTCCAGTTCTGCCTTTGGGAAAAATGTGCAGAAATTATCGAATGCCAACAATTCTTCTTTTGAAAATTGTATTTTATATTTCATCATCCATCCCCCAAAATTCCAATATTAACATCAGTTGAATTGTTTACAGCAGGAATAACAATCTTTGGCTGTGTGATATTATAACTGCAATTGCAGGTCGTCAGACTCTGTTTAGGAGAAGAAGTAAAATTAAAAATGAATTTCTTCAAATCAATGAATGCTGAATCTATGTTTCCTATGAGTAAGAAGATGGATACACATGTCAGTATCTGGATTACTAAAATTATCACAAGCAGGTGATTAGTTTCCAAATCATCACCTACTGTGGATTCATTCCCTTGCTTCCATATCTCAAGTAGTAATACCACATGACTAACGCCACGCCAACTACTACAATGAAAGCAATGCCTATCATTTCTGGAGCGATATTTTTCACCTCATATTATATTTTCTTCAATAAACATTTATTTCTGTTCTGGCATTTCACCAGTCTTATGTTTGAACCTCACCAACGGATTCAAATTTATCAATTCTCTGGCTACATTCGCAAAGTCCTCTACTTGGTTATACATGGTCTCAATCAGAGCAGGTGTCTTCTGCCTGTCAAATATCTCTATCTTTTTGTCTGCTATGTTCCCCATATTGTCCCTCAATACAGGATAAAGGAAATATTTTACTCGTTCAATTCCGAGACCCTTCACAAGAAGTTTGTCACCATCAACGCTTGTTAAATCTGTCGCTATCGCTTCTTTACTTTCTATCATCTTTTTCTGTTCGTCATCCCATACTCTTGAAATATATTCCTTGTTCATGTTGCATTTTATTATGAAAATCTCCTTGATTAAGTCCAAGAAGTCTAATCTCGCTGGAATCCAGAAAGCAAACCATTTCTTTCCTTTCCAGAACATGATGTTCTTGTATCCGTCTTGGGTTATGCATTCACCCATGTAGTTGCCTACATACTGCAACTTGTTTTCTGACATTAGATAAACGATTCTTATCACAGGATTTCTATGGAACTTGCACAATGCCTTCGTCCTGTTGAAAATGTCCTTGAACGGGTCAACCCGCTTCTTCATGCTTTTCCAGAGAACATAAATAAAAACGACAATTATACCTATAGAAAAAACTGCTACGATGACAAGCCAGTATTTTATGAGCAAGACCACAATCGTGGCTACTATGCTTGGTTTTTTAATTGGTTCTGTAACGACATCTACAGGCAAAAATTAATCACCTTTATCATAGAATTCAATTGAATATTTTAATTTTAAAAGATTTAAATATTTGTTTAATTTAAAATTTTAGAAAAAGTTCTAAAAAAGGAAAAAAAGAAAGCCAATCGTCAGATTTCTCTAACACTTTCCTCTAAACTGATTTTTTTTGTTTTTCATATTTTAATAAATCAGCAGATAGTTCTTAAATTTTCGCTCCAACTCTACGACCAATCGAAGCCAGAATATTTTTGTGGCAATTTTATTACCTATCCAATTCCTGTTCCGACAGCCAAGAGTATTACGAAAATGGCTAATGGTGCACCCATTTTGGGCATTTTACTCCATCAGAGCATTTTTAATGCTTTCCAGTGAAGAGTGAACCAATACCAGAACCAATGTCCGCCAAATTCGACCCCATTTAGCATTTAAGCCAAGTATGGGCGTATCGTTTAGCGTTCCCATTGATTACACCTCTTGTGTGTTGTTCTTATAGAAACCTACGGTCTCTATAAACATATCTAATAAATATATTAAATTTTAAAAATATTTAAATAGTGTAGAAAATGAAATGATTTAGTATTTCGTAAATCTATGATTTAAAAAGAATTTCATTAATTCTTGATTTAATTTCTAATGTATTTCGTAGTTCTTTATCTGTAAATCGAATAACGCTCCATCCTAACTTATTTAAGTTTTCTGTTCTGGATAAATCTTTTTCCTTATCTTTATGCCAATGTTCACCATCAGTTTCTATATCTAACTTTATATTTGGAAATGCGAAATCAAGCCAATAACGTGAGACATTATAATTATAAAAAAAATCTTTTCTGAATTTTAAATTTAAATTCAGAAGAATATTATACATAATATTTTCAGTCGATTTTTTCATATTGTTTCTATTTTTTGAAAGAATATAATTGGGATGTTTTTCTGGATGTTTTTTATATAATTCTATCTTTATTTTACTTATTTTTCCCCCTGCTCTTTTTAATCTTATATCCGTTTCTTTCGTTTTATTTTTACACCATTGTTTAATAGAACCATTTGCATATCCTATTTTTATAATTTCTTTTATTTTTTCTATACTTTCTTTTGATTTAGGAATTCCAAATAATTTTTTTGATATTTTTTTACTTCTTTCTTTATTTTCACTAATATTTTTACAGAAATTTTTATATTCTCTTGTTTTTTTGAATTGTTTCCACCACTCTGTTTTTTGTATTGATAAAAGTTCTCTAATTTCTGGTCTTTTAGATGGGTTTTTATCACCAAGAAGTTTTCCTTTATTGGCTAACCCAATTTTTATTTTGCTTGATTTTTTATGATTCCTTCCTTTGAATGGATTTTCATGAATTTCAAAATATTTTATTAAAGATTCGCTTTGTTTTTTCCTCGTTTTTGGGTTTTTCATCGGGTTATTTTTCAGATTTTTTTCAGTAACCCATTTGCATTTTTTATCTTTATTCCAAGCCTTTTGGACTCCTTTCAAACCTTTATTCCAAACCATACCTACCAAATAGTAGTAAATTATACTATATTTATAAGGTTTTCTATCCCGTAGAATATGCCTTTTAGCCCCCAATAAAATTAACAAATCAAGTTCCAAAAATAGCATCTTTCAGCATTTTCAAGACTCCTACATATTTCCAGAAAAGTAGGAGCATCGTCAATAAGAAAAGAATTATTATAATCAGTATCGCAAGTTTTGCAAGACCTTCATAATCAGCCATGATAATTCTATAAATTTTAAAAATTTAAAGATGTCGCTTGAATCTCGGTATAGCAAATTTTGCTATATACCTCAATTTGGTCATGTAACTTTGTGGCATCTGAATTAGTAATAACGCTTGATGGTAAATACATTCAGAACAAGGAACTCCAGATTCCGTCATGTAACACTTTTTTGTTTTTGGGTTTCCAATGATATGTTCTTCTCTTTGGCAATATGGAAATTCTATCATGGTGTCATCTGACATTTGCCTAATATCCTATCCAACAAAGGACAATTAGTAACACCTACAGTCTGACCTACAACATCTTGTAGTATCTTTGAAGTTCCAAGCAGTCTTGTCAAGAAAGTATTCAAGAAATCAATCCATTTTTGATAAAGATTATTGATGTCTCCTTCTATCTGCAAGAACCATGTGTTCATCCAACTCTTCAAATCTGTAATTTGTATAGTGAAATTCGTCTTTATTTCTTCAGTAACATTCGTCATGTTTATGTAGAGGCTTATATTTTGTATGAGGGAGTTAGTGTAAGTGAAATTATTATTCATGTTTATCTCAAGGTTATTTATGCTCTGATTAATCTGAACTAAAGAATTGTTAAGTGCGTTCAACCTGTCAATAATCTCTTGGAACTTCTGGTATGCTATTGATACATGGAATGTCGATGATTTTTTTATTAAAGTGTATGAATTTTTGAATGAAATGTTGCAAGAAAAATAATATTCGTATACTCCAAGAACATCAGGTATTGTTATCTCCATGTAATAGTTTCCAGCAATCGATGAACTTGATAGCGGTGAATCTATATACCAGTATGTCTTGTTTGGGAAGACGATTGAAGCATTGCATGAAGAGTTCAGAGGATTTCCTAAACCGTCAGAAGTCCTTACTATTACCTGACCAGTCTCATTTGCATAGTATTCTGTCCTTGATACGATGTCCAGATATGCACTGTCTGGTGTCCTGTTCTCAACAGAAATTATTGGTCTTTGAGGAAGGTCGAGTTTGAATGCTATGATGGTTAAAAACACGATAGAAATAGTAAATATTGCTCCCAAACTGAATGCAAAAATATTATTTCTATCCATGTTAATCAATAGAAATTTTAATGTTTAAAAATAAAAAACTTCCGTTCATCGTCTATTGAAATCCGCATTTGCTTCATTCATGTTTCTTCTTAACTTATGACGATTGCAACGGGGTTGTCAGTAGTGTTTATTTGAGACAACGCCTCTGACACATGGGATGCCTTGCTGTTTCCTATAATTTTATTTTGTATCTTGCATTCTGCGTATTGCTCGTATATACCATAAACATCAGGAGCAGTCCAATTATAATAGTAACTTCCACTTGCACCACCTGATGTCATCGATGTGTTCAATACAAGAACTGTCTTGTTTGGATACCATATTGTCGCATTGCACCAATCTGGTGATAGACCGATACCCAAAGCATTTGTAACTCTGACTATTGTTTGTGCATTTTCACCTACTGCATATTCTGTTCCTGAAACGAATTCTATCTTGCTACCGAATTTTTCTGGGTTCGCTTTAGCATAATAATAGAATCCAGTTCCACCTGTCGCTATCAAAGCCAAGAGAAACGCTAATATAAATTTTTTCTTCATGTTTATCAAATATATTTAGCATAAGAAACTATTTAAATATTTCTAATTTTTTTAAAATTTTTAAAATTAACTAACTACAGCAATCTTGTATTGAAACCAATCATAGATTGAATCAACTACTCCCTTGACAGCATATATTGTCGAATTCAAAGAAAGATAGTAAGTCGTGATTGTAGAATTGAGTGCCTGTATTGCAACATACATCGTGTTGTTATGAGACCTTATAAGATTTTGTATAGTTTGTGATTCATTAAACATCGTTGCGTTATGCGATGCAATCATGTTTGAAATGTTGAATATGTTGTTAGCCCAACCTGCAATATGGAAAGATGCAGATTCGTAGGCGTTTATACCACCTTTACTACACAGCATGTCTATCGTGTAAACTCCTTCAACGCTTGGTGTTGTCGTATTGTAATAATATATTCCCCTGCTCCCAGCCAAATATGGCATGTCAACTTCATTCAGCCATACAGTCTTATTAGGATAATACACAGTCGCATTGCACACACCATCATTTATCGGCTCTGGACTTCCTGAAGAAACTTTCCTGAACTGAACTGCGAATGAAGCAGTCTCATTTGTCTTATATTCAGTCCCACCTGCATATTTTATACCAGTCCCGTTTCTTGGTATATTTCCAACCCAATCAACATAACTGACATTACCAACTGTTGGAATATAACTTATGTTTGGATTTACTGTTATATTCTGCAAGAACAAATACCTATCGTAAAGTTCACCTCTGTAAAATCTTTCTTCAACCAACGGTGAAGTCAAATCTCCAGCAATTGTATACTCCAAACTTAAATTATAATAATTATCAAACCAGTAAATGTCATCGTAATATCTGTGACAAAATCCCTGCTTTGTGGAATCGTTAACTGTCATGCCTTCCACTATCGGAACTGTGTATGTGTAATTTACTTTATAACCTTCGCAGATTGGATAAAGGTTTGCATATATCGCATCCCTTATCTGTTTTGAATATTGAATCTCCCAAGTTATGTAATCATCAAACTTCAGCCAATATGAATATTCATATCCAGATGTTATGTTGTCATGAATCAGAATCTTGCAATTCTCAAGGTCAGGAGTGCTGTAAGTATTATAACTTTCAAAATTGTCCCAAGAAGTTCCGTTCCATTTTTTAATCCAATACAGAGCAGAACAATCTACTGTGAACGGACTTGTATATTCTATTTCAGCAGGTTTTGTAGCCATAGCCATTATTGTTATGTTGTCTTCAAGTTCACCTTCTGCTAAATCAAACTCATCATCATTCGTATGGACTGCACATTTACCGTTCATTTCACCATCGCAAGATAATATTTTATAGAAACGACCTACTTGTGTTGAAGCCGAACTGACATGCACTTCACCAGAACCCCTCAAATCCTGTATGAAATTACCAGTTTTAGAAGCATCAAGAGATAGCCAGTTGGAAAATAGTTTGAATGATGAGCCACCTGCTATTGTAGTTTTTACTCTTATAGTGTTGTTTGGAGCAATCGTGTTATTGAGATTAGTAATCCTGTTTGATATATACTCGTCTACACCTATTGGTGCACCAGAAGATGCTGTCGAATGAAAAAGCAATGTGTTTGGAAGAGTTATCCAATTGCTGTTTGTCCAATTCCACACATACATCGTCATTGTTGCAGAAACTGAACAAGAACCAAGATATACGACAGCCAAATCGGTTATGTTGCTGTCTACATTCCAATCGTAATATGCTTCGCAATATTTTGTAGAACCACCACTTGAATCGCATTGAGTATAAAGCCAATCCTCATAGTCGTTCAACATGAAAGTGTCTCCTGTATAAACACCTTGCAGAACTGTCCTGTTTGATTTTAATGGAGAATATGGTGGATAAAACCATGTATGGTTTGTTATGTAATAACATTCTGCTTCTGTCATGTATAGACCAGATGTGTCTGGAGCAATGAAATCATAATAAAAAAGACCTGAAGTTGTATTAAGTTTTCGCATAGGTGCTTCTTGTATCCAATAAGGATGTGTAGAATTTGCAGTATTTGGATAAAAGATTGAAATATAACATGTGGCATTGTTCACTGCTCTTCCATCAGCGTCTCTTACTTGCAGAAATAAAGTCCCGTCATCACCTTCTACATATTCAGTTCCCATGATTTGAATGTCTCCTAATGGTTTATTCATGTATGTCAAATCCAACCATCCAGTTGAAGAACCAGTATTTGCTAATCTCACACCCAATGTTAAATTATAGACAGCAGATTTGTTTATTACATTACTGCAATCAAAAGTTATTCTTGATTGTCCAGCAGATGCGTAAGTAGTGGCTATATAATAGAATGGTGTGTTACATGGAGTTCCATTTACACTTAAAGTGAAGTTAACAGAAGGTGCTATGTAAACATCAAAACTAATGATGGCTGACAATATTTTTGCTATGTTGTCTGGTGGGTTTACAGTTACGAGATAAGAATAATTTCCATTATTGCTCATTGACAATCTATAAAAAGGATTTAAAAAAATCTTGTTTGATTGCTGTGTTGATGAAGCATGTACTGCTGATATGAGTAAAAAAAATAAAAGGGGTGTGAAAACCATCATTATTTTTTTCATGTAATCAACTTTTTAATTGCCTTTAATAATCTTTTGAAAAGACTTTCTTTTATATTTTTATCATCGTCCCAACCGAACATGGGCTCTATCATTTAAATCCCGATAATCAACTTGATAGCCAACCCGCACAGGAAAATTATCAAAGCGACAAGACCTGACTTCGTTATATATCCGACTATGACAACAACAACCATTAAAATGACGAAAGTGACGATGCTTAATATAGCCCTGAAACTCTGCGTGTTCCAGAAATAGTTTCTTGGCTCTCCAGACCTTGTTATGTTTATCAGGTAATCCAAATCCATATTTCCGTCAATTAAAATGTTGCTCTGGACTGTTGACCAGACCTCATAGTTTTCCACAGTCGATGGGCATCCGTTTGTCACATTCCAACTCACAGCACCATTCGTAAAAATCAAGTCGAAATAATTTGTCTCTGGGACTGATATGCTTGCAACGCATCCGTGATAACCAGCATGATAGCATGTATAATTATAATCTACTCTACCCTGATTGTAAGTCTTGTTCTGAAAATAGACAATCAAGAACTCATCGCAGTATGAGGTCGTTGCATTCCTGTTAAGCCAGAACCTGACATTAATCGTGTGATTCACAGCGAGAACATTTGGACTAAATAGAAGAAGAAAAAAAATTGTTGCTGGTATGATTGTTATTATTTTTTTCATTCAAAACATCTCGTCCAATTTTCTAATCAATCCTTGAGCCTTCGGGATTGAACTCAATAATATAAGAACCATCCTATAATAAAGATAGATGAAAAATATCTGTATCCCGAAAAATGCTACCACATAAAAAATGAATGTCAACCCGAAACCTATCGTGTAGAAAATCCAGTATATTTTAGTGAAAAATCCGCCTATGGCTGATATGGCATTTGCGATTGCATCTGGAAATTCTAATATTCCCATTTCATCACTCCGTTATCTTTTTCAGTATCCATTTTATTGACAACGGTAAGAATCCTACAATGAATACTACAGCCACTATTATGGCTATTATCAAGAACAGATAATACAAGACCTTCCAGATGTCTATGTTTATACTGACAAGACTTGCTACTGCCTGCATGACTGTAGAAAGTGACGGTGAAATCCTTTGCTCTATGTTGATTGTTGATGTTGAATATCCCAAAAATATGACTTCATAATCAATGTCAGCACCAGTGTGATTAGACCAGTCCCATTCTATTCTCTGGACATCAACATCGGATGTGATATATATAGACCCGACTGGACAGAACGATGCCTGTTGAGTCTGGACTGCTGGACTTGAACTGTTCCACCAGTTCCAACATTTTGAAGTATCAATCTCTATATAATCAGTCGCAGTCAAGTTTGGTTTTGGAATATGCAACCTGACAACTGGATTCCAGTCTGAAATGTTGCAGTTGTATGGCGTTAAATTTCCAAAACAATTATGATTAGGCTCTGGGACAATCTTCACCAATATATTGAAGTTCTTGTGCTCCATGTTGTCTATATTGACAAACCTTTCGCAGAAAGATGCTTCACCTATCAGAGCAGTATTATTAAATATTTCTCCTTCCAAAGAACACATGTAGCAACTTCCTTCCTCTGTTAGATTGCATACAGTCCTGTTGCTTTCTCCACCGCATGTGTATCTTGAATAGCACTGCGTTGAATTTCCTACATAGACCCTGTAATTGACAATGGCACTCGTTGCATTGTCTACGCTATGGACATTAGTAATCATAAATGCAAAACTCAAAACCAAAATTGGAATCCAAATTTTGTTCATTTTTTCACCTCAAATTTTAGGGACTGCCTTCTTCATTATTAGATATATTATCGTTGCGAAACCTATCGCCAAGAATATTATTATCAACGGGACTAATATTCCACCGACCAAAGCGAAGAGACCATTTGCTATGTCTGCAAAAAGACTTACAGGATTTGACTGCCACTCGCTTGTGTTGAGTTTTAATTCTGTATAATTAAGCAATGGTGAAAGTTCACCACATCTACAATCTTGACTGATGTTTTCATATATAGTGCACCAATTGGAACAACTGCATGTGCAATCTGGGAAAGGTCTTTGAGTCATCGATGGATTTTGACAAGCACCACAAGAACTTGAATAATAACAAACATTTCCAGTAGTGTTGCACCCGTATGTGCAATTCACCCATCCAGTCCAAGTGCAGTCTGCCAACCTTAAACCTAAAGTCGTTGAATTGTAACAATAATATGCTGAAGGATAGCAACCGCCATAAGCACATCCAGAATTCCATACCCATCTCTCTTGAATATCACAACCATCAACGCAACTCCTTATTTGTTTTATTTCCTCGTCTGCACATTCGCTTGTGTTAGTCCATCCAGTGCAACTGCAAACCGTGTATTCTTCCGAAAGGAATATCTCTCCGATATAACCATCAACAGAACCTGCACATGAATCAGTTCCAGACGATGGCTCTACTCCTATACCAAGAGTCATCTGATAAGTTGAAAGTGATGGGTCAACCATGAATGGATTCATAAAACCAATATTTGAACATGTCGTTGTTAATCTTGGTATGGTATTAGGTGCATACAAAACCAATAAATCAATACGGATTGTCTTTCCTGCAAAATGCGTCATATTCCATTTAAAAACAGTATTTCCACTCGGACATGTCAAATTAAGAAATTGTGTATTGCTTGAATTGCTCTGGTCTGTTACAGTGATATTACCTTTACCGCAGTTGGAATATACTGTGACTGAAGAATTGTCATGATAATACGATGGAACATCATAGTTTATTAAATACCAATGCTTCCCGCCAGTAGAAGTGTCATTAGTAAAATCCTTACCTTTGAATGGGAATTCATTCAGATTGTATGTAGTTATTTCGTTCCACTGCTGGTCATATTTTGACAGATGCCAGCACTGGTCTGAAGGACAAGTAGTTAACTGTCCTCTGGCATCAAAATACCTGTATTGATGCCATAATACATAGAAAAGTGGAGTGCTACCAGAATATTTTTGGTATGCCCAAAACTGGTCTACTTCCTTTTCACGAGTGTATGAGTCAGTAGCACCTTTTATCATTTTAGTCATTGAATGTGCAGTTGACCATTCTATACAACATGATGGGTCAACAAAACAAGATGTGTGCCAATCATTATCAGGACACTGTGCAACCTCTTGAACATAAAGATTTCTATAACTTGGATATGGGTCTCTCAAAACATTATAAATTACATAATTTCCGCAGTCATAGGAATCTGTGAATGTCCCGAAACATTTTAACGGAGTTGTCGCATCTCCTATCGGCTGGTATTGATATTGAAAAACATAATCAAAATCATAAGGAAATATATCTTTCCTTGCCAAAGAATTATTTAAATGACAATAACCACCAGAACATGTCTCCCATCTCACTCTTGTTATCCAGCCGTCTGTGTTGTTATAAAATATTGGTCTCTCACTGCTTCCAGTCCACATATAACCATAATTCCCAAATTGAACATTGAACATTCTATCTCCAGAAGTGCAACCACCTATATCTATGTCCCATTCCTCGTAAGTCATATCACCCAAATGAACATGAAATACCTTCAAAGCATAAGTATTGTTAGACCCTTTATATCCTCGAATATCACATACAACATCAAAAGAATTATTGTTTTCCCATTGAGACAAAGAACAACCGTTAAAAATAGTCAAAACCCCGCCTGTCGTGTTGCATGTAGTCCCATTATTGAACGCTATGGTGTGAGGGACTAATTCAATCGCTGTTTCTTCCTGCCTTGTCACTGGATTAATCTTGTGAAGCCACCAGCCATATTCCCCCCAATTCGCATGACGAAGAACATACCAGAATTGGTTTGTCTTGAACATCTGCGGTCTGTCATAAAAATCAGTATTGTAAGGAGACTGGATGAAGGATATGTTAACTTGCTTATAATTCGTATGAGTCCAACCCTGCGAAATTACCGTAGATAAACCTAACAAGAATACCAGAAATATTGAAACAAACAACAAGTAGACCTTATTCAAAACCATGCATCACACATAATTTATTTTAATGTTTAAGTATTTAAATTTTTAAAAATTTTATAAATTTTCATTTTTCTCTCTTTTTAATATTATTATTTATATTTTAAAAGTTTAAATAATTTTATGACTTGCTCAATCGTCATTCCGACATTCAACTCTGAAAAAAAGATAGGTCACAACCTGAATAAACTTGTAGAAAACATACCAAAAGATGTTGAGATAATCGTTGTTGATGACGGTTCTAAAGATGATACTATCAACATTATAAACAATTTTATTTATTCTTCAAAAAGGAAAAACATGACTCTCATAGAAAAGGAACACACAAATCCAGCCAACACAAGAAATGAGGGATGGAATGAAGCCAAAGGTGAATTCATAATATTCCTTGACAGCGACTGCGAAGTGACTAAAAACTGGTATGAAGAGATGCTTAAACCTTTTGAAGAGAAAGGCATAGTGGCTGTATCAGGCGTTTATCTTTCGATGCAAACAAAATTCATATCAAAATATATTCACAAACAAACTGAATATCGTCAAAATAAAATCAAAAAATATACTGACAATCTTGCGACTTACAGCCTCGCTGTCAAAAGAAAATTATTGGAAAGAATTAAAGGCTTCCCTGAAAATTATCCTTATGCATCATGCGAAGATACTGAATTCAGTTACAAACTCCGCAGATACGGCAAGTTTGTTTTGAACAGAAAAGCAAAAGTTGTCCATATACATGAAGAAAGTATAAAGGGTTATTTAAAAAAACAGTTCAACCATGCAAGGTATCGTGTCCTTATGTTCAAGAGAGGAAACCCTGTTGGTGACAAATATGCTGGAATGGATATATTAGTCCAGCCATTCCTCGCATTTATTTCTCTATTGTTTCCATTCAACAATTTCTTTATTTTCTTCTTCGGGGCTATCATTGTTTTGCAGATGATGGAAATCGAAGGGACTCTTGATAATTTTACTTTCTTCTTATTTTCTGCTATAATAGGAACAATCAGGGCTTATGTCTGGCTGATTGGAATAATTGTTGGAGTGATAGAATTCTATGTTTAACAAGATGAAAGGTTACAGAAAAGAAAGGGAAGTCAGGATTATGTTTGAAAAAAATGGATGGACTACTATTCGTGCTGGGGCAAGTCTTGGAGAGGCTGACTTGATTTGTATTAAAAATGGGAGATGTTTACTCTTGCAGGTAAAATCTACGAGAAAGCAAAATTTCTATTATTATGGATATATGGATTCAAATTTTCAAGGATTTCCTTTCTATCTCGTTGTAGATTTTGGTTATGGAAAAATAAGGATTATGCCACCGCAAAAAAAAGTTGAAATGACTGATGGTAACGATTTGAAAGGTTTTTTGCAAGAATAAAAGTTTAAATTTATAAAATTTAATTTATATGCAACTGAAAGGATGTTTGTATAGAAAATTTTTCGGAGATGATAAAATGTTTGGGAAAAAGAAGAAAGAAGATGTGCCTCAACAACAACCGCAGATTCAACCGCCTTATCCTCAACCACAAATCCCGCAACAACCGATGTATCCTCAACAGCAACAACCGCAGATGCCGATGCCTCAACCAATGATGCCGATGCAACCAGTGGAAACACCGACACCATTTTGCATATCTGAAAGGATAGTCCAACAAGTCCCACAGATGATGCAGGCAGGTTCTGGTCAATTAGTCCCTACTGGACAAATGGAAAACAAGGAGACAATAAAGATAATCCAGAATTTGAGTCTTGAGGATTTGCTGACTATTGTTCAGAGCGTTTCATCAAACAGTGCCATTAGTATGAAAGTGAAGGAATTAATGAAAAGAATGATGAAGTAAGGAATTATTTAAGTCTTGGTTTTCTAAATCCGAGCCTTTTCTTCCTTGCCATCTTCTTCACTGCCATGTCATGTCTTCTTCGTAAACCTTTCAAATATTGTGGATATATTGAATGGACTGAAATTATAGTTGGTGGTGCTTTCTTTATTTTGATTGTTATACTTTTGTCTGTGACTTCTTGAACTTCCACTTCCTTCGTTCCTTCTATCATGCTGACAGAATCTTTAACTTCCCTTCCTTTTCTTGTCCTGTCCCAAACAGTTTCTCTTGGATTCCAACCAGATGCTATCGCATTCGGTGATGGTCTGTCAAAATCCTTGAAGAACTTATCGAACATCGCATCTCTTGCATCAGAATAAGTCAAATATCTTCCGACTTCATCTCTTATTTCACGCTTTCCAATCTTGGTAGTGTAGACTACAAATTCACCAGTTTCACTATCAAATTCTACTGAAAATTCCTCACGCAGTTTTTCATCGTATTTTCTCCCATTCATTTAAGAATGTTTGGAGCATAAACTACGCAAGGCATCTTGTTTGTGTCCACTATACCTTCCATTCCCAATTGCTCTGTCGGAAAATGAACTATATTTATTCACCTCTTTTTTAATTATTTCATTTTTTAACATTGTCATAACATTAAATTTAAACCAACTTAATTCTATTTTTGGATATTCAGACCTAATAATTGCAATAAGTTTAGGTATATGCCCTTCAGTTTTTGGAGAAGTTCTCATGACCATTGTATCTCTTAACATTCTCCATCTACAATAAGCATGGTCTGCATATTCATTGCAGAAGTGTATCACTTTTAACCAATCAAAATACAATGCTGGATTGTAGAAATGTAATGAATATTTGTTTGGAGAAGTCTCATAGATATATCCGTCACCAACAAA
>Ga0315297_10001099_pt1 | contig 16412 bp, 19 predicted proteins | sample YL17G15_0_MG_FD_203628 | JGI IMG/M metagenome (GOLD analysis project Ga0315297, IMG submission 203628) | Sediment microbial communities from Yellowstone Lake, YNP, Wyoming, USA - YL17G15_0 | ecosystem: Environmental > Aquatic > Freshwater > Lake > Sediment | place: USA: Wyoming | collected... | reverse complement strand
ATTACCCTGTAGGGTGAAACTGAGCGGAAAGTTGGGCAACGATTAAATATGCCCGTGCCGAGTCATGATTAGGTGTTTAGATGACCACGGTAGCAAAGAAGCCTGACGCGGTGTTCGCGAAGAAGGTTGTTGACGCTGGCGGGAAGACTCTGAACCTGTGCTTCCAATGCGGGACCTGCACCGGAAGCTGCCCATCGGGCAGGCAGACGGCGTTCAGGACGAGGAAGCTGGTCAGGAGAGCCCAGCTGGGACTCAAGGATGACATCATCGGATCTGACGATCTATGGCTGTGCACGACCTGCTACACGTGCTACGAGCGGTGCCCGAGAGGCGTCGAGATCGTGGATGTCATAATGGCGCTGAGGAACATGGCGGTCCGCGAGGGGCACATGGCGCCCCAGCACAAGAAGGTGGCAGAGCTGATCTCGAAGACCGGTCACATGGTCAACCTGAGGGACGAGGACAAGGCGCTGAGGAAGAAGCTCGGGCTGGCGGAAGTGCCGCCGACCGTGCTGCTTGTCCCAGAGGGATTGGAACAGGTCAAGAAGATCTGCTCAGTAACTGGCTTTGACAAACTTATCGAGGGGGGAGCAAAGTGAGCGACAAAAAGATGGGGTTCTTCCTCGGGTGCATCATGCCGATGAGATACCCTGGGATAGAGAGCTCGACGAGGGAAGTACTCAAGTCGTTGGGCGTCGAGCTGGTCGAGCTCAAGGGAGCTTCGTGCTGCCCTGCGCCCGGTGTGACCAGGTCGTTCGATCAGACAACCTGGCAGGCTATCGCCGCAAGGAACTTGACGATCGCGCAGAACCTGGGGGTCAACATACTCACGGTCTGCAACGGCTGTTTCGACTCGCTGTTCGAGACGGCGCACCAGCTGAACCACGACCCTGAGAGGCTCAAGAAGATCAATAATATCCTGAAGGAGATCGGGGCTGAGTACAAAGGCCAGACAGAGGTGCGCCACTTCGTCGAGTACCTGCACAACGAGGTCGGCCTGGACGCGATAAAGGCGAAGGTGAAGGAGAACGGCGGGAAACCGCTGAAGGCGGCCGTGCACTACGGATGCCACTTCCTGAAGCCTTCCAGCGTGAAGAAGATCGACAACCCCGAGAGGCCTGTGATCTTCGACGAGATCGTCGAGGCGCTTGGAGTCGAGAGCGTCGAGTACAAGGACAAGGGGACCTGCTGCGGCGCAGGCGGAGGAGTCAGGGCAAGGACGCCCGATGTCGCGCTCAAGATGACCAAGGAGAATCTGACCAACATGAAGGCGGCCGGGGTCGAGGTCATAATCGACTGCTGCCCGTTCTGCCACCTGCAGTACGATGTCGGCCAGGCTGAGCTCAAGGAGTTCGGGATACCGGTCCTGCACCTGTCGCAGCTGATGGGGCTCAGGTTCGGCCTCGACAAGGAGAAGCTCGGGCTCGAAGTGCACAAAACCCCTGTTAAGCTCTGAAGTGATTCAAGTGTACAGAGCAGATCTGATCGCGGTCACTCCGGCCGGTTCGGTGCCGGATGACCTGCGGCCTTTTGTTGAGTTCAAGGCGTCCCTGCTAAAGCGGGAGCTGAAGAGAGAGCAGGTCGTCGCGCTTTTCCTGATAGCTACGACTTCGTGCTACATCCCGGTGTTCCTGGACAAAGGCATGACCCTCGACGATGTGAAGAAGGACCTGGCGGAGCAGCAGGCCGAGATGGCAGCCCATTCCCTGAGGATCATCGAGGAAGCGTTGAAGAGGCTCGACAGCGAGAAAAAGAAGTAGTCCTTGGCGGATGTGGTGGATGCATGGCAGAGGTAAGATGGTCTTGTTTCCAGTGCGGCAGGGTCTACAAGACGAAGGAAGATGCGGTCAGGTGCCACAACGCGCACGTCCAGCCGATCGAAGATGTGCCGAACCCTCCGAAGATCAGATGGTGGGCAGGGAGATAAAATCAGGGCTTTCGCGGGCGTCGCTGGCACATCAGTGACGGTTATTCTTTTCAGAATGGCAATGTTTTAATATGGTATTCATTTATCGAAGACTCCTCAGTTCGGAGTGTTAATAATGTCCACGAAAGCCAAAGCGGTCGCAGCGGCAAGGAAGATGAAGGACCGCTGGCGGGCTAAGCAATGGTACAGAATCATGGCACCCGAGATGTTCAACATGGCGCTCCTGGGGGAGACCCCGACCGACAACCCCGAGTCGCTCAAGGGGCGGACTTTGGAGGCGACGGTCCAGGACCTCACGGGGGATTTCTCGAAGATGCACATCAAACTCAAGTTCCAGGTCCACGACGTCCGCGGGCTGGACGCGCACACCCTGTTCATCGGGCATGACCTCACGAACGACTATGTCCGGAGGCAGACGCGGAGGAAAAGGTCAAAGACGGACGCGGTCGTAGAAGTCACGACGAAGGATGGCTGGAGGATCAAGGTCAAGCCGATGGCAGTCGCGGAGCAGAGGATCCAGTCCTCGCAGGAGACAGCGATCAGGCACATAATGGAAGATGTTATCATTAAGGCGGCCTCCGGAAGCACCGTCTCCGAATTCGTCAAGCTTATGGTCGGCGGGGAACTGAGCAAGGAGATCGCCGACAGGGGCAAGGTCGTCGTCCCGATGAAGAGGATCGAGATCCGCAAGAGCCAAGTCCTGAGCTTCGGCGAAGTCCCTGAGATAAAGGAGGCCACGGCGCAAGAGGCTCCAGAGGCAGAGGCGACCCCGGCTGCGGAAGCTCCGGCAGAGGAAGTTGCTACAGACGAAGTTGCTCCGGAACCGTCGACAGAGGAATCGGAGGAGCTCTCCGAAGAGGACCTTCAGAAAGAGGCCGGCGATAAAGAACCGTAGAACATCGGCGACTTCATTTATTGATAATCCAATGGGCCGGTCCGGATTAGATGCCCGGAGAGCATGAAGCACCGTGTCGGGGTGGCTCAGCCTGGTGGAGCGTCGGACTCATAGGGAAACTGAAAATGCAGGCGCTCCCGAGATATCCGGAGGTCACGGGTTCAAATCCCGTCCCCGACACTTCCTTCCTGGCATGGAATTCTCGATTCCATCCAGCTGACGGTTCTCGACAACGGTTAGTTTAATATTCTCGCCGACTCCTTAGATTTTGCCGCTCGAGCGGGGCGCGTGGGTGAGAGACGTGTCGAATCAACGCTCGTATTATGACAGGATGTCATCTGACGGGAGAACTAGAAGCAGACGGACAAGATTGAGGTTGCACCTGTCTAGGGGCACGAAATTCGCCGTGGCATTTGTCGTCATGATATTGTTCTTGGCGGTGCTGGGGGGCGTGTTTTCGAACAGCAGGGCTGACCTGACCCGACCTGCGCATAGTGCGAGCCAAACCATCCTCGCCGGCATTGCGTTGACGGATCAGCACAAGGATACCGTGATGCGGTGTGCGGTCGGCGTTCCGTGCCCCATTTTCCCCGGCCCTTGGCCGCCGCATATTCCGAATGATGTGAAGGGTATTCCATGGCCAGGAAACGGCATATACGGCGACTTGGACGACTGCCCGCACTGTTCGGCGTACTGCGCCCCCGCAAGCATCGCTATGATCGCGAACTATTATTCCGTGGGCGTACCGAAGAACCAGCAGGATGACATCTACGACAACGGGAAGAAGTCCATGGGTGAGATACAGGCTGACGGGATAATCCAGACGCACGGAGTCGGGATGACGGACGGCTCAACCGGTTCTGCCTGGGAGGTGCAGGACGCATTCAATTGGTCGATAGGCCTGCATATTCAACACAACCAGAGCGATGGCACTTTACTGACTGCGGCGCAGATGCAGTCCTACCTGACAAGGGGCCATCCGATTCTTTGGCTTGATCACAACGGATGGCCGGCCAACCTATCGAACACCGCGTTCTCATCGAGCTACCGGGTCGACCAAGGACATGCAAAGGTTATCGCCGGATATGACGACAACGACACTGTCGGGACCACTGTCGACGACCTCTGCCTGATCTACGATCCTTGGCCGGAGTACAACGACATGAGCATACTGCCGTCGAACGCGACGAAAGGGTCGGGAGGGACCTTCGACCCGTATTGGCTCCCACTGAACGACGTGAACCTGAGCGATATCCAGGACAAGTATCTGGTTGACACTTTCCCGGACATCCCGGAATTCACGACCGTCATCATACCGATAGCCGGCATGATCCTGATCGCTGTCGCAGTGGGTAGACTCGGCTCGCGCAGGATTCCGAACGAATAAATCCGCCGTGCAAGGGCTGGCAGGAGGGCGTTCCCCGGAAAGAATTATTAGCGGTCGCTCCCTCATGCGTCCGAGAGAGCTGATACAATCAGGCTGATATTCTATACGGGGAAGGGGGGCGTCGGCAAGACTTCCGTCGCGGCCGCGACTGCTTTAAGGGCAGCCAAACTCGGCTACAAGACAATCATAATGAGCACCGATTCCGCGCACAGCCTTTCGGACTCCCTGGAAGTCCCGCTCTCGGGCGGGATCAAGAACGTCGGTAAGAACCTCGATGCGATCGAGATCGAAGTGCAGTACGAGATCGAAAGCAAGTGGGTGCAGATCCACAGCTATGTCTCGGAATTCCTTGAGTCACAGGGGATAGAACCCATCACGGCGAAGGAGCTGGCAGTGCTTCCCGGTCTTGACTTCATGTCCGCACTCTTCTACATCGACCAGTTCGCCAGGGAAGGGGTCTATGATGTAATCATAGTCGACACGGCTCCGACCGCGGACACGATCAGGCTCCTTTCATACCCGGACATCGCGAACTGGTACATCGACAAGATGTTCGGCGTGATGAGGAACCTCGTCAAGATCGCGAGGGCGACAGTCGGCCGCGTCATGAAGACCCCGCTCCCCCCGGACGGCGTGCTCGACGACATCTCATGGATGAAGGACAAGTTGGCGAGCGCCAGAAAGATCATGACGGACCCATCGAAAACCTCCATACGCCTCGTCCTGAACCCCGAGAAAATGGTGATCACCGAGACGATGAGGGCGTACACCTACCTCTCGCTTTACGGATACACTGTGGAAGCCGTCGTAATAAACCGCATCTTCCCTGAGAAGTCCGGCTCAGGCTACTTCGAGGAGAAGCTCGTGGAACAGAAGAAATACCTCGAGGAGATCGAACAGGCGTTCTCCCCGCTCAAGATGCTTCGGGCGCAACTGTTCAGCAAGGAGGTCGTCGGGAAGAAATCCCTGGAGGCCCTGGGCGACATGATCTTTGGCGATTCCGATCCTACGCAGATCTACGGCAAGGAAAGGCCGATGAAGATGTACGAGGAGGACGGGGCGAAGATCCTGGCGATCAAGATACCGTTCACCGTCGACAGGCCTGTAGAATTATATAACCGCAAAGACCTGTTAATCGTGAGCATTGGAAGTTACAAGAGAATGATCACGCTGCCGTACACCTACGCCAACCTGGAAGTGAAGAAGGCGGAGATGGGCGAAGGATGGCTGAAAGTCATTTTCAAGAAGGAGGGGAAAGCTGATGGACAGAAAGGAAGTGGCAAGAAAGGGAAAGGAAAAGGCAAAAGAAGTGGCTGAGCACCTCGAGAGGCTTTCGGCCAACGTATTGACCGGCGGCACGATCGACCATCTGTCGAAGGCGGGGAACGAATTGCTCACAGCGGTCACCAAGACGATGGAGGACAGGCGCATCCCTCCGGAGACGAGAAAGCACCTCCTGGCAGCTGAGAAGGAATCTCTCTTGGCCGTGCAGGGTTTCGTCGACGCCGTGATCAAGGAGATCGACAGGGTCGAGAAGGGCGAGAAGAAACCTGCCAAACGAGAGCTGAAGAAGATAAAGATAGATAAACGCGCTTAAATCAACTGACGCTGTCGGCGATCTTGTCGAGCTTCCGCTGGAGATCGTCGATCTTCGAACCGATCGGCACGATGCTCACCGCGATGGATTTTCTCCCGGCGCCAGCCAGGACCATGTCGTGCTTCTCAGATGAGATCTTGATAAGCTTCGGCTGGCCGATCTTGAGTTCCGAATGAGCGGTCGAGGCCGCGCCCATCAGAGTCGCGCACATTATCGTGAATGTCTCCGCCGTAACACCCTCAGGCATGTCGGCCGCGATAAGGAGGCCGTCACGGCTGATGACCGCCGACGCTACAGAGCCGAACTCATCCTTGAGCTCCCTCAGGGCTTTCTGCAGGTCGACCATATCATCAATCGCCTCCGCCCTCTTCGATCTTGAAAATGCACTGCTGGTCTCCTTTGCCAGCGCACTCGACTTCCTCACAGACCATCCGCTTGTGACCGTATCCCTCGTAAATCTTCTTGACGATGCCCCTCAGCCTGTGACAGGTCGGCTTCTCGGCCCCCTCGACTTCGATCGACTCGATGGAGGCTGTGACGTAGCAGACGGAGTCCTCGAACTTCACATCCTCGACCCAGCCTTTCGCCTTGAGCAGCTTCGCGCAGACGTCGAAATACCCCTCCTGCTCCTGCTGGGCGATCCGGGACATCTCCTCGCCGAGGATCATCCCCTCGCGGTAGAAAAGCCCGTAGCATGCCTGGGACATGACGCTCTCGTAGAGCTTACGGATCTCTTTGCACTCCTTCTGCGATAGCTTGATGAACCTCATCGTGAGTCTCCAGATTTCCTTTTTCGGGCGAGCTAGTGAATCCCCTTTCCGATTAAAAACCTTTTACTTAAGGAATTGCGGACAAGGAATTCCAATTGCACAAGAGTCGAAAATCTGCTGGATAGCAGTTTGTCCTAGCATAAATGGTTAAACAATCTGAGAAGTTTATTATCCCAGACAATTATCGGTGATGGAACAATGTCGAAATTCTCCGACGAAGAGGGCATAAGGGCGGTTCGTGCCGCAAGATACGTAATCGAGAACATCGTGAAATGCCAGGATGTCCCAGACCTCAAGCTGCCTGCATCGTTCAAGAACAAGGGAGGGGTCTTCGTCACCCTGAAGACGCATCCCGATCATGAGCTTCGCGGATGCATCGGTTACCCTGAGCCTGTGGCGGCCCTCGAGGAGGCGCTGGTGGACTCAGCGATAAGCGCCGCGACGAGGGACCCGAGGTTCTCCCCGGTATCAGCGGACGAACTTCTGAGTCTGGTGGTCGAGGTCAGCCTGCTCACGCCGCCCGAGCTCATCGAATCATCGAGCGGCAAGGAATTGATCGGCAAAGTGAAGATAGGCGAGGACGGATTGATCGTGGAGCGCGGCGGGGCGAGGGGATTGCTGCTCCCCCAGGTCCCGGTAGAATGGGGATGGAGGGCGGAGGAATTCCTCGAGCAGACCTGTGAAAAGGCCGGGCTGCCGTTGACGGCCTGGAAGGACCCCAAGACCCGATTCTTCAAGTTCCAGGCCGAGGTGTTCTCGGAAGAGAAGCCGCACGGCAAGATCAAAAGGGAGATCCTGAGTGATCAAGATGGATGTAATCGTTGAGGGCAGGGTCCTGCTGGGCGCGGGTCTTTCCGACTGTTGCATCGGAATCGAGGACGGCAGAATAACGAAGATTGCGAAGACCATCGGCAAGGCCGACAAGAGGTACGACTTCACCGGTAGAATCGTGATGCCGGCTGGTATCGACATCCACGTTCATTTCAGAGAACCCGGCATGACGAACAAAGAGGACTTCAGGACCGGTTCGACTGCGGCTGCGTGCGGAGGGGTCTCCTTCGTCCTCGACATGCCCAACACGAAGCCTCCGACCAGGACGGTCGCGGACATCAAGGAGAAAATCTCGCTGGTATCGAAGAAGAGCTTCGTCGACTTCGGCTTGGCCGCTCTGTTGGACCTCAAATCTGATGCGGAGAAGCTCGCAAAGGAGGCAACGGCCTTCAAGATTTATCTCGGGGAGACTACCGGCAGTCTCGGAATCGCCCCTGAGGATTTGAGTGCTTCAATCTCGAAAGCTGGCGAAAAACCGGTCTTCATCCATGCGGAACATCTGGGGAAGCTCGATGAGACCATCGAGAAAGGGCTCCGGGACCACGACCTGCGGAGGTCTGAGAGCCTCGAGTCGGAAGCTGTCAAGAAGGCGGCCTCGGCCAAGACCAAGGAATCGAAGGTGCACCTGCTCCATGTGACCCAGGCTGAGATGCTGCAGCTGGCAAGATCATCGGGGCTTACTGTGGAAGTCACTCCTCACCACCTCCTTCTCGACACGGATTCGGCGCTCGGGGCGATGGGGAAGATCAACCCTCCCCTGCGGTCGAAGGCGACGAGGATGCGGCTCTGGGATGCGTTTGCTTCCGGCAAGGCGGACACCTTGGGATCGGATCATTCTCCGCACACCATCGGTGAGAAGGATGTGGAATTCAACGCCGCGCCGAGCGGCATGCCGGGCGTCGAGACGCTCATCCCCCTGATGCTCCAGAAGGTTGCGGAGAGGAAGCTAGACATCTCGCTGCTGTCGAGATGCTGCTCTCTGAATCCAGCACGTATCTGCGGGCTGAAGAAGGGCAGTATCGCGGTAGGGTACGACGCGGATCTCATCGCGGTCGACCTCAGGAAAAATGTAAGGATCAGCGCCGACAAGCTTCACTCGAAGTGCGGATGGACGCCGTACGAGAAGATGGAGGCAGTGTTCCCCCTCGCGACCTTCCTCAGGGGCGAGGAAATCGCCCGAGAAGGCGAGCTGTCGGGCGGCAGGATCGGCAGGTTCGTCAAGCCGGAGGGGGAGAACCGATGATGGTCGACACGTCTGAGCTCGAAGGAAGGAGCTTCGTCTGCCTCGAAGGCTGCGGGATGTGCTGCCTCTGCCAGCCTGAGCTCTCGGACGAGGAGTTGAAGATATTCGAGACGGACCAGTATCTGAAGAACGGGCTCACGAGGGAACATGTGGACGGACGGCGCACTGCAAAGCCGAACGCAATCAAGCTCCAGGGCAAATGCGGGGCGTGCAACTTCCTCAAGAACCGCCTCTGCACGATCCACGAGATCAAGCCGCACTTCTGCCGTCAGTTCCCAGTCCACGTCCACCTCCTCAGGAGGGTGCAGCTCAGCGTGAATCTGTCGTGCAGAGGGGTGACGGACGGAGGGAGCTCACTCAAGACTTACGGGAAGACGCTGGTCACCAGCATACCCGAGAGCGTCCTCAACGAGACCCTCGCCGCGGTCAAGAACGTCGTCCATGACTTCGACAAGATGTGCCATGACGCGGGCGTATTCCAGACTCCCGAGAAGATGCGGTCGGTTGCGACGCGACTCCTCCCGGCCTTGGCCAAGGAGGACGGCATCGGCCAGTTACTGGCATTCGCGGACGACGAGCCTGAGATAGGCGCCATGCCAGAGGATGAGGTGGCCGAACACGTCATGACGACGGGGCCGGCCGAGGACCTCGAGATCGTCGCAAGGGACTCCAACTACGAGCAATTCAATCTCAGTGAGATCGCCAAGCTTCCTGTCTATGTCGACGAGAAATTCAACTGGAACCTGATACAGTCCAAAGACGGGAAGATCAACTGGATGGTGCTCGAGGAGGACGGGACGGTCGCTCCCACGGTCAGCATCGACCCGGGGGAGATCGGGCTCCTGAGAAGGGACGACGACGCGCTAAGGATCTTCTCGGACTATGCGAAGATCCTCATATCCAGGGATGCGTTCCTCGGCAACGTATACAATGTCTGCGACATGCACGACTACAAGCACGACCTCGTGACCGTCTATCTCGGCGTCCTCGGCACGACGATGCTCGACCTCTGGTGGCGGACTTCACTACTCGGCAAGGTCTACAAGGCCAAGAAGATCGATGCCTGGCTGGCGAGGGAGGGGATCAAGGCTTTCGACATGGACTGTCTCGACGCGCCCACCCTTGGCGCGTTCATATAGGCGCTCGATTTTCAATGGAATTGGCAATTTTTTCTGGTTTTAGACGCAAAGTTTAATACATTTGCAATTTTAACCGGAAGACATGACCGAGCACGTGCAGATAGCCCAGCTTGACAAGCATGACAGAGTGATCCTCCAGATACTCCAGGAGAACAGCAACACGAGCCTGAAGGAGATCGCGGAGAAGACCGGGCTGTCCTCGTCCACCATCCACTACAGGATCAACCGCCTCATCAAAGAGAAGATCATCGTGAACTTCACCGCGCGGATCGACCCGATCAAGGTCGGCAAGGACATCCTCGCCGTCTCCTTGATCAATGGCAAATACGGTTCGGACGTATCGAAGAAGCTCGGCGACAAGCTCGCAAAGATCCCAGGAGTCTGGGCGGTGTATTACCTTCTCGGGAATATCGATTTCGCTGTCCTCCTCAGGGCATCGACTAGGGAGGAACTCAAGAACATCATTGACGGAATCATGAAAATCGACGAGGTCGAGAAGAGCAACACCTATCTCGTGCTGGAGAGAATCAAGGAAGACCCGCGCGTAGAATTCTAAAGTCGTCGGCAAAAACCGCGCTCGGCTGTTCGGCCGCGGGCGCGGTGAAAATCGCCTAGCCAGCATCCCGAGCAGAACGTCGCTGTCCAGCAAACCTTTAAGTAACACACCACTTTATGGGGAACTCGGTGATTGTTTGCAGAAGCCCTTGGCGGTCTTGAATAAGGCGATAAACTCGCAGGTTATCGTCGAGCTGAAGGCCAAGCGGTCGTACCGGGGAATACTCGAAGGCTACGATCCGCACATGAACATCGTCCTGAAGAATGCCGAGGAAGTTCTAGAGGGTAATGTCATCCGGAAGCTGGAATCGACCATCGTCCGCGGCGACAACATCATCTACATTTCACCGTAAACAGGGGGATCATTTTGACAAAGGGTACGCCCTCAATGGGTAAGCGCTCAGCAAAGAAGACCCACATCAGATGCAGGAGATGCGGTCGGCACTCGTACCACGTGAGGGGAGTATGCGCCAGCTGCGGGTTCGGGGCAACGGCGAAGAGAAGGAACTACAACTGGGCAAAGGCGCATTGATTTCGCGGGGAGTGTCAGATAAAATGTGGCATGTCCCGAAGTTGAAGGAAGCGTGCGGCGTAGTAGGGATGTGTACACCTGGCCCGGTGGCGGAATACATATATTTTGGGCTCAGGATACTTCAGCATAGGGGACAGGAGTCCGCCGGCATCTCGGTTTTCGAGGACGGGAAGCACACCATAGTGAAGGGTATGGGGCTCGTCCACCAGGTCATGAAGAAGGATCAGGTTTCCCGCCTGATGGGGACGAAGGGGATCGGTCATGTGAGGTATTCGACCTTCGGCGTCTCCGCGCTTCAGAATGTCCAGCCGTTCGTCGTGCAGACGACCAATGGAGAGGTGTCCCTCGGCCACAACGGCGAGATCGTCAACGCCGAAGCCATGAGGACCGATCTGAAGAAGAAGGGCTGGGCGTTCATGACCTCCTCCGATTCGGAGATCATCGTCAGGCTGCTGGCTAACGAGCTCAGCATTCACGGGGACCCTGTGAAATCGATCAAGAACCTGATGGGGCTGATCGACGGCTCTTATTCTCTTACGATCATGATAGGCGACCGCGTCTTCGGAGTGCGCGACCCCTACGCCATACGGCCGCTCTGCATCGGACGGATCAACAACGGATGGGCGATTGCTTCAGAAAGCGTCGTATTCGACAACCTGGACGGAGAGTTCGTCAGGGATGTGGAAGGCGGGGAGATCGTCGAGGTCACCTGCGAGGGGCCGAGATCCTGGAAGGTGCCTTCGCCGAAAGAGAAAGCTCACTGCATGTTCGAATGGGTGTACTTCGCTAGGCCGGATTCAACGATCGACGGGCAGCTCGTCTTCGATGTGAGGAAGAGGATCGGAAGAAGGCTGGCCAAGGAGCATCCAGTCCAGGCGGATGCGGTGATACCCATACCGGACTCTGGAAGGGCGCATGCCCTCGGCTTCGCGGAGATGTCCGGCATACCGATGGCCGAAGGGCTGATGAAGAACAGGTATGTAGAACGGACTTTCATAATGCCTGATCCCAACGAGAGAGAGATGGGGGTCATGCTCAAGCTGAACCCGATCAAGAAGGAGGTCGAGGGGAAGCGCATCGTGATACTCGACGACAGCATCATCAGGGGGACGACGATGAGGCAGATCGTCCAGATCCTAAGGAAGGCGGGAGCCAAAGAGGTCCACGTGAGGATCGGCTCGCCCCCGGTCATCGCCCCCTGCTACCTCGGGATCGACATGAAGACGAGGCATCAGTTCGTCGCGAGTAACAGGACCGTGGACGAGATCGCGAAGGTCCTCACGGCGGACAGCCTCGGGTATCTCAGCGTCGAAGGGCTGGTCGAATGCATAGGCCTGGGCGACAGGAACCTGTGCCTCGGATGCCTGACCGGCGAATATCCGATGTCGATCGAAGGGGAGAGGACGAGGTTCCAGAAGAAGATCGACAGCTTCTGAGAAATCTTATATAGACTCCCTCTTGTTCCAGCAGTTGAATCTGGCAGCATGGGCCGGTAGATCAGCGGAAGATCGCTCGCTTGGCATGCGAGAGGCCGCGGGTTCAAATCCCGCCCGGTCCACTTGGGATTTTTAAAAAGGGATTTATCCTAAGATAATCATGCTGGGTGGAGTGGTTCGTGACATGGGAGCGCGAACCTCGAATGGAGCGAGTGGGAACATGAGAGAACAGATGGTCGAAAATCCCGGCATAGATGACCTATCAGAGCCGTTTTGGGAAATGACAAAACACAACAGGCGCAGGACCATCCTGGCTGTGACGGTGACCGCGATCTTCCTGCTGGCATCTATCCATACGATCGTCATGAACGCCAAGGCGGAGGATCAGAGGGCATTCTATCTCGGGATGGGGGAATCTGTATCATCGGCTAACCCGTTCGTCGGGATGATGGACGCCGACTACATGTTCTATTCGTTCGTCTACGATTACCTGAATTTCCCGGACAAGGACGGAATTCCGACCCCCAACCTTGCAAAGAGTTGGTGGCACATGAACGGGTCGTTTGCAGCCTCAATCGGTTCTGATTTCACGACATTGACGCATAACAAGACCCCATCGGATTGGCCGCTCGGTTCGATCTGGGAGTACAACCTGACTGAGAACGTCTTCTGGAACGACGGCGAGCTTTTCACCGCCGACGACGTCGTCTTCACGATCAAGATCCAGACCGGCGCCGGATACATCAACTTCTGGGCATTCCAGCCATGGACCAAATGGATAGACCATTGCGAGAAGATAGATGATTACAAAGTTAGGTTCTTCTTCGCCGACCACGTGACCCATCTACCAGTTCCGATAGTATGGGGGGATTTCATGTCCATGCCGATAGTACCGAAGCATATTTTCACCGAACAAACTGAAGCCTGGATTGCACAAAACTGGACCGGTATCCCCGCGATTGGAACAGGACCGTTCATGGGAACACCGTCATTATCGAGCGATATGATTGCCAAGGAATCGATTACGCTTACGAAGAATCCCTACTGGAACTTCACTGAAAATGGGGTAAGTAAGGGGCTCGGCGGCGTCTACAACAGGACCATTCAGATCGACAAGCTGGTTATGAAGTTCTACGCGGAGGAGCAGACCATGGTCATCGACCTCAAGACGCAGAAACTTGACACATCTGAGGTGGGACCCTCGAATTACTTCGCCATAAAGGCTGATGCCAACAAGCCCAAGGGATTGACCTTGGTGGATTTCTACAGCTCAACAGTGTATTCCAAGATATCTCATTTCAATGTGTGGAAAGGAGCATCTTCCTCACTGAATCCAACCAGGCTCGACCCGGCGCTGCTCAGAGCGACCGCGGTCGCGACGAACAAGAGCTACATCGTCGACGGGATCTACAAAGGGCTTGCGACGCCTGGCGTGGGCATCTACACACCCGTCTGGCCGCAGTACTACTGGAACCCGCCTCACGACGAAACATCTACGTTCAATGTGACGGACGGGGCCGGCAATGTCAAATGGAGCTACACTCTTCCGCTCGACGAGGTCATGGCGTTCAACCTGACCCTCGCCAACGAGATACTCGACGAGGCCGGCTATATCTGGACGGATGCCTCGCACACGCTCAGGAAGGTCGGCCCGGACGCGGCTGACAGGCTCGTGAACCTCGGGATCGTCGGAGACGCATCGGCTGCATCGGGCAAGCCCCTTGAATTTGATGACACTTATCCGATGGAAAATTGGGAGAATAAGGAGATATCTGAATATTTGACATCGGAATGGGCTCACATCGGAGTCAAATTGACTCAGAAGCCCGTTAATCTTGCCCTTTGGTCCCAACTCCTCTACGGATTCCAGACCCTATTCACGGAAACCTACTGGAGCGGGGATATTGATCCGAACTATCTGATGTATGTCACGACATCGTATGCATTGGATGGGTGGAACGAATTCGGAACGGATGACCCCTATTACGACGATCTCTACTACAAACAATCGGGAGAGTTCAATACGACCTTGAGGAAGCACTACCTCGACGAGTGTCAGAAGTGGCAATATCTCCAAGGCGGCGCGATGATCTACATCGCCTATCCAAAGTCGACATTTGCGTTCAATGATGCCTTAAACGGCTCAGGCAACTGGGGGAACTGGGGAAACTGGAGTGAGCATCCGGGACTAGGGGCCGACTACTCCTGGGGAGAGACGCCTTTATTCTGCCAAATCAAATGGATAGGCGGCAATACGGACGGGGGCACATCATCGACAACTTTGATAGTATCAGGCGTTGGAATTGCAGCCGTAATAGCGGCTGGGGCCGCGATCATGGCGATGCGAAAGCGAAACATCCGTAAGATGCTTGAAGAGGAGGGAGCACCAAAAGAGGGAGGCGAAAAGGAGGAATAACGACAACTCCCCGCAATTCACCCGTCGATGAGCAAGGAATAGAGATTGATGAGTGAGTGGCACATAGACTGCCGGACCAGCCGCCCCACGGGAAGAGAGATGGATGACAGCTGCTGAACAATTCATTGTCAGGGAGCACGGACAGGGAGACGAGGATGTGCTCAAAGGGATCATCAAGCTCTCATTCGACAACGGGATCTATACTTTCTTTGCGAATAGGAGTCTCGTTTCTGCTGAAAAGATCTTAGTGGTCGAACGCGAAGGAAGGGTCATCGGCTTTGCTGAGCCGAGGCAGGTCAGGATTAGGAAGGAGAAAGTCGGTAACATACTCTGGCTCGCGACCCATCCCGATTTCAGGAGGATTGGCGTGGCATCACGCCTAGTCGATGAATGCGTCCAATATCTCAAAGAGACGGCGACAAGAAGCATCTATGTCTCGATCGAGAGAGATAATCAGTCGTCGCTGGAGTTGTTCGAGAAGAAGGGGTTCGCGATGATTAGATTCAGCGAACTCACAAAGCAATACGGGTTCCGTGTGATTTCGTTCTACTCGAGGTTCATGATTGCGCCGCACGAAAGAGTCATGGTCCTGAATTTCTAAAAGGCAGGTCTATAGCAACTTCTTGACCCTGAAAACTATCCAGAGAGCCGAGACCGCAACGGCGGTGATGAGGATGATCACCCAGAATTGATTCGGGTCCTCGTAGAAAGGCAAACCCGGGGTCCCCACGTTCATGCCGTAGAGGCTGGCGATCAACGTCGGGAGCATGAGTATGAGGCTGATGGTGGTCAGTATTTTCATCACGGTGGAGAGGTTGTTCGATATGGCCGACTCGTACGCGCGGAGGACATTGGACATGATCTCCCTGTAAAGCGTGGTCATGTCATACAATTGCGCGACGTCGTTCTCCAGGTCCTCGAGCACGTCGGACTGGTCCTCGTTGAGCTCGAGATGCCTGGCCCGCGTCAGCATTGAAATGGCATTGTAGTTCGAGAGCAGCGAGGTGTTGAGCAGGATGAGGTCGCTGCTCAGCGAATACGCCTTCTGTGCGACCGTGGCCCTCGAATCCGTCTGTATTGACTTCTGGATCTGCGATATCTGCCCTTCCATCGGGCGGACCTTCCTGTCGATGTCCCTGTTGATCTTCCGGATGATGGCGAGGAAGAGGTCCTCGCGGGTCCCGAGCTTCGGCCTCCTCTTGAAATCAGATATCAGATCCTTCGCCGTGAAGGTCGGGGCGATGCGGACCGTGAGGATCTTGCCGTGGACCAAGAAGATACCGATAGGCATCGTCTGAGCCGACTCGCCGTTCTTCTTATCGTTGAGGATGCATCTCAGCACGAGCAGGTCGTACTCCTCGTCGATCTCGACCCTGGACCGCTCGTTAGGGTCGAGACAGTCCGCCAGATCCTGAAGCTGAACGCCTAGCGTCTTGTGGAGCATCTCGACCTCCTCTGGGCTCGGCGCGGACGCGTCGATCCAAAGGGCGTCCTTGAGCTTTGTGGAGTCATGCTCCGTGAGCTCGCCGCCCTCGGCACAGAAGTACTTCAGCATCTAGAACACCTCTCGGCTTCTGCTCCCCGGGAGGCAACGAGGGTGGTATATACCTTTTCGTGGCCAGCCAGAAGGTGTAGGCGCCGAGCCTGGGTTAATAGAGATTTAAATAGGCTGGACTCATTTTCG
>Ga0315297_10001098_pt1 | contig 16412 bp, 10 predicted proteins | sample YL17G15_0_MG_FD_203628 | JGI IMG/M metagenome (GOLD analysis project Ga0315297, IMG submission 203628) | Sediment microbial communities from Yellowstone Lake, YNP, Wyoming, USA - YL17G15_0 | ecosystem: Environmental > Aquatic > Freshwater > Lake > Sediment | place: USA: Wyoming | collected... | reverse complement strand
TGTTGAGCGTAACCTCTTCGTAACCCAAATCCGAGGCTCTTTGGAGATAGGCTTTGCCGTCGAGATAGCTCAACCGGGCCACGGACTCGCTGGTGTATTTCGTCTCTTCCTGGCCGAAGGCGATCACGGCCAGCACGACCACAAGCGCTATGATGAAGACGATCTTTCTCATGGTTTTTCTCCTCTATTAAATAATAGCAAAATACATGCCATCTGTCTTCCCTGATAATCGACAGGTCGGAGCGAAAACTTGTCCCCAAAAAGGGACGCCTGCCCAAAAAACGGGCAATAGGACCTAGCTTTCAATATCCCAATATTTCTTGAAAAATTGAACTATCGGGGCGAGTTCTTGCTTGGTATCAGCCGAGGCCTGAGCCTTGATTGTCGGAGCGGCTCCGGTTCCGGCCATTTGCAGCAAGACCTCCTTGGCCCCTTGCCGTAAACCCGGGAGGCTGTAGCCTCCCTCCAAGATTATCAGGAGCCGCCCTCCGCAGAATTCCTCGGCCAAGCCCACGAGCTCCGCGGTCATGGCCCCGAAACCCAGGGGGCTGATGTCCATGCCGCCCAGCGGATCGCCGCCGTAGATGTCGAATCCCGCGGAAACCAGGATGAACTCGGGCCTGAATCGGCGGGCCGCGGGCGCCAGGAGCTTCCGATAGATGAACAGATAGTCGGCATCCGTTTTTCCGGGCGATAGGGGAACGTTGAGCGTGAATCCTTCGCCCGGTCCTTCTCCGATTTCAGACCAGTGGCCGGTTCCGGGATAAAGCGGATATTGATGCGTGGAAAAGAACAGCACATCGCGGCGGGCGTAAAAGGCGTGTTGCGTGCCGTTGCCGTGGTGGAGGTCCCAGTCGACGATCAGGACCCGCTTCAGTCCGTGATCATGGACAAGGCACTCGGCGGCGATGGCGATGTTGTTGAAGAGGCAGAAGCCCCTGGCCGCGTCGGCTTCGGCGTGATGCCCGGGCGGCCGGACGAGGGCCAGGGCATTTTGAATTTTGCCCTCCCGGATCGAGCCGGCGGCTTGGATCGCGGCGCCAACCGCCAACCGGGCCGTCTCCCAGGAGAGCGGCGAAGCGGACGTGTCCGCATCAAGGGCCGTGTGCTCCCGGCCCGCGGTGGATCGGATCAGCCGCACGTAGTCCGGAGTGTGGATGAGTTCGATCTCTCTCTCGCCGGCAAGGCGAGGCTCGATCAGCATATAGGGGAAGCGGACCTCCTCCTCGACCATGCGGTTGAGGGTTTCGATCCTCTCCGGGCTTTCGACGTGGCCCGTCCCCTGGTTGTGATTGGTGAATCGGGCGTCCTTGACGATTCCGGTCCGCATGGCTCTCCCCTGGAACGATCACCCCTTGGCCGGGAAAAATTGTTCGAGCTGATCCCGCGTCGGTTTTTTGGTCAACAGGCTGCCGCCGACCAGGAACAGCAGGGAAACCGCCAGCGCCGGATAGACGCTGGGAACGCCCCACGGGTCGCCCCCTTTGAGCGCGGAGGGGAAGGCCGCGGGGATGACGAGCTCCAGGACGAGAGCCATCACGGCGCCGGAGACGATGGAAGCGATTCCGCCGAATTTGGTGGCCCGCTTCCAGGCCAGGGCGGCGATCAGGGCCGGCGTCACGGACACGCCGTACATCGTGTAGGCGAAGTAGGCGTAGCGCAAAACCGAAATGCGCGAGTGAAGAACCGTGGGAATGAAGACCATCAGGAAGGCGCACGTGCCCAGGACGACTATGAAAACCTTTTGCAGGGCCACCGCCCGGCTCTGCTCGACGTCGGGCTTCATGAACCTCTGGTAGATGTCGCGGATGATGTTGCTCGACGGCGAGAGGAGGTAGTTCATGCCCGTGGACAAGACCACGGCGCAGGCCGCGCCCAGAAGCAGCAAGCCGACGAGCAGTCCCAGGATGCCCATGGACCCGATGTCCCGGGCCGCCTGGAGGACGACCGAGGCGGGGTCGATCCCGGCCCTGATGGACTCGACCTTCCGGGGGGTGTCGGCGCCGGCGAACGCCTTCTGCAGCCTTTGCTCGAGGTCCTGCATCTGGTTGGGTTTGACTCCGCCGCCGGCCTCCAAATCCTTGGCCAGAGCCAGGGCCCGGGGCAAGGCCTCCGGCGCCCGGGTCTTGTTCAGGGCCACTTCGTTTTTGACCGTCCCGGCGATCTCGAAGGTCTTGAGGTCCGTCCAGTGGGCGGCGGCGGAGTAAATGGCCACAATCACCACCAGCGACTCGACCAGGATCGTTCCGACAATCCACAAGCCGACGGCTTTCTTGGCCTGGCGCGGCGTCCGGGCCGAGTAGAATTTTTGGTACATGGACTGGACGCCCAGGAGCAAAAGCATGGTCGCCAGAAAATAGCCGCCGGCCTTGAGGGCCGGATACTGCCCGAAGTCGGAGGAGAACACGGCGAAGTGCTGGACCGGAAGCGAACCGGCCGCGGCCTGCCAGCCTCCGGCGAACACGACGATGAAGGGCAGGGCCACACAGGAGGCCAGGAGGATGATGATGCCGTTGGGCAAATCGGTGTGGGCCACGGCCACCATCCCGCCCAGGGCGGTGAAGAGAATGACGAACAGGGCGGCGATGGATTGGCCCAGCTCTACGGACATGCCGCCGTTGGTGACCACGTTGAGGATGTAGCCGCCGGCCCGGAACTGGTAGGAGACGATAGTGGTGAAGGCGATGATCAGGGCGATGGCCCCGAACAGCCGGGCGAACTTGCCGTAGCGGACTTCGAGGATGTCGCCGATGGTGTACTGGCCGAACGTCCGGATCTTGGCCGCCAGGAAATAGATGAGGGCGATGCCCACCCAGGCGCCGGCCGGCAGCCAGAGCGATGACCAGCCGGCCCGGGCCGCGTACTCGGCCCCGGCGATGAACGTTCCCGACCCGATCCAGGTGCAGATCAGAGTGAAAATCATGACGGTGATGTTGAGCTTGCGTCCGGCCAGCATGAAATCGTCCTGAGTCTTGATGCGCCGGGCCCTCAGGAAATTGAAGGCGGCCAGCACCAGCAAATAGGCCAGGATGATATAGAGGTACATCGACATGGCACCCTCCCTAGTGGGTTTTTTTAGACGACCATAATTTTCGGATTTTTAGACGAAGGTAAACCCAGGCCATGACCGCGTAGCGCCGCACGTCTCCCGGGGAATGGATGTGCTTGAACACCTTGGGGATCTTGCGCCAGATCGACTTCCCCCCGGCGGTGAACGACCAGCGGAAGACGAGCTCGCTGACCTGGGCCCAGGTCAGCTTGTCCACGAACAGGGGAACGTCGCCTTGGGCCATGGGCAGGGTGATGATTTTAGAAAAGCGCCGCTTCGCCCAGGAAAAATCCCGGGGCAGGCGCCCGATGTTCTTGGCGGTCTGCTCCAGGGGCGTCCCGGGATAGATGTGCAGGATGGAGACCGTGGCCTCGATCCGGTCCCGGTAGTGCTCGATCAGGTCGATCGTCTCCCGGGCCTCGGCCCAGGTTTCGGTGGGATGGCTGAAGATAAAGAAAACGGCGGGCATGACCTCCAGCTCCCGGCACCAGCGGACGAGGTTGTGGAAATCGGCGATGTCGATCTTCTTGTTGATGACGTCATTGCGGACGCGCTCCGAGCCCGCCTCGATGCCGAAGGACAAGTGAAACAGGCCGGCCTTCTTCATCCGGGCCAGGAGCGGCTTGGTCATCAGGTCCAGCCGGACCTCGGCCCGCCAGAAGATGTCGAGCTTCCGCCGGCGGATGGTGTCGCACATGTCTTCCACCCGCCGGGCGCTGACGTTGAAGGTGTCGTCGTAAAAAAAGATGACCCGGGACCCGTAGCGGGCGACATGCCCCTCGATCTCGTCACAGACGTTCTCCGGGCTCCGCAGCCGCACCCGGCGCCCCCAGTTGACGGGCGTCGCGCAGAAATTGCAGGCGAAGGGACAGCCCCGGGAGGTCATGACGTTGACCGCCGGCAGCGGGCCGCGGCCCGGGACATCGACGGTGAAATTGTATTTTTCGAAGGGAATGCGGTGGAAGGCGGGGAAAGGCAGTCTGTCCAGGTCCGGAATCGGCGTCCGGGGCGGGTTGGTCACCACCCGGCCGCATTGATTGAAGGACAACCCCGGGATGCCGGCCAGGGCGCTCAAGTCCCGGCCGCCTTTCAGCCCGCGGCACAGGTCGAGGGTCGTCATCTCGCCCTCGCCCCGGACGGCGACATCGAGCTCGGGGAGATGGGCCAGGCTGTCCTCGGCGGCCAGGGAGGCGTGGGGTCCGCCCATGACCGTCAGGGCCTGGGGCCGGACTCTCCGCGCGCGCCGGATGAGCTCGAAGCTCTGGAAGCGGTTTTCCGTGGAGCACGTCACGCCGATGACGTCGGCCTCGGCGCGCCGTATTTCGTGTTCGATGCCGGCCCAGCCCAGGCCCAGGACGTCGGCCGGAACGACCTCGACTTCGACGCCCTCCCGCTCCAGGACCGCGGCGATGGACAGAATGCCCAGGGGAGGCATGCTCGAGCCCTTGGACCAGCGCTCGGCCACATAGCCGCCGGGAGGGACGAACAGCTGGACTCGCATCAGCTTCGGCCGGCGCCGGGGGCCTCTTTTTTCTCCAGCTTCATGGAATAAATGCTGGTCACGTTGGGTTCGGACATGGTCGTGCCGTAGATGAAGTCGGCAACTTCCATGGTCTTGTAGTTGTGGGTGACGATGATGAACTGAGTCTCGCTCTTGACCTTTTTCATCAGCTCCAAGAACCGGCCGAGGTTGACGTCGTCCAAGGCGGCGTCGACTTCGTCCAGGATGCAGAACGGCGCGGGCTTGTAGCGGAACAGGGCGAACAGGAAACCCAGGCTGGTCAGGCTTTTTTCCCCGCCCGACAGAAGAGTCATGCTCTGGACCTTCTTGCCCGGCGGCTGGGCGACGATCTCCACCCCGCTCTCCAGGGGATGGTCGGGTTCGGTCAGCTTGACCTCGGCCGTGCCGCCGTTGAACAGGATGGCGAAGACTTGCTGGAAGTTTTTATTGACCGCGGCCAGAGCGGTCAGGAACATGGACTCGCTTTCCTGATCGATCTTGTGGATGGCCTCCTTGGTGGTGACGATGGATTGGCGGAGGTCATCGCGTTGTTTGACCAAGAAATCGTGGCGCTCTTTCTGGGCCAGGTATTCCTCCTCGGCCATGAGGTTGACGGCCTTGTAGCGCTGGAGGTCGTCCTTGGCTTCCTCGAGCTCGGTTTCAATCTCATCCCCGCCGACCGTTTCCGCCGCGATCTCGGCCCGGATTTCAGAGACGTTTTTGCGCAGCTCTTGCCAGCAGGTTTCCTCCAGGTTAACCAGGTCGCGCTCGGTCTCCGCCCGGGCCACTTCCCACTTGACCCGCTCTTCCTTGACCCGTTCCTGCTCCTCGCGCCGCGACTTCAGGAGCGTTTCCAGGTCTCCCAGGTCCTTTTGGAACTGGAGGTATTGCGCCTCGGCCCCGGCCGCCCGGGCTTCTTTAGCCAGCCGCTCGGACTCGAGACGGCCGGACTGGTCCGAGAGCTCTTGGATGTGCATCCGGAGACGGGCTTCCTCATCGGCGCCCGCCCGGACCTCCTCCTCGATCCCCCGAACCTTGGCCGCGGCGGCCGCCCGGCGCTGGTCCAGGCTTTTCGCCTGGCGATTCAGGCTGTTAATTTTTTCTTCGAGCACTTCGGCGGCCGCTTTGAGTTCGAGCGAGCGTCGCTCGGCCTCGGCCAGGCGGCTGCGGGCTTCCTGATTCTCGTTTTCGGCGGCCTCGGATTTTTTCTGCTGGGCATCCACTTCGGCCTGGGCCGCCTCAGCCCTGCGCTTCAGGTCCTGGTGTCTCGGAGCCAAATCGTCCGTGTCGGCCCGGAGGATGCCTTTTTCTTTCTCCAGGAGCTCGATATCTTCGGTTTGCTTTTCCTGTTCGGCCCGGGCGAGCCTCTGCTTCTGGTCCTCGTCCTGGACCAGGCGCAAAAGCTCGGCCAGGCGCTCCGAAAGTTTCCGCAGGTCGTCCTCGATCAAGAGTTTGTCCTGGAGTTTGCCCTCCAGGCTGGACGTCACCGGCACGAGCCCGATCTCCAGCCGGCTGAGTTCCTCCTCCAGTTTCTTGATGTCCTGATTCAGGCTGAAAAAACCGTCCGTTTTTCCGGAGGGGCGAAGCAGTCCCGTGGCCAGCAGAAGGTCGCCGGCCAGGGTGACGAAGTTGCAGTCGGGGTAGCGCAGCCAGAGCTCCACGGCCGTCTTCAGGTCGGAGACGATGACGGCGTCCTTGAGCCGGGACAGGGACGAGCCCAGTTGGGAGTCGACCCTGAGGCGTTCCTTGATTAGACCCAGGGCCGCCGGGTCGATGGCCGCCGCGGGCACGGCTTCGGCCAGCTGGGCCGGCGGCAATAGGACGAATTGTCCCTGGACCTCGCGGTCCTGGAGGAAGCTCAGGAAATCCCGGGCGGGGACCAGCCGGGCTCGAGACTCATCCTTCCACAGGATGTCGAGCAGACGAATGGTGTCGGCGTTGGCCTCGACAAAATCGGCCAGAAGACCCAGCGCCCCGGGGATATCCTCTCCGGAAATCCCGCCCCGTTCGGATTCGATCATTTTCTTCAGCGCCTGGAGGCGGACAATCAGGCCGTCCCTCTGTTCCTTGAGAGCGGCCGCCGCGGCTTGGACCTCGACCAGGATGCTCTCGCAGGATTCGAGGTTCGCCCGGCGTGTGTTCCGTTTGACCTCGGCCGCGCCCCATTCGGCCTGGAGCGATTCCCGCGATTCGGCCAAGAGCCGGAGCCGCTCCAAGGTTTCCTTCAACCGGGACTGTTCCCGGACCAGGCGCTCGGCCAGTTTTTCTTCTTGGCGGGCGATGAGCTCGGACTCCTTGTCCAGCTTGGCCTGCTCGTTCTTGAGGTCCGTGGCCGCCGCGAATTTGACGACATACTCTTGGCGTTGGGTTTCCCGGGACTGAGCGACTTCCGGGAGGCCGGCTTTGAGCGCCGTGTTCTCCTCTTCGATCCGCGAGACCTCCTGCTGTTTGAGGAGGATCTCCTGACGCAGGCTGTCGAGGCCGGAGGCGATCGCGGCCGCTTCCTGGGCGAATTCGGCTTGATCCCGGCGAAGCTCTTCCAGGTCGGACAGGGAGCGCTTCTTTTTTTCCTCGAAAAACTCGACGCGCTTGGCTTCCTTGTCGCCGTCGGATTCCATCCGGGCCACGGCCGACTTCAGGGCGAACAGGCCCTCCTGCTCCAGCTTGAGCGATTTCTCCAGGTCCCACAGCGCTTGGCGCTTGAGCTGAACGTCCTTGTCCGCCCCGCCGGAGGCCGCGGCGCTGTCCTTTTCCTGGGCGAGGAACCGGCTGAACTCTCCGGCCACCTCGGCTTGGCGCTTTTCAACCTGGATCAGTTTCCGTCGGAAGTGAAGGGCGGTCAGCTCCCGGATGCGCTCCCGGAGCTTGCGATAGCGCGTGGCGGCCTGGGCCTGGCGCTGGAGGGAGTTCTTGGCGTGGGCCACCTCCTCGATGATGTCCTCCAGGCGGGTCAGGTTCTGTTCGGAATCCTCGAGCTTGTTCTCGGCCTGGCGGCGCTTGTCCTTGTAGAAAGCCGTGCCGGCCGCGGCCTCGAGGAGGAAGCGCTTTTCCTGGGGCTTGGAGGTGACGAACTGGCCGATACTGCCCTGTTCGATGACGAAATATTCCTTGTCGCCGATGGCCCTCTTCCACAGTTCGTCTTGGATGTCCTTGAGCCGGACGACCTTGCCGTCCAGCCGGTATTCGCCCTCGCCCGAGCGGTAGGCGCGGTGGTTGATGACCAGCTCCTCGGGCTCGTTGGCCAGGTTGATGGTCACGTCGGTCATGCCCACCGGGGCTTTCTTGGTGTTGCCGTTGAAGATGAGGTCCTCGATCCTTTCGCCGCGCACCGCCCTGGGCCTCTGTCCGCCCAGGACCCAGAGAAGCCCGTCCACGATATTGCTTTTTCCGGTGCCGTTCGGGCCGATGATGGCCGTGATGCCGGGGTGGAAGAGGATCTTGGTCCTTTCCGGAAAGGACTTGAACCCCTGCAGCTCCAGCTTTTTTATATAGGCCGTGGTCATCGTTCTCAGCTATCCTGTTGTCCCAAATGACTGACGAAGATGATCCCGACGGTGAACCGCCAGGTCATCAAGGGAGTATTGTAATCATTTTAAGGGGAAATTCAAATAGATGAGAATGTCCTCACGATGCTGGCGTCCAGTCACATGAAGAGGGTCATCCTGTCGAAGCTCCTTGATTATACACAGCCAAGCTCCTGATCCTGGCCGAGAATCCGGCCGCGCTCAAGAATAATCTCAGAAGGCTCAGCGGCCTGGAAGAAGCGCTTTATCGTCTCCGCATCGGCGCCTATCGGGTGATCTTCAAGCCGGGGGGTCGGCGGCCATCAAGAGCTCCTGAAAAGCGGCCCCCGCCGCCTCAGGCCGCTTTCCAGGAATATCTTATGGCCGCAGATCCGCCGGCCGATTATTATACATGACCTCTTTTCAATGGATACGGAGGTCCGCATGAATTCCGCCCCATCGGGCGCCGCGGACGGCTCCCGGGCCGCCCGTCCCTGTGCTCAAGCCGTTCTTGACCCCTTCCAAGCTCTCCTTTATACTCCCTCAAGATGGTTGGATGGGACGAGCAAGCCGACACTGCGGCCCCAATGCGGTTCAGCCGAAAAGGAATTTCTTATCATTATAAAGGAGGCCCCCCGACATCAGACAAAAAAAAGACCCTCTATTCTTCCATGCGAGGACTTCTGACTTCATCGTCCGGAAAAAGAGAATATATTAATGAGCACAAGATGAAAAATAGCGCACATAAGAAAAGACTGCAGCCGGGACTGACCTATTGGCTGCCATTGTTGATGCTGATTTCACTCGCTCTGTGCTGCAGCGTGGAAAAAAAGGACTGGGAAAAAGCTCAGGCTGCCGACACCATCGCTTCCTACAATGAATACCTGGAGGAGCATCCGGAAAGAACTCATGTCGAATCCGCAAAATTCAAGATAAAGGAGCATCAATTCTTAGAGCATGCCGATACACTCAATCTTATTCCCGTATACAAGACTTTCCTCAAAAACTTTCCCCGGAGTCCCCAAAGAGATTCCATAGAAGACAGGCTGGAGAAGCTTTACAACAAAAGGCACCCTGAATTTATCCATGCCAGGACCGCCAAAATTCTCTTCAAGCATGATCTTGGGGAAGCAGACACAGTGCGCTTTGACATCGAAAACATCGCCAAAAAATCCATGCTCTATGCAGGCCTGGAGCTCAAGGATGACGGCCCTGAAGAGCCCGATGTCGTCCTGGAAATAGACGTTAGAGGAAAACCTCTCGTTGAAACCTACAGCAGCTTCGGCAAACAATATTCCGGGGCGGTTCTCTCGGGAACGATCACATTCCGCACTTCAAAAGGATTTGTTTACAGAGAAGTGTTCGCGGGAAAATCAAAACCTCCATCCCTTCTATGGGATGTCGGGCCAAAGGGGCCTCATCCTACGCCATCCTCAGCACCCTGGGAGACCGTCTTCACAAGGCCGGGTTCATTCTGCGAGAAATTCGTTGAGATCATCCATAGATTCTTCGGAACGGATGCTCTTGTCATGTGGCTCAGTTCTTATAATGTGGGAATCACGGACGCGGTTAAGCATAAGGTCCGGGAAATGAATGACCCCAGTATAACCGCCCCCTTCTTGAGGATCTTGGAAAGGGACCAGGCCACAACGTGGGCCAAGGATGCGATCTCAATACTTGGAACGATGGAAGATCCTCGGGCTGTCGAGCTGTTGATATCTTCCTTGAGAGGCGAATACTCAGAAGAGGTAAATAAAAATCAAAAGAATATTGAGAGCTTAACCAAGGTCGAAGATCAAACCGCCGATGTTCGCAGAGCCGCAGCCTGGGCTCTAGGAAAGATAAAGGATCCTCGAGCCGTAGAGCCTCTCATTTCCGCGCTCCAAGATCCCATAGTGCAGTTTTGGGCTGCCCAATCACTCAAAGAGATCACCGGAGAAGATTTCGGTGAAAACAAGGAAAAATGGCAGGCCTGGTGGGAAAACACCACGAACAAATCAAAACAAGAGTAAAGAAAACGAATGCGGCGACGTGTCGCCGCATAAAAAAAGGGCGGCTCTTTCGAGCCGCCCCTTGGTTGATCCTTAAAAAGTGGAAAGTGTAGACGCGACCCCGTCTTATTCAGGGCTTACTCCTCCGCAAGCGTCGTCTTGGCCGCAGGGGAAATTCAAATAGATGATAATGACCTCACGATGCCGGCGTCCAGTCACATGAAGAGGGTCATCCTGTCGAAGCTCCTTGATTATACACAATAATTGTGTATAATAAGTGTATAGTCAAGGAGGCCTGGAATATGCAGGTGCGGCATAACATCACGATCGACGCAGAGGTTTCGCAGGAGCTGGAAAGCCTGGCCAAGGAGCTCGGCGAAAAAAAGAGTTCTTTGATCGAGAAAGCCTTGGCTGTCTATTTTGACCTTCTGGACCTCAAGGTCGCGCGGAAGCGCCTGAAGGAGCTCGAAAAACGGAAGGCCAAGCTCATCGATGCCGATGATGTCTGGAAGGACCTGGGGATCTGATTGTATCGGCTCGTTTTCCTGGACAGGGCGCTCGACGAGTTCAAGCAAATCGACCGGGCGAGGCAAAAAATCATCAAGGCCAAGCTCCTGATCCTGGCCGAGAATCCGGCCGCGCTCAAGAACAACATTAAAAGGCTCAGCGGCCTGGAAGAAGCTCTTTACCGGCTTCGCATCGGGGCCTATCGGGTGATCTTCAAGAAATACGAAGCCCGTCTCATCATCCTGGTTGTCCGGGTGGGGCACCGTCGGGAGGTCTCTGAATGATTAAGATCGCCTCGTAAGACTGCCGCCTTGACTCGATCTCCGACGGGGATTAACATCTCCTTCAGGTGAGCGAAATGACGATGAATTCGGACGGCCAGCGAATGTTCGCGCATATTTGGAGATGGACGATCCCCGGGTTCCTGGCCCTCTGCCTCCTGGCCCCGACGGTCTTGCTCGGCCAAACGGGGGAGACATCCGAGCGCAAATATCCGACCTTGGCCGAGATCCTGGCCGCGGCAAAGCCTGGAGATTGGCGGACCCTCGATCCGGAGAACACGCTGTATCTCGAGCTTGCTTCCGGGAGGGTGATCATCGAGCTGGCTCCGGACTTTGCGCCGCGACACGTGGCGAATCTCAAGGCCTTGGCCCGGGAGCGCTATTTTGACGGATTGGCGATCATCCGCGTCCAGGACAACTATGTGGTGCAATGGGGCGATCCCGGAGCGGATAATCCTCTCGCGGCCCGCAAGATTCAACGGGCTCAAAAAACGCTGCCTGCGGAGTTCGAGCGGGTCCTTGACGCCGGGATTCCGTTCACCCCGCTGCCCGACGGGGACGTGTATGCCCCGGAGGTGGGATTCTCCAACGGCTTCCCGGTCGCCCGCGATGCGCGGAACGGAGTGATGTGGCTCGTCCACTGCTACGGGATGGTCGGCGCCGGCCGCGACAACTCGAAGGACAGCGGCGGAGGCGCGGAGAGCTACGTCGTCAGCGGTCATGCCCCGCGCCACCTGGATCGCAACACCACCTTGTTCGGACGGGTGATCCAGGGCATGGAGTTGTTGTCCGCGCTGCCGCGCGGCCACGGCGCGATGGGCTTCTACGACACCCAGGAGCGGCCCGTTCCGATCCGGTCCGTCCGTGTCGCAGGCGATGTGCCCGCGGCTGAGCGCAGCGACCTGGAGGTGCTGCGCACCGACACCGACACGTTCCGGCAGCTGATCGAATCGCGCCGCAATCGCCGCGAGAAATGGTTTGTGTTCCAGGCGGGCCGCGTCGATCTCTGCAACGTTCCCATCCCGGTGCGTCAGCAAAAATAATCAGAGAGGAAAATCATAGAAAAATCTCGCCGGAGGCGCTTAGCCCTGTTTCCCCCGCACGAGCCTCCAGCCAAACCCGACGGCGGCGCTGATCACGGCCCCGATCGCGGCCGCGAGGAAGATCAACATGCCGCTCACCATTCCCCGACCGTACAGGCGAGGCTCCACCCCGGTGCTGGTGGCATCGTACCAGGTCGTGGTGCTCACGATGGCATCCATCCCATTGCGACTATAGTCCAGGCGAATTCGCTGCCGCCCGGGCGCCGTCCGTTCGATCGTGAAATGCGCCTGCCGATAGGCCTCATTGTCTCCTTTGAGCCGCGCCCGCTCCTCTTCGGCCCGCATCTCCTTATCCAGTGCGGATTGAATGGCGTCGGCGTGCTCGGAAGGGATGATGAAGGCGCGGGGTTCGCCCGCTGCGCCGGCCAGATCGGCCGCGTCGATGATTCGTACCGTGGGCGCGAGGCCTGGGCCGAGCACCAGGATGGGAAAGGGTGAAGGGACCTGGGCGCCGACTTCTTGCGGGCGGCCGAACTGGTAGCGGAGGATGAGGAAGGCCAGGCTGCCGGCAACCGCCATGATCCCAAGGAGCGTGCCGCAGCCGAGGCGGCGGCGTATGTCAGTGGGTGCGGTTTTATTCATTTTTCACTTCGCCCCATGCTTCCTTAACAAATCTTCCACTTCCTTTCTGCCACCAGAAACGGCTAGGGCCAACGGTGTTTTGCCATCATTATTCTTGGCGTTGATGTCCGCTCCCTTGGCAATGAGCAGCTCTGCGATTTCCCTTTGGCCTTCCATAGCGGCGATATGCAGAGGGGTAAGACCGTTTTCAACCCTGGCGTTTATATCAGCGCCTTTCGTTAGTAACAGCTCGACCACTTCCTTATGGCCTTCCACGGCAGCTCCATGCAGAGGAGTGAGACCGTTTTGGGCGCTGGCGTTTATATCCGCGCCTTTCGCTAATAACAGCTTGACCACTTCCTTATGGCCTTCCAAAGCAGCTCCATACAGAGGAGTGATACCGTTTTTAGCCCTTGCGTTTATCTCCGCCCCTCTGTCTATTAGTATTAATACCACATCCTCTTGGCCATTTAAGGCGATGGAATGGAGCGGCGTACATCCAGCTTTATCCCTCGCATTTATTTCCGCGCCGTTGGTGATCAATAAGTTCGCCCCTTTTTTGCTGGTAGCATAACATAGCGGCGTATGGCCGAGGTCGCTTTTTGCGTTTGTGTCCGCTCCTTTGGCGATTAATAACTCGGCTACCTCCGTATTGTCATACTTGATGGCGTCATGCAACGGTGTGCAACCATTTGCATCTCTGGCGTTCATGTCCGCACTTTTTGCGATCAAGAACTCGGCCACTTCCTTTTGGCCTCGAATGGCGGCATAATGCAGAGGCGTATCGCCATTATTATCCTTGGCGTTCACATTCGCGCCTTTGGCAATCAATATCCTTACAAATTCATCCTGGTCACTCCTTACAGCCGTATGCAATGGTGTTTCGCCATCCTGATTTTTTGCGTTTATATCCACATCCTTGGCGATTGATGGTTCGACATTGTCAATTTTTTCGCTGCCCGTCCCATTCTTCCTTAATAGATCGGCAACTTCCTTTTGGCTGTTGCTTTCAGCAACCTGCAACGGCGTTAGACCTTCATTATTCTTGGCGTTTATGTCCGCACCCTTGGTGATAAGCAACTCGGCCACTTCCTTTTGGCCTTTGTAAGCGGCAACGTGCAGCGGCGTCTGGCCCCATTTATCTTTAGCGTTTATATCCGCGCCCTTGGCGATCAAGAGCTCGGCTACGGCCTTTTGACCATTGGCAGCGGCCCAGTGTAGCGGCATATTGCCATTATTATCCCTAGCGTTTATATCCGCTCCCTTGGCAATCAGCAACTCGGCCACTTCCTTTTGACCATAAGCGGCTGTTGATCCCAGCGGAGTTTTGCCGTCTTTGTCCTTAGCGGTGATGTCTGCTCCCTTGGCAATCAGCAACTCGGCTACTTCCGTCTTGCCCCACCCGATAGCAACGTGCAACGGCGTATTGTCATTGTTATTTTTAGCATTGACGTCCGCGCCCTTGGCAATTAAGAGCTCCGCCACGGCCTTTTGGCCATTGGCGGCTGCTGATCCCAGCGGAGTCTTGCCATCTTTATCCTTGACGTTTACATCAGCGCCCAGAGCGATCAGCAGCTCAACCGCATCCGATTTGCCCGCTAGGGCAGCGATATGCAACCGCGTATTGCCATTGCTATCTATAGCGTCAATGTCCGCACCTTTGGCAATTAGTAGCGTGGCCACATCCTTTTTGCTCCAATAGACGGCACGATCCAGCGGCGAATCGCCATCATTATCCTTGGCGTTGATGTCCGCGCCTTTGGCGATCAACAGCTCGGCCACTTGCTTTTGGCCTTTGTAAGCGGCATAGTGCAGCGGCGTCTGGCCCCATTTATCTTTAGCGTTTATGTCCGCGCCTTTGGCGATTAACGACTCGACCACGTCCTTTAGACCCATCACGACGGCACCAAGCAGCGTATCGCCAGCATTAATATCCTGCGGCGGGGAGCTAGCTTGAGTCTTGGCGTATTTTTTCAATTCACTGGAAAAGCTTTGTCCCTCACGCCATTCCTTATCCCATTTCCCTGGCTTGGTCACGGTCTCCGTAACCCTTATGAGTGTCTTGGACACAACCTCTACCTCAGTCTCCAATTCGGTGGGAGTACCCCAGTTAACAAATGTGAATCTGAATCGCAGAATACGCCCTTCCACTCTCGCGGTCCCGTAGTAATGGGTGGGCTCGCCAGTCTGGGCCATGATGTTGCCGTCAACCACGTACGGAAATACTGACCTCGTCCTAAGTCTTACCGAATCATCCCCTGCGCGCGTAAGGTCCCATCCGTCGCCCAAATAATCGGTGGCGGGGCGGCGAAGGGGATTCTCCCACACCCGATTTGCATGGGGAAGCTTGGCATCATTTGCATAGGAAATTAGGACATCGATAACTTCAGACGCAGAGAGCATATTCTCCTTCTTGTATTCCAGCTTGTTGATCAGGCTTTTGATCTCTTCGGCATCCTCCGCATCAGGAGCCAGGCGGAGGTATTCCCGGAAACTCCTGACCGCATCGCCGTATTTTTCCGCCGCCTCTTGCACTTTTCCGAGGTTGTAATAAACATCCGGCCAGTCCGGCGCAAGCCTGGCCGCTTGTTCGAACTCATTGATGGCCGCGGCATAGTCATTCGGAGACTTTGCCATCTCAACAGCAGCCATGCCGCGGTCGAAATGCCGCTTGGCCTCTTCTGAGACGTCCTGCCCGAAGGAGATATCGACGGCGATAGCGAGGAAGAAGGCCGTCACTAATGTAATATGCTTTTTATATTTCATTTCTCTTACTTTGCTCCGTATTTCTTCAGGAGCTTTGCTAGACTCTTATTGGATCTTTCGTTGGCCCTCATAAGCGGCGTGCATCCGGACTTATCCTCGGCGTTGACGTCAACGCTACGGGCGATCAATAGTTTGGCTATTTCAATCAATGTGTCATCTAAACTCAGCCGCCAAGAACAGGCGGCCTCATGCAGTGGCGTCTGGCCATATTTGTCCCTGGAATTGACATCCGCCCCTTTGGAAATAAGGAACTCGACGACTTCCTTGTCGACTCTTTGAATTGCCACGTGCAAAGGCGTCTGGCCGTCCTTGTTCTTGATGTTCACATCCGCGCCTTGCGCGAGCAATTGCTCGGCTTCCTTCTTGTTGCCGCTAAGGAGATCGACCATCTGGTCCGCGTCGGCGCTTTCGTTATTCACGTTTATGTTTCCAGCTCCGGTGGGCGGGCGGGCGGGCGCTGCCGGATTATTCGCTGCCGCATTCCCGGTGTTCTTATCCACATCTATTTTTCTGAATTCCAAATAAAAATCATGTTTGAAGCCGTTAGTATCTAATGGAGAATCCTTATCTAGACTTGTTCTTTGTATTTTCACATGATTTCTTGAAATTACTTCTATTTCGTAATCATTATCAACAATGTGTATGCCTATATCATTCTTATCTAGATAAACAGTGGATCGATTAAATTTAATCACAGGTCCGCTTACGCTAATAGTATTGTAGAACACATCCCGAACTTGCCCCTGGGCGGACTTGTACGTACGATAGTTCACTCTAAATGAATGATCGTCCACTCGAGTTATCTCATCCCAATTAAATTTTCCTTCTTTCGTTTTTTGGAGGACACCGGAATCGTCTCTATAATAGCCTTGCCATCCCTCGCCGTTTAATGAAAACAAGGTATCGACGATATCGGGTATCGTCAAGATTTGTTCCGCCTTGTATTCCAGCTTGTTGATGAGGCTTTTAATCTCTTCGGCATCCTCGGCATCCGGAGCTAAGCGGAGGTATTCCCAATAACTTTTAATCGCATCGTTGTATTTTTCCGCCGCCTCTTGCACTTTTCCGAGGTTGTAATAAACATCCGGCCAGTCCGGCGCAAGCCTGGCCGCTTGTTCGAACTCATTGATGGCCGCGGCATAGTCATTCG